>WBZT01000011.1_pt1 | contig 190180 bp, 167 predicted proteins | sample 5204241 | NCBI WGS metagenome assembly WBZT01 (sample SAMN12344358, study PRJNA552823) | activated sludge metagenome | biome: Activated sludge suspended growth; feature: Nitrification reactor; material: Wastewater; isolation source: activated sludge from nitrification reactor of wastewater...
TGGCGTCATACTCGGCTTGGGCGAAGGAGATCTGCTGGGGCATGGGGCAATTCGCGGTCGGGGGAGAAGATGGAAAGCATTATATCACATGCAATCAGTAAGGGTGGAATAAATCAGTGTCTCCCTAGCAGCATATATTTTATGTTGGTGAGTGAAACCGATGCCGCCACGAGATTGGAACCAGCCCGGGCTAGGTCATGCTCGGAATAGAGAAAATAAGCGACGGTAATGGTTGATAAGGCGACGGCAAAAAAAGCGGGAAAAATTCGCGCTATCCGGCGCTGGTAGAATTTCAGAAAACTAAATTGCTCATTCTTCAGGTCATGATATAAAATCGAAGTAATAAGATAGCCTGATATTACAAAAAAGACGTCTACGCCTACAAACCCCCCAGGTAACCATTGACGATTCAGATGGAAAATGAGCACGGAAATGACGGCAACCGCACGCAGTCCATCTATTTCTAGTCGATAAGGTAGGGATCTGTCGTTCATACGCCTTAGGGCGATCCCTGAAATAGAGAAACGCCAATACCATAGCCATTCTATTAGGAACTTGTTGATCTTGATGCGGACATTGGCTTACTTATTGGACATTCAGGATTCTGTTCCAGTGATGGCGGTCAATGGGTATAAGGTAAGGCTAACGGGCAGGGCGAAGGCGAGGCATGATAGGGTCGAAGTAGTAGCCATGCAACCTCCAAGGGTCTAGATGCCGGAGGGGTAAGCTTACCCGGTTTGCCCGTGGTTAGGATGAGTTGGTTAAGCTGTCTCGTTAGCGGACCTTCGGTGCCGTCACCCCAAGTTGTTCCGGGGCGGTGGCCTTTGCCCTGGGGTTCAGGCCCGTACCCCGCCGACCGACCCGGCGTCCGCCAGAATCATGACCATACCCCGGAGAGAAGCATGAATTCCAGCTACACAAACATCGAAATCATTGCGCAGATTGCAACCACGATCGCCGTCTTGATCACTCTTATCGGCCTCGCGATTCAGGTGCGCGACAGGAACCGAAGCGACAACATCAACGCCGTGCAAAATACCATCAATACAATCAACAGGATCTCGGTCTTGCTGGCCACCAATCCCGACTTGGCCTCGATAATAATCAGGGGGCGCTCCTCCTTTGTTTCACTCAACGAGATTGAACGGATTCAATTCGAGAGTTATTACCGGCCGATGCTGAATAATGTCGAAAATTGGCTTTTTCAGATAAGCGTGTTTCACAAAGGAGACAAACGGAATGTCGCCTATGATGCTATTCGCGTAGTGGTGAGGCGAAATTTTAACTTTCCCGGCGTAATAGAGTTCATGGAGGCCTCCGATCCTGACGTATTCAAGCGGGAGATTCATAACATCATCCGTGCTGAATCAAAGTCCTCCTGACCGGGGGAGCCGGCGCGGATCCTGGGCCAGTTTCCGGTTCTCGCCAGGACGCCGCTGGCCCTGTGGATGCCGACCTCCCAGGTGGACCAGGTGACGGAGGCCCCTATGGCACCTCACCCATGAAAGGCCCCCGGGGAGGCCAGATAGGCCACTTCCTCGGCCGTACTGGCTCGTCCTAGGATGGCATTGCGATGTGGAAAGCGGCCGAAGCGTCGGATCAGCTCTTGGTGATGGCGGGCAAAGCCCAGGGCCTGCTCCAGCCCGGGCTGCTGGAACAGGCGCACCGAACGCTCCTGGTCAGCCAGGGTCTCGCTGTGCATGAAGGGCATAAACAGAAACGTCCGCTGCTCGGGAGGCAGGGCTTGATCCAGCCCGCGGTCGATAGCCCGCTCCGCTACCCCCCGGGCCGCCGCCTCAGTGGCAAAGCCCTCCGGCCGACCCCGGAACATATTGAGCGGGAACTGATCCAGAACAATTACCAGGGCCAGTGCCCCCTCGGGCGTGATCTCCCAATCCGCCCGTTCGCCCGCCGCCGCTGCTTGGTAGGTTGCCAGGAAGCGCCCGCCCAAGGCCTGGTCAAACTCCGGCGTCGCCGCGAACCAGAGCGGTCGAACCCTAGCGGAGAACCAGAAGGTCACCACCTCGGTGGGGAGGGCGACGGCGGTGGTAGGTGTCATGGGCGTTTCCCCGGTGCAAGGTTGGTGATTATTCAGGGCGAGCTGGCCCCGTGACAGGGCTGTTATCCAGTTTAATCGGAATGGACGCGGGCTTGGGGCGGGATTTGGTAGGCCAGGGAGGGTGCGGCCCGGCAAGTGGAATTCGGAGGCCGGCGCATCTTGCGCCCGGCATGCCGTTTGGGCGCTGGGGCCTATTCCCGGCGCAGGGCCTCGATAGGATCGAGTCGGGCGGCGCGGCGGGCAGGGAAGTAGCCGAAAATGATGCCGACGGCGGCGGAGAAGAGGAAGGCGGTGAGGACGATGCCGCCATTGAAGATAAAGGGGACCTTGAGCAGCTCGGCGAGGGCCACGGAGGCTCCCAGGGCGAGGAGGATGCCGAGAATCCCGCCTAGGGACGACAGAACGACCGCCTCGACGAGGAATTGCATCAGCACTTCCCGCTCCAGGGCGCCGATCGCCAGGCGGATGCCAATCTCCCGGGTGCGCTCGGTGACGGATACCAGCATGATGTTCATGATGCCGATGCCACCCACCAGCAGGCTCACGGCAGCCACGGCGCTGAGCAGGGTGGTCAGGACCTGGGTGGTCCCCGTCAGCATCTTGGTGAGTTCCTTCATGTCGTTGACGCCGAAGTTGTCCTGCTCCGTGGGGTCGATCTTACGGCGCTCACGCAGCAGGCGCTCCATATCCGCCTTGGCCCGCTCGGTGGATTCGCTATCCTTGATCGAGACTTGGATCAGGGTCACGTCCTGATTTCCGGCGATGCGCCGCTGGAAGGCGCGCAGGGGCATCAGGATCAGGTCGTCCTGATCCCTGCCCATGCTGCTTTGGCCCTTGGCGGCGAGCAAGCCGATGACCTTGCAGGAAATCGTCTTGATGCGCAAATTCTCGCCGATGGGATCCTGCTGGCCGAAAAGTTCCTTGCTGACCGTGGCACCAATCAGGCACAGCGCCTGGCCGGCGCGTATTTCGCCCTCGGTGAAAAGGCGTCCTCTTTCCAACGGCCAGTTACGAACATCGAGAAAGCGGTTGTCGGTACCGGTGACGGACGTGGACCAACTGTTGTTGCCGACGATGGCGGTCGCGGTTTGGCTGGCGGAAGGGGCCAGAACGCGAATACTGGGGATGTCGTTCTGGAGGGCGATGGCATCCTCGATTTTGAAGGGCGGGACGCCGATGCCCGATCCTGGCCCCATGCTCTGGCCCATGCGAATCATGAGCAGGTTGCTGCCCATGGACTCGATCTGGGATGAGACCGAGCGAGTGGCTCCGCCTCCCAGGGTGACCATGATAATGACCGCCGCTACGCCGATGACCACTCCCAGGATGGTCAGGATAGAGCGCAGGACGTTGCGACGGATCTCCCGCATGGCGAGGAGCAGGGCATTCCAGAGCATCAGGCGATCTCCTCTTGACGAGCCCCGGCGCCGGTAGTGGTCTGAGGGCCGCTGAGGACGTCGTCGGTCACCCGGCCATCGCGGAAATGGATGACCCGGTGGGCGTACTCGGACATTTCCGACTCATGGGTGACCATGAGGATGGTGATGCCCCGGTCCCGGTTGAGCCAGGTCAGCAGGTCCATGATTTCGTGACTGCGGGCGCTGTCCAGGTTGCCGGTAGGCTCGTCCGCCAGCAGCAGGCTGGGCTGGGTGACAATGGCGCGGGCGATGGCGACGCGCTGCTGTTGACCACCGGAGAGCTCGCCCGGGGTGTGGGTCTCCCAGCCGGTGAGGCCGACCAGGGCCAGGGCCGCCTTCGCCTGGGTGTGGCGCTGGCCGCTGGGCAGGCGGCGATAGATGAGGGGCAGTTCCACGTTTTCCAGAGCCGAGGTGCGGTTGAGGAGATTGAAGCCCTGGAAGACGAAGCCCAGGTAATTGCGCCGCAGCCGGGCGCGCTGGTCCCGGCTCAGGGTCTCGACCCCCACGCCGCGAAAGCGGTAGGAACCGGCGCTGGGGGTGTCCAGGCAGCCCAGGATGTTCATGGCGGTGGACTTGCCTGAACCGCTCGGACCCATGACCGCCACAAACTCCCCTTCGCGGATCTGGAGGTCCACGGCGTCCAGTGCGCGCACGGCGGCGGTGCCGGCGCCATATACCTTCGAAACCTGGAGGAATTCGAGCAGGAGTGGGGCGGGGGCGGGTGCCGCGGCCAGGCTCATGGCTTGGCTCCCGTCCGCTCCAGGTCCACCAGCACCTCGGTTCCCGGCTCCAGGGTCCCGTCCAGGATCTCCGTCAGGGTGCCATCGGTGGCCCCGGTTTTGACCGTCACCGCCGCCGGGCTTCCCTCCTTCAAAATCCAGACCCGGGAGCCTTTGCTGGTCGTGGCGTCCTTGCTTCCGCCGCGCCGGCTGGAGGGGGGGCGGCTGGGCAGCAGCATCCCCACCAGGCCGCGACTCTCCTCCTTGGCAACCTTGGGCGTGGGCGGGGTGAAGCGCAGGGCCGCGTTGGGCACCAGCAGCGCGTTCTTGATCTCGCTGGCAATGATTTCGGCGGTGGCGGTCATGCCGGGGCGCAGGGAGAGGTCCCGGTTGTCAAGGGACAGGAGGGCAGCATAGGTTACCACCCCGTTAATTGTCTCCGGGGCGTAGCGGACCTGGGTGATGGTCGCCGGAAAGCGGCGGTTGGGATAGGCATCCACGGTGAACTCCGCCTTCAGACCCTCCTTGATCTGGCCCACGTCGGCCTCGTCCACGGCCACGTTCAGCTCCAGTTGGGTCAGGTCCTCAGCCAGGGTGAAGAGCACGGGGGTCTGGAGGGAAGCGGCGACGGTCTGGCCCGGTTCGACCTGGCGCTTGAGGACGGTGCCTGTGATGGGGGAGCGGATCTCGGACTTTTCCAGGGTGCGGTTGTCGGCGTCGAGTTGCGCCTGGGCCTGCTCGACCTTGGCCCGGGCTACCTCTAGGGCGGCCTCGGCGCGACCCGCGGCGGCGGTGGCGGTGTCAAGCTCCTCGGGGGAAGAGAGGCGCTTGGCGATCATGTCGCGGATGCGCCGCAGTTTGCTCGTGGTTTCGGTGACGGTGACCTGAGCCTCGGTGACGCTGGCCCGGGCCAGCAGCAGGGCGGCCTGGGACTGGCGCTGCTTAGCCTGGAAGGTGTCCGGGTCGAGTCGGGCCAGGATCTGGCCCTGGGTGACGCGGTCGTTGTAGTCCACCGCGACCTGGTCAATGGTGCCCGAGACCTCGGTACCCACGTCCACTTGAGTGACCGGCTGTAACTGCCCGGTGGCGGTGACCTTGATTGTCAGGTCGTCCCGTTCCACCGTCGCGGTCTTAAAGCGCGGCTGATCCGGGGTGGGGCCTGGGAGCAGAAACCCGGCGGCACCCGCCAACGCCAGCACCCCAAGTGCCACCAGACCGTAGCGGGTCCACCGCCGGCTGGGCGGCGGCGGGTTGAGGCCGATATGGGCTGCCAGGGTTTCCGGGGTCTCCGGAGCGGGCGGGGTGATCGGGTTCAACGGAAGGTCCCGGGTCATGGTGAGTGGCTGCCTCTTGGGGTAGGCGGATGGGAACGGAGTCGGGCGGGGTGTCCGTAACCTGGGTATGTTAGCCGCTAATGGCGGCTTGACCAACGGACAACCCCAAAGGGTTGCACCCACCCAGCGCCTGGCTTAGAGTCATACCATGGCTGAGTCTCCGAACAGCTATGCGAGCCCTAGGTTGCTAAGCACGACCAACGTAAAGATTTTCTAGAAGTTTCCGCAAACCTGCCACCCATACCTACCCGAGGACCGACCCTCATGACAGATACCGACCCGACCACGACCTCGCCCAGTAGGGCCCCGGTGCGCGACCTCCGGGAGACCCTGGAGGAGCGACGTGGGACTGGTCAGGCCGCCCGAAAACAGGCTCCGCGGAGCGGGCAAGGGCATTGGGACGAGACAGCGCGCGGCCACGACGCATTGGAGACGATTCTGGCCCAGAACATAATCCGGGTCCCAGAACTGCTGCCCATTCGCCACGGGCGCATGGTCGCCTCGCCCTGGAACTACTACCGTGGCGCGGCGGCGGTGATGGCCGCCGATCTCGCGTCCCGGCCCCACAGCGGGCTGCGGGTCCAACTCTGTGGCGACGCCCACGTCCTCAACTTTGGCCTGTGGGCCACGCCGGAACGGAACCTCCTGTTCGACCTGCGGGATTTCGACGAGACGCTGCCCGGGCCCTTCGAATGGGACCTGCTGCGCCTCGCTGCCAGCCTGGTGGTATTGGCGCGGGAGGATGGCCTCAAAGCGGCCAGGGCGGATGAGGCGGTAGTCGCCGCAGGGAAGGCCTACCGGGACCGGATGGCCCGTTACGCGACCATGACGGAGCTCGATCTTTGGTACGACGGGACTCACGTCGATAGCCTGATCAAGTACTTCGCGCCAGCCGACCGTGGGCAATTGTCGGTCCACATCGAGAAGGAGTCCAAGCGCCGCACTCACCGCGGCGCCTTTGCCAAGCTCACCGCGATGGTCCAGGGTCAGCCCAGAATCGACGAGGACCCGCCCCTCCGCACCCGCATCGACGACAAGGAGCAGGACGCGCTGACCGACTAATTCCTTGGCGGCTATCGGTTGACCCTGCAGGAGGATCGACGTCACCTGTTCGATCGCTTTACACCCGTTGATCTGGTTCGCCAGGTTGTGGGGGTGGGCAGCGTGGGTATGCGGGTCTATCTGGCCCTGCTTGAGGGTCGCAGCGGCAATGACCCCCTGTTCCTGCAGATCAAGCAGGCTGACCGATCGGTATACGAGCCCCACCTCGGCCCCAGCCAATACGATAGCTACGGCGCCAGGGTGATCGCTGGCAAGCGCGCGCTGCAGAGCGCGACCGACATCTTTGTCGGCTGGGGCTCTTTCCAGGGCCGAGACTACTATGTGCGACAGTTCCGCGACATGAAGATCGTCCCCGACATCGAGTTGCTCGCCCCCGTCCTCGTCGAGTTCGCCACCGCCTGTGGCGAGACGCTGGCCCGGGCCCACGCCCGCTCGGGGGATGCCGTGGCGATCAGCGCCTACCTAGGCCAGGGTTCCCAGTTCGTCACGGCCCTTCGCGACTTCGCTCGCCTCTATGCCGACCAGAACGAGCGCGATCACGCCCAACTCCAGCGCGCTATCGCCGCTGGCAGAGTCCAGAGCGCACCCGGCTGGTAGCCGTTCTCGCAGGTTATATTCTCTGGTGCTGAACCCTCTGGCTGTCCGGCAGGTCGTCTGGTCGGGGGTGCCTTGATGAGCCGGGCGTCCTGATCCTGGCTTGGCCTAGTCCGCCATAGCCGGACGTTTGACCGCGCTGAAGTCGGTCTTGCCGTTGCCAAGCTTGTAGTTGGCCCCACCCGGCGGGATGCGGTGGGTGTCTGTATCCCGGGTGTTCGGGGCATTGACACTCGCCACTGGCAAGTACCGCTATCCCATCGTCCAGAACACACCCACAAGGGTTACGCAGCTTACCAGGCTTGCGGTCAGCAGCAGTGCTGATGCCAATGAGGCGTCTCCACCATAACGTCTCAGGAAAACCGCCCCAAGAATAGCAGGGGGCATGGCAGCCAGCAGAACCAAAACCTCTTTCCAGAGTACAGGAAAACCAAATCGGGTGGCGAGAAAGCTGGCAAGTATGGGTTTAATGATTAATTTCAGGAGAATTACAATGGTCAGAGGTCCCATTATCTTGCCCAGGTGGGGGATCCTGAACATAAGGCCAACGGATAAAATGGCAAGCGGTGTCAGAGCTGAGGCTAATACATGGCATAGCTGGAATATCGGAGCCAGAAAGACATTCTCTTGATTGGGCAGTCGAAAGTGTCCCCAAAGAAGACCGAGGAGCAGTGCGAAGAATACGGGGGATTGAAAAAAGTTTAGAGACGACTTCCATTGTAGTTTTGGAGTTGATTCTTCTGAACCAAAATAGGCGGCAAGAATGGGACCCAAAATGAAAATCGGATACCCAACTCCGATTTCTGAAATGAGAACCGCCTCACTGAGAGCCTCGGGTGTGTGCGGAAACATTTGCAAGATAATCGAATAACCCAGAAATGTTGAGGAACCGAATGCCGAGCAGAAGACAATGGCGCCCTGTTGCGTCTTGTTGAACTTCAACAAGACACTAATAATCCAGGCCAGAGCAATACAGAATATTTCTAGCCCTAACATGACCAGCGCCGGGGCTATTTGATCCAGTCGTATGTCCTGCTTTGCCAGACTCACGAAGATGATGGCCGGTAAACATAAGTCGGTAACGATGCGGGCAAGAGTCAGAGAATGTTCTTCTGTTAATGTTCCTTGTCGTCGCAGCAGCAGGGCCAATGCATAAAGAAGAACGATGACGAGAATTGAATTTATAAGATTATGAAAAACCTGCATAAATCACCCTCCCTATTTATACCGTTCGTGTTCAGAGGCTGCCGAAGCTAGTCCCTTGGAACATGGGGGTCAGCTTTCTTCGAGATCATGGAGTGACGTGCCACGCCCAACTTTCGGGCACCATCTGGGGGTGCACACCGTCCGGCGGCGGGAAAAGACGTGGATTCCGATCGCTCGCCGCCCCTGGCCTACGCCTCTAAGGCCAGACGTTTGACCGCGCTGAAATCGGTCTTGCCGCTGCCAAGCTTGGGGATGGCCTCTACCCGGCGGAACTCGGCGGGAATGCTCAGGGGGTTGACGCCAGCGGCAAGCAGGGATCGGCGCAGGGCCTCTGGATCCAGGTCCGCCGCCACCAGCAGCAGGATCTGTTCGCCCTTGCGCTCATCCGGAATGTTGATCGCCGCCATTTCCAGCTCAGGTTCGGCCAGGACCCGACGGACCTGTTCCTCCACCGCTCCCAGGCTGATCATCTCGCCGCCCACCTTAGCGAAGCGCGAGTAGCGGTCTACGATGGTCAGGAAGCCGTCCACGTCCAAGTGGCCCTTGTCACCCGTTTTGTACCAGCGCATGCCATCCAGCTCGACGATTACGGCCGCGGTCTTCTCCGGGTCATGGAGATAGCCCTTCATGACCTGGACCCCACCGATGAGGATGAGGCCGTCTTCGCCTGGATTCAGGGTCTCTAGGGTAGCCGGGTCCACGATCCGAAAGCTGGTGCCCGGCAGGGGCAGGCCCACGGTGCCGGGGCGGGAGCCGATCTGAATCTTCCAGTTATCGGTATCCAGGGTGTCCGGGACATTGACGCTCGCTACGGGCGTGGTCTCGGTGGCCCCATAACCCTCGTAAAGAGACCGCTGGAATTTGAGCATGAAGGCCTCGCGCACGTCTGGGGCCAGGCGCTCGGCTCCCGCTACGACCAACCTCAGGGAGTCCAGCATGAGTGGGTGGACCTTGCGGTTTTTGATGTAGAGCCGCAGGAAGGTAGAGGTACCGAACAGCACCGTAGCGCGATAGCGGGCTATAGCCTTGGCGCTGCCGAAGGCATCGGTGGGGTCCGGATGGCAAACCATGGGGATCCCTTCCACCAGGGGCAGGAAGGTGGTGACGGTGAGGCCAAAGGCGTGGAAGGGGGGGAGATTGGCCATGACGATATCGTTGGCCCGGGTGTTGAGCAGGTCCGAGATCTGGCGAATATTGGCCATGATATTGCGGTGGGTAAGTTCCACCCCCTTGGGGGTGCCTTCACTACCGCTGGAGAAGAGGATGGCGGCAGTGTCTTCCGGGCGGGAGGGTTGCCCAAGGAGGGCGATGAGGACACGGGCCGGGAGCAAGGAGGCCAGGGCCAGTATGCCTAGGGAGGCTCCTTTACCGATGTCGGCGCGCATGGCCTCCATGGGGTGCAGGATGACCCCGTTCAGGGGAGCGTCGATATCAATGCCGCGGGCCGCGAGCCGGGTCAGGAAGCGGTCCGCCGTGATGATATGGCGGATGCCGGCGCTGGCGATAGCGGCGCGCAGGGACTCAGGGTTGCTGGTGTAGTTGAGGTTTACCACCTGCTTACCGGCCATGAGCCCCGCCAGGTTGGCGATGGCACAGGCGCCGCTGGGGGGGAGCAGGATGCCGAGGGCAGGCTCCGGGGCCAGTCGCCGGATGCGCCGGGTGAAGAGCAGGACGGTGGTGATGAGCCGCCGATTCGTCAGGCGGGTGCCGCTGGATTCGATCACCGTCACTTGGCCCGGGGCCCGCTTAGCGGTACGTAGCCAGCTTACCGGCAGGGAGGGCAAGCCCCGGACATAGTCCTCCCAGGTCGTGACAGACAACTCGAACACCGCCTGTTTGACCTGCTCGGCACTGGATGCCAGGGGCAGGGAGTCCCCGAAGGCGACTACTACCTCCCTTAACCGGCCCTCCTCGCGACTCCGGCGGAGCGTGGCGGTGGCGTAGGAAAACCAGCTACCCCACAGGCCGCGCAGGTAGAAGGGCACCAGGACCGCGTCGGTCCCCGCCGTAACCTGACGGGCCGAGAGTTCGAAGCCGCGCTTGAACTCCGAGACCTGGCCGTTCTTGCTGATGGTCCCCTCAGGGAAGATGCACACCACTTCGCCCGCTTCCAGCAGCCGCGCCAAAGTGGCGATGGCATGGCGGCTGCTGCCCCGGGAGATGGGCACCACGTCGAAGAAGTCTAGGAAACGCTTCAAATACCATCGCTCATAGATCTCCCGTTCCATGACAAACCGCACCGGGCGCGGGCAGGCCATCTGCACCAGGGCCCAGTCCAGCCAACTGATGTGGTTGCCAAGCAGCATGACCCCGCCTTGGGCTGGGAGTCTGTCCAGGCCGAGGACCTTGAGGCGGAAGCGGGTGGCCACCAGGTGCCTTATAAGGAAACGGACCAGGGACTGAGGGAGTTGGTAGAGGGTATAGATGGCCCCGATCAGGGCCACCAGGGCGAGCCCGAGGATGAGGGTGACGTCGCCGATCTCGACATAGGCGGCGGCGACCGTGATGCCCAGGAAGCCCAGCATCCAGATGTTCTGAATGAAGTTATTGGCGGCCAGCACCCGTCCCAGGCTCTGCTCGCCGGCGTTAAACTGGATCAGGGCGTTGAGGGGCACCAGGAAGAAGCCGCCCAGGACGCCGATCATGAGGAAATTGAGCCCGTGGGCCCAGGTGGAGTGGAGGCCGGGGACCAGGAAGAGGGCGATGGCGATACCAATGGCCCCCACCGGAATCAGGGCCGTCTCGATGTAGTCGCGCGAGACCTTGCCGGCGACGATGGAGCCCAGGATGATGCCAAGTCCGGAGCAGGCCAGCAGGCCCTGAATGACCACGGTGTTGGTAACCCCCAGCGTCTCCTTGGCGAAGGCCGGGAAGACCGCCAGGATCACCTGGGAGATGGACCAAAAGACGCTGAGGCCGATGATGGAGAGCCAGATGACGCGGTTGCCGTAGGCGGCCTGGAGATTGTCCCGCAGGTAGCGGCCGCGCCGGTATTGGCCCCAATCGAAGGTGATCTTGTCCACGGCGTGCTTCTGGGGCAGGCGGTAGGAGAGGCCCGCCTCGGCCAGGGAGGCCAGGACCAGCAGCCAACCCAGGGGTGCGATCAGGTGCATCACCTCTCCCGGCGTGGAATAGTTCATGCCACTCAGGTAATGCTCGAAGAGCACCGAGAAAAAGAAGATACCGAACAGGATGGCGGTGGTGGTCGTGGCCTGAACCCAGCCGTTGGCCGTCGCCAGGGCCTCGTTACCCACCAGTTCCTTGATGTAGCCGTACTTGGCCGGGGAGTAAATGGCGCTCTGCGCAGCGAGCAGGAAGGTCATGGCAAAGGCCGGCCAAAACCAGCCCAGGTAGTAGCAGGCGGTGATGCCCAGGGTGATGACCACCGCCATCCAGGCCGAGACGCGCATCACCTTGGGCTTGGAAAAGCGGTCAGCGAGGAACCCCGAGGGTGAAAACAGGAGAACAAAAGGAAGCAAGATCAGGGCATTGACGACGGCGGTCAGCAGGATCTGGGTATCGCCGTCGTAGGTCTTGAAGAGGGTATTCTGGATGATGATCTTGTGGCCCAGGTCCACGAAGGCGTTGAGAAACATCATGGAGATGAAGGACAGAAAACCGCCGATGCGAAACAGATGCCTCATGGATTCAAACTCCTCATTGGGCGAGTTAAATGGTTTTTATCAGCGAGAACAAAGGCTCGCCGGCGAGTTTCAGGGCTTCTTTTCCGTCACCGGAGGCGGCCATGGGGCCGTCACGCTGTAGGCTTTCACTTGGGGCAAGACGATCATTACAACCGGAGCCTGGCGCGCAAGGGGATGCTATCACGCCTGGGCTATGCCGCCATACGCACCCCAACGATGCGCTATGGCTCCTTGGCACAGGCTGTAGCGCCTATCCAAACTCTTGCGGGCTAGCATTAATGAGGCTCCTTGTCTAGGCAAATTTACAAAACCTCAACTATCCTTTAAGTTCCGGCGCTGCTGATCCGGGCCGTCCGGCGGGGATGGGTGGGGGAGTCTGGTCTCGCGCGATCAGCCAGGCAATGCCATGCCATCCCCGGGACGCTGGGAGTTGCCATCCTGCTCCACGGTTGAAAGAGGCCCTGTTCCTATGAAACACAAGGCGAAGTACCGTGTTCGTCGCTTCGGTGCCATTCGCAACATCCTCGCGTTCTTCATCGAGTCGCCCCTGACTCCGCTGATCCTGGGGGCTTCGCTGTTGCTCGGTGCCTTGGCCATCGTCCTGCTGCCGCGGGAGGAGGAGCCCCAGATCGTGGTGCCGATGATCGATATTTTCGTGGAGATGCCTGGTGTCTCCGTCCAGGAAGTGGAACAGCGCATCACCAAACCGCTGGAAAAGCTGATTTGGGAATTGCCTGGAGTGGAGTACATCTATTCCACCTCGAGCCCCGGCGGGTCCTTGACGGTGGTGCGCTTCCTGGTGGGGTGGAATGAAGAACGGGCGATCGTCGAGGTCAACCAGAAGATCGCGGCGAATCTTGACCTGATCCCCCACGGGGCCAAGCCGCCACTGGTCAAGCCCAGACGCATCGACGATGTGCCGATCCTGGCGCTGACCCTGCATGGGGATGGCGTTGACGGGCTGGCCTTGCGGCGTATTGCCGCAGCCCTGAACGATGAGATCAAGCAGGTCCGGGACGTTTCCGAGACGACCCTTATCGGGGGCCTGCGCCGCCAGGTCCGGGTCGAGTTGGATGCCTCGCGGCTGATCGCCTACGGTATCGACCCGAACGAGGTAGTGTTAAAACTGGATGCGGCCAATCGCCAGTCGCGGGCTGGCAGTTTGCCCACACCCGAAGGCGAGATCCTGGTGGAGACCGGGGGCTTTCTGGCCGACGCCGGTCAGGTCGGGGCCGTGGTGGTGGGGGCCTATCAGGGCCAACTCGTCTATCTCCGCGATCTGGCGCAGATTCTGGATGGGCCTGAGGAACCCACCGACTATGTTCTGTTTGGGCGTGGGGCGAGCCAGGAGGGCGCCGACCCCGACGGGTCCGAGTCCGGGGTCATGCAGTCGGCGGTGACTCTGGCGATCGCCAAGCGTCCTGGGACCAACGCCATCGATGTCAGTAACCGGGTGTTGGAAAAGGTGGCCCTGCTGCAGGGTCACATCATCCCGACAGGGGTGGAGGTTACCGTCACCCGAAACTACGGTCGCACCGCCACTGACAAGTCCAACGAACTCCTGCTCCACATGGGCCTGGCTGTGGTGGGGGTCAGCATCCTGGTGGGCATGGTGCTCGGGGTCCGGGAGGCCTTCGTCGTGGCTATCGCCATCCCCATGACCCTGGCCCTGACCCTGGCCACCTTCTACCTCCTGGGATTCACCCTCAACCGAGTCACCCTGTTCGCCCTCATCTTCTCCATCGGTATCCTGGTAGATGATCCGATCGTGGACGTGGAAAACATCGTGCGCCACTTCCGGTTGTCCGAGAACCGGGGACGGCCCCTGACCGAGGTGGTGATCGACGCCGTTAACGAGGTCCGTAGCCCCCTGATCCTGGCTACCTTGACGGTGATCGCGGCCGTGCTGCCAATGGCCTTCGTGCAGGGGCTCATGGGTCCCTATATGCGCCCCATTCCCGTCGGGGCTACGGCCGCCATGCTGTTTTCCATGATGGTCTCTTTCGTTGTGACCCCCTGGGCGGCCAACCGGATGCTGGGTCGCCTCGCTCAACATCGGCCCCCCGCATCAGCGCCTACTCAGGAAGACTTGACCACCCGGCTCTATCGGCGTGTCATGGGTCCCCTGATCGCGGTCCGCTGGCGGGGTCTCGCCTTTCTGTTCGCCATTACCTTGGCTCTGCTGGCGGCCTGCGGGCTGGTCTGGTTAGGGGCGGTCAAGGTCAAGATGCTGCCCTTCGATAACAAAAGCGAACTGCAGCTCATCGTCGATATGGACGAGGGTACCACCCTGGAGCAGACCACCCAGGTAGCCCAGGAGTTGGCAGCGGTGGTGAGTAGGGAACCGGAGGTGACGGATTACCAGATCTATGCGGGTACGGCGGCGCCCTATAATTTCAACGGTCTGGTTCGTCACTATTTCTTGCGCCGGGGTCCTAATCTGGCCGACATTCAGGTCAACTTCGTCCCGAAGGATGATCGCCAGGCCCAGAGCCATGAAATCGCCAAACGCCTGCGCGAGCGCATCCAGCCAATCGTTCAGCGCCATCGGGCGCGGGTCAAGGTAGCCGAGGTCCCACCGGGTCCGCCGGTACTGCAAACCCTGGTGGCGGAGGTTTATGGGCCGGACTACGATGAGCAGATTGCCAACGCGCTCCAGGTGCGCGAACTCCTGGAACAGACTCCAGGGGTGGTGGACGTGGACTGGTACATGGAGGAGACCCACCCGCGGGTCATCATCCGCTTCGATCAGGAAAAGGCGGCGCGTAACGGCATCAGTGCCAGCCAGGTGGAACGGTTGGTTACCATTGCCGAGGCCGGGGTGGACACCGGCCTGCTGCATGTCTCCGGAGAGCTGGAAGACGTTCCGATCCGGGTGCGCCTGCCCTTGGACCAGCGTTCCGAGCTGTCCCAGTTGCTGTGGGTCCCCCTGCGCACCACGGACGGCGATCAGGTCCCACTGGGGGAGTTGGTCAGACTGGAGCGCACAACAGGTGAGCACAGCCTCTATCGCAAGAACCTGCTCCCGGTGGTCTATGTCACCGCAGACGTAGCGGGTGACGTGGAAAGCCCGGTCTATGCCATTTTGGACCTGGGTCGGGCGATCGAGGCCCTGCCGGCGGTGGGCGCTGCGCCTGGCGAAGGGATGACCGTCTGGAATACCCGCCAACCCTTCTCGACCTTGACCCCATCCGTCAAGTGGGACGGCGAGTGGCACATCACCTATGAGGTCTTCCGCGACCTGGGAGCCGCCTTCGCGGTAGTGCTGGTGCTGATCTATACCCTGATCGTCGGCTGGTTCCGCTCCCTGCGCGCCCCCTTCATTATCATGGCGGCTATCCCCTTTTCCCTGGTGGGCATACTCCCTGCCCATTGGGCCATGGGGGCCTTCTTTACCGCCACTTCCATGATTGGCTTCATGGCCGGGGCCGGTATTGTGGTACGTAACTCCATAATCCTGGTGGACTTCATCAAGCTGCGTAACAAGCAGGGGATGCCGCTCGCGGAGGCGGTGGTGGATGCGGGTGCGGTGCGCTTCCGACCCATGATGCTGACCGCGGCAGCGGTGGTGGTCAGCGGCAGCGTAATCCTGTTCGATCCCATCTTTCAGGGTCTGGCCATCTCGCTGATGGCAGGCGAGGTCGCCTCCCTGCTGCTCTCGCGCATGGCGGTCCCGATCATCTATTACCAGGCGATGCGCGATACTACCACTGCCAAAGTTGGTGGGTCGCCCCTGGTCCCGACCGTACCGGCGTGAAGGGGTATATCCCCCCGGGGGGGAATGCGGCTCCTAGCTGGCGTGCTTGGGGGAGACTACCATGCACCTTGTCGAGCACCCGAGCCTATTTGTTGCCTTTAGGGTGACACGGGTCCCAATGGCCTATAGTGCCTTTAGGCGGGTAAGAGGGGCATTACCGCTCCTGATAGCCTTCTTAAGGCCCGATCTTTTCAGACATACGCAACCCGAGGGTTCATCATGGCTAAGCACAAGAAAAAGAAACAATCCATTCAGGCGCCCGTCCAGGAACCTGTTGTTGAATTAACCCGGAAGCTTTACGACCAGGAACTGGCCAAGCTGCATGTGGAACTGGTCAAGCTGCAGGAGTGGGTGGTACAGACAGGGCTAAAGGTGTGCGTCGTCTTCGAGGGTCGCGATGGGGCCGGCAAGGGCGGCACCATCAAGGCGATCACCGAGCGGGTAAGTCCCCGGGTATTCCGGGTGGTGGCGCTCCCCGCCCCAACAGAGCGCGAAAAGACCCAGATGTATGCCCAGCGCTACATGCGCCATTTCCCGGCGGCCGGCGAGGTCGTCATCTTTGACCGCAGTTGGTATAACCGGGCTGGGGTCGAGCGGGTCATGGGCTTTTGCACCGAGGAGCAGGCCCAAAAATTTCTGAAGATGACCCCCCTGGTCGAAAGGGCCATGGTCGATTCGGGCATCATCCTCGTCAAATACTGGCTGGAGGTTAGTCCGGAGGAACAGACGCGCCGGCTGGAGGGGCGCATCGACGACGGCCGCAAGATCTGGAAGCTGTCGCCCATGGATCTTAAGTCCTATAGCCGCTGGGATGATTACACCAAGGCACGCGACGAGATGTTCGCCGCCACCGATAGCTCCTGGGCCCCCTGGTTCGTCGCCAATTCCGAAAACAAGAAACAGGTACGGCTCAATGTCATCCACCATCTGCTAAGCCGCATCCCTTACGAGGAAGTGCCCCACGAGAAGGTCAAACTGCCGGATCGCAAGAAGTTGGACCGCTACAAGTCACCCGATTATCCCTTTAGATTCATTCCCGAGGTCTATTGATGGCCCCGGTGGCTTGAATGTTCCGAGCCACCCTGTCCGGCGGGCCCCTTATCCCCCAAGGGGTGACCCGCCGGAGAGGAAGCTATTGATAGGCTTCGACCACGGGGTTGTAGGTCGAGGTGGGTTCTAGCTTGTCAATGGTCAGAATGCCGTAATCCGCGGCCGGATTTCCCGGCCAGTAGCTGAAGTCCTGCTGTACCGTTTGAATTTGCTTCAGAATCTGACCGTGGGTGAAAGAACCGAATGCGCCCTCCGTATCATTGCCGCCCTGTTTCCAGACCTTGTCCGAGAACTGGAAGTGGCAGGCCCCGAGAATTTGCTCCGGATGCGCCTTTTGGTATGTCAATACCCCTTCTAACTGGTCTTTGATGTAATCCGGGGTGTAATCACTTTTAACACGGCTGTAGCCGATTTCGGTGAAGAGGATGGGGGTGCCGAACTGCTGATAGGTCAACTGGACCCAGCCCTGACCCGTACTCTCCGCGTTGGCAAAGAGGTAGTCTTTGGAGTTGTAGGTGTTGGGGCACAGCATCAGCCGGTCCCGGTAAGGGGCGGTGCGGGGATCGGTCAACAGCTTATTGAACTGGTTCCAGCCTGGCATGTTTTGACCGCCCGGGGCATAGGGGGCCCCGCGGGGGACAAAGGTCACCGGTATGCCCACGGGTACGCTGTTACTGAAGCCCTGCTTGTCGGCTTCCTGGAGAAACCGCCCTACCAGGCCGATCACCTGGCTGTATTGCGCGTCTGATACGTCCAGTTCGTTGGAGATGATCACGCCGGCCACGGCTGGGTGCCAGTCCGTGCCGGTGCTGTTGCCGTAGTTGCCAAATTTGAAGTACAGAGGGAGTTGTTCATCCCATGCCCCTGGGTTCTGTGGCAGCCAGTTACTGATGGGGACCACAACCTTGATCCCGAGCTGATGGGCGTAATCCAGAAACTGGCTGTGATCGTTGCGCGGATCCCAGTCATAGAGGCGGATCAGGTTGATGCCCATGCCTCTGAGGGTATTGAGGTCATCACGGCAATAAGGCTCGCAGCTTGCCGAAAGATAGGACTGGGTTCCCCACAGCGATGCCACCTGCTTGCGGGCGATGTCGCTGCCGAAATAGATGACATGCGTGTTGGCCGTGGAGGGATCGTAACCCTGGCTGAAGGCCTGGTAGGCCGTGCCCTTGCCCGGCAGGGGGAAGCGCGAAAAGGTCCCCGAATCAATGTTGAGGTTGATCTGCTGCAGGGTTTCCACCGCCCCAGATGTCTGTCCCAGGAGCATTGCCCGGTAGGTCACCTGCCCCAGGGTCTCGTCATACAGCGGCTCGGTCAGGGTCAGGAAAAACAGCTTCAGATCACCCGCGGCCGTGGTTCCGAACAGGGCCGCGTTGGGCGCATCGTCCCCAAACAGGTAATCCCACTGCGGAAAAAAGTAGGACATGGGCGCCTTGTCCGAATACCGCCCGGGGGCATTGTCTACCCAGAACATCTCCGGACCTGCATTGTGCAGCACTAACTGGTACTCATTTTCCCTACTCGTGGGATTCAGATCGGCCTCATCAGCGTACTGAATGTAGGACGCCACTTCCCGGTCATCCATAGCGTTGTTGAGCACGTTGACCGTAGCATCGGAGAAATAGAGGGTGGTGTCTGGCGTCTGGTCCAGGGTATGGTTCAGTAATTCCGCATGGAACTTCATGGTGTTGGACGCCGCGTTATAAGACGGGTTGGACAAAACCACATAGACCCCGTCCTGTTCACCATCGGCGGTCAGGGAGAAGTGAATCGTCGCATTCGGGTCGATGCTTCCGTAAACCCGGGTCCAAACGGTGTCCACATAATCTTTCAGCGGGGTGTTGCCCACCTCCCGGCCCGGCCGATCGGTGTACCACAGGGCCCCGGGGTTAAGACCCTCCAGGGTGAGCTCCCAGGCAGACCCCGCAACGGGCGTGCTCGCGTCATCGGCGGCGTCCAGCGGGGTCAAAATCCCGTTCTGAGCGGCCAGCATATAGATGCGCGTGGCGTAGGGTGAGGGGTTCCAAGGGGCTTGGCCGCTGCTATTGTTGCCATCCCCGCCGCAACTGACGAGCGTCACCGCACAAGCTGCCGCCAGAGCCACCAATATCCAAAAAGGTCGATATCTCATGATGTCCCTCTGTTACAGATAGTTCATGCCATGGTTCAGGCCTTGAGGTTGCGGAACTCCCCTCAAGTGTCTGAAACCAACGGATTGGGGTTTGTATCCTTCGGTAACCCGCGGGTGCAGGTAATCGTCTGATACCGGGGTTTTTCAAATCCTCGGTGTGGTGGGCGGCAGTCTAGCCAGGGGGAATGAGGTTCCAAAATACTTGGGCCTTCACGATATGGCGATCAATGTTATTTCTTGCAAGCCGCCGATAAAGATCATATCCAAGTCTCGCGCCCACGCTCTTATCAATAGGCGGGGCCATGATGCGCTGCTTTTTCGCTTGCCTATGCAGTGACTACTTGCCAGTCAAGCCACCCAGCAATTAAATTTGTAACAGGTTGGAGCAGTCGGCAACACTCTTTGACCTGAGACTCCTGATTCTTAACCCGCCCAAGCAGTCCCTTGACGCCGACCAGGCCCGCGTCCTGACCTTCCCCGGCCCGCCGCTACCGATACATGGCCTGCCTTGAGCCAGCAGCAGGATTCTGAACATTTCCCCAATTAACCTTTGGAAAAGCCATGTGCGAAAAATGCCAGACCACCCTGGACCCAAGTCGCAGAGTCTTTATGAAAGCCCTGGGTGCACGATTAGCCATCTCTGCGCTTGCCCCATTGACTGGAATTGCTGAACCCCCAAAACCCGAGAATGTGATCAGTCCCACCCAAGCCTTGGAACGACTGATGGCGGGCAATGATCGTTATGTGAATAACAAATCCACGATATTTAATTTCAATAAAACACGAGAGGCCCTGACCAAAGGACAAAATCCTTACGCCTGTATTCTGAGTTGCGCTGATTCCAGGATTGCCCCGGAACTCTGCTTCGACACCGAGAGAGGAGACCTGTTTGTGACGCGAGTCGCGGGGAATTATGTGTCAACGCCCCTCTTGGCAAGCCTCGAGTACGGCACGGAGGTTCTGAAATCCCCCCTGATCGTAGTGCTTGGACACACCAACTGTGGTGCGATCAAAGCCGCTATCAGTGCTGTTAATGAAGGGACAGGCTTCCCTGGACATATTCAATGTCTGACATCGGATCTGATCCCGGCGGTTCGTGTCGCCATGAAGAAAAATCCAGCAGACCTTGAACTCGCATCAATTCGCGAAAACGTGTCGCTAAATATGGAGAAGCTTCGTGAATCCGCGCCCATATTAAGCAAGCGGGTTGAGGAAAAATCCTTGAAGATTGTCGGCGGTATATATCATCTCGATACTGGCCGGGTTGAATTGATAGAGACATAATATCCTTCGGTTCGCCCTGCTCAGGGGCCTTCTATCTATGGCCAAGAAGGTTGGTTTGATGGCTTTTTTCGGTGTTTTTGGCTTTTTATTGTGTTACGTTACGAATACTTCGTAACACAGTAAGGGTGTTTGACAGCATGAATTTTGATGAAACCTTGTATCAGGGGGTCATGTTACGCCTCATACGCGGGGTCATGACCTTTCGGGAACAGGAGTATCGGAGTGGCTTAACCCGAATGGCGGATCTGACCAAAGGTCAGAAGCCCGAGGTGCTCTTGATCGGCTGCTGCGACTCGCGGGTCGATCTGACGCGCATCAGCGGAGCGGAACTGGGCGAGGTTTTCATTATCAGGAACGTCGCCAACTTGGTCCCGCCCTACGCATTCGGCCATGGCACCGGACATGGTGTGCGGGCGGCTATCGAATATGGGGTCAAGGCATTAAACGTCTCCCATATTGTCGTTTTTGGTCACGCCCACTGCGGAGGAATCAATGCTGCGATCCAGACTGCCGCTGGCCAGGCGCCTCCATCGGACTTCCTCGGTGCCTGGCTGGCCCTGGCCAAGGATGCCTGCCATGCCGAGGTCGAGGACCCGGTCACAGGCGAGCCGCGCCCGGTGCCCATCAACCGGCTTAAGGATTACAGTTACCTGGTCGAGCGGGCCTCGGTACTCAACTCCGTGAACAACCTGCATACCTATCCCTGGATACTGGAGCGTGTTAACGCGGGCTCACTGAGCCTCCATGGCTGGTGGTTCGATCTCGAAACCGGCGACCTCTGGGTTACCGACCCTCGTACGGGCCAGTTCCTGCCGATTGAGGCGCATTGAGGTGATAGGCAACCGGGCGATCCGACCTGACGGTATCGACTACTGGGTGGATGAGCGTCCCCCGGCTAGCCTCATTCTCATGGTGGCCCTGCAGCAGGTCGCCTTCCTCGGTGCCATCATGACCCTGCCGGTGGTTTTGGCCCGCCAGGCGGGCCTGGACATGGCCGGCGCGGCGGGGCTGGTAGCCCTGACCATGTTGGGTGCGGGCATTGGCGTTATCCTCCAGGCCCTCAATCGCGGCGGCATCGGCATCGGCCTTTTCAGTCCGCTGCATACTTCCTCGGTCGCCTTTCCCGCCTCCCTGGCCGCTGTCCAGATGGGTGGCCTGGGGCTGGCCTTTGGCATGATGTCGGTGGCGGCTGTGATGCAGATGGCCCTGGCCCGGTTTCTGCCCCGCCTGCGCGCCCTCTTTCCGGTGGAAATCGCCGGCCTCATCGTCCTCATCCTGGGCATTGGGCTCGGCCTCGTCGGCCTGCGCAATTTTCTAGCCATCGATACGCCCCTGGCTGGGGATCACCGCATCCTGCAGGTGGGCTTCCTGACCCTGGCGACCATCATTCTCTTCAATATCTGGGGTCAGGGGCGGTGGCGCGCCTTCTCCGTGTTTACAGGTCTGGTGGTCGGTCAGGCACTGGCTTACTGGCAAGGGTTGGTGGATGCGGAGCGCTTGGGGGTCATCACCCAAGCTCCTCTGTTCGCGGTCCCACCCATCGGACAGTTCGGCTGGGCCTTCGACTGGGCTCTGCTGCCAGAATTCCTCCTCGTCGGCCTGGCGCTCTCCTTCAACTGCTTTGGCGTCCTCACCATCGCCCAGCGTGCCAATGACGCCGGCTGGAAGCGCCCAGACTTGGCCGGCATCAGCCGCGGGCTTATGGCCGAGGGCCTGACCAACGCCGCCTGCTCGCTGATCAACGGCGTCTCCCAGACCGCCAGTGGCGGTTCCATTGGCCTTGCCCTGGCTACCGGTGTTACCAGTCGTATCGTTGGCTTCGCGCTGGGTGGGATATTCATTGGCCTCGCCTTCTTCCCTCCCATAGCCGGCCTCTGGACCCTGCTGGCGCCGCCGGTGATCGGGGCCGTATTGATGTTCATCGCCTCCTTCATCATCGTGGGTGGCATCAAGATCATCACCTCACGCCTGCTCGATCCGCGTAAGACCGTGACCCTGGGTCTGGCGCTCATTGCTGCCATCGGGCATGACACAGTCCTGGTGAATCTTAACGAACCGATAGGGATGCTCGATACCTCGCTGTCCAGCATGGTAGCGTTGGCGGTGATCGTTGCCATCGGGCTCAACGCCCTGTTCCGGCTAGGGGTGCATCAGGTAGTGGCACATACCGTGCTGCTCGACGCTCAATGGCCCGTGACGGTCAACAAACGGCTATGGCACCTCGGGCACGAGTGGGGCGCCCGCCCGGAGGTGATGATGCGTCTCGATCATGCCACCCATGAACTACTGGATGCTGTGTATAGCCAGGGTCTGCTGGCGGATGAGGGCGATCCCCGCGTGGAGCTGGTGGCCCGCTTCGATGAATACCAATGCCAAGTCCGCGTCACCTATGCTGGCAGACCCCTGCGCCTCGCCAAGGAGCGCCCAGACCCCGAGCGGCTGCTGAATGATCAGGATGCCCTGGCGGACCTGGCCAGCTTTTTGATCAGACGCCAGACTGACGGCATCAAGGTGGAAGTAAACAATGGTCAATGCACGGTGAGCATGCGCTTTGATGACTGAGGTGCATCGTTTGGACTATCTCAACGGCCTGAAATGCTTTCTCCTACCGCCCGAAGCCAGCCACCCACCCTGCCGCTGATCTCACGCCAGGCCCCCAAGGGCTAGATCGGGTGGATGGCAGTGATCAGATCATTTGAAGTGTGACTTGAACTGATGGATCGAGTCCTTAAACGCCTCCCATACCCGGTCGCTATCGGCTTTGAACTGCGTCCAGGTGTCCTCGGTCGCCGCCTTGATGGCCGCTAGCTGTTCCTCACCTTCCTGACGCTTGGCGCGCAGGGTGGCGAGCAGTTCCTGATACCGCGCTTTGTCCTCCTCCTTGGCCTCCGCAACCTTGGCCTCAAGGGTGTCCATGTCCGCATTCCATTCGTCGAGTCGCAGCTTGGTTGCAGCGACGTATTTATCTCTGGTTGTCATGGGAATAGCTCCTGTTCTGGGTTGAGGACCCGGCAAACTGCCGGAACTGGCTGCATATAGGGCATCGGTTAATTAGGGAAACGCTGATTTATTAAAACATTACGGATAACATGCGATATAATCCGTGCCATCTTCACCCTGACCGCGAATTGCCCCATGCCCCCGCAGATCTCCTTCGCCCAAGCCGAGTATGACGCCAAGCGCAAGATCACCCGCCGGGACCGTTTCCTGGGTGAAATGGAGATCGTGGTGCCGTGGGCCAGACTGCTGGAGGCGTTGTGTCCGCATTACTATCCCACCGCGGGCCAGGGTCCTGGTCGGCCGCCGATGGGCTTGGAGCGGATGTTGCGCCGGCACTTTCTCCAGCAATGGTGTGGGCTGGCCGACGAGGCGCTAGAGGATGCCGTCTATGACAGCCAGGCGTTTCGGGGTTTTCTCGGCCTCGATCTGGGCCGGGAAGCGGTACCGGATGCCACCACGCTGCTTAAATTTCGCCATCGGCTGGCAACAAACGGCCTGACCAAGACCCTCTTTGACACGATCAACGCGCGATTGCGCGAGCGTGGCCTGCTGATGAACCAGGGCACCCTGGTGGATGCCACCCTCATCGCGGCACCGTCCTCGACTAAAAATAAGGAGAAGACCCGCGATCCCGAGATGGGCCACACCTGTAAAGGCAAGCACTATTCCTTTGGCGCCAAGGCCCACATCGGCGTGGATGCCGCATCCGGGTTGGTGCACAGCACCACGACCACGGCGGCGAACGTGGCGGACATCACCGAAACGGCCAACCTGCTGCACGGTGAGGAGGAAGCCGTATTTGCCGATGCGGGTTATACCAGCGCCGAGCAGCGCGAAGAACTCAAGGATCAGGATGTGACGTGGTACATCGCCACCAAGCGCGGCAAGCTCGCCGCTTTGCCGGAAGGTGAGGCGAAGGTCCTGTTCAAGAAGATCGAGCGGCTCAAGGCGCAGGTCCGCAGCCGGGTGGAGTATGTCTTCCACATCATCAAGGACCGCTTTCACTATCGCAAACTACGTTACAAAGGTCTCAAGAAGAACGGTGCCCAGCATGAGGTGCTGTTCGCCTTGGCCAATCTGATCATCGCCAAACAGGCCTTGCTGGCCGTCTGAGGGGTTACTACGCCCGCAAGGGGCGTAGAGGACCACAGAAGCCACCCAGAATGCCCAAAATGAGCCCAAAAACCGGTTAAAACGGGCAGCTAGGCCAAAAAAGACGCTCTCCAAGGGCAAAGAGAGAGAAATCGGGTCATTCTTCAGCATTTCCTTAGCGAATTATTCCGCCAAAAATTCTGCACCTCCGACTCCCAACGTGGTCAGCAAGCCGGTATTACAGTAAATCTGTCAGGTCCCTGATGATTATATACCGAGACGGAGTTATCCGTTATTCTTGGCCAGGGATGTGTTGCGCCTCTTGAGAACAGAGGCCTAACTTTCGGGATTTTGTGTGCGCCAGGGTACATAGGATCAGTTAATTTCGGTCAGAGCGCCTCTTGTGACCTTGATGGCCATGATGGGCATGTCCGTGCAGAGGCTACCGGGCGAGGTTGCACGCCCATACCCTGGCGGTGATTGCTGAGATGCTTGTCCGGCAACAACTCTGGGGGGAGTAACCGGTCAGGTCTGGCTAGCTGGCGGGGACAGCCAGTAGCCTCGTGCTAGGCGAATTGCTCGGCATAGTCCGCGAGCAGAGCGTCGTAGCACCCACAGGCGGCGACTTCCAGACCGGGCCGATCGAGAATGCGGATGACACCCCGGACATAGTGGATGAGGCCGCGTTGTTGGAGCGCCCCCGCGGCGAGGGTGATGCCGCTCCTCCGGACCCCCAGCAGGGAGGCCAGGACTTCATGGGTTAAATTGAAATGATCGGCGTGCACCCGATCCTGGGTCATCAGCAGCCAGCGCGCCAGGCGCGGCTCGATTTCATGAAAAGGTTTCATTGGCCCGCATTGAACCCGGCCCGGGTGGGGGTATAATTGGGAAGCCCCACCGGTGCCGACCCCTGGCGTCTCTGCCTTGAAAGGAGATCTTTATCGGGCCCTACCCACTGGCGGTCACGACGGACAATATCCTGGGTATTCTGTCCCTGTTGTTCTGGTCCCTGATTCTGGTGGTCTCGATCAAGTACCTGATCCTGGTGATGCGGATCGCCGACCGGGGCGCAGGCGGAATCATGGTCATGATGGCTCTGCGGTCGTTGGGGTCGCATCCCCGGGCCAATGCGGCCGTGATGGCCCTCGGGCTGTTCGGGGTGGCCCTGTTCTACGGCGACGGCAACATCACGCCGGCTATCTCGGTGCTGTCGACCGTGGAGGGCCTGGCGGTGGGCGCCCCGGCCCTGGGATTCGCCGTGGTGCCGGTGTCCCTCGCCGTGCTGGTCTGGCTGTTCGTCATGTAGAGCCGCGGCACCGGCCACCTGGGGCGCCTGTTCGGGCCCCTCATGAGCAATGCCCAGAGTTCCATGGCCTTATTGAAGATCCCGCCCAAACGGGTGATCGAGTTGGCGACCCAGGTAGAGCTCTAGGGCGGGGGGCGTACCGGGGGGACGCAAAGCACGATCGGGATCGTCCCGCCGCGGTGGGCAGGGGTGACGGGGGCAGGCGACTGGCCGCAACGGAATTGAATCCCTGGGGCTACAATCTCCGTTAGCTATGGAGTTGGTCCCTGGATCCCACGAATCGCGGTAAAAGGGGCCTGGGACCCCTTTCTCCGGTCTGGCAAGAGCAAAGTTGCAGGAAAGTGCCGCAAGACTCGGTCATAAGTGGCCTGCGCTGCCCAGAGTTAAGCGGACGAACTGGCTGACTTTAGGCCAGAAAAACTATGCTTTGGTCTGCTTATCGCCTGTTGATGCCCGAAACAAAAGTGCCGTCAGGATCAGGTGCAGGACGACCGCCGGCCACAGCAGTATGCCCGTCAAACCGCCCACGAAGCCGACGTAGGCGAGATACAGCGCGACGGCCGCGCTGTAGGTCAACATGCCGACCAAGGGCGGTCCCGGCCAGCAGGCGACCCCTAATGCGATCAGGGCGATGCCGGTCACGCGCGCCAGGGTCACGGCAATGCCGGTCAGTTCTGTGCCAAACAGCGATTGCCCGACCAACGACGGGATCAGCAGCAACGCCACCCCGGTCGCGGCTTCACCGACAGCAGCGAAAATCAGCACCCTTCTCATCGCACCTCGCTCCTGTCCTCTCGCGCTCCGGATCCGGTGTTGAACATCCGCCGCTAATCACGCGCGTCGGCAGCGGTCTTCTTCATCTGCTCGCGTTCCTCTGCCGTCACCTGTTCCGGTTCGAGGTTGAAGGTGAGCTTGTCGATCGTGCCAGTGAACTTGAACGGCAGGTCGTAGCGATACTCTATCATCGCGACCCCGGTACGCGTGTCCTGGCCGATGTCGAAGGTTTCGTCCTCCGGGAAAGTGATCGGGGTGGCATGTTCCATGGAATTCCTAGCCACTTCCTTGCCGTCCACGGAGAGTACGCCCGTGCCTCCCTTGCCCAAGCCTGGCCCATCGGACTTGAAGTCGAAAACGATGGTGTGCTTGCCGGCGTCCAGCTCAGGCCCTTCCCAGGTGGTGCGCTTGAGGTCGAGTAGGTTGTAGAGGAACACCACGTGGCCCCGGCCAATGCCTTCGATGCCCTGGCTTAAGAACAGGCCGTAGCCGCCGAAGCGTCCGCCGTCGGTGACGATCATGCCTTCGGCGCCGCCCTCGGGGATCGTGACCTCGGCGGCGATGGTGTACGACTTGTTCAGGATGCTCGGAGCGCCGCTGTGGGGCACGCCGGAGAGCGTTCCGGTGTAGGTGAAGACCTTGCGTCCCGCGGTGAGGTTCGGCTTCGGCGCGTTCCAGCGGGTCAGCGACGTGTTGTTCAGCGGCAGCACGTCGTACTTCTTCGCTTCGGCGTAGAAGATGTCCTGCATCTGTTTGAGCTTATCCGGCATTTTAGCAGCCAGGTCGTTGGACTCCGTGGGATCCTCCATGACGTGGTAAAGCTCCCAGTTGTACCCGGTAATCACATCGGGCGCCGGCTTGGTGCTGAGCTCCCACGGGAGCGTCGCCGGGGTCGTGGCCGCCAACCACCCGTCGTGGTAAATGGCGCGGTTGCCGAGCATCTCGAAGTACTGCGTCTTGTGCCGGGTGGGGGTGTCGGCATTGGCCTTGTCCCAGGTGTAGGCCATGCTCACGCCTTCGATGGGGCGCTGCTTGACGCCGCCGATGGTCTCGGGCTGCGCGATGCCGGTCGCCTGGAGGATAGTCGGGACGATGTCGATGATGTGGTGGAACTGGCGACGGATGCCGCCCATGTCCTGGATGTGGCCGGGCCAGGACATGGCCAAGCCCTGAGCCGTCCCGCCGAAGTGGGACGCCACCTGCTTCATCCACTTGAACGGGGTGTCCATCGCCCAGGCCCAGGGTGCCGCAAAGTGCGGGAAGGTCCGCTCGGACCCCCAGAACTCATACCAGAGGAACTGGTCCTTGACCGGCACTTCAACGCCATTGAAGGTGGTGAACTCGTTCGGCGTGCCGTTGAGCATGCCCTCCGCGCTCGCGCCGTTGTCGCCGGCGATGTAGATGATCAGGGTGTTGTCGAGCTCGCCCAAGTCCTCGACCGCCTGGATGACCCGACCGATCTCATGGTCGGTGTAGGCAAGGTAGGCCCCGAAGACGTCGGCCTGTTTGATGAAGAGCTTCTTTTCCTCCCAACCGAGGGAATCCCACTCCGGCAGCTCCTTCGGCCAGGGCGTCAATTGGGCGTTCTCGGGCATGATGCCGAGGCGCTTCTGGTTGGCGAAGATGGTCTCGCGAATCTTGTTCCAGCCCTGATCGAACAGGTGCATGTCACTGATCTTCTCGATCCACTCCGGCGTCGGATGATGCGGAGCGTGGGTGCCGCCGGGCACGTAATAGACAAAGAACGGTTTTTCGGGCGCGATCTCCTTGAGTTCCTTCATGTACTGGATCGCCTCGTCGGCCATGGCCGTGGTCAGGTTCCAGCCCGGCTTGCCCTCGAAGGGGTAGATGGCGGTCGTATTGCGGTACAAGTTCGGCTGCCACTGGCTGGCATCGCCGCCGACGAAGCCGTAGAAGTACTCGAAGCCCAAACCGTTCGGCCATTGATCGAAGGGCCCGGCCTGGGTGGACTGATAGAAGGGTGTGTTGTGGTTCTTGCCGAACCAAGAGGTCGCGTACCCGTTGTCCTTCAGGATGGTGCCGATGGTGCCATTCTCCTTCCGGATGACCGAGTCGTAGCCCGGGAAGCCCGTCGCAATTTCGCCCACCACCCCGAAGCCGGCCACGTGGTGGTTGCGCCCGGTGATCAAGGCCGCGCGCGTCGGCGAGCACAGCGAGGTGGAGTGGAAATTGGTATAGCGCAGCCCGTCTTTAGCGATGCGATCCAGTGCGGGGGTCGGTACGACGCCGCCGAAGGTGCTTGGCGCGCCGAAGCCGCTATCGTCGGTCATGATGAGCAGCACGTTGGGCGCGCCCTGCGGCGGCACCACGCGGGGCTCCCACCAGGCCTTCGACTCGGATGCCTTCTCCTTGATCACCCCGCCGAATTTCGGATCGGGCGAGGGCAGGTGGTGGCCGCTGATAGTCGTGGTGGCGTCGGGAGAACCTGGCACCCCGGTGGTCTGTATCTCGGTGGCGAGGCACGAGGTGGTCGCGCAAACGAGCGCAGTCCCCCGGAGTAACAAAGGGAGGAGGTGCTTAGCGGCTTTCATCGGATTTTCCTGTGGGTTCTCGGCGATGAGGGACTAAAAGTACGGCCGTCAATTGTGAACAGGGTCGGACCAATCCGTGATCGGGGGTCTGCAATGCGTCGCGCGAGTATGACGTGATCCCGCGGGGCGGACCTGACATTTCTCGACACATCACACGCGTAGCTCCAAGCCGCGGGCCGGTCTGGGCGAGTCGCGGCCGCCTCCGGCGGCGTCCGTCCGTTCAACCCCGGGGCTGGGTGGCGCGCCAGCGGCTGGCAGAAGTCCCGGACCAGCGGCGGAAGGCCCGGCTGAAGGCCGTGGCGTCCGCATAGCCGAGCGTCGCCGCCAGATCTTCGACGCTGAGCAGGGTATCGCGTAGGAGCTGGCGTGCGATCCGATAGCGGCTCTGGTCAAGCAGGGCCCGAAAGCTCGTGCCCTCGGTCTGGAGGCGGCGGTTGAGGGTGCGCGGATGCAGGCTAAAGAGCGCTGCCATCTGCTCTAGGCTGATTCCCCCCAAGGGGTCGCCGGCGATCAGCAAGCGACGAAGCACACGTTCGACCCGCTTGGGCAATCCGATACCGCGCAGAGCTTCCATGGCCTCGATCTCCCGCAGGATGAGCACATAGGCGAGCGCATTGGCCCCCGCCAGCGGCCGGGTCAGATATGTAGCGGGAAAGGACACGGCCGCGTGCTGGGTCCCAACACTGAGGTGGGTGCGGAAGAAGCTACGGTATGGGGCCAGGACCCGATTCGGTGCCGGGTGCAGCGCGACTTCGGTCGCCTTCCAGCCTGGGCCTCCCAGGGTCGTCAGGACGTTGAAGAGGATCGCCAGGGTACCGTCGTAGATCTGGTGGGTCCCCGGCACGTCAGGCCAATGGATGACATAGCCGAACATCGCCTGATCGCCGTGCTCCCACAGCAGTGGGACGGCCCCCCGATCATGCAGATGCGAATACAGAATGATGGCGCGCAGTGCACTGCCAAGGTCCGGCGCAACGGCGGCGAACTTCCCGATGAGGCCCAGGGTCTCCAACCCAGACAGCCGGCCAAGCGCGAGACCCAGGTGGGGACACTGGGTCGCCTCGGCGCAGTGGATCAGCAGGCGGCCCATCGCCACGAAGGGAATGGTGTTCTCCGCGTCCTGGAAGAGAGCGAGGTCCAGGCCGGCCTCGCCGATCAGGCGGTCGGGGTCCTGACCGAGTTCCCGCAGGAGCCCGGGCAGGGGGAGCAAGGCGGCCATGCGGCAGCTTCCTTCCCCGACCAGCGCCAGGCCGGCCGGTGAACGACGGGGCTCGTAACCCAAGTGATTCATGAGTTGCCTCGCAGGCAGTTGAGTCGGCGATCATACACCGCAAGATGCGGATCGCACGACTGCACCCAGAGGACCAGAAGATCAACACCCGGCGCCTCTTCTCTTATCCATGAAGTCTCCTCTTTTCTGCGAGAGCAAAGATATTTTCCCTGGCGCGACAACCGGAGGATTTGACGCCTGTTGACAGAACTGACCTAGGTGAGCAATGGCACCAGCCCCTTCCGGAGGTGGCGCCACAGTGCCTTCCCAACTGGGGTCTGGCGCTGCCGGATCCGACCGCCGACACGGTGCCGCCTATGACCTTAACCGGACACCCTAGCTGGCGGGGATAGCCAGGCGCCGCGTGCTAGGCGAATTGCTCGGCATAGTCCGCGAGCAGAGCGTCGTAGCACCCACAGGCGGCGACTTCCAGACCGGGCCGATCGAGAATGCGGATGACACCCCGGACATAGTGGATGAGGCCGCGTTGTTGGAGCGCCCCCGCGGCGAGGGTGATGCCGCTCCTCCGGACCCCCAGCAGGGAGGCCAGGACTTCATGGGTTAAATTGAAATGATCGGCGTGCGCCCGATCCTGGGTCATCAGCAGCCAGCGCGCCAGGCGCGGCTCGATTTCATGAAAATGGGTGCAAGCGGCGGATTGGGCGAACTGGGTCAGCAAGACATAGAGATAACGGTCGATGATGAGTCTCAGGTCCGGGTCGGTGAGCAATTGCTGTTGGAAGTGCGCGCGGGTCATCCGCCAGGCCGTCCCGGCACCCTGAACCACAGCCCGCATGGGCGCGGTCTCGACCCCGAGCGCCAGGGTGGCGCCGAGCATGCCCTCATTGCCAATCAGTCCCATTTCCAAGGGCCGATGGCGGCCCAGGATGGTGACCAGGGCGATGACCCCCTGTAGCGGGAAATAGGCGTGCCCAAGGACCTCATCAGGTTCACACAGGGTTTCCCCCGCTACCAGTGCCACCGGCTCGCACTGAGCCAGGGTCCGTGCCCGCTCATTTGGCTGCAAGCCCGCTAGCAAGAGATTTATCGGCGGTGTTAGCGATGAAGCTGACATGGATTCCTCCTTTAGTTCCCAACAGCCGGGAACGCCATGAGGCCCGTCGGCCGTGACGCGCCAGGGGTTCGCAATCCGTCTCCTGCGGCGCGATAGTTTGAATTTAGCCCAGTTCCACGGCGACTTCTGTGCGCTGAAGAACACTACTCCACGAACAAGGCCGCAAAGTCGCGTCAGGAACCCCGACACATGGCGGATGTTGATGCGCTTATAGGGATCGTCTTGGATGTGAACCTATCTATGCCGCCACAATCCGCACCTCGACCCGGTGCTCGCGGCGATCATCGACCAGGGGAATCGTCAGGCCGTCCTGTGTCGCGCCGTCGAGGGTCACCCCCGCAGTACCGCTCGGGGCGCCATCCCCGGCCCGCAACTGGACGATGACGATGTGGTAGTCCGTTTCCCGGTACCGGTAGTGGATGGTCAGCCCGGACCAGTGCGCGGGCAGGCAGGGGGCAAGGTGCAGTTGGTCCACCTCCAGGCGCAGGCCCAGCAGGGATTCCACGACCAGCCGGTACATCCAACCCGCTGAGCCGGTGTACCAGGTCCAGCCGCCGCGCCCGGTGTGGGGCGCCACGGCGTAGACGTCCGCCGCCATCACATAGGGCTCGACCTTGTAGGTCGCGATGGCCTCCGGGGATTGCGCGTGATTGGCTGGGTTGATCAGGGTGGTGAGATCCCAGGCGCGCCGGCTGTCGCCCAGGGCGGCGAAGGCCATGGCCGCCCAGATGGCGCCGTGGGTGTACTGGCCGCCGTTTTCGCGCACACCGGGGACATAGCCCTTGATGTAGCCGGGGTCCAGGTCCGATCGGTCAAAGGGTGGGTCGAGCAATTGGATCAGGCCGTGCTCACGGCGCACCAGCCGCTCGTCCACCGCCGCCATGGCGGTGCGCGCCCCCTCGGGGTCGCCTGCCCCGGACAGGACCGCCCAACTCTGGGAGATGGAATCGATGCGGCATTCGCGGTTGTCCGCGGCACCCAGTGGGGTGCCGTCGTCGAACCAGGCGCGGCGATACCAGCCGCCGTCCCAGGCGTGGGCGTCGAGGGCGCGCATCAGGCGCGTCCGCTCCAGGGCGCATACCTCCGCGAAGGGCGCATCGCCCCGGGCCCGAGCCAGGGCGTCGAATTGGCGCAGTACCTCGCACAGGAAGAATCCCAGCCACACGCTCTCGCCCTGACCCTGGATGCCCACCCGGTTCATGCCGTCGTTCCAGTCACCGGAGCCCATCAGCGGCAGGCCCCGGGCGCCGACCCGGGCGAGCCCGCGGCGGATGGCTCGCTCGCAATGTCGGTACAGGCTCTCCGTCTCTTCGCTGCGACCGGGCAGGTCGTAGTAGGACTCGTCCGCCGGGTCGAGGGGCCGGCCAGCCAGGTAGGCGACGGGCTCCTCCAGTACCCCGGTGTCGCCGGTACAGAGCACGTAACGGCAAGTGGCCAGGGGCAGCCACAGGTAATCGTCGGAGCAGTGGCTGCGCACCCCGCGCCCGGCGGGCGGGTGCCACCAGTGCTGCACATCGCCCTCGGTGAACTGGCGGCCCGCGCACAGCAGCAGTTGGGCACGCAGTAGCCCGGGCTTGGCATGCACCAGGGCCATGGCGTCCTGCAACTGGTCGCGGAAGCCGAAGGCCCCGCCGGACTGGTAGTAGCCGCTGCGCCCCCACATCCGGCAGGCCAGGGTCTGGTACAGCAGCCAGCCGTTGGTGAGCACGTTGAGCGACTCGTCGGGCGTCTCCACCCGGACAGCTCCGAGGGTGCGGTTCCAGTAGGCCCAGACGGCCTCCAGGGTCCGTCGGGCGACCGCGCTGCCGCGCAGGCGTGCCACCAGTGTGGCGGCAGTCTCGCCCCCCGGGGTGCCGCCCAGGCCCAGCCGAAAGACGATCTCCCGCTCCTGCCCCGCGGCCAGTTCGAACGGGACCTGGAGGGCGGCGCAGGGGTCGAGGCCCGCGCCCACCCGACCGGACAGGTGGGTGCGCGCCAGGGCGGCTGGGCGCCCCAGGTGACCGTTGCGGCCGATGAACTCGCCGCGATCGCAGGTGCAGGTGCGCGGTGCGTCGTCCACGTCAAAGAAGGCGACCCGGTTCGGAAACTCGCTGTTGTAGGGATTGCAGGCATAGAGGGCGCCGCTGTATGGATCGATCTCGGTGGTCAGGTGCATGACCGTCTTGGCCCTCAGATCGCCCAGTACCCACTCTACATAGCCGGTGGCGGACAGCCGGCGCGGCCGCCCGGAGTCGTTACGGACTACCAGCCGGGAGAACTTGACCGCCGCATCCAGGGCCACATAGATCCACAGCTCGGAGTAGATGCCGCCTTGTGTGTGTTCAAAGACGCTGTAGCCGAAACCGTGACGGCTGACATAGGGGGTGGCGCCGCGACAGGGCTGGGGGCTCGGCGACCAGTAGCGGCCGCTCTCTTCATCGCGCAGATAGAAGGCCTCGCCGCTCGGGTCGGACACCGGATCGTTGTGCCAGGGGGTGAGGCGGAACTCGTGGGCATTCTCGCCCCAGGTATAGGCCGATCCGGCCTCGGAGATGACGCAGCCGAACTGGGGATTGGCCAGCACGTTGACCCAGGGCGCCGGGGTGAGATGGGCGGCACGGGTGGTGATGACATACTCGTGCCCGTCCGGGGTAAAGCCGCCCATGCCGTTGGCCAGGATGAGGTCGCGTTTGGGCAGCTCGTAGGCCCCGGCGGCCTCCGCCTGGCGCTCCCGGGTGGGGACCAGGCGCGGCACCCGCAGGGTCGGTACGACCAGGCGGTCGAGCTGTTCGGCCAGGGTGCCGCCGCTGTCGCTCAGGGTGATCCGGGCGACGGTCATAATCAGGGTGCGGTCCTCGTCGGCGATCTGTTCCAGGGAGCGCAAGAAGATGCCCCCCGGCCGCTCTACCGCCTGATTGTCTAGGCCCACGGCGATCAGACCCTGGATGCGATCCTGCAAGAGCTGACGGTAGCCGGCGCGGTCCTCGTTCCAGATCACCAGGTCCACCGCCAGACCCTTGAGGTGCCAGTAAGCATGGGCCTGGATGAGCTGGCGCACCAGCTCGATGTTGGCCAGGTCGGCGACGCGCAGCAGGACGATGGGCAGGTCCCCGGAAATTGCGTAGGCCCAGAGCCCGGACTGGCCGCGGCGATTGCGCAGCAGTACCTCAGTCTCGGCGCGCAGCCCGGCATGGGCGTAGAGGATGGCGCTGGCCAGGCGGGCGTAGAGCTGGGCATCCGCCGCGCTGGCGTTGATCTGGCGCAGCACCACCTGGGCGTGGGTCCAGGCCAGTTCGAAGACCCGGTCGGCCAGGCGGCGATCCTGATACTTCTCGACCAGCCCCAGGGCGGCCTCGCGATCCGCCCCGATACCAAAGACCAGGTCCACATTCGCGGTCTGCTCGGGCTCCAGGACGATGCGGCAGCGGATGGCCACCACCGGGTCCAGTACCGAGCCCTGGGTCCCGGACAGGGCCGCGGCGCTGTCCATGGCCTGAGGCGCCGCCGGGGTGCGCCCACGACCTAGGAAGCGGGCGCGGTCGGTCTCGCAGGACGGCTCGCGGGGCTGGGTGTCGTGTACGGCTACCAGATGGAACAGGCAGGGCGGGTGCTCGTCCCGGGAACGTGGGCGGCGGGTGCAAAGGATGGCCTGGCGCGAGGGCAGGATCTCGGTCTGGACGAACAGGTTGCTGAAGGCCGGGTGCAGGGCGTCGGCGGCGGGGTTGGCCAGGACCACCTCGGCGTAGCTGGTGATCTCAAGCGTGCGCGTCACCGGTGCGCAATTGGTGATGCGCACCCGGCGTAGCTCGATGTCGTCCTCGGGTGACACGACGATGTCCGTGTGGGTCTCGAAGTCGAACCCGGTGCCCCGATCCCGGCGGCGAAACTCCGCTCGCCCCTCGGAAAAGATCCCCTCGTAGAGCGCGGCCCGGCGCAGGGTGGGCTGGAAGCTGTTGGACCAGGTGGCTCCGCTGTCCAGATCGCGCAGGTAGCAGAAGCTGCCCCAGGGGTCGCGGGTGCTGTCCTCGCGCCAGCGGGTCACCGCCAGGTCCTGCCAGCGGCTGTAGCCGCCGCCGGCTGCCGTGACCATGACCTGGTAGCGGCCGTTGGACAGCAACTGCACCTGCGGGACCGGGGTGTCGGGGGTGTCCAGGACGCGGATGGGCATCTGGACGTCCGCACCGCCGACCCGGATATCGGTCAGCGTCGCGGTGTCGGTGAAGTAGGTCGAGGCGTGCGGGATGCGCTCCTGCAACAGCAACAGGGTCGCCTGGAGACTGGGGTCGGCGGTGAAGCGCCCTTGCATGGGCCGGTCGCGCAGCAGGTAGTCCAGGGCCAACAGGCTCATGCCCTGGTGATGCGCCATGTAGGAGCGCAGGACAGTGCGGGTCTCGCTGCGCCGCTGCCGGGCCGGGGTGTAGTCGATGGCCTCGTACAGGCCAAAGCGCCCCTGCGCCCCGACCGTGGTGAGAAGTTGCAGGTTCTCGCAGGCCGCACCTGGGGCCACCATCAGGGCCAGGGCGGTGGCATAGGGGGCGACGACCTGGTCCTCGGCCAGACCGCGCTTCAGCCCCAGACCCGGCACCCCGAAGGCGCGATACTGGTAGTTGAGTTCCATGTCCACCCGGTTGTAGCCAGACTCCGAGACACCCCAGGGCAGACCGCACTCCCGGCCGTAGGCGATCTGGCGCGCCACCGCCGTCCGGGCAGTCTGGTCGAGCAGGGTGTCTGGGTAGGTCGGCATGACCAACTGCGGCATCAGGTACTCGAACATGGACCCGCTCCAGGAGAGCAGGATGGGCGCGCCATCGGGGTTGATCAGGGCGCGCCCCAGGGCAAACCAGGTCTCCTGGGGCAACTGTCCCTGGGCGATGGCGACGAATACCCCCAGGCGGACCTCCGAGGCGAGCAGGTCGTAGTAGCTCGCGTCCCGGCGTCGGTCCTCCAGGTTGTACCCGATGGACAGCAGTCGCGCTGACTTGTCGTAGAGGAATCCGTAATCCATCTGGGCCAGATCCCCGGCCAGGGCGACCAGGCGCTGTATGACGCTAATCCGGGCCTGGGCGCGCTCGCGGCCCTGATCCAGGTACCGGTGCAACTCCGCCAGCCAGGCGCCCTGGTCGGAGGTGGCGCCCACCGCACCCCCGACGGCGAGGGACCCGGCAAGGGTGCGCAGGTTGGGTATGGCGTCCAGGTCGGGCCGCTCGCCCAGGCCCTCGGGCGGTGGCCCCAGGCCGGTCCAGGGCGCGAGCCATACCAGCTCGTCGCGGATCGCCTGGCACTGCCGGGCCAGGGCTTGAGCCCACCAGAGCGCCTCTGGCCCGCTCGCCTCAGTCAGGTCTTCGCTCAGGGCGTGGGTGGCGCTTACCAAGCCATCCAGCAGGCGGAGGGTCGCCGCAAGACCCGTGGGCGCCGCGGCCAGGGCCGTGCGGAGTGCCCTCAGGTTGGCCGGGGCCAACCCCTGCGCCGCCTCTTCCAGGACACCCAGGGTGTCGCCCAAGCCGTCCACCCAGCGCGGCGGCAGGATGGGGTCATCGAGCAGGGCCAGCAGACCCGGGCGCAGAGTCAGCAGGTGGCCCCCCAGGTTGCCGCTGTCCACGGTCGAGACATAGAGCGGCGGCAGGGGTTGCAGGGTTTTGGTGTCGTACCAGTTGTAAAAGTGGCCACGGTGACGATCCAGGGCCGCCATGCTGTCCAGGGTATTGGCGGTGCGCTCCACCACTTGGCCCGCCGGTATGTAGCCAAAGTCGTAGGCGGCCAGGTTACCCAGCAGGGCCAGGCCCATGTTGGTCGGCGAGGTGCGATGGGCCAGGGGCTCTGTCCGGTCCTCCTGGTAGTTGTCCGGTGGCAGCCAATGGTCCTGGGGGCCGACATAGGTGGCGAAGAAGGCCCAGGTTTTGCGTGCGATGCGGCCGAGGAAGCGGATCTGCTCGGCGGTGAGCCCGGCTTCCCGGCGGGGCAGCGGCCGGCTGATCCACCAGGCAATGACTGGCGAGAGCAGCCACAGGAACAGGAGGGGACCGGCCGCGGTCAGGGCCACGGGGTGGGCTACCGCGAGGGCGCTGGCTGAGACGGCGGCCAGGGCAGGTGCGAACCACATGGAACTGAACGCGGCCCGCAGGTCGGTATGGCTACGGCGCTCCTGGTCGCCGGAAGGGTTCCACTCCAACAGCCGTTGGTGGGTCACGAACAGTCGACCCAGGGTGCGCAGCACCGCATCCAGGCTGTAGTAGGCCTCGTGAGGCAGGGTGGCCAGGCCCAGGCCGATCAAGGTAAGGCGCTGGCCGGCGCCGCGGCCAGCGATCGCCAGGTGTTGGCCCAGGCCCCGGTCATCCGGCTTGCGCAGCAGGTCCAGAGCGGAGGCCAACAGGGGTGGGATCAGTGGCACGCCGAGCACCATCAGGGTCCAGAGCCCGGGGCGGGACGACAGGGTCCAGGCGAGCAGCAGCAGGGTTACCAGGACCGCCGGGGCCAGGCTGCGGCGCAGGTTGTCGAACAGCTTCCAGCGCGACAGCAGCGACAGGGGGTTCGGCAGGCGGGTGCCGTCCGGGCCGGGCACCCGCGGCAGCAGCCAGGCGGCGAGTTGCCAGTCGCCACGGATCCAGCGGTAGCGGCGGTTGACGTCGGCGCCGTAACGGGGCGGATACTCCTCGTACAGGGGCACGTCGGTCAGCAGCCCGGAGCGGGCGTAGCACCCCTCCAGGAGGTCGTGACTCAGGATGCGGTTCTCGGGGAAGTGGCCCCCGAGGGCCTGCTCGAAGGCGGCCACATCGTAGATGCCCTTGCCGATGAAGGACCCCTCGTGGAAGACGTCCTGGTAGATGTCCGAGACGGTGCGGGTGTAGGGGTCAATACCCGGCTCGCCGGCGTGCAGGCGCCCGTAGCGGGAGGGCTGGCCGACCGGCAGACTGGCGCTCACCCCGGGCTGGAGGATGCCGTAGCCGGCTACCACCCGGCCCCGGGCCGGGTCGTAAACCGCCCGGTTGAGCGGATGGGCCAGGGTAGCGACCAGTTCGCGGGCCGCGTCCCGGGGCAGTTGGGTGTCCGTGTCCAGGGTGATGACATAGGTCACCCCGAGGAGAGCGGCGGTGTCGCCCACCATCAGGGAGAAGCCCGAGTCGTCGCCGTCGTGCAGCAGGGCGTTGAGGTCGGCAAGTTTGCCGCGTTTGCGCTCGTAGCCCATCCAGAGGCGGTCGTGGTGGTTCCAGCGGCGGGGGCGGTGGAACAGGAAGAAGATGTCGCCCCGGTCGTCCGCGTAGCGCGCATTCAGGGCCTGGACCCCCGCCCGGGCCAGGGCCACCAGGGCGGCGTCCTGGTCCAGGGTCTCCTCGGGCGCATCGCACAGGTCGGTCAGGAGTCCGAAGTGCAGGCGGGCATCCCGATTGGCCAGAAAGCGCACCTCCAGGGCCTCGATCAGGGACTCGATATTGGCTGGGCTGGTGAGCAGGGTCGGGACTACCACCAGGGTGCGCGATTGGGCCGGGATGCCCTCGGAGTAGTCCATGCGCGGCAACCGCAACGGTGCCGACAGCAGCGGCATCAGCCAATTCACCAGGGCGATGGCGAGCTGGCCGGTGGCCAGGGTCGCCAGCACCGCCAGCGGGACTAGGGCCCAGGCCGGCAGGCCCTCGGCGCGGGCCTCGCCTAGCAGGCCCGCGGTCAGGATTAAAGTCAGCAAGCCTATGCTGCCCAGGTAGAGCGGCAGGGCCGACTGGCTCGCCCAGCGGCGCAGGGCGGCGATCGGGTGCAGAGGCGCCCGCAGGGCTTGTTCCAGCTCGGGGCGGCCGCGGTCGACCAGGTAGTAGCCCACATGGGCCTGGCGGGCGTCGCCCCCGGCACCTGCCTGCGCCTGGGCCAGGGCGAGAACTTGATCGGCGACATCCCGCTCGGACCCCCCGCCAGCCTTGGCCAGGGTCTCGACCGCGCGGCGGTAGTTGTCCCGGCTGGCAAAGTCCATGCCGGCATAGGCCCCCGCCGGGTCGCTGCGCAGGACCTGCTCGACCTGGCTCATGGCCTCGACGAAGGCGTGCCAGTCCTGGGTGCCGAGCAGGCGCAGGCTGCCGATGCTGTTGCTCACGGAGACCTGATCCGCTGCCTGTTGTTGGTTGCCGGCCCGCACCAATTGCGCAATCGACAGGGCCGACTCGGCCAGTTGCTGCTCGATCCAGGTCAAGGGGAAGGCCAGGGCCGGGCCCCGCCCCTGTAGCCGGCGCGACAGTTCCGAGACGAAGGGCGGGGTCATGGGCGGGGATGAGCGCGCCAGGTCCGCGATCACCAGGATCAGGTTCTTGGGGTCCTGGCGGGCCATCTGGGTCAATTGGTTGGCCCAGGAGACAGCCAGATCCCGGTCCCGGCGGTCATGGGCAATGCCCGCCGCCACCCGGCGCAGGTTCTCGATCAGGGCCAGGCGCAGCATGATGGGGACGGCCCACAACTCGCCCAGGCGCAGCGGGGCGACCCGCTGGTAGGCGGCGACAAAGCGGCTCAAGCTCTCCGGGTCGACCCGGCCGTCACCGTGGGCGATGGTCTCCAGGGCCAGACCGTAGACGCGCGGCAGGCCGGCCGAGACGCCCGCGGCCAGGCTCGGCAATTCCCGGCTGTAACCCGTGGGCAGGTGGCGTCGGGCGGTACGGATCTGCTCGGCGATGAGATAGGCATTGTCCAGCATCCACTCCCCGGCGGGGGTGACGGGCTGCTTGGCCGCGACCGCGGCGGTCAGCAGGTCCCAGGTCTCGGTCAACCCCTGCTCGTTGGCGGCCAGGCGTGCCAGCAACCGCTCCGGCACCCGTCCTGGCGCCAACCGGTCGGCGGATGCCAGACGCAGGCCATGCTGCTCCATCTGGTCGGCGCTGAAGAGCTCCGCCCGCAACGGCGCCTCCAGGGTAGGGTCCAGACCCGCCCTGTCCTGCCTGCCCGGGCGACCCCTGATCAGGTCCAGGCCGTGCCGGCCCCAATATGCCAGGGCGCTGAAGCCGTCTGCCTTTTTTGCTGGTCCCACCTTGTACTCCTGTCGGTTAGGCGACCGCTCGGCGCTACGTCAAACTGAATGGCTTTAACAATACGCTGATCTATGCCTCTCTGTACGCCCGGGGACAAACTGGGCGGATGCCCGCCGCCGGCGCGAAGTTCGCAGCCACGGGGTCCGCAGAGAAGGGAAGGGGGTCTGGAATGTCAGGGAGCCTCCGGAACCCACTCCGATGGCGATCGCCCCTTTAGTCCAGGCAGGGCCAGAGCCCCGCGTCACCGGCTTGACCCCCTGGCCCGCTCCCACCATGAGGGGCCTTCCGGGCCCACCTGGCGCGAGGTCCGCCTCTTTCAGGGCGGTGCCGTCTTCACAGAGCTGGGTATCAAGCAAGGGGCGGAAAGGGAAGGTAGACAGGTAGGCGGTTTCGTATGAAATTGTCATATCAAGAAAACATTCCCTACCGATATCGCGACCCCGTTCGCTGTGGTAGATTCCCTTCGCCGTCGGGATTGCCGCCGGCGTCTATGAAGAAGTACTACCTCCGCGTCCGCTGGGTGACGGAGGGTCCAATAAAAACTACACCTGAGGAGAAGCTGCCGATGATTGAGTTCATCAGAAAACTGCCCCGCGCCCTGCCGGGGCTGATCCTTATCGTAGCGACCTTGTATGCCATCCGAACCTGGGTTGAACCCTGGATGGCGAGCGCCGTGATCCTCGGCCAGAAGGGCTGGCTGATCAAGGTCTTCCATCTCAACTATATCCTGCTTGGCATCATCGCCGGGATGCTCTACCGTAACCTGATCTTCCCGCTGCTGTTCAAGGCCGAGATGCCGGAGTTGTTCGCCGACGGCTTCAAGCTCTCGCGGCTGATGATCAAGACCGGGATCATTCTGCTCGGTTCCCTCTACACGGTGCAGGCCATCGTTACCCTGGGAGCGACGGCGATCTTCCTCATCGGTGGCTTCGTGGTGCTCACCATTGTCATGGTCCTGTGGCTCGGCAAGCTGTTCGGACTCGACCGCTCCATGACCGGGGTGCTCGCCAACGCACTGTCCATCTGCGGGGTCAGCGCGGCGGTGGCCACCTCGCCAGCGGTGGAGGCCAAGGGCAGCGACGTCGCCTATGCCATCGCCACGATCCTTGGCTTTGGCATCGCCACCATGTTCATCAGCCCCTTCATTGGCCACGCACTGGGGCTGACCGACCTGCAATATGGAGCTTGGGTGGGGACCGGTATCCTGAACTCCGGTCAGGTCCTGGCCACGGCCCTGGCCTTCAACCCCAAGGTCGAGCCGGGCAGCGCCGTGGCCGTGGCGGAGATCTGGAACATCATGAGAGTTATCTCCATTCCCTTCGCCGTCTTTGCCGTAACCGTCTGGTACTGGTCGGGCAAGGCATCAGAGGAGGAGGCTGAGCGCAAGGGCCTGGGGGCCCTGCTGGTCGAGAAGTTCCCCCTGTTCGTCCTGGGCTTCATCGGCATGGTGGTGCTGACCAGCCTGGGTGCCTTCGGTGACGTAGGCCTCAAGGGCGGTCCGCCTGCCTCTGTTACCATCAAGATGCTGCGTGACTGGATGCAGTGGGTGTTCGGCTTTGGGCTCGTGGGTCTGGGTGCCTACATCTCGTTCAGGGAACTCGCCCGAGCCGGCGGTGCCCCCCTGAAGCTCGGTCTGATCGTGGGAACGACCAAATATGTGCTGGCACTGCTCGTGGTGCTCGCGATCAAAGACCACCTTGTCGCCCTGTAAGGCGGGAGAACAGATGATGAACGACAAGATACGCGATGACCTCGATCAGCTCGGTTCCGAAACCATGGGCAGCGTCGGCGACAAACACAAGATGACCCTGTTTAAGGACGACCGTCAGGAGGACCTTGGCGCCATCGCCCTGAGTATCCTGCTGGTGCTGTTGGTCGTCGTCCTGACCACCTGATGCTGGAGCGCATCGTCGTTGCGGTGGACGGCTCCCCGGCCTGCGGGGAGTCGCTACACCACGCGGCGTCACTGGCCCGTCGGTGCGACGCCGCGCTGACGGGCCTGTTCGTCCTCGATAACCAGTGGGCGGACTTCATCGGCAACGACTGGCAGTCCGCCGCCGGGTCCCGCCAGGGCTTCCTCGACCAGATGCGCCAGGAACAAGAGGGGCAGGCCGAGCTGGCGCAAGAGCAGTTTCGCACCGCAGCCAATGGACTTGAGAAGGCGCGCTTCCTGGTGCGGGTGGGCGACCCTCTAACCGTGCTGCGGGAGGTCGCCAACGCCCCGGATACCGACCTCCTGATCCTTTCCCGCCGCGTCTTTGCTGTCGCGGGCCGACCGAGCCTTAAGGGGTTGGCCAAGTCCCTCGCCACACAGACGGATCGGCCCCTGATGCTGCTGCCTTGAGAGGTTGTGAAGCAATCGATTTTCGGTCCGTGATGTCGACAACGAGGCGCTTCACGATCTATACCAAGGGATGCTACTCCCGTTTGATGTGAACGCGGGTAATCGCTCGGGCACTCACCGCACGCACCGTGAATCGAAAATTCTGTTCCAGGATGCTGGCTCCCAATTCGGGAATCCGGCGCAATTTGTTGATGATGATTCCGGCCACCGTATGGGAGAGATTGACGGGCAGGTTTAGCCGCAGTTCATCATTGATCTGCGAGATGGGTGTGCGCCCATCCACCAGGTACTCGTCTTCGCCCACCTGCTTGATCAGATTGCGTTGCTTGCGCGGTTTGTATTCCTCGAAGTCATAGCCGACATCGATCTCCCCCACGACCTCCTCAAGCACATCTTCCATGGTCAGGATGCCTCTGGCGAGACCAAACTCGTCCACCACGATGGCCATGAAGTCGATGGGACGCGCCTGAAGGAGGGGAATCGTCTGATCTAGGCTTTGCTTCGAGGAAATGTAGATCGGCGTCTGGATATAGGAGGCCTTGGGGTGTTGTTTGATGTCCTTTTCCATCAAGTCCCAACTGTTCAGGGTCAGGATGCCCACGATGTTGGACATATGCCCACGGAAGACAGGCAGCCGATTGTAGCCATTGGTCAATACCAGATTGACCGCCTCCTCCATGCTCGCCTGCTCGCTGATACCGAGCACCTCATCCAAGGGGACCATCACCTCGCCAACAGTGGTTTCCGAGAAGCGGGTGATGCGTGCCACGCGCTCAGTGTCGAAATTATCATCGTCCGTGTTCGATGAGGATGATGACATTTCCAGCAGTAAACGCAGTTCATCGCGGGTGATGAAGCCGCTGCGTTGGGGAACGCTGCCGCCCACCAATCCGGTCACAAACCGCGCCAGACGGCTGAAGACAAAGATGATGGGATAGTAGAGGATCGAGAAAAAACGTAAGGGATAGATAATGATGGGCGCAATGGCGGTGGCGCGCTGCTGATAGATGCTCTTGGGAACGATCTCTCCCAGGATCAACAGCAAGGGCGTGAACAGAACCACGGATACCAAATCGCCATGGGGACCGAGCCATTCGATGAACAAGAGGGCGGTGACGGTGGAAACGGACACCGTAGCAATGTTGGTGCCCACCAGGGTGGTGCCTAAAATGATGTCCGGCGTCTTATACAAAGACAATACCTTGGCGGCGCCCTTATGACCGGTCTTGGCCTGATGCCGAAGCTTGATCTTGTCGGAGTTCACCATAGCGATCTCCGATCCGGAGAAGAACCCCTTGAAAATCAAGAACACCAATATCATCAAGGTGTCTAATGCAACTTCGCCTATTGACATGGTCATACCCCCTGATCGGTGCTGGTGTGTATATCTGCAGGCGGGGCGCCCACCTCATCCGGCTTATCCGCCTTGTCAGGAGAGCTGACCGGGGTCTCGACGCTTTTCACGGCGGTCTCAGCCGCACTGGCGACGGCGGCGGCTTTCAGGATCGCCGCTGAATCATCCGTTTCCGGGAAGAGGGGATTTTCGGTAATGTTGCGCATGACGCGCAGGGTTTTGATCCTCAATTCGTCCATTTGCTCAACAGTGAAGGTGAACCCATTGTTGACCACCTCATCTCCCAATTTCGGGAGGCGGTTGAAGGCGCGCAGGGCAAATCCTCCAACAGTGTTCATCACGGGATCATCGATACCGAAATTGGAGAGGTCATTAAAATCATTCAGGCTCATGTCCCCGGGCACGGAATAGATGTTGCCACTCTCGCCCATTTGGTATTGCTTATGCTGGGGGGAGGTGCCAGAGATCCTGGCGAAAATGAACTCGGCCACATCCTTGATGGAGACGATCCCGGATACCCCCCCGTACTCGTCGATGATCAGGGCTACCCGGGTATTGTTCTCCTGGAAGTAATCCACCATTTCATCCACCTTTTTTGTCGGGGGGATGAAATGGGCGGGGCGCAGGATGTCACGAACCTTGACACTTTCCAGGTTCGTCTCAGTATGAATGAGCCGGATCACATCCTCGGAATGAAGGAACCCGATGATGTGATCCTGTAGCCCCAGATAGAGAGGTACCCGCGGATGTTTGATTTTTTTGAACTCCGCGAACAACTCGGGTAAGGGCCGGCTCCCGTCCAGGGAGACCATGCGCGGTCCGGGAGTCATGATGTCGGCTACTTCCGCCTCCGACGCCTCCAGCATGTTGTCGATCAGAATTCGTTCGGTGGCCCGCAACACCCCATGGGCCGCGCCTTCCTCTACCAGGGTCCGGAACTCGTCCGCATGCAGGATATTGTCCTTCTTGACCGGTTCCCCGACGATGGCGGTCGTGATCCGGTCCGACACATAGCGTACTGCCTCCCGTACCGGGGCGATAAAGGTGATCCAGTAGGGTAACAGCCGTGAGGAGATATTGGTGGCGACCATCAGGGGATAGGTGACGGCCACGGTTTTGGGGGTGACTTCACCCACCAGCAACAGCACCGGCACCATGACCAGAATATTGATCCAGGTGGTTTCGGTCTCGTTAAAGAAGCTGATCAGGATCGAGGCCATGTTGGCCGAAGAGGCGATATTGACAAGTTCGTTGCCACACAGGATAGAGATGATCAAACGGCGTGGCTCGTCGAGCATTTCGTGGATACGATCCGCGCGGGGATGCCGCATGGTGCGCAGCTTTTGCAGGTCCACCGGGCGGAGGGAAAACAGGGCGGTTTCGGAGCCAGAGAAAAAGGCCGAGGCCGTCAACAGCACGATTTGCAACAGGCACCGGATTACGAGTTCCAGATGTCGCCCATCTATCGGCAGGGTAAAAAGATCCATGCCAAGTCTCCAGGACAAAGGAGTTAATGGTAGGGAAGGTAGCTATCCTGACATCAAGCAAGTCAATGCCGGTACACCTAATGCTACGAACCAGTGGAGTTGACGTGGGGAGATGGAGCGGTTTCCCCTTCGGTGGGCAGGTGAGGAACCTTGCCATGCCGCTGCCTAGTGGCGATAGCCCGTTGATCGGCAATAAAAATTTCCGGCTAGACGGACTATCCCGCATCGCAAGAAGCTAAGGGGGACACCACATGACACACATGCGACGACAACAGGCTGCAACTTATAGGAAAAGTTACAAGAAATCCAGCCGCGTGAGTCGAGTTTCTGGAGTTTGAGTTAAAGGCGCGCTAGGGTGCGCACGCACAAAAAGACCGGTATTTATAATTACTTAACGGGTGATGGTGGATGGTAATAGACCCCGCGTCCGCAACACCTTTAGCGCAGGTCGTACCATACCCCTCGGCCACGGCCGTGCTGGTTCAGGGTGCCGCGTTCGACCAGAACGCGGAAATGCTGTTTAAGCGTGTTGCGGCTGGCTCCGGTCAGTTTGATGGCCTCGCCGATGGTGACGCGACCATGTTCGCGGGCGAACTCGACGATCTGGAGTGACAGCTCGGGCATTCTGGCCAGCACGATCTTCTCGCGCTCGATCTTCTTCTCCAGTCGCCGTACCAGTACGGACAGGGACCGGAGGAAGGACACCAGCCAAGGCTGCCAGTCTGGTGCTTCCGTGCGTATCGTCCCTTGCGTCTGTCTCAGCGCCAGGTAGTAGGCCTCCTTGCTCTGCTCGATCACGCCTTCCAGTGAGCTGTAGGGCGCGAAGGCGTACTCAGCCTGCAGGAGCAGCAGGGTCGTTAGAACCCGACTCAGGCGTCCGTTGCCGTCCTGGAAGGGATGGATTTCCAGAAACCCGACGACGCAGAGGGCGATGACCAGCAATGGATGTAAGTGCGCCGCTTCGCGCTCCTGGTTCACCCAAGCTACCAGTTCCGTCATGAGGCGGGGGGTGTCGAAGGGTGACGCCGTTTGGAACAGGATGCCGATCTGAGCGCCAGTTTCGTCAAAGGCCGCGACGCTGTTCGAGTTGGTTTTGTAATTGCCGTGATGCCGGCTGTCTTTCTCGCTGTGGCGCAGCAGGATCTGGTGCAACCGCTTCATGTGGTTCTCGGTGAAGGGGATGTCCCGCCATGACGAAAACACCAGTTGCATCAACTCGGCATAGCCGGCTACTTCCTGCTCGTCGCGGGTGTCGAAGGACTTGATTTCCCGGTTCGACAGCAGGTGCTCCACATCGCATGAACCAAAATTACACCCGTTTACACCCAATTTCGAGCCACACCCATGGAGGTACTGTAGGCGTACCTCGACGAGGCCCTCTGCGAGTGCAAGGCGGTTTTTTTGTGCCTTTCGCTGTCTCGGTCGTGCGTTCCCAGGGTGGCGAGGATGTAAACCGAGGGCCTACTACCCCGCGTTGATAGACGACTTCTAGCGATGAATGATCAAGAAGCTCAGGCGCGAAACCGCGCTAACCCGGGTGTTCAGGGCAAAAAAAATCCCAACCGCTAAGGGTTGGGATTTCATAAATTGGTGGAGGCGGCGGGAATCGAACCCGCGTCCGCAAGTCCTCTGCCTAGAGATCTACATGCTTAGCCCTGTCTATTTTTTTTAACCTTCCAGCGCCCGAAGGGCAGGGCGATCGGTCAGCGATTCCGAATTGGGTTTTAGCGGATCAGGTCCGGACTCCCGTCACCGCGATCCCGTGTGTTGTTACCCCTGAAACCCGCCCCCCATGGGCAAAGAACGGTCAGAGGCTCGCCGGTTTAGGCGGCGAGAGCGTAGTTGTCGTCGTTGGCAACTGTTGATTTGCGGATGGATTTACGAGGTACCCCGCACCTCGGCATGCACCCCAGGGTTCGCAACCCACGTCGAAAGCCATGTCGCCCCCAGAATTATTTCATTGGAGAGTATAGAGGGGGGTGAGTTCCTGGGCAATGTAAATTAGCCGGATCACCTGTTACTTCTGCTTGAAAAGGCGATCCTTCTCCCGTATCCAGTCCCTGTCCTTTTCGCTGTCACGCTTGTCGTGGAGCTTTTTGCCCTTGGCAAGGCCGATCTCGAGCTTGGCGCGGCCCCGCTTCCAGTACATGGCGGTAGGGACCAGGGTGTAGCCGGAGCGTTCGACCAGTCCAATCAGGCGGTGAATTTCAGTCCGTTTCAGCAGCAATTTGCGGTTACGCACCGGGTCCGGGCTGACGTGGGTGGAGGCGCTGGCAAGGGCGGACATATGACAACCCAGGAGGAAGGCCTCGCCCTGGATGATTCGGACATAGCCCTCACGCAGTTGCACACGTCCAGCCCGGGCGCTCTTGACTTCCCAGCCTTCCAGGCTGAGGCCGGCCTCATAACGTTGCTCGATGAAGTAGTCGTGACCCGCCTTTTTGTTGAGGGCGATGTTGGACTGAGCAGTTTTGGGTTTGGATTTGGTCGCCATGGTTGAGAGTGTAATGCATGGAACGCCCCCGGAGAATGGCCGCGGCGAGGCGCGGTCAAGATTTTGCGATTGCATTTAATCGGCCAACCCGCTATCTTCTCGCGCTCTTGAAAGGCAGGAGGTTCTCATGCGTCAGCCCTTGGTTGCCGGCAATTGGAAAATGAATGGTTCCACCGCGAGCGTGCGTGAGCTGCTGGCAGGGGTTAAGTCTGGCGTGGCGGGGGTGGCCAAGTGCGAGGTAGCGGTCTGTCCGCCCTACATTTACATACCCGAGGTCCAGGCGGCACTGTCCGGCACGGCCATTGCCTGGGGCGGGCAGAACCTGTCCAACCAGTTATCTGGCGCCTTCACGGGCGAGATCGCGGCATCCATGCTGCTGGATTTTGGTTGCACCTATGTCATCGTCGGCCACTCGGAGCGTCGCACCCTTTACGGTGAGGATGATGCCCTGGTGGCGGCCAAATTCGCCCTGGCGCGTTCTGCGGGCCTCAAACCTATCCTGTGCGTGGGGGAGACCCTGGAGGAGCGTGAGCAGGGCGTAACCGAGGCGGTGATCGCTCGCCAACTGGACGCGGTCATCGCGGGCCAGGGAGCGGCGGCCTTGGCGGCTGGGGTGATTGCCTACGAACCCGTCTGGGCTATCGGCACGGGTAAAACGGCCACGCCGGAGCAAGCGCAGGAGGTTCATGCCTTTATTCGTAGCCGGGTCGCTGCCCATGATGTCGGCGTTGCGGAAGGGTTGCGAATCCTTTACGGTGGCAGCATGAAACCCGACAACGCGGTTCAATTGATGGCCAAGCCTGATATCGATGGCGGCCTGATTGGTGGCGCCGCACTGGTAGCCAGTGACTTCCTGGGTATTTGCCAGGCCGCGCACGCTAGCCTGTGACTCTAACATGCAGACCATACTGACCGTCGTACATCTCTTTCTGGCCATAGGGCTCATTGGTCTGGTGCTGATTCAGCACGGAAAGGGCGCCGATATGGGCGCGGCCTTTGGCAGTGGCGCCTCGGCTACCGTTTTCGGAGCGCGGGGTTCCGGTAATTTCTTGTCCAGGACCACCGGGATTCTGGCGGCATTGTTTTTTATCACTAGCATGGTTCTGGCCTATTATGCCTCCCAAATCGGTGTGCCGGTGGGGCTCATGGACAAGCTGGATCAGGCTCCGGTAGCACCCTTGGTGCAGCCGGGCGAGGTGCCCAATGCTGGTCAGGTGCCTTCGCCAGTAACGAACACCAAGGGGTCTGCCGAGATACCGCCGGTGGCGGCGCCGGTCGAGGTTGTTAAGGAAGTCGAGGTTGTGGTCCCCCCGGTATCGGAACCCCCGGCCCCCTCATCCCCGGCTCCCAAGGATTAATTCAATTATTAGCCGACGTGGTGGAATTGGTAGACACGCTATCTTGAGGGGGTAGTGGCGAAAGCCGTGCCGGTTCGAGTCCGGCCGTCGGCACCAATTTAAAATGGGCAGGTCGTGAAATGACCTGCCTTTTTTTTGGCTATTGGATTCTGTGTTCAGGCATCGGTAACCCTTTGATTTGTATTTTTAAAGGGCGGGCTTTTTGTCTTGACATCCTTCGAGAGGCTGCACTAGACTTCGCTATCCGCGTTGGGATGGCTCCAATTAAGAAGTTAACAGCAAGGGGAAGTGGGTGCTAGAAAACTACCTTCCAATTCTGATTTTCATGGTCATCGGCTTGCTGGTGGGAGGGGGCGCCATGGCGGCGGGCTTCGTCCTGGCGGAGCGTCGACCTGACGCCGCGAAGGATAGCCCCTACGAATGCGGGTTCGAGGCCTTCGAGAGCGCCCGCCTCAAGTTCGATGTGCGCTACTATCTGGTTGCCATTCTTTTTATCATTTTTGACCTGGAAATCGCCTTCCTCTTTCCTTGGGCCGTCGCCCTGGAGGGCTTGGGACTGGTTGGTTTTGTGGCTATGGTGATTTTCCTTGCTATCCTCGTAGTCGGTTTCATCTATGAGTGGAAGAAGGGGGCACTGGAATGGGAATAGCCGGTATCCTTGAGCAGGGCGTGATCACCACCACGGCCGACAAACTCATCAATTGGGCCCGTACCGGGTCTATGTGGCCCATGACCTTCGGGCTCGCCTGTTGTGCCGTGGAGATGATGCAGGCCGGTGCCGCCCGTTATGATCTCGACCGCTTCGGCATGATTTTCAGGCCCAGCCCCCGTCAATCCGACGTCATGGTTGTGGCTGGCACCCTCTGCAATAAGATGGCCCCCGCCTTGCGCAAGGTCTATGACCAGATGGCGGAGCCGCGCTGGGTCATATCCATGGGCTCCTGTGCCAATGGGGGCGGCTATTATCATTATTCTTATTCGGTGGTGCGCGGGTGCGACCGTATTGTTCCGGTTGATATCTATATCCCGGGCTGCCCGCCCACGGCCGAGGCTCTGCTGTACGGCATCCTGCAGTTGCAGAACAAGATTCGCCGAACCAATACCATAGCCCGCTGAGCAGCCACTCGTCATGTCACAACAGGAATCGAGAACCGGCGACGCGCGACAAGATGCGCTTGTGGATGCGATCGACCGGCACTTCGCGGGTAGCGACTATCATCTGGAGTTCAGTCGTGGGGAGATGACGCTGGTCACTCAGGCAGAGGCTTGGCACCAGCAGGCCCTGATTCTCCGTGATCACCCGGATTTTCTTTTCGACCAACTTACGGATGTCTGTGGCGTCGATTTTGGTGCCTATGGCCAATCTGAATGGGAAACGGAGGCGGCCTCCAGCACTGGCTTCGGGCGGGGCGCCGAGAGGGGTCAGGGGGTTGCGGCCGATGATTCCAGACGGTTTGCCTCGGTCTATCATCTGCTGTCCCTGAGTTACAACCGCCGATTGCGGATTCGGGTGCAACTCGCGGGTCCAGAGCCCATGGTGGATTCGGTGGTGGATATCTGGAATGTTGCCAACTGGTTCGAGCGCGAGGCCTTCGATCTGTTTGGGATTCTCTATTGCGGCCATCCGGATCTTCGGCGGATCCTGACCGACTACGGCTTTGTAGGCCACCCCTTCCGCAAGGACTTCCCAATTTCGGGCCATGTGGAGATGCGTTATGACCCGGATCTTGCCCGCGTGGTATATGAACCGGTCAGTATTGAGCCTCGCGTCCTGGTGGCGCGCGTAATCCGCGCCGATAGCCGCTTCGGTGACGCCTCGCTGGACCGCCCCCATGCCTGAGATTCGCAATTACACCCTGAACTTTGGGCCTCAGCATCCCGCCGCCCATGGCGTCTTACGCCTGGTGCTTGAGATGGATGGCGAGGTGATCGTCCGGGCCGATCCTCATATCGGGCTGCTCCATCGGGGTACCGAGAAGCTGGCGGAGACCAAGCCCTATAGCCAGAGCATCGGCTACATGGACCGCCTGGACTATATGTCCATGCTTTGTAACGAGCATGGCTACGTCATGGCCATCGAGCGTTTGCTGGGTATCGAGGCCCCGATTCGCGCTCAATATATTCGGACCATGTTCGACGAGATCACACGTCTTCTCAACCACCTGTTGTGGCTGGGGACTCATGGCCTGGACGTGGGCGCCATGACCATGTTCATTTATTGCTTCCGTGAGCGCGAAGATCTCATGGACTGTTATGAGGCGGTCTCCGGCGCGCGGATGCATGCGGGCTATTATCGGCCCGGTGGCGTCTATCGTGATCTGCCGGAACAGATGCCTCGTTATCGCGAAGAGCCTAGCAAGTGGCATAGCACCGAGGATTTCGCTCGGCGCAACGAGGCCCGCCAGGGTTCGCTATTGGACTTCATCGAAGACTTTACGGTGCGGTTCCCGGGTTACGTCGATGAGTACGAGACCCTGTTGACGGATAATCGCATCTGGAAACAGCGCACCGTGGGTATTGGCGTTGTCTCGCCGGAGCGTGCCCTCCAACTCGGATTTACAGGCCCTATGATCCGAGGTTCTGGTTTCGCCTGGGATTTACGCAAGAAACAGCCTTATGCCGCCTACGACCTGGTAGATTTCGACATCCCGGTGGGGCAAAACGGCGACAGCTACGATCGTTATCTGGTGCGCGTCGAGGAAATGCGCCAAGCCAACAGGATCATCAAACAGTGTGTTGATTGGCTGAGGGCGAACCCGGGTCCGGTCATGATTGATGACCACAAGATAGCGCCGCCCCCTCGCGCCGAGATGAAGGACGACATGGAAGCCCTCATTCATCACTTCAAGCTTTTCACCGAGGGCTATTGCCCGCCCGCTGGCGAGGTCTATGCCGCCGTGGAGGCTCCCAAGGGCGAGTTTGGTGTCTATCTGGTGTCGGATGGGGCCAATAAGCCCTACCGTGTCAAGATCCGTGCCCCGGGCTTTGCCCATCTTGCGGCCATGGACGAGATGGCGCGTGGGCACATGCTGGCGGACGTGGTGGCCATCATTGGCACCATGGACATCGTATTTGGGGAGATTGACCGCTGATGAGCTTCAGAAGCGTACCCCTGACCGTACTGGTCCCGGAAGAGGCCAAGAAGGATCTCTTTGACGCTACGATTCGCGCGGCTATTGATGACCACATCGCCAAATACCCGGCCGAGTGGAAGCAATCGGCCGTCATGCCGGCCCTGACCCTGGTGCAGGACTGGAACGGCGGCTGGTTGTCCCGGGAACTGATGGACGACGTCGCCCGCTATTTGGATATGCCTGCGATCGCCGTCTACGAGGTGGCGACCTTTTACAACATGTACGACCTTGAGCCCACGGCCAAGAATAAGGTCTGCGTCTGTAACAGCGTCTCCTGCATGTTGAATGGGTCGGAAGAGCTCATCGCGCATGTCGAAAATAAATACGGCCTCAAACCCGGCCAGACCAGCGCCGATGGTCGCTTCACCTTTAAGGAGGCGGAGTGTCTGGGTGCCTGTCGGCATGCTCCGGCGGTATTGGTAGGTCATACCTATCATGAGGAACTGACCCCCGAGGCCCTTGACAAGCTGATCGAGGGGTTGGGTTAATGGACGAACGTCAAAACACCGTCTGCTTCCGTACCCTGCATCTGGACCAGCCCTGGACGCTGGCCGCCTACCGTAGCATCGGCGGCTATACCCAGTGGGAGAATATTCTCCGCAACCGGCCGGACCCAGGTGGCCTCATTAATGAGCTGAAGCTCTCCAATCTGCGCGGGCGAGGTGGAGCCGGCTTTCCGACGGGTCTCAAGTGGAGCTTTATGCCGCGCAAGGAGCCTGGCCAAAAGTACCTGGTCTGCAACTCGGACGAGGGGGAGCCGGGCACCTGCAAGGACCGGGACATATTGCTCTACAACCCCCACCAGCTTATCGAGGGCATGGCCATCGCGGGTTACTGCATTGGCGCTACGGTGGGATATAACTATATCCGGGGCGAGTTTTACGAGCCGACAGCCCGCTTCGAAGGTGCCCTGAAGGAGGCCTATCAGGCGGGCCTGCTGGGCCGTGACATCAACGGCAGTGGCATTGATTTCGACCTTTACGTCCACCTGGGCGCCGGTGCCTATATCTGCGGCGAGGAGACGGCGTTACTTGAGTCCCTGGAGGGTAAGAAGGGCCAGCCCCGCTACAAGCCCCCATTCCCGGCCCAGGTAGGCCTCTATGGCCAGCCTACCACCATCAATAACACCGAATCCCTGGCCTCGGTGCCGGTGATTCTGGAGCGGGGGGGGCAGTGGTTTCTGGAACAGGGCTTACCCAATAACGGCGGTCCCAAGCTCTTTTCCGTGACGGGGCACGTCGAGAAACCGAACAATTTCGAGGTGCCCCTGGGCACCCCCTTTAAGGATCTGCTCGCCATGGCCGGTGGCGTCAAGGGCGGACGTAAGCTCAAGGCGGTGATCCCTGGTGGGTCATCGACCCCTGTGGTGCCGGGGGATGTCATGATGGGCGTCACCATGGACTATGACGCCATCGCCAAGATAGGGTCCATGCTGGGTTCCGGGGCCGTGATCGTCCTCGCTGAGGGGACAGACATGGTCAAGGTACTGGCGAACCTGGCGCATTTTTATGCCGCCGAGTCTTGTGGCCAGTGCACACCTTGCCGCGAGGGCACGGGCTGGTTGGCGCGGGTGCTGCACCGGATCATCCACGGCCAGGGGCGGCTGGAAGATCTTGAACTCCTCGATACCGTGGCGGGCCATATCGGCGGACGCACCATTTGTGCCTTGGGAGATGCAGCGGCCATGCCGGTACAAAGCTTCCTCAAGCACTACCGTCATGAATTTCTCCATTACATCGAACATGGCAGGGGCCTGGTCGAGGGCGCCTGAAAGGGCGTTCTCCCACTGAGATAGCGCAATGACGGACAAGGTCACAATCGATATCGACGGTCGCGCCTGCGAGGCGCACCCGGGAGAGATGCTCATCGCGGTCGCTGATCGCGAGGGCATCCCTATCCCGCGCTTCTGCTACCACAAAAAGCTGTCCATTGCCGCTAACTGCCGTATGTGCCTGGTGGAGGTGGAGCAAAATGGGCGTCCCTTCCCCAAGCCCGTGCCCGCCTGCTCCACCCCCGTATGTGCCGGCCTCAAGGTTCTGACCCGCTCCCCCATGGCCCTGGAGGCCCAGAAGGGGACCATGGAGTTCCTGCTCATTAACCACCCCCTGGATTGCCCCATCTGCGATCAGGGTGGGGAGTGCGAGTTGCAGGATGTCGCCATGGCCTATGGCCGGGATGTTTCGCGCTACATCGAGGGCAAGCGGGTCGTGCAGGATGAGAACCTGGGCGCGCTCATCGCTACCGACATGACGCGCTGCATTCATTGCACCCGCTGCGTGCGTTTCGGCGCCGAAATTGCCGGTCTGCGTGAACTCGGTGCTACGGGGCGCGGTGAGCATGTCCGCATCGGTACTTTCGTCGAACATGCCATGGCCCATGAGCTGTCCGGTAACATCATCGATCTCTGCCCGGTCGGTGCCCTGACCTCTAAGCCTTATCGCTTCCACGCCCGCGCCTGGGAGCTTACCCAGGCCGAGGGGCTTGCACCGCATGATGGCCTGGGCTCGAACATCCATCTGCATGTGCGTCGCAACCAGGTGATGCGGGTACACCCGCGCGACAACGAGGCTATCAACGAGACCTGGATCTCGGACCGGGATCGTTTCAGTTATGAGGGTCTCTATAGCGAGGACCGGCTGCTATCGCCACTGGTTAAGAAGGACGGTGCCTGGCAGGCTATCGGCTGGTCCGAGGCCCTGCAATTGGCTGCCACCCAGCTTCAGGCGGCCGGCGGCCAGATCGGGGCCCTGGTTTCGCCCTCTGCGACCCTGGAAGAGATGTTTATGGCCCAAAAACTGGTGCGTGGTCTGGGCTCATCCGATATCGATACCCGTCTGCGGCAGCAGGACTTTCGTGGTGACGGTACGGATCCCTTACTGCCCTGGTTGGGTCTGGCCATCGCTGATGTCGAGAAGCAGGGGGCCATCTTGCTGGTCGGTGCCGACATCCGTGCCGAGATCCCCCTGCTGGCCCATCGCATCCGCAAGGCGGCCATGGCAGGTCAGGCTAGGGTCATGGCCATCAATCCCTACGAATTGGCCCTGACCTTCCCGGCCGAGCAATTTACGGGTACTCCCACGGCCAATCTTGAGGACTTGGCGGCTATTGCCAAGGCCTTGGGCGTTAAGGGGACTGGGAGCGTCAAGGATCTCATCATCCACGCCACCCCGCATGAACGGCATCAGGCGAGCGCCCAGGCCTTGCTTCAGGCTAAATCGGGTGTTGTCCTGCTGGGCGCCCTGGCGGCGGCTCATCCGGACTATGCCCTGTTAAAGGCCCTAGCGAGTGTCGTCGCCAAGGCGGCCAAGATCGACTGGGGCTTTGTGCCGGCGGCGGCCAACTGCTTTGGCGCCTATCTGGCGGGGGCCTTACCTCAGGTCGAGCCTGGGGCCAAGGCGGCATCCGCGCCTGGGGCCGCCCTGGATGCCATGCTGGCGGAGCCCCGCAAGGCCTATCTGCTTTGGAATGTCGAACCGGGTCATGACCTGGTCGATCCGGCTCTGGGGGCCAAGTCCCTGGCCCAGGCCGATTTCGTGCTGGCGTGCGTCTCCCATCGCGGTGCCTCCATCGAGGCGGTTGCGGACTTGATGCTGCCTATTGCCGCCTTTGCCGAAACCTCGGGAACCCTGGTCAATGCCGAACTGACCTGGCAGGGGTTCCGGGGCGTCGTCTCCCCACCGGGCGAGGCGCGACCGGGTTGGAAGGTCCTGAGGGTGTTGGGTAATCTCCTCAATCTTGAAGGGTTCGACCAGGTCAGTTCGCTTCAGGTGGCCGACGAGGTGCGCACTCTGTGCGAGGGTGTCATACCCAGCAATGCCTTGCGGGGGCATGTTAAGGCTAAACCTGCGGCGAACGCGGAGTTGTGGCGCCTCGGCAATGTCCCCCTCTACCGTCTCGATCCCCTGGTGCGGCGAGCCCCTGCCCTGCAGCGCGTCCCGGGCGCGGGCTGTTTCTCCGTCCATCTCCATCCCAATCAGGCCATCGCCCTGGGCCTGGCGGCGGGCGATGCCGTTACCATCAGCCAGGGCGAGGCCATCGCCCGGAGCAAGGTCGCCCTGAGCGAGGCCGTTCCCCTGGGCTGTGCGCGCATTCCGGCAGCGGTTGCTGGTAGCGAGACCCTGGGCGTTCAGATCGGCCCCGTCGTGGTTGCCAAGGCATGAGAGCGGATTGAACGATGATTGATCTCTGGAATTCCCTGCCGGAAGTCATCCGGATCCTGGTGAAGATCGTGGTGATCCTCGCGCCCCTGATGGGTCTGGTGGCCTACTACACCTTGGCGGAACGCAAGATCATTGGCTATATGCAGATCCGCATCGGCCCTAACCGGGTCGGACCCCGCGGCCTGCTGCAGCCCATTGCCGACGCCCTCAAGTTGATGTTCAAGGAAATCATCCTGCCGACCCGGGCCGACAAGACGCTCTTTATTATTGCCCCCCTCCTGACTCTGGGCCCGGCCCTGGCCGCTTGGGCTGTCTTTCCCTTCGATGAGGGCTTGGTGCTGGCGGATGTCGATGCCGGTCTGCTCTACATTCTGGCCTTAACCTCCCTCGGGGTTTACGGGGTCATCATCGCGGGCTGGGCCTCCAATTCCAAATATGCCCTCTTGGGCGCCTTGCGCTCCGGGGCTCAGATTGTGGCTTATGAGATTGCCATGGGCTTCGCCCTGGTGGGCGTCCTGGTGGCAGCCGGCAGTCTTAATTTGGGAGACATAGTTCGGGCTCAGGAGGGCAACATCCTGACCTGGTTCTGGCTGCCGCTGCTACCCCTCTTCGCGATCTACTTCATCTCCGGCCTCGCCGAGACCAACCGCGCGCCCTTCGACGTGGCCGAGGGTGAGTCCGAGATTGTCGCGGGCTTTCATGTCGAATATTCCGGCATGACCTTCGCGGTCTTCTTCCTCGGCGAATACGCCAACATGATTCTCATCTCGGCCCTCTCCGCCCTCATGTTCCTGGGCGGCTGGCTGTCGCCTCTGCCGGCCGCCTGGGTACAAGGGATATTTCCGCTCGAGAGTGGTTTCCACTGGCTGCTGCTCAAGACCTTCTTCTTCATGTTTCTCTTCCTGTGGTTCCGTGCCACCTTCCCCAGATATCGCTACGATCAGATCATGCGCCTGGGTTGGAAGGTCTTCATCCCGATCACCATCGTCTGGATTCTGGTCGTCGGGCTCGCGGTCTTGTACAAGCTGCCCCCCTGGTGGTCGGCCTGACGGAGAGGGGATAGAGAATGCTGCAAACCATGCGCGATTATCTGCGGAGCCTGCTGCTCATCGAGTTGTTTCAGGGGCTTGGCGTCACCGGTCGCTACTTCTTTAAGAAGAAAATCACGGTTCAGTATCCGGAGGAAAAGGCCCCTCTCTCCCCGCGCTTCCGGGGCCTGCATGCCTTGCGTCGCTACGAGAATGGCGAGGAGCGTTGCATCGCCTGTAAGCTGTGCGAGGCCACTTGCCCGGCTTTGGCTATTACGATTGAGGCTGAGCCACGTGCTGACGGCAGCCGCCGCACCACCCGCTACGACATTGATCTCTTCAAGTGTATCTATTGCGGCTTTTGCGAGGAGTCCTGCCCCGTGGACTCCATCGTCGAGACCTCGATTTACGAATACTGCTTCGAGGGGCGTGACGAAAGCGTCATGACTAAGGAGCGTTTGCTGGCCATTGGCGACCAGTACGAGGACGAGATTGCCGCGGCGCGAGCGGCGGATTCACGCTACCGTTAGGCCGCGCAAGCGCCTTACACCTTATCCATTGGCTGACAGACCTACCTAAACTGGACTGGACCAAGACATGGGCTTCGAAAAGTTTCTCTTCTATGTCCTGACGGCGACTGTGATCGCCGCGGCCGGCATGGTGGTCACGCGCCGCAATCCAGTGCATGCGGTGCTCTTTCTCGTGGTGGCCTTCGTGGCGAGCGCCATGCTCTGGATCCTGATGGACGCAGAGTTTCTCGCCATCAGCCTGGTTCTGGTCTATGTCGGCGCCGTCCTGGTCCTCTTCCTCTTCGTCATCATGATGCTGGATATCGATATCGCCACCCTGAAGGCTCAGTTTATTCGCCACCTGCCCCTGGCCCTTGTGGTCGGGGCTATCATGATGATCGAGATCTTCCTGGTGGTTGGCCCAGGCAACTTCGGCGGTGAGTCCTTCCCGACCCCGGCACACCATGGCGCGGAATATAGCAATACCCGTGAACTCGGCCTCCTGCTCTACAGTGTTTATATCTATCCCTTCGAGATAGCCGCCGTGATCCTGCTGGTGGCCATCGTCGCTGCCATCCGCTTGACTCTGCGCCACCGCCCGGATACCAAGTATATCGACCCCTCCCGGCAAGTCAGTATTCGCAAGGGTCCGGGTCGGGTGCAGATCGTACGGATGTCGCCCGAGCCCCGGCGGGTGCCGCCAACCACCACCCAGACTGTCTCAGCCCCGGGCGAGGAGGACGCAGCATGATTGCACTCTCCGATTATCTGATGTTGGGTGGAGTCCTCTTTTCCATCAGCGTTGCGGGTATTTTCATCAATCGGAAAAACCTCATCGTCCTGCTGATGTGCATTGAGTTGATGCTGTTGGCGGTGAATATGAACTTCATTGCCTTCTCTCATTTCCTGGGGGATATGTCGGGTCAGGTGTTTGTATTCTTTATCCTGACCGTCGCCGCCGCCGAGGCGGCTATCGGCCTCGCCATCCTCGTGGTGCTGTTCCGTAACCGGCGCACCATTAACGTCGAGGATCTGGATGTCCTCAAGGGTTAGGCCCTGGTGCGGAGGGGTCGAAAGAACCGGACGGAAATAAGAGGGCTGGTTCGATCAGTGTTAGCCTGGTATGGAAGGGTTGGGAAGCCGTTTGATTCCCGATAATCCCGTCACCTAATCGCGGCGTCAGCGGAACAGAGCATAAAGAGCAGACAAGCAGATGGAAAACCTCTACCTGACCATCGTTCTCGCCCCCTTGGTGGGCTCTATTATCGCGGGCTTCCTGGGGAGCCGGATTGGGCGGGTGGGTGCCCATTCGGTGACCATCCTGGGCGTCGGTCTGTCTTGTGGCTTGTCCCTCTACGTGCTCAAGGGGTTCGTGGACGGAACCTTGCCGGCTTTTGACGGCCCCGTCTATACCTGGATGATCAGCGGTGGCATCAGCTTCGAGATCGGCTTTCTGGTTGACAAGCTCACTGCCCTGATGATGGCCGTCGTGACATTCGTCTCCCTCATGGTGCATATCTATACCATTGGCTATATGGCCGACGACGAGCACAACTGGCCCAAGGAATCCCTGGCCGGACGCAACGCCTATCAGCGCTTCTTCAGCTATATTTCCCTCTTTACCTTCTCCATGCTGATGCTGGTGATGTCGAACAACTTCCTGCAGTTGTTCTTCGGCTGGGAGGCGGTGGGACTGGTTTCCTACCTCTTGATTGGCTTCTGGTCGGTGCGCGAGACGGCCATCTTCGCCAACCTCAAGGCCTTTTTGGTCAACCGGGTTGGAGACTTCGGCTTCATCCTGGGTATCGGCGCTGTCGCCATGTATTTCAACTCGCTGGACTACATGGACGTTTTTGCCACGGCCCCCTCCCTGGTCCACACTCAGGTCCAGATCTGGGGAGATTCCTCCTGGTCCCTGATGACGGTCATTTGCGTCCTGCTCTTCATCGGGGCCATGGGCAAATCAGCCCAGGTCCCCCTCCATGTCTGGCTTCCGGACTCCATGGAAGGTCCCACGCCCATCTCGGCCCTGATCCATGCCGCCACCATGGTCACCGCGGGTATCTTCATGGTGGCGCGCATGTCGCCACTCTACGAACTCTCAGAGACCGCCCTGAGCTTCGTCATGGTTATCGGGGCTACCACGGCCTTCTTCATGGGCCTCATCGGTCTGGTGCAGAATGACATCAAGCGGGTAGTGGCCTATTCGACCCTGTCCCAACTGGGCTACATGGTCGCCGCCTTGGGCGCCTCCGCCTATGCCGCTGGCATTTTTCACCTGATGACCCATGCCTTCTTTAAGGCCCTGCTCTTTCTGGCGGCCGGTTCGGTCATCATCGCCATGCACCACGACCAGGACATCCGCAACATGGGCGGTCTGCGCAAGTACATGCCCATCACCTGGATCACCTTTCTCCTCGGCTCCCTGGCACTCATCGGGTTTCCCGGCTTCTCAGGCTTCTTCTCCAAAGATGCCATCATCGAGGCTGTGCATTTGTCCCAGGTGGGTGGCTCGGGTTACGCCAGCCTATTGCTGACCCTGGGTGTCTTTATCACCGCCCTCTACAGTTTCCGCCTCTATTTCATTGTCTTCCACGGCAAGGAACGTATGGATGAGCACACCCGGCATCATCTGCACGAGACGCCGGCTGTGGTTTGGGTGCCTCTGGTCCTGTTGGCGATCCCGTCCGTCTTCATTGGCTGGATGACGATGGAGCCGGTGCTATTCGGCGACTGGTTCAAAGACGTCATCCATGTTGCCCCCCAGCATGATGTCCTGGCTGAGATTGGCGCCCACTTCCATGGTCAGGCCGGCTTTGTCCTGCACGGCATGCTGGGGTTGCCCTTCTGGCTGGCGATGACTGGTCTGGCCCTGGCCTGGTACATCTATATGATGAAGCCGGTCCTGGCTGATTACGCCATGGTGCGCTTCAGCCGCACCTATCGCATTTTGAATGGCAAGTACGGTTTCGATCAGTTCAATATGGCCGTCTTCGCTGGCGGTAGCCGGGCCTTGGGTAAGCTATTCTGGGTAACCGGCGATCAGGGGATCATCGATGGCCTCCTCATCAATGGCTCCGCCCAGGGCGTAGGCCGGATCGCGCAACGACTGCGCGGTATTCAGACCGGGTATCTTTACCACTACGCCATCGCCATGATTCTGGGCCTGGTGGCCTTAATGACCATCTTCGTGACCTTCTGATTCCGAGGGAGACGGACGAGCATGCACTTCGCAATTCCGGTTCTGTCACTGGCCATCTGGCTGCCCATCATCGGCGGCTTGGTGGTACTTGCCAGCGGCGATAAGGCCCCCAACATCTCGCGCTGGGTGGCCTTGAGCTTTTCCATGCTCACCTTCCTGGTCAGCCTGCTGCTCTGGACGGGCTTTGACGCCAGCACGGCCCAGATGCAGTTCGTCGAGCAGGCCCCCTGGATTCCCACCTTCAACGCCTGGTACCACCTGGGGGTGGACGGCATCTCCATGCCGCTGATTGTCCTGACCACCTTCATCACTATTCTGGTCATCATCTCTGGCTGGGAGGTCATCAGCTACAAGCCATCCCAATACATGGCGGCCTTTCTCTTCATGGAAGGTGTCATGGTGGGTGTCTTCTCTGCCCTGGACGCCATCCTCTTCTACGTTTTCTGGGAGGCCATGCTGATTCCGATGTTTATTATCATCGGGGTCTGGGGTGGGCCCCGGCGTGTTTACGCTACGATCAAGTTCTTTCTTTACACCTTCTTCGGCTCGGTCTTCATGCTGGTCGCCTTGATCTACATGTACTTCAAGTCGGGCTCCTACAGCATCCTGGACTTCCAGGCCCTGCCTCTGAGCCTCACCGAGCAGATCTGGATCTTCCTGGCCTTCCTGGCGGCATTTGCCGTCAAGGTGCCCATGTGGCCGGTTCATACCTGGCTGCCGGACGCCCATGTGGAGGCCCCCACGGGGGGCTCGGTGATCCTGGCGGCCATTATGCTCAAGATTGGCGGTTACGGCTTCCTGCGCTTTAGCCTGCCCATCACCCCGGACGCGAGCGCCACCCTGGACTGGCTGGTCATTGCCATGTCCCTGATCGCCGTCGTCTATATCGGCTTCGTCGCCTTGGTCCAGCAGGACATGAAGAAGCTGATCGCCTACTCCTCCATTGCCCACATGGGCTTTGTCACCCTGGGTTTCTTTATTGCCTTCAGCATCTTTGCCCGGGCTGGTGTCACGGGTGGCGTGGTGATGGGCATGGAAGGCGGCATGGTGCAGATGGTCTCCCACGGCTTCGTATCGGCGGCCATGTTCCTCTGCGTCGGAGTCCTTTACGACCGTCTCCATTCCCGGGAGATCTCCACTTACGGCGGGGTGATTAACACCATGCCCGTGTTCGGCGCCCTCATGGTCTTCTTTGCCATGGCCAATGCCGGACTCCCCGGCACCTCGGGATTCGTGGGTGAGTTCATGGTCATACTGGCCAGTTTCCAGGCCGACTTCTGGTATGCCTTCCTGGCGGCGACTACCTTGATTCTGGGCGCTGCCTATACACTCTGGATGGTCAAGAGGGTCGTATATGGTCCGGTAACCAGTGGCAAGGTGGCGGGTTTGCAGGACGCCAATAGCCGGGAGTTGCTGGTGTTAGGAACCCTGGCCGCCGCCGTTCTGGCCCTGGGCCTCTGGCCAGCACCCTTAGTGGAGGTAATGGACGCCAGCATCCAGAACCTGGTCCAACATCTTGCGGTTTCCAAGTTGGCGGCGGCACCCATGGCCGTCGCGGCATTGCCCTGAACCCTGTTTAGCCCGGCGGCCCGTGCCTCGGCCGGGTCCCTTGATTGCGGAAGATCAGCATGACCTTCGATTACGCGCATTTGATACCCCTTGTTCCGGAGATCGCGGTTCTGGCCCTGGCCAGTACCCTGCTGCTGGTGGATCTCTGGCTGGAGGACCGGGAAAAGGGGATCAACCATGTGATTGCTGTCCTGGGTCTCTTAATTGTTATTGGCCTCACGGGTCTTGTCGGCGGCGGAGAACGTGAAATCGTGCTGGGAGGTACCTACGTTCGCGACCTCATGAGCGATCTGCTCAAAATCGCGGTTCTCCTTATTAGCCTGCTGGCCTTCGTCTATTCCAAGGACTATCTGCGCGATCGCCAGATGCTGGTGGGCGAGTTCTATGTCCTCTCCCTTTTCGCAACCTTGGGCATGATGGTTATGGTGTCCGCCAACAGTTTTCTGACCCTCTATCTGGGGCTGGAACTGCTGGCCCTCTCCCTCTATACCCTGGTCGCCTTCGATCGGGACAGCCCCAACGGGGCCGAGGCAGCTATGAAGTATTTTGTCCTGGGCGCCCTGGGCTCCGGACTATTGCTTTATGGCTTGTCTATGCTTTACGGCGCTACCGGCTCCTTGGAACTGGGTGCCGTTGCCCGGTCGGTGGCCTTGCAGGGTGCCACTAACCAGGTCTTGGTCTTCGGCCTGGTTTTCGTCGTGATCGGCATTGGCTTCAAGTTCGGCGCTGTACCCTTCCACATGTGGGTGCCCGATACCTATCAGGGCGCGCCCAACCCCGTGGTCCTTTTTCTCGGTAGCGCCCCCAAAATCGCTGCCTTTGCCCTGGCCTTTCGCCTCCTCGTTGATGGCATGGGTGCCCTGCACGCGGAATGGCAGGGGATGCTTGTCATTCTGGCCATCATCTCCATGGCGGTTGGCAACATCGTGGCCATCGCCCAGACCAACATCAAGCGGATGCTGGCCTATTCGACAATCTCCCATGTTGGATTCATCTTTCTGGGCCTGATCGGCGGCAATGCCGAGGCCTATTCTGCCGCCATGTTTTATGCCGTCGTCTATGCCCTGATGGCTGCCGGTGGCTTTGGCCTGCTGGTGATGATGAGTCGCGAGGGGTACGAGGTAGCAAATCTGGACGATCTTAAGGGTCTGAACGAACGTAACTCCTGGCAGGCCGCCATGATGGCGTTGGTCATGTTCTCCATGGCCGGCGTGCCTCCGACCGTCGGCTTTATGGCTAAGCTGCTTGTTCTTGAGGCCGTCATCAGCGTGGGTCTCTGGTGGCTCGCGCTGGTCGCCGTCTTTTTCTCCATCATTGGCGCCTTCTACTATCTGCGAGTCATCAAGATTATTTACTTCGACAAGCCAGAAACCGCCGAACCCCTGGTATTCGGCGCCGGTGCCAACCTCGCCCTTTCCATTAATGGCCTGGCCATCCTCCTCCTTGGTCTCTTCCCGGCGGTCCTGCTGACATACTGCCAGGCGGCCTTCGCCTGATTCGCGGGTGGGGGCCCTGGTCCCAGCCCCAAGGGGCTCGGCGGGGCAGGGAACTGATCGCAAGCCGCCGGTGCCCTACCGCTGGGTGAATTCACCCCTGTCCGTTATTCCCCGGAACCCTGCACCCAGACTGGGTAATCAGCGGCAGGCGGCAGATCTGCTACCCATATCGTAGCCACCGGTGGACTCCCTGAAGAAGTGGCAGTCAATCATGGGGTGAGCCCTGGCTATTGGTTTTTCAGCGCCGAAGCGGCTAAGCTGATATCAATTCCATTTGACCGTACAAGTCCCCGAACCAGGATCCAATTCCTCGGGGTCTTTAAGCCGCGCACCGTTCCGATTCGTACCTAGCATCTGAAAAGGAGTGACCCCATGCCCGCTCGCGAAGGCAGCCTTGAGGCTCCCACCCGACACAGTCTCGATTGGACCCATCCCGAATTTTACGACGAGGAAAACCTGTTCAAGGAGTTGGAGCGGGTTTTTGACATTTGCCACGGCTGTCGCCGTTGCGTCAGCCTTTGCCAGTCCTTCCCCGAACTCTTTGACCTGGTTGATGGGTCGAGCACCATGGAGGTGGATGGCGTCGCCAAGTCCGATTACTGGAAGGTCGTGGATCATTGCTACCTCTGCGACCTCTGTTTCATGACCAAGTGTCCTTATGTGCCGCCGCACGTCTGGAACCTGGACTTCCCGCACCTAATGCTGCGCGCCAAGGCCGTCAAGTTCCAGCAGGGCAAGACCAAGCCCCGGGACACGATCCTCTCCAGTACGGATACCGTGGGTGCTATCGCCAGCCTGCCGGGGGTCGATAAGCTCGTCAACGCCACCAATAAGTCTGTCATGGGGCGCAAGGTCCTGGAGGTCGTGCTGGGGGTACATCCCGATGCTCGCATCCCCGAGTATCACCACAACACGCTGCGCAACCAGTTGGTCAGCAAGGTGGGTCGTCAGGTCGAGGGCGAGGAGGCGGGTTCCACTACGGGCAAGGTGGCCCTCTTTACGACCTGCTACAACAATGTCAACGAACCCGATGTCGGCATGGATCTGGTGGCCGTCTTCGAGCATAACGGTATCCCCATCACCATCCCGAACAAGGAGAAGTGCTGCGGCATGCCCAAGCTGGAGTTGGGCGACCTGGATAGCGTCAAGGCCCACATGGAAGAGAATATCCCCGTCCTCATGCAGCTAGTGGCTGCGGGCTGGGACATCGTCGCCCCCATCCCCTCCTGCGTCCTGATGTTCAAGCAGGAATTGCCCCTCATGTTTCCGGATAACCCCCAGGTACAGCAGATTCGCCAGCACATCTACGACCCCTTCGAATATCTCATGATCCGCCACAAGCACGGCAAGCTGCGGACCGACTTCAAAATGCCCTTGGGTACCGTTGCCTATCACGCCGCCTGTCATCAGCGGGTCCAGAACCTGGGTCAGAAGACCCGGGAGCTGTTGAGTTTGATTCCGGAGACCCGGATCGAGATCATTGAACGCTGCTCCGGTCACGACGGTACCTATGCCGTCAAGCAGGAGTTTTACGACTACTCGATGAAGATCGTCGCCCCTGTGGTCAACAAGGTCAGGCAGATCAAGCCGGATCATTACGGTAGCGACTGTCCCATGGCGGGCCAGCACATCGGTCATGGCCTCAAGGACGGTACTGCGCCGAAGCACCCCTTGACGCTGCTGCGTCTGGCCTACGGTCTCTGAGTTGCGGCCTGGGGCTGACTCGGCCACCCGCCCCGCCCCGGGCCCCATTCCCCTTCGCATTGCTTAACGAGGTACCCAGCCGCATGAGCCAATTGATGCCCGCCAATCTCTATAGCCTTGAGCAATATGCCAAAGTCCGCAATGAGTTCCGCGCTAAGGTGATGGCACATAAGCGCGACCGCAAGGTTCCTATCGGTCCCAACGCCACCCTTTATTTCGAGGATCGCTTGACCATGCAGTATCAGATTCAGGAGATGCTGCGCATCGAGCGGATCTTCGAGGAGGACGGCATTCGGGACGAGCTGGACGCCTACAATCCCCTGGTTCCGGATGGCCGCAACCTGAAAGCCACCTTTATGGTCGAGTTCGCCGATAGCGAGGAGCGCAAGCAGGCCCTGGCCAACCTGATTGGCATCGAGGATAAGGTCTGGATCCAGGTCGCGGGCCATGAGCCCCAATACGCCATCGCCGACGAGGATCTGGAGCGCGCGGACGATTCCAAGACCTCCTCGGTCCACTTTCTTCGATTCGAGCTGACCGATGCCATGGCCGCCGCTCTCAAGGGTGGCGCCGGACTGGCCCTGGGCATCGATCATCCCCACTATCGTTATCGCGTCGAGGCGGCCCCCGCCACCCGGGACTCCCTGGCCGCCGATCTGGCCTGATCCTGGCCTTCACAACCCCGACCCGACCCATGGGCTACCGATCGCCCTCTGGCGCTAATCCGGCAAGAAGCGGCCCAGGAGGTCGTTGAGGAACCAGCGGCCCCGTTCGGTGGGACGGACCCAAGGGCCCCGGATCTCCAGCAGTCCGGCCTCCGCGCCGCTGGCCAGGGGCGCCGCAATCAGGTCCAGATCCAGCCCGGTGCTTTGGGTAAAGAGACGGCGATCGAAACCGGCGGTCAGCCGCAGGGCGTTCATGGCGAACTCCAGGACCAGATCCTCATGCTTGAGCATCCAGCTCGTTCCCACCGGGTCGGGACTCTCCAGGGCCTTGAGGTAGGCGAGGGGTTGCCGGGGCTTGGCTTGGCGCCAGGTCAGACCGGTTATCGGGTCCCGGCGTTTCCCATGGGCACCGGCGCCGATGCCGATATAGTCGCCGAAGGTCCAGTAGTTCAGATTATGCCGGCACTGGCGCCCGCTTTGGGCATGGGCCGAAACCTCGTATTGGGCAAAGCCGCTCGCCGAGAGTAATTCCAGGCCCTGGAGCTGCATGTCCGCTCCCAGGTCGTCATCAGGCAGGGGCGGTGGGGTGGCATGGAAGGGGGTATTAGGTTCCAGGGTGAGCTGGTAATAGGAGAGATGCTCAGGTTCCAGGGCCAGGGCCAGGGCCAGGTCTGTGCGGGCCTGGGTCAGGTCCTGGTGGGGCAGACCGTACATCAGGTCCAGGTTGATGTTGTCGAATCCCGCCTGACGTGCGAGCCGGAAGGCGTGGCGGGCCTCCTCCGGGTCATGGATGCGGCCCAGGTCGCGCAGCCGGTCCGCGCTCAGGCTTTGCACCCCCAGGGAGAGACGGTTGACCCCGGCCGCGCGATAGGCGGTAAAGTTAACGGCGTCCGCCGTGCCCGGGTTGGCCTCCAGGGTGATTTCGGTCGTCAGGTCCAGGGGCAGGCGCTGGCGAATGCCCGCCAGTAGCCGGGCGATGGCGTCCCCGGAGAAGAGGCTCGGGGTGCCGCCGCCGATGAAGAGGGAGACGAGGGGCGGCAGTCCCTTCCCGAGCCTCGCCAGATCCCGATCGAGATCGCTGAGCAAAGCCCCCACATAAGGGGCCTCGGGGATAGGCTCACGGGTGGCGTGGGAGTTGAAGTCGCAATAGGGGCACTTGCGAAGGCACCAGGGGATGTGAATATAGAGGCTAAGCGGTGGATTCGGGTGCCCCTCACCCGCGATGGGATTAATGGCCGCCGCCTGCGATCCGGGTAGGTTTTGGCCTGGGTTTCCTGAACGCCAGAGCCGGCCAGCGCGGGTAGGCGCTCGACCCGCCCAACCCGTGCAACTCAGTCTCGAGTCGCGGAGGCCTCATCCCATGGGCTCCAGCTTGGCGTAGGCCAGGACCAACCACTTGGTACCCTCCTCGCGGAACTTGACCTGGATTCGGGCGGCGGCACCCAGGCCCTCGCTGTTGAGCACCACGCCCTCTCCGAACTTGGGATGCCTGACTCCTTGGCCGAGGTGAAAGCCAGCACCGCGGCTGGGTTCTGAGATACTGGCTGACCCTGAGGCACCGCTTTGACGAGCGCCGGGAGACGGGCAGTGGGATCGGCCCCAGGCCGAAGACCGCGACAGACCGCCTGCCCGCACCGCTTGCACCAGTTCCGCCGGTATTTCCCGTAAAAACCGGGAAGGGAAGGGGCGATCCTCGCTACCCCGGAAGCGGCGGCTCTCCGCATGACTGACGAAAAGCTGGTGCATGGCTCGGGTCATGCCGACATAGCAGAGACGGCGTTCCTCTTCCAGGCGGTTCGGATCGTTGGCGGACAGGCTATGGGGGAACAGGCCCTCCTCGACGCCTACCAGGAAGACAATCGGGAACTCCAGGCCCTTGGCGCTGTGCAGGGTCATGAGCTGGACACCGTCCTCGAACTCATCGGCCTGGGCATCCCCGGACTCCAGGGCTGCATGAGCGAGGAAGGCAGCCAGGCCCTCTCCCTCCCACTCGCCGTCTCCCAGTTCATAGCGGAAGCGCCCGGCGGTCTCGACCAGCTGTCCCAGGTTCTCGATGCGATCCTGCCCCTTGCCATCCTTTTCCTTACGGTAGTGCTCCTCCAGGCCGGCGTCGGTGATAAGGTCGTTGGTCAGGGTCTCCAGGGTCAGGTTAGGGGAGGCGGAGCGGTGTTTGTCGATCAGACCCAGGAACTGGCCGATGGCCCCGGCAGCGCGGGGGGGCAGGGTGCTGGCAGCTAGGAGATCCCGCGCGGCTTGCCACAGCGAGACCCGCGTCTCCCGGGCCTGTTCCCGCAGGTTTTCCAGGGTGCGGGGCCCGATGCCGCGCATGGGGGTGTTGACGGCACGCTCGAAGGCGGTGTCGTCGTCGGGATTGGCGACCAGGCGCAGGTAGGCCATGGCGTCCTTGATCTCGGCACGTTCGAAGAAGCGCAGACCGCCATAGACCCGATAGGGGATCTGGGCATTGATCAGGGCCTCCTCGAAGAGGCGCGATTGGGCCGTGGTGCGGTAAAGAATGGCGCACTCGGCGCGGCGGTAGCCCTCGTCCACTACATAGCCGCGGATGCGATCGACCACGAAGCGGGCCTCGTCCACCTCGTTAAAGGCGGCGTAGCGCAGTATCAATTCGCCCTCGCGGTCATGGGTCCAGAGGTTTTTGCCCAGGCGGGTCGGATTGTGGGCGATGAGGGCATTGGCGGCCTTGAGGATGGTGCCCGTGGAGCGGTAGTTCTGTTCCAGCCGCACCACCTGGGTGTTGGGATAGTCGCGTTGGAAGCTCTGGATGTTCTCCACCCGTGCCCCGCGCCAGCCATAGATGGACTGATCGTCGTCGCCCACCAGGAAGAGATTGTCCCGGTTCCCAGCCAGCAGGCGCAGCCAGGCGTACTGGATGGCATTGGTATCCTGGAACTCGTCCACCAGGATGTGGGCGAAGCGCTCCTGGTAGTAATGGCGGATGTCTGGGCGGTCCCGCAGCAGTTCATGGGTGCGCAGCAGAAGCTCGGCGAAATCGATCTGGCCGGCGCGTTCACAGGACGACTGGTATTCCCGATAGACCTCGATGAGCTTGCGCTGGTAGAAATCGCCGCCATCGTCCAGGTGCTCCGGCCGGCGGCCCTCATCCTTTTCCCGGTTGATGAAGACTACGACCTGGCGGGGGGGGTAGCGGGATTCGTCGAGTTGCAGTTCCTTGAGCAGGCGCTTGACCAGGCGCAACTGGTCCTCGGCGTCCAGGATCTGGAAATGCTGGGGCAGCTTGGCGTCCTGCCAGTGGGCGCGCAGAAAGCGGTGAGCCAGGCCGTGGAAGGTGCCCACCCACATACCGCCGATGGGCTGCTGGAGTATCTCCTCGATGCGGGTGCGCATCTCCCGGGCCGCCTTATTGGTAAAGGTGACCGCCAGCAGGGACCAGGGCGCCAGATGCTCCACCTGGATGAGCCAGGCGATGCGATGGACCAGGACCCGGGTCTTGCCGCTGCCGGCACCGGCCAGTACCAGCCGGTTGCCGCTGGTGGCCGTTACCGCATCGCGTTGGGGCTCGTTGAGGGGGGCGAGAATGTGGGATATATCTTCCATGCCGTCATTCTACTCGTAGGCTGGGGCAGGAGGGAGGAAGAGGGGTCAGAGTTGTTGCGTCTGCGGTTAGGCCCTGTCCCTAGCCCGGACCGGACCCCCTGCCCGAGACGGGCCCCGGGTTCTGAAGGGCCCCTGGGCAGCTAACAGGGCAGGTCGGGCATGCGGGGCAAGTAGGCGGGTTCTCCTAAATCTCCCAGGGCGGCAAGCTGCTCCAGGGCACTGGGGTCAAGGATGGTGACATGCCGGCCCTGCACACGGATGATGCCGCGCTCACTCAGGTCTTTTTCAATGCTGGAAAAGGTATCGGGTTTGATGGAGAGGCGCGAGGCGATGACGCTCTTGCGGGCGCTAAGGTCCAGGATCTGGCCCGCGCCAGGACACTTGGCGAGCAGATAACAGGCGAAGCGGCTGGTGGCGGAATGCAGGGTCAGATTGTCGACCTCCATCACCAGCCCGCGCAGGCGCTGGCTCAGAACCCCGAGCAGGATGAGACAGGTATCGAAGGACTCCCGCAACATGAGGGTGAAGTCCCGGGTATCCAGGCTAATCAGTTCGACCGGGCTCAGGGCCGCCGCGCAGACCGGATAACGGGGTTGGTCTAGGAACATCAGGGCCTCGGCAAAGGTCTCGCTGGGCGCCGCGATCTCGATGACCTTCTCGGCCCCATCCGGTGACAGGCGGAATAACCGCAAGCGGCCGGAAATCACCAGAAAGAAGCGTTCGGCGGGATCGCCTTGGCAGAAGAGCAACTGCCCCTCGTCCAGCCGCACCCGGTTGGCGTGGCGCGCCACCCGCTCCAGTTGTGTATCGGACAAACGGGTAAGCAGCAAGGCCCGGCGGAGTTCCTTGATCATGGCAACCATCTTAAATTTTCTCCTTAGCGGCCATGAGGCTTAACCCGGCCGGCCATCCACCCGCGGCCCTATCAGCATCGGCCCGTAAACCCCGAGGAAAATGCCGAAGGCCAGGATCCAAAGGGCACCGGATAGCCCCAACCAGAGGGGATACTGGTTGGGCCAGAGCAAGGGTGGGACCACCCGCGTCAAGGCGGCGAGATTGACCGCCAGGAAGGCTACGAGGGTGGCGGTAGAGGCCTGCATGTTGCGGCCGGTATGCCCTAGGGTAACCCGGGTCACCATCCCCAGGGTAAAGACGCCAATGGCCCCGGTCGTCAGGGCGTGCAACGCAGGGAAGGGGGGCAAGAGTCCCAGTGCGGACAGGTCATCCAGGACCAGGCCGGCTATCAGCCAGAGGTAGCCAGCATAAAGGACCGCCAACATGGGATTACGCCAGGCGCGCCCGTCATACCAGCCAGCGAGGCGAATGGCCTGCAGCGCCGCCAGGGCTAGGAGCGGGATGGCGGCGAACGAGGGCATCGGGGTCAGCAGGTTTACCAGGGCCAGAGCGGTGGCGACGGCGAAGGTGGCACCCTCCACCCATGGCCGGGTGAGAGGTTGGCTACCCGGGAGCGCGCTCTGGGTGAAAAAGGGCATGATGCGCCCCGCGACGATCAGGAGGATCATCAGGGTCAGGTCGAGCATGAGGCGTGATCCCCGACTCGCCGAATTCGCCAGCAGACCCAGGGCTTGGGCGTGAACCAGCAGGTTGGCCAGGGTCATAGCCGCGAGGAGGGCGAGAAAGACCCGGTTGGTCTTGTTTTTCCCCTGCCAGAGCGGCGGGATCAATGCCAGGGCCAGGGCCGGGAAAAAGGCCAGGTCGAGGATCGCGATCAAGGCGGGTGGCAGTGACAGCCAAGGTCCGATCCGCGCCGCCAGCCAGAGCAGGACCAGGGCACCGAGAGGCCCGCCCGTGGGGGTCGCGATTCCGGTCCAGTTGCGCGCCGCCGTCAGCAGAAAGCCGGCAATGACAGCGCCGACATAGCCAAAGAGCATTTCATGGGCGTGCCAGGCGGTGCCGCCGAGATAGGTATCCCCCGGCAGCAGACCCCATAACTGTGCCAGCCAAACGGCCATGGCCAGCAGGGCCAAGGTTGCGGCGGCGAGGAAGAAGGGCCGAAAGCCAAGGGCAAGGAGGCTCAACGGTTTACCAACGGCTGTTAAGGGAATTTCGGACAAGGTGGAGCCCTCGCTATCAGGGGGAAATGGGGTCTTGCAGCCTATAGCCTGGTGGATCGCTAACCTTGATTCAGGTCAAGGGGCCGGGGAGGTGCTACCCAGGTTACCAGCCCCGTTCCAGCAGGGGCTTGAGGTAGCGCCCGGTATGGGAAGCGGGATCGGCGGCCACTTGCTCGGGTGTACCGGTGGCGATGATGGCGCCGCCGCGATGGCCTCCCTCGGGGCCCAGGTCGATGACCCAGTCAGCGGTCTTGATGACGTCCAGATTATGCTCGATGACGACCACTGTGTTGCCGTGGTCGCGCAGCCGGTGCAGCACATCCAGCAATTGTTTGACGTCATGGAAATGCAGGCCCGTGGTCGGCTCGTCCAGGAAGTAAAGGGTCCGGCCCGTGTCGCGCTTGGATAACTCGCGGCTGAGCTTGACCCGCTGGGCCTCCCCACCGGAGAGGGTGGTGGCGCTTTGGCCCAGGCGGACATAGGTGAGGCCGACGTCCATGAGGGTCTGAAGTTTGCGGGCCAGGGTCGGCACCGGGGCGAAGAACTCCAGAGCTTGTTCCACCGTCAGTTTCAGGACCTCGTCAATGGTCTTGCCCTTGTAGCGGATCTCCAGGGTCTCGCGGTTGTAGCGCCGGCCCTTGCAGACGTCGCATTGGACATAGATGTCCGGCAGGAAGTGCATCTCCACCCGGATGAGGCCGTCGCCCTTGCAGGCCTCGCAGCGCCCGCCGGCGACGTTGAAGCTGAAGCGCCCAACCGAATAGCCCCGGGTGCGCGCCTCGGGCACGTTGGCGAAGAGTTCCCGCACCAGATTGAAAAGACCCGTGTAGGTGGCGGGGTTGGAGCGTGGGGTGCGCCCGATGGGGCTCTGGTCGATATCCACCACCTTGTCAAAGTGCTCCAGCCCCTCCACCCCGTCGTGGGGCGCCGGCTGGAGGTTGGAATTGTTGAGGTGGCGGGCGGCGAGGGGGTAGAGGGTATCGTTGATCAGGGTCGATTTGCCGGAGCCCGAGACGCCGGTGACGCAGCAGAGGGTCCCCACCGGGATGGCGACATCGACGCCGCGTAGGTTGTGGCCGCGAGCGCCGAGCAGGCGTAACTGGCGCGCCGGGTCGCTGGGGGTGCGCCGCTGGGGGATGGCGATGCGCAACTGGCCGGAGAGATAGCGCCCGGTCAGGGAGGCCGGACAGGCGGCGATCTCTGCGGCGGTGCCCTGGGCGACGATCTCGCCGCCATGCTCGCCGGCCCCAGGGCCCATATCCACCACCCGATCGGCGGCGCGGATGGCCTCTTCGTCGTGTTCGACGACGATGACGGTGTTGCCGATGTCGCGCAGGTGATTCAGGGTTCGGAGCAGGCGGGCATTGTCGCGCTGGTGCAGGCCGATTGAGGGCTCGTCCAGAATGTACATGACCCCCACCAGACCGGCGCCGATCTGACTGGCGAGCCGGATGCGCTGGGCTTCGCCGCCGGAAAGGGTCTCGGCGCTGCGCTCTAGGGTCAGATAGTCCAGGCCCACGTCCACCAGGAAATGCAGCCGCTGGGCGACCTCCTTAATGATGCGGGCCCCGATTTCACCACGCTGGCCCGGCAGGTCCAGGGTCTCGAAAAAACCCAGAGCCTCGCCTACCGGCAGGCGGGTGATCTCCGCCAGGCCCCGCTCGGCCACGAAGACATGCCTGGCTGCCTCGTTGAGACGAGTCCCCTTACAGGTTGGACAGTCATGGTGGGAGAGGTAACGGGCCAGTTCCTCCCGCAGGGTGATGGAGTCCGTCTCCCGGTAGCGACGCTCCATATTGCGCAGGACCCCCTCGAAGGGGCGCACCTTGCCCGGGCCATGTTCGTGGGGCAGCTTGAGTTTGATGTGGTCTTTGCCGCTCCCGTAAAGGACGATCTGGCGTATCTCCTCGGGCAGATCCAGCCAGGGGGTCTCGACATCGAAGTCATAGTGTTCGCCCAAGGCGCGGACCATTTGGAAATAGTAGGCGTTGCGCCGATCCCAGCCGCGCACGGCGCCCCCGGCCAGGCTGAGTTCCGGATGGCCCACCACCTTGGCGGCGTCGAAGAACTGCTCCACCCCCAGGCCATCGCAGCCCTGGCAGGCCCCGGCGGGGTTGTTGAAGGAGAAAAGGCGCGGTTCCAGCTCCGGCAGGCTGTAGCCGCAGATGGGGCAGGCGTAACGGGCCGAAAAGATGAGTTCGGGCTTGGCGGGCTCGTCCAGCCAGGCTACCCGGGCGATACCGCTGGACAGGTTGAGCGCCGTCTCCAGGGACTCGGCCAGGCGGGGCCGCAGATCGTCGCGGACGCGGAAGCGGTCTACCACCACCTCGATGCTGTGCTTGCGCTTGAGATCCAGCTCCGGCGGTTCGTCCAGCTCGAAGAGGTCCCCATCCACCCGGGCACGCACGAAGCCTTGGGCGTTGAGTTCGGCGAAGAGGCGCTGATACTCGCCCTTGCGCTCGGAGATCACCGGCGCCAGCAGCATGAGCTTGTCCCCCACCGGCAGGGCCAGCACCTGATCCACCATCTGGCTGATGGTCTGGGCGTCCAGTGCCTCGTCGTGATGGGGGCAGCGGGGGGTGCCGACCCGGGCGAAGAGCAGGCGCAGATAGTCGTAGATCTCGGTGATGGTGCCGACGGTGCTGCGGGGATTGTGAGAGGTGGTCTTCTGCTCGATGGAGATGGCTGGCGACAGCCCCTCGATCTGGTCCAGGTCCGGCTTTTCCATGACCGACAGGAATTGGCGGGCATAGGCCGAGAGGGATTCGACATAGCGGCGCTGGCCCTCGGCGTAGATGGTGTCGAAGGCCAGCGAGGACTTGCCTGACCCCGAGAGGCCGGTGACCACAATCAGGCGATCACGGGGCAGTTCCAGATCGACATTCTTGAGGTTGTGGGTACGAGCGCCGCGAATGCGGATGCAGTCCATGGGCCTAAACCAGGTGGGGCGAAGCTGCTATTATGCTCAGCCATTCCAAGCTGAAGCAAAGCCGATATGAGCCGTTCAGGACCACCCCCCATCCCCATGACCTCCAGCGAGTGGCGCGCCTCGGCGGGCCTGGCCGGCATTTTTGCCCTGCGCATGCTCGGCCTGTTCCTGATCTTGCCGGTATTTGCCATTCAGGCCCGTGAGGTACCCGGGGCAACGCCATTGCTGATCGGTCTCGCCATCGGTGCCTATGGCTTGACCCAGGCCCTCCTCCAGATTCCCTTCGGCATGCTGTCAGACCGCATTGGCCGCAAACCCGTCATCCTGGGGGGGCTGATCCTTTTCATCATCGGCAGCGTGGTGGCGGCGCTGGCGGTCGATATTTACGGTGTCATCCTCGGGCGTCTGCTCCAGGGTAGTGGGGCCATCGCCGCCGCCATCATGGCCCTGGCCGCCGACCTTACCCGCGAGGAGGTGCGCACCCGTGCCATGGCGGGTATCGGCATCAGTATCGCCCTCTCCTTTGCCCTGGCCCTGGTGATGGGACCGATCGTTGCCCATTGGGGGGGGCTGTCAGGCCTCTTCTGGTTAATTGCCGTGCTGGCCTTCACGGGCATCCTGATTCTGCTGCTGGTGGTGCCGAACCCCAGCCATTCCGGTATGCATCGGGATGCCGAACCCGTGGCCGGCCAGTTTCGCGGCGTATTGGCCAATGGCGAGCTGCGACGTCTGGATCTTGGCATCTTTACCCTGCACCTGACTATGACCTCCCTCTTCCTGGTGCTGCCCCTCTTCATGCGGGACCAGGGCCTGGCGCCGGCCGATCACTGGCTGGTTTATCTGCCGGTCCTGTTGCTGTCCATCGTCACCATGATTCCCCTCATCATCCAGGCCGAGGGCAAGGGGCGCATGAAGCCGATCTTTCTCGGTACTCTGGCGGCCCTGGTACTGGGGTTATTGGGGCTTAATTACCTGGGCCATGGCATCCTGGCGATCGCCTTCTGGCTTCTGGTCCTGATCACCATCTTTAATTTGTTGGAGGCCGTCCTGCCGTCCATGATCTCCAAGGTCGCCCCCGCGGGTGCCAAGGGCACGGCCATGGGGGTCTATTCCACTTCCCAGTTCACCGGGGCCTTTTCCGGCGGGGTGGCGGGAGGGTGGCTTCATCAACATCTGGGTCCCGGGGCCGTGCTCATCTTTTGCGCCCTGGCGGTCTCCCTCTGGCTTCTGGTGGCCTGGCGCATGCAAGCCCCGCGCCAGGTTGTGTCCCACATGATCCGCGTTGGTCCTCACGCCGCTGATCCCGGGCTCAGGGACCAACTGCAAGGCATCCCCGGTGTCGAGGAGGTCCTGATTGCGACCGAGGAGGGAGTCGCATACCTCAAGGTGGACAAGCGGCAAGTCGATTGGGCAAGATTGCAGGAATTTGCAGCAGAGGGGTAAGGCCGTCTCCGGACAGTACCGCACCGGCTTGGATCCCGGTCCCATACCTATCAAATCGCCAATTTCGCCCCGCGCGGGCGCCATTATTGCCTTTCGTGGCACGAGGAACCCATGTCCAAAGGAACTCTCAATAAGGTCATTCTCATCGGTAATCTGGGTGCCGATCCTGAGACTCGCTATACCCCAAGTAACATGGCGATAACCAAGATCCGCCTCGCCACCAGCGAATCCTGGAAAGACAAGAGCAGCGGTGAGGCCCAGGAACGTACCGAGTGGCATCGCGTGACCCTCTTTGGGCGCACGGGGGAGGTCGCGCAACAGTACCTGCGTAAGGGGTCCAAGGTTTACATTGAGGGCCAGTTGCGGACCAATAAATGGCAGGGCCAGGATGGCCAGGATCGCTATACCACGGAGGTGATCGCGGACCAGATGATGATGCTGGACAGCCGTGGCGCCGGTGGTGGTACCTCCGCCCCCTACGACAGCCAGGGCGGCGGTCAGCCGCGCCAGGCCGGTGGAGGTAGCGATGACTGGGGCAATGACGGCTTCGGCGGCAAGCCCACGGGCAATGCCGGTAGCTCTGGCTCCCCCGCATCCGTGGACTTCGACGACGACATTCCCTTCTAGGACGTCGCTGTGAAGAAAACCATCCTGGTTACCGGTGGCGCCGGCTTTATCGGCGGCAACTTTGTCCACTTCCTGCTGCGGGAGACGGATGTCCAGGTCGTCAATCTGGATAAGCTGACCTACGCCGGTAATCTGGACACCCTGGCCCCCCTGGCGGGTAACCCGCGCCATGTCTTCGTCCAGGGCGATATCGGTGATCGGGGCCTGGTGGGACGCCTGCTGGCGGACTATGCCGTGGACGCCGTGGTCAACTTTGCCGCCGAGTCCCATGTGGACCGCTCCATTGACGGGCCGGCGGCCTTCGTCGAGACCAACGTCCTGGGCACCTTCAACCTCCTCGATTGCGCCCGGGCTTACTGGTCCGGCCTGGGCCTGGCGGGGCGGGGGGGCTTCCGCTTTCTGCACGTCTCCACCGATGAGGTCTATGGTTCCCTGGGCCCCACCGGGCGGTTCGTCGAGACCACGCCCTACGCCCCTAATTCTCCCTATTCAGCCTCCAAGGCCGCCTCCGATCACCTGGTGCGGGCTTGGTTCCATACCTACAGCTTGCCTGTGCTGACCACGAATTGCTCTAACAACTATGGTCCCTACCAGTTCCCGGAAAAGCTCATTCCCCTGGTAGCCCTCAAGGCCCTGGCCGGGGAACCGCTGCCCATCTATGGCAATGGCTCTAACGTGCGCGACTGGCTGTATGTTCTGGATCACTGCCGGGCCATCTGGCAGGTCCTGATGGCTGGCCGGCCTGGTGAAGTTTATAACGTCGGCGGCGACAGCGAGCGTACCAACCTGGAGGTGGTCGATACCCTCTGTGGTCTGCTCGACGAATTGGTACCGGATTCACCCCATCGGCCCCATGCCCAACTCAAGGTCTTCGTCACTGACCGCCCGGGCCATGACCAGCGCTACGCCATCGATGCCACCAAGCTCAAGGACGAGTTGGACTGGGCGCCTCAGCAAGACTTCGAGACCGGCCTGCGCCAGACCCTGGTCTGGTATCTGGAAAACCCCGACTGGTGCCGCCGGGTGATGGATGGCAGTTATCGGGGTCAGCGCCTGGGTACGGGCGAGGGCCAGGAACCCGGAGAGGAGGGGACAGCATGAATCGCAAGGGCATCATTCTCGCCGGCGGTTCCGGCACCCGGCTCTATCCCCTGACCCATACCATCAGCAAGCAACTGCTGCCGGTCTATGACAAACCCATGATCTACTATCCCCTCGCCACCCTCATGTTGGCCGGGATTCGGGAGATCCTGGTCATCACCACCCCCCGGGATGCCGACGCCTTCCAGGATCTGCTGGGCGAAGGCGGTCAGTGGGGCATCTCCATCCAATATGCCGTCCAACCCGAGCCCGGCGGTCTGGCCCAGGCCTTCATCATCGGTGCCGATTTCGTCGCCGGCGACCCGAGCTGCCTCATCCTGGGGGACAACATCTTTTACGGCCATGGCCTGGTCCAGCAGATGCGCGCCGCCAATCTGCGCGAACGCGGGGCCTCGGTCTTTGGCTACTGGGTCAAGGACCCCGAGCGTTATGGCGTCGCCGAACTCGATTCCCTCGGGCGTGTCCTCGCCCTGGAGGAAAAGCCGGCCAAGCCCAAGTCCAACTATGCCGTTACCGGTCTCTACTTCTACGACGAACAGGTTTGCGATTTGGTGGCCAATCTCACGCCCTCCCCCCGTGGCGAACTGGAGATCACGGACCTCAACAACCTCTACCTGGCCCAAGGCGAGCTCTTCCTCGAACGACTGGGCCGCGGCACCGCCTGGCTTGACACCGGTACCCATCAATCCCTGATGGAGGCCAGCAACTTCATCGAGACCATCGAGCAACGCCAAGGCCTCAAGATCTGTTGTCCCGAGGAGGTTGCCTGGCAAAGACGCTGGATCGATGCCGACCAGTTGCGCGCCATCGCCGGGCCCCTGGCCAAGAGTGGCTATGGAGAATATCTGTTGGGGTTGCTGGAGCGCTCCGCCGAGCCATGAAGGTCATTGCCACTGAGATCCCGGGCGTCCTCATCATCGAACCCCAGGTCTTCGGCGATGAAAGGGGTTATTTCCTGGAGAGCTGGCAGCAGCAACGCTATGCCGCCGCTGGCGTTCCCCCCGGTCTGATGCAGGATAATCAGGCCTATTCCCGCCATGGCGTCCTGCGCGGTCTTCACATCCAACACCCCCACGCCCAGGGCAAGCTGGTACAGGTGCTGCGGGGCGAGGTCTTCGACGTGGCCGTGGATGCCCGCCCGGGCTCACCCTGGTTTGGGCGTTGGGTTGGCGTCCTGCTCTCGGGCGAGAACCACCACCAGTTCTGGGTCCCCGCCGGTTTTGCTCACGGCTACTATGTCACCGGCGATGATGCCCTCTTCAGCTATAAGTGCAGCGACTATTACCACCCTGAGAACGAACTCTCGGTAGCATGGAACGACCCCGCTATCGGCATCGCCTGGCCCCTGCGGGGTGAACCCATCCTCTCTGCCAAGGATCTGGCGGCCATCCCGCTCGCCGCCGTCCCGACCGAGCGCCTGCCGGCCTATGCCGCCCCCTGATTTGGACTCCGGATTGAAACCCCTTATGAAAAAGCGACCCGAAATCCTGCTGATTGGTGCTGACGGTCAGGTCGGTTGGGAACTGCAGCGTACCCTGGCTCCCTTGGGAAATCTGACGCGCACCACTCTCGATGGTCGTTGGGAGCAGGCCCTGAACCTGGCTAGCGCCGAGTCCATCGCCGGGGTCCTGCGTGAGACCCGGCCCGATATCGTCATCAACGCGGCCGCCTATACGGCGGTGGATAAGGCCGAGACCGAATACGAGTTGGCCCAGAGCATCAATGGCGACGCCCCCGGTCTGCTGGGCCGCCTGCTCGCCGAGCGCCAGGTACCCGTCCTCCATTACTCCACGGATTTTGTCTTCTCCGGCCAAACCGAGCGGCCCTATCGCGAGGACGATGAACCCGCCCCCCTCAATGTCTATGGCTCCACCAAACTCGATGGTGAAAATCAGCTGCTTGACTCCGGCGCCCCGGCATTGATTCTGCGTACCAGTTGGGTCTATGGCCGATATGGCCAAAACTTTCTCCTCACCATGCAGCGTCTGTTGCAGGAGCGTGAGGAGCTGAGTGTGGTGGATGACCAGATCGGCGCCCCCACCTGGAGTCGCCTGCTGGCCGAGGTCAGCGCCCAACTGCTCTATCGGGTCCTGAGCGGGGATATCGATCTGGAGAGCCAGTCCGGGCTCTATCAAGTCACCGGTGGTGGCCAAACGAGTTGGTGGGGCTTTGCCAAGGCCATCCAGCAGGCCAGCGGCTCCGAGTGCCGGTTACTGCCTATCCCTTCGCGTGATTATCCCACGCCGGCTAAACGTCCGGGCTATTCCGTCCTGGATAACGGCAAGCTCCTGGACACCTTCGGGCTTGCCCTCCCGCATTGGGAAACCTCCCTGGCGATGTGTCTGGCGGATGCGTGAGGGTGCCGACCAGGCACGTCCTGTCACCGGATGTAATCCCTTGGCATTCCGGAGGCTTTAGGGGCCTGGCCTTGACCCTCCAAAGGACCCCATTCATACTCAAGCCATCCCTGATGCCATGGACTTCCCTCCCTTCCGGATAAAGCCATCTAACAGAGGTAACTCAATGAAAAAGATGCTCCTGGCGGCCCTATGTTCCGCCGCGACCTTGCCCACCCTCGCCCAAGATGCGAAGGTTGATATCGGCCTGACTGCCGAAATGCCCTCTATCCGCGACCCAGCGCGGCACGATACCTTTAAGGTCTCACTGACAGATGCCAAGATCGCGACTAGCCTCGAATTGGAATGCCAAGCTGGCCGGACCCAGGCCCTGGTGTTGCGCACCAATGAGCAATGCAGTGTTAAAGGCACAGGTTCCATCATCAACCCTACTAATCCTAGCCAGCGGATGCCCCGCGCTCAGTATGCGGGCGGCTATACGGTCAAGGAGAATGGCCTGGTCGAAGGCAACACCCTCAGCATCAACTACCTGGCCGTTGGTAAGGTCCCTGCCTCGTCCGAGTCCTTCTCGGGTGGCATGATGCTGAAGCCGGAGAATCCCTCGCCAGGGGCAGCGGAACTTCAGGCGGCGCTGTTGAAGAAGCTGAGGGGTGATAAGGCGGCGGACTCCGTAATCGACGAACGCGTGGACACCGTCCAGCTTTCCAGCTTCTTCATCCCTTCGGCGGGGCTGCCCTCCGAGAAGGGTTGTGCCTGGAACGGGGACATGATCTTCTCCTACCAGACGAACTCCTGGTTCATCAATGTCACCGCCAAGTGCGGGGATAAGAGCTATGCCCTCAAGGGCAACATGCCCTGGACCGACACCCCGGGCACGACCAATCAGACCCAGTATGACCTGACTCTGACCCTGCCGAGCGCGGCGATGGGTTCGGACGATGCCCTCTTTGCCAACCCGGCTGGCGATAGCGATCTCTTTGCCACGGTCGATGGCGTCACCGGTACCATCATCATGAAGGAATCGGGCCATGTGAAGACCAAGGTGGATGGTGTCGAGGACGAGGTGGCGACCCATATCGATGGCAGCGGTGCCCTGAAGGGGACCAATGTCTCCCTGGAGGCCGTACGTTCCTTCACGGTCCTGATCGGTATCCTGTCGCGGACCTTCTTTGGGGCCTGATACCCGCTGATCGCACTGGGGTCTGGCCGAGTCAGGCCCCGGTGGTCTAGCTCCCGGAAAACCGCGTCTCATGCGCGGTGGCCAGGCCCCAAAGGGGCTAGGTATAATGCCGCGCTTTAATCTGGCGCCTTCTCAATGGATGTTTCATGGCCCAGCTCCTAGAGCAACTCGCAAAGCGGCGAACCTTCGCCATCATCTCCCACCCCGATGCTGGCAAGACCACCCTGACTGAAAAGCTGCTGCTGTTCGGCGGTGCCATCCAGATGGCCGGTACCGTCAAAGGTCGCAAGGCGGCGCGCCATGCCACCTCCGACTGGATGGAGCTGGAAAAACAACGTGGCATCTCCGTGACCTCCTCGGTCATGCAGTTCCCCTATGGCGATGCCATCGTCAACCTGCTCGACACCCCGGGTCACGAGGACTTTTCGGAGGATACCTACCGGACCCTGACGGCGGTGGACTCCGCCCTCATGGTTATCGATGTGGCCAAGGGTGTGGAAGAACGCACCATTAAGCTCATGGATGTGTGTCGCCTGCGGGCTACCCCCATCCTCACCTTTGTCAATAAGCTGGATAGGGAAGGGCGCAACCCTATAGAAGTCCTGGATGAGATCGAACAGGTACTCAAGGTCCGCTGCGCCCCCGTCACATGGCCCATTGGCATCGGCAAACGCTTCAAGGGCGTTTACGACCTGCGGAGTGGCAAGACCCATCTCTTCAGCGCCCAGCATGGAGGCCGCATCCGCAGCGGCGAGGTGATCGATGGCCTGGACAATCCGCGCCTGGACGAACTCCTCGGGGACCAGGCGGAGGAACTGCGCGAGGAAATGGAACTGGTAGCTGGTGCCAGCCACGCCCTGAATCTGGACGACTACCTGGCGGGGGAGCAGACGCCGGTCTTCTTTGGTTCCGCCATCAATAACTTCGGTGTCGAGGAACTGCTGCGGGCCTTTGTCGATTACGCCCCGCCGCCCCGGCCGCGCCTGACCCTGCAGCGCGAGGTTCTGCCGGCGGAGGAGGGCTTCACTGGCTTTGTCTTCAAGATCCAGGCGAACATGGACCCTGGCCACCGGGATCGCATCGCCTTCCTGCGCGTCTGTTCCGGCAGCTATCGCAAGGGCATGAAGATGCGTCATGTCCGCATTGGTAAGACCATCCAGGTCGCCAACGCCATCACCTTCCAGGCCGACGAACGGCACCTGGTGGAGGAGGCCTGGCCCGGCGACATCATCGGCCTGCACAACCATGGCACCATCCAGATTGGAGATACCTTTACGGAGGGCGAGGAGCTCAAGTACCTGGGCATCCCCTTTTTCGCCCCGGAACTGTTCCGGCGCCTGGTGCTTAAGGATCCTCTGAAGATGAAGGCCCTGCAAAAAGGGGTGGTACAACTCTCGGAGGAGGGGGCGACCCAGGTTTTTCGCCCCCTCAAGAATAACGATCTCATCCTTGGCGCCGTCGGCAACCTCCAGTTCGATGTCGCCGCCTACCGGCTCAAGGATGAATATAGTGTCGAGGCCGTCGTCGAGCCCGTGAGCGTCCATACGGCCCGCTGGATTGTCTGCAAGGATGACAAAATGCTGGCACGATTCCAGGATAAAGCCTACGAAAACCTCGCCCTGGATGGTGATAACCAGTTGGTTTATCTGGCCCCCACCCGCGTTAACCTGAGCCTCATTCAGGAACGCTGGCCAGATATCCGTTTCCTGGCGACCCGCGAGTTGTAACCGCGGCGCCTCATCGCTATCACTACCCGCACGAGGATAAGGAAGGATGGAAATTGAAGCCGTAGCCCAGCTCATTCGTTCCGGTTTGCCGGATGCCCAGGTCCAGGTCACGGGCGACGGCAGTCACTTCGAGGCCCTGGTGGTCAGCGCCGCCTTCTTCGGCAAGAGCCTCCTCGAAAGGCAGCGCCTAGTCATGGCCACGGTGCGATCCCAGCTTGAGAGCGGGGAACTCCACGCCCTCTCGATCAGAGCCCAGGCCCCGGACTCAGGGACCGAGTAGGGAGGCTAAGTCCGGTTTGGCTCTGCATGGCTGCCGCCTTCAGAGCCCAAAATCCGCCGATCTCGCCAAGGTGGAGGGCTGGTGGCATCCTAAGACCAAGCCCCGTCAGGCGGCGTGGTTACTGAGGACCTGGGAACCTGCTTTCCTATGGTTGGCAATCTGGCTTTGGGGAGCCATACTTCCGGTTGAAGGTAAGCAACAACCAACGGGAGGCCAGCCATGTTCCTGAAACACAAAGCCAGCGGCAAGCTCGTCGAGGTGCTGGGTCTGCGCGATCTCTTTAACCCGCTCCATGACTTACTCATTGGCCGCTATCACGCCGGCGAGGAATTGCAGGATCCCGAGCAATTCCGCAAAGTCGATTTGATGTTCTGCTCCAGTGAACCTCTGCCCAAGTGCTGGACCGACGTCCACTATCGCGATGACGAGGCCTTTCACCATTACCGCCTGGCGCCTTGAGCCGGGATAGGCTTGAGCCAAGCGGCGGAGCTAGCCCTTCTAACCCTTGCCAGTATCCCTGAATCCATCAGACCGGGTAGCAACGAGGCGCTGCCCGGCTTTGCAGCGGGTGGAAAATACCAGTTTGACGGCCCCATGGCCTGTCCCTAAAATGCACTGCTCTGATCGGGCGCATAGCTCAGCGGGAGAGCACTGCCTTCACACGGCAGGGGTCGGTGGTTCGATCCCACCTGCGCCCACCAATCAAATTAGATAGTTGGACTACCCGCTAATAGCATGGAATGCTCTTCAGGTGGAATTTCAGGTGGAATTCCACGTCAGAACCTGATTGCATCCTTCCTCAAGCCCCAAAATCGAAGCCGTCCTTTGTAGAGTTTCCATCATTTTTTTCGATAGCGGTGCTAGCGAGGAAAGGTTGCGCCGATAATGCACGCCTACCCTTTGTGATTCATAGTTGATACCGATGACGTTCATCCCTGTCATCGGGTTTGCTCATTTCCATCCCGCATAACTGTTACAATAATCAAAATACGCTGGAAAAGCGGAAGCGCCCAGGAAAACTCACCTGCCAAGCCCGCACCTGGCCGGGACACACTGCTAGTGCAACCCAGAGCCAGGCAATCGGCGGTGCCGTTTTCATGGAGGCGAGTCCACAAGGCCGAAAACACCCGAGGGACATACAACTGCCTATGATCCCCAGCCACCCCGCGGGTGCCGGTGACGAGGGCCGGCCCCGTCTTCTGGCGTTCTTCGCCTTGGCCTTCGCCTTGGCCTTCGCCTGGTCGTGGACATGCTGGCTCCTGGCTTCCGCCATCGAGGCTCAGTCCGCCCTGGCGGCCGGAGTGCTGTTCTGTCTTGGTGGCTTCGTGCCTGGCGTCGCGGCGGTGGCTGTGGTCGGATACGCTGGCGGTCGCGGCGTTGCGCGCGTGGCAGTCCGAGCGTAGACCCGATCTAAAGGGGATTAAGACGGGCCAATGATTCCGGTGAAGTAGACCTTTCAGACCCCTCTCCCCAACCCTCCCCCACCCGGGGGGAGGGAGCCAGATAAGCCGTCGCTCCGTCGCGCCGTCGCTTGCATCCCGCCCCCGCCGGCAGGATGATGACGTGGTCGCCATTTTGCTTGCTGCCCGCGCGCCCCATGGACGAAATAACCGCTCCTGCCTCGGCCTTACCTCCCCTGGTGCGGCTGCGTGCCCACTTGCGCGCCTTGGACCCCCTGCGCCTGCCCCCCTATGCCGGTTCTACCTGGCGTGGCTTGCTGGGCCATGGTCTGCGCCAGGCCGCCTGCGTCACGCGCGCCCGCACCTGCGACGGTTGCCTGCTGGCCAGCCATTGCGTCTACCCGCGCGTCTTCGAGCCCCTGGCGCCCCCCGGCGACGCGGGCCGGCGCTATGCGGCACCGCCCCGACCCTATGTCCTGGACCTCGATCCCCAAGCGCCCCGGGACTATGCCCCCGACGCACCCCTCACCCTTGGCCTCACCCTGCTCGGGGAGGCCATCCGCCAGACGCCCTACCTGATCCACGCCCTGCAACAGGCCGGGCAGCGGGGCCTGGGACGCGAGCAGGCCCGCTTTGCGCTGACGCGCCTGGACCAGGAGACGGCCCCGGGTAGCGGCGACTGGCGCCCCGTCTATGCGGCGGCCGAGCACCGCTACACCCCGCTGCCCGCCGCCACCTCAGCGCCCCCGCCCGCCCCGTCCCGGGTAGGCTGGCACCTGGTGACCCCTTTGCGGCTGAAACGCCAGGGCCACCTGCTGGGACCCCAGCACTTCACCCCCCAGGAACTGGTCTTCAATCTGCTGGGCCGCCTGCGGTTACTGGCCGAACATCACGGCGGGGACCCCGCGGGCTGGGACTGGGACCGGCTGATGGCAGCGACCGCAACCCTGACCCTGGACCCGTGCCGCCTGCATTGGCATGAGTGGACCCGTTATTCGTCGCGCCAGGACACCCTGATGGAGCTGGGCGGCCTGGTGGGGGACGGTGAGCTGGCCGGAGCGGGCCTGGCGGAGCTGTGGCCCCTGCTTTGGCAGGGCCAATGGGTCCATGCCGGCAAGGGCACCACCTTCGGCCTGGGGGCCTATCGCCTCGAGGCTGGCCGCGTTCCGTAGTGGGTCTCTGCTGGGAAATTTGCCCGGATCACGCTGGCGGCGCCAGCACCGCAAAAAATTTGATCAGGAGATGTAGCCCCAAGCCCTAAATGTATTCTGCAAGTCTGGATCATCCTGGAAAGCAAGAAAAAACAAGTATTCCGAGGCGATATCCAGGTCATCCGACCAGACGACCGTGCTATGCGCTAATTTGAAATCCGCAAAGGCGGACTGATCCCTGAGTCTGGCGAATATCGGTCGCGTATCATTAAAAATGGCTGGTTCAAGATTGGCGTTGCCTTTCCGACCATCATTGAATACGAGATAGATGTTGTAATTGCCCGCGTATTCGGCCTTTTCAATCTCTAACATAGCTGGCAACCCTATACCAGGGGATCGATTTTGTGATAACTGCCGGTTTCCTTGATGCTATTCCAATTGTCCAGCAAATCATCCTGGTGCTCTTGCGCCCATTCGACCACCAGGCTCATCACTCTTGCGGGGAGTTTGCCTTCCAACAATCCCAGCGTGGCAATGTTGATGGAAGCTTGGAAATCGTTGTATTCAGCGTGAAAGTGTGGTGGGTTGTGTTCGTTGAAATACATATAGATCACTATCCCAAGAAAGCGGCTGATTTCAGGCATATCGATTTTGCTCTTTCCCTAACCCCTGGATCATGCGCGACCCTAGGGCCGCATGCTGGGCAAGGTCATCGTGGCGGGTCGGGCCGGGGGCCTGGCCTTGGTTTGGGGGGGCTAGGCCGAGTGGTAACGGCAGTATGCCAGCGATCAGAACCCAGCGGAATGGCCCTGGTGCTGCGTCTCAAGGAGCGCCTGCCGGAAGTCAAGGTTCTGGACGCCCAAGAAGGGGCGGCGACACCCTCATGAACTGGGCTGGCTGGAACGGCTGGTCGGGAGTCAAGGCCAGCCAGGAGGCCGCATCCCCACCAGCGCCTGACGAGGCGACAAGCTTGTGGCCCGGGCAGCCATCCTCCTTATCGGGCATGATGGCCCCCGTACCGCCGGCGCTGATGGTCTGTCCAACCGCCAGGGAGACCGGGATGTCGCGGTACTTTCCACCCCCGCGCCGTGGGGGTAACATCAACAAAAAAAATAGGTCACACGGTTGGACCCTTGCTTTGCGCGCCGGATACTGCTGGCTGTCACCGGACTGACCCCCCAAGTGGTGACCGAGACCCTTTATGCCTTGGCGGTGCAGCGCCAGCCGGCCTTTATCCCCACCGAAATCCATCTGTTGACCACCGCCGAGGGTGCCGAGGCGGCCCGGCTGGGCCTGTTGAGCGCGGACCCCGGCTGGTTTCACCGCCTGTGCCGGGACTATGAGCTGCCGGCTATGGCTTTCGATGCCAGTCATATCCAGGTGCTGCGCGCGGCCGACGGCACGCCCCTGGAGGACATCCGCACCCCGGCAGACAACCAACGGGCGGCGGATACCATCACCGAGACCCTGCGCACCCTCACCGCCGACCCCGCCGCCGCCCTGCATGTCTCCATCGCCGGCGGGCGCAAGACCATGGGCTATTATCTGGGCTATGCCCTGAGCCTCTTTGGCCGGCCCCAGGACCGCCTGTCGCATGTGCTGGTGTCGGCGCCCTTCGAGGGCTGCCCGGCCTTTTACTACCCGACGGCTTATCACAACGTCATTACCCTGCGCGACAACAAGCTGGCCGACACCCGCGACGCCCAGGTGACCCTGGCCGAGATCCCCTTTGTGCGCCTGCGCGACGGCCTCAATCAGCGCCTGCTGAACGGCGCCGCCAGCTTTGGCCAGACGGTGGCCGCCGCCCAACGCGCCCTGCAAGCGCCGGAGCTGGTCATCGACCTACCGGGGCGCCGCCTGCGCGCCGCCGGCGAGTGGCTGGACATGGCCCCGGTCGAGCTGGCCTTCTATAGCTTTATGGCGCGCCGCCAATGCCAGGGGCGAGACGGGGTGCGGCGTGGTGACGCGGGCCTCGACGCGGCCTTCCTGACGGAATACCGCCAGATCGTCCACGAATACTCCGGCGAACTGGAGCGTATCGAGGCCGCGCTCGCCCAAGGCATGAGCACCGAGTATTTCGACCAGCGCAAATCCCGCGTCAACAGCACCCTGGAGGCGGCCCTGGGCCCCGCCTTGGCTGCCCCCTACTTGATCCAGGGCGAGGGCCAACGGCCCCGCACCCGCTATGGGCTGCGCCTGGAGGCGGGGGCGATCCGGTTTGGGGCTGACGCAGGGGCGACAAGCGGGCGGGGTGGGCCGGAGGCCCTGCCCAGAGCGGACACTTGAGCCGGGCGTCAGGACGGCAACGCCGGCCCTATTTTGAACCCAACAATGAAGGGGACCGAGAAACCTAACCATGGACAACCAGCCGCTGCTCGACGCCACCACCCGCCTCGCCTTCTGCGCCTATTTGCACGACCTGGGCAAGTTCGCCGAACGAGCCCGACTGGAGGTGCGGCCCAGCGACCGGGACACCCATATTCAACTCTATTGCCGGCGCCAGGAGACGGGCGGGCGTATTTGGTACAGCCACATCCATGCCGCCTACACGGCCCTGGCCTGGGACCGCATCGAGGCGGCCTTTCCGGAGCTGGTCGGCCCCGACGTGACGCCCTTTGCCGCCTGGGGTGACCGGGACGTGGACGACTCCATGGTCAATGCCGCCGCCCGCCACCACAAGCCGGACACCTACCTCCAGTGGCTGATCGCGACCGCCGACCGGGTCGCCTCGGGATTCGAGCGCGAGGAGTTCGAGCGCTACAACAACGCCCAGGACAAGTCCGATACCGGCCGCAACCACTATACCGCCCGCCAGCTCACCCTCTTTGAGGCCATTCGATTGGACGGCAAGGCCATCAGCCACCGCGACCAATGGCACTACCGTTATCCCTTGCGGCCCCTGTCCCCGCTGGCCTTGTTTCCAGTCAAGGCCCAAGGCTACGAAACCAACGACGATGCTGCCGCTCAGGCGGAATACCGGGCGCTGTGGGACCAGTTCACCGCCGCCCTGGGCCAGATACCGGCCAGTCACCGCAGCAACTGGAGCCTGTGGCTGGATCACTTCGACGCCGCCTGGGCCTGTTACACCCAGGCCATCCCGGCGGCGACGGCCTTTGGCGTGCGCCCGGAGGTGTCCCTTTACGACCATTCCCACACCGCCGCCGCCCTGGCCGCCGCCTTCTGGCGTTACCACCACGACCGGGGCGACGACCCCGCGGCGGTCCGCCAGCGGCTTGCTGACTATCACCGGCCCGACTGGGACGAGCAGAAGCTGCTGCTGATCCAGGGTGATTTCTTTGGCATCCAGGACTTCATTTTCGCCACCGGCGGCGAGACGCAGCGCCGCGCCGCCAAGCTGCTGCGGGGCCGCTCTTTCTATGTCTCGCTGCTTACCGAATGCGCCGCCTTGCGCCTTTTAGATGGTCTGGCTCTGCCGCCCACCAGCCAGGTCATCAACGCCGCCGGCAAGTTCCTCATCGTCGCCCCCAACACCCCGGAGACCCGGCGCCTGCTGGCGCAGGTCCAGGCCGAATTTGACGCCTGGTTCCTGGAACATACCTTTGGCCAGTCCGGCATCGGCTTGGCCTGGATCCCTGCCACCTGCAATGACTTTCTGCATAAAGGCCAGGGTGAGGCGCCCTTCGCCCGCCTGATGCGCCGCCTCTTCGAGGCCCTGAACGAGGCCAAAACCCACCGGCTGCACCTGTGCGGCGATCCAGCCCCGGCCCCGGTCTTCGCCGATTTCCTGGCCCGCTTCGATCCCGCCAAGGGCGAGTGCGCCATCGACGGCCGCTCCCCGGCGGTCAAACCCCTGGGTGACACCGGACGCCATGTCAGCGCCCTGGCGGCGGACCAGATCAAGGTGGGCGAGCAACTGGTACACCGCGAACGGGTCCTGATCACCACCACCAGTCTGGGCGGTGGCCTCGACCTGTCCCTCTTCGGTTACCACATCCAATTCACCGGCGACGAAGAGGCCAGCGGGCGCTTCGGCCCCGCCGCCCGGGAGGGGGTCCTGCGCCGGGCCTGGGACTTCGGGCTGCCCGTGGCAGCGGACGCGCCCCTGTTCCGGGGCTATGCCCGACGCGCCATCAACGCCTATGTCCCGCGTTTTGGTGAGCAGAACGCCTGGACCGCGGGGCGTTACCCGGCGCGCCTGCTGGCGGAGGGCAACTTCGACCCCCACCCCCAGGAACCCAAAACCTTCGAGCACCTCGCCTGCGACGATCGCTGGCCGGAGGCGGATGGCCGGGGCTATGCCGGTACCGAGGCCCTGATGACCCTCAAGGGCGACGTGGACAACCTGGGTGCCATCTTTCAGTCCGGCCTGGCCCAGCCCAGCTTCGCCAAGATGGCCGGCCTGTCGCGCCAGTTGAATGCCTTCTTCGCCATCTGGCTACCCTGGCATTGCGCCAACGTGGCCCCCAGCACCTACACCGTCTTCGCCGGCGGGGACGATTTCTACCTCATCGGCCCCTGGCGCAGCACTATCCGCCTGGCCATGACCATGCGCGCGGAATTTGCGCGCTTCGTAGCCCAGAATCCGGACATCCACTTTTCCGCGGGTCTGGCCATGACCAAGCCGGGGTTACCCGTGCGCCAAATGGGCGACCTGGCCGAGCAAGACCTGGAGCGGGCCAAAGAGCATCGCGATAGCGGGGGGCACCTGGTCAAGAACGCCGTCACCTGTTTCGCGCAAACCCTGGGTTGGGCGGACTTCGCCGCCTTGATCGACCTCGCCGAGACCCTGGACCGGCACCGTCGCGAGCAGGAATTGCCCCTCAGCACCGGCTACCTCTACGGCCTGCAATACCTGGCCGATATGGCGGGCGACCTGAAGAGTGCCCAACCCCAGGTGGAAAGCGCCCTCTGGAACTCCCGCTTCGTCTACCGCACCTGGCGGCTGCTGGAGGCCAACCGCCGCCTCGACGACCGCGCGCGGCGCGAGTGGCAGCAACGCCTCGGCGCCTGGCTAGGGGATGGCATTGGCCGCCATGGCCGCGCCTTCAAGATCGCGCTCTTCACCCACCTTTACCACCACCGCCACTGAGAGGGAGACTGCCATGGCCTATACCCCCACCCCGAACCGACCCGGCAACCCGCGCCGCGATAATGACGGCTGGCAACGCCCCACCAGCCCGCCCCTGGATACCAGCGGCATCGACCTCTGTCCGGCGGCCGGCCAGTCGCTGAACCCGGACCTGTTCGACGGCATCGCCCGCCGTGTCGCCAAGGCCGTCAGCGACGCCGACCGCTACCGCAACAAGCCCTCGCAACTCCGACAGTTTTATGACGAATTGGTGATGTGGGAGGAAAAGGCGCGCCAGACGCCGGACCGTTTCGCCGACTACCTACCCTTTATCCGCATGCTCAATGCCAAGGCCGCCTATGCCGAGGGCCGCAAGCACGTGGACAAGTCCTTTGTGGACCTCATGGCCCACGGTCTTAAGCAGGTGACCGACCCGGCGGCCCTGCGCCATTTCAAACTCTTTTTCGAAGCCTTCCTGGGCTTCTACAAAGCGGAGCGCCCGAGCGGCTGATAGGGGAACCACCATGCAATTGACTAAAATTAGCGACATCCAGGGCCAGATCGAACTCGTCTCCGGCCTGCACATTGGCAGCGGCAACGCCGAGATGCACATCGGCGGCACCGACAACCCGGTCATCAAGAATCCGGTCACCGGCGAGCCCTATATCCCCGGCTCCAGCCTCAAGGGCAAGATGCGCAGCCTGATGGAATGGCGGGCCGGGGTGGTGGGCATCGATGGCAAGCCCTTGGGCTTCAAGCACCTGCCGCAACTCAGTGGCGAGGCGGCTAGCCGCGGCCGCGCCATCCTCAAGCTCTTCGGCGGTGCCCCGGAAGGGACCGGCAAGGATGATCAGGCGGTCGCCGCCATCGGCCCCACCCGCCTGTCCTTTTGGGACTGCGCCCTGGACCCGACCTGGGTCGCCGAAATGCGGGGCAAAACCCTGCTGCTGACCGAAACCAAGATGGAAAACATGATCGACCGCATCGCCGGGGTTGCCGTAAACCCCCGCAACACCGAGCGGGTCCCGGCCAGCGCCCGCTTTGAGTTCCGGCTCACCCTCAAGGTGGTGGATGGCGAGGAACTGCTGCAAGACCTGCTGCGCGGCCTGCGCCTGCTGGAACTCACCGGTATCGGGGGTTCCGGCTCCCGGGGCTACGGCAAGCTGCGCTTTACCGACCTGACCCTGGATGGGGATTCGCTCATGGACAGACTGGCCGCTACCGCGGTCTAGCCCGTCCCCCATCACCCCGCCATTCCAGGAGCAACGCGGATGCGCAGCCTATGCGTAACACTCAAGCCCTTGTCGGCCTTTGGCGGACCGATCAAGGGGGATACCTTGTTCGGCCACCTCTGTTGGGCGACCCGTAACCGCCATGGCGAGGCGCGCCTGCGGGAGCTACTGGTAGGGTATGGCGCGGGCCGACCCTTCGCCGTCTGCGCCGATGCCTTACCCCAGGGCCATCTGCCCCGGCCCGCCTGGCCCCTGCATCATTTCCACCTCGCCACCTCCACGGATCGCAAGGCGGTGAAGCGGCGGCGCTGGCTACCCGCCGCTGCGGTGGCGCAACCCCTGACCCAGTGGTTGGACTACTGCCGGAGTGACCACCAGGTTCTGACGGCCCTGGGCCTGGCGGGCGATGAACTGATGCACCGCTATGGCCAGCCCCACAACAGCATCGACCGCCGCAGCGGCACCACGGGCGGCGCCGAATTCGCACCCTACAGCCTGCCCCAGCACTGGTACGCCGCCGGGGTCCAACTCGATTGCTGGCTGCTGGTGGACACGCAGCGGCTGGCCCTGGCGGAGGTGGCGACCCTGCTCGACGACATCGGCCGCGCCGGACATGGGCGGGACGCCAGCATCGGCCTGGGCAAGTTCGACCTCGCGGCCTGGGCCGAGACCCCCTTGCCTGGCCAGCCGGACGCCAATGCCGGCCTGACCCTGGCCCCCTGCGCTCCCCAGGGGCTGGGTTACGACCCCAGCCGCAGCTTTTACGAACCCTTCACCCGCTTCGGCCGCCATGGCGACAGCGCCGTCCTCGGGGGCCGGCCCTTCAAGACCCCCATACTCCTCGCCCAGACCGGCGCCCTGCTGTCACCGCCGGTCCTGCCCCCCCAGGGCTTCCTCGGCCAGGGCCTGGGCGGTGACGGCACCCTGTCCAACGCCATCGCCGGCACGGTACAGCAGGGTTATGCCCCCTGCGTCGGGGTCCATCTGCCACAGGAGGAGCGGTCATGACGACCTCTGGACATTGGCGCCTGGCCATCACCCCCCTGTCCCCGGTCCATCTGGGCACCGGGCAGGATTATGAACCTACCCAGTATATTATCGACGGCGGTGCCCTCCATGCCTTTGATAGCCTGACGGCTCTGGCGGCCCTGCCAGACAACGAACGCGCCCGTCTGGGGCGGATGCTGGAGGGACGCCCCACCCCGGATACCCTGCGCCAGGTGCAGCGGTTTTTCTACGACAACCGCGCGGCCCTCATCGCCGTTGCCCACCATCAGGTCCAGGTCAATGCCACGGTCGAGGCCTTTTATGGCGAGCGGGTGGGCCAGGTAGCCCAACATGAGCAGGGTGGGCAGAAGGTCCAAAACCGCCTGGAGATCGAACGTACCGCCTACAACCCCCCCACCGGCGAGGCGATCCTGCCCGGCAGCGGCCTCAAGGGCGCCATCCGCACCGCCCTGCTCGATGCCGTCAATGACGGCCAGTCACTCCCCGCGGAGCTGCGCCGGGATCGGCAAAAGAACCAGCGCCTCCAGGAACAGCTGTTCGGCTACACCATGGGCAAGCTGGAGCACGACCCCCTGCGCCTGGTGGCCCTGGGCGACGCCTACCTGACCGCGCCGGAAGGCTTTGCCACCCAGGTGCGCTTCGCCGTCAACCGCAAGAAGGAGGCCGTCTTCCGTGGCGGCCAGGAAATGGACTCCCAGGCCGAACGCCAGGGCCTCTATCAACTGCTGGAATGTCTGCCGCCCCTGCTCCCCCGTGCCTTTAAGGGCAGCCTGACGATCCGCGATACCGGCGGCCTGACGAGCCCCAAATGGCCGAGCCTACGCTTCGGCTTCCCTGAGATCGCCCTCGCCTGTAACCGTCACTACCGACCGCTGTTGGCGGCCGAGCTTAGGCTGCTGAAGAGCCGGGGCTTTCTCGACAACGACTGGGAGCAGGCCCTGGACCAGGTCCTGACCGGACCCATCGCTCAGGCCCTGGCTCAGAACCGCGCCTTTCTCTTGCGGGTGGGCCGCCACAGCGGCGCCGAGGCCGTCACCCTGGCCGGGGTGCGCGATATCAAGATCATGCGCGGTCCCCGCGAACAGCCCGACTGGCTGGACCACGCCAAAACGGTCTGGCTGGCCAGTGACGAGCGCCTCGCCCAGCGCCACCTGCTGCCCTTTGGCTGGCTGTTGGTGGAACCCTGGCAACAGGACCAGGACCTATCCCCCTGGCCCGAGGTCGCCTTCGCTCACGGTATTGGCGACTGGAAGCGCCAGGTCGGGGAACGCCAGGCTCAACTGGCCGGCGCCCTCGCCCAGACCCGCCAGCAAGAGCAGGACCGCGCCGATGCCCAAGCAGCGGCGGCCCAAGCCGAGGCCGAGCGCCAGGTCCGTCTGGCCAGCATGACCCTTGAGGAACGCGCGGTGGCCACCATCGGCGCCCTTCTGGACCGCGACCGAACCGCCGGGCGCAAGGAGGCCGGCGGTGAGCTGGCTAATGCCCTCATGCAGGCCCTGAAACAGGCCGAGAGCGCCTGGAGGGGACCGATCTGTCGCCAGCTTGCGGACCTGGCGGACGAGGTGTATGGCTTCATCGGCTGGCCCGCGAGCAAGAAGAAGCAGGAGCGCAAGGCCCTGATCCAGGCCGTGCGGGAACGGTCATGACCCCAACAACGCCACTGAGACCCCAGCCATGTCCAGCGTCTTACTGACCTTCCTCGGCCGCGTCCCCAAGGACCAACAGAGTTACCGCGTCACCCGCTATGACTTTGGAGACGGCCAGACCCAGGAATTGGCGGCCTTTTTTGGATGGCCCCTACAGCAACGCCTGCACGCCGAGCGTCTGGTGATCATGGGCACCACTGGCAGCAGGTGGGACCACCTCTTCGAGGGGGATCTGAGCTTTGGGAACGCGGGCGATGAGGCCCGCCTGGCCCTGGTCGAGGCTTGCGAGGAAATGGCTGTCACCACCGCACTCCTGGCCCCCCTGGCGCCGCTGCTGGTTCAGCGCCTCGGTTGCGAGGTGCGGCTCGAAATCATCCCCTACGCCCACGACCCCGCTGAACAGGTGGCGCTACTGCGCATCATGGCCGCTCACGTCGAGGCTGGCGACCGAGTCCATCTGGATGTCACCCACGGCTTCCGGCATCTGCCCATGCTCGGCATCCTCTCCGCCCTGCATCTGCGTATTGCCCGCCAGGCCAAGATCGACGGCATCTGGTATGGCGCTTATGACCCCGACACCGGTGCCGCGCCGGTCCACAACCTGGTGGGCCTACTGACCATCGCCGACTGGGTGCAGGCCCTGCACACCTACGACAAGGATGGCGACTATGGGGTATTCCCCCGCCTGATGGAACAGACCTCACCCGAGGCGGCCGAGGCCTTGAGGCAGGCCGCCTTCCATGAAAAGACCAACAACATAGGCCAGGCCCGGGGGGCACTGCGGAAATTTAGGCAAGCTTTCGCTACGTCGACCAAAGACCCGATGCTGCAATTGTTCGCTGAGGAATTGCTCCTGCGGACGAATTGGGTCGATAACAGCACTCTCACCGAGCGGCAGTACGAACTCGCCCTGCATTGCCTAAAACACGGCGATTACCTGCGGGCGGCAATCCTCGGCTATGAAGCCTTGCTGACGCGCCTGGTCCAGGCCGCGCCAGGGGGACTAGACCCCCTTAACCATAGCCATCGGGATCAAATAAAGAGGGATTGGGACGAAAAAATGCGTGGCGATAGGGTTAAACGTACCCCAACGCAGCAAGCTTATCTGGATTTGCGCGAAATCCGTAATGTCCTGGCCCATGGTAACCGCTCCGCTTTTGGCAATATCCAAGAGGCCATGGCCTCGGAGGAGATACTGAGCAAATCCCTGTCCAAGGCTATCTGGCTGGCCCATAAGGGCGCTAAAGCGTAAACGCCCCTGGCCAGCGGCACCCCATGATCTATCTGCTCAATAGGGTTGGCTGGCACGACTGGCCTGATGCCAGGATGGACAAGACTGGCTGGAACCTGACCTCCCGCGGCGGTGCCCATTTCTTGCGGAAGTGCTCGCCTGGTTGGCGGGCGACCGGAATTAGGGAGCCCGTCAAGTCCTATCCGGAAGGATCCGTTGCCCAATCCGCGGCAGCCACAAGCTTGTGGCCCCCCGACAAGGCAAGCCCAAGGGGGTTTAATCAGCGCCATCGCAAACACTGCCCGGGAGACCCCCGTCATGAACCAGCCGTTATCCCCTAATGCCGCCTATGCCGATGACCGGTTCTGGGCCAAGGTGGGGGGCGTGGCCAAGCAAGCCGGCTACGCGACCATCGAGAAGGCTCTGTGGCTGTATTACGCCGCGCGCCGGCCCGAGGTGCCGGCCAAGGCGCAGGCCACCATTTACGGCGCCCTGGGTTATCTGATCCTGCCGGCCGACCTGGTGCCCGATGTCATCCCCTTCGCCGGTTTCAGCGACGATCTGGCTGTCCTGGCCGCCGCCGTCGCCATCGTGGCGAGCTACATCGACGCGGCCGTCAAGGCCCAGGCCCGCACCCAGCTGCGCGACTGGTTTGGCCCCGTGTGAGGGGCTACCCAGGCGCAGGCATGATCTATCTGCTCAATACCCCCATCCTCACCGCCTACGGGGATTTCCGGTTTACGGGACCCCTCACCCTGGCTGAGGCACGGCGCCGGCTGGCACCCGGTTTTGTCTCGGCCATCGGCCACGGCGCCGCGGCGACCTTTTTGTCTGGCCTGCTTGGGCTGGAGGTCCCCAGCAAGCGGATCACGGTGACCATGGTCCCCGGCGATGTGGCCCTGGTGCTGCGCCTCCAGGAGCGGTTGCCGGAGGGCAAGGTGCTGGATGCCCAGGAGATGGCCGCGGCACCCTATGAACTGGCCTGGTTGGAACGGCTGGCTTGAGTCTGGCCCCCGGTATCACGAGCCAGGCATGGACCCGCTAACCCCCTGCCCCCCCGCCGTGCAACCAGGGGCGGCCCTGCGCCAGTTCAGCGCCATGCTGCTGGCCAGTTTAGCCCTGTACGCGGCCAGCGCGGGGTTGCTGGCGGCTCCCTGCTGGGCGGTGCTGCTGCTCGGCGTCCTGTGCGCACTCCCCATCGGGTTGGCGCTGCAGGAGTCGGCCCTGTACAACCGGCGGGCCTGGCTGCTGGGCGCCAGCCAGCCCGACAGCGTCATGCGCAAGCTCCTCTGGCGCGGCAAGTTCACGGCCATCCGCAGCGCGGTCGTGGCCCTGGTGGTGGCCCTGCTCCTGCTGGCGGCCGTGAGTCTGTTGTCCGCCGCCCACTGGGCCGTGCTGTTCGCGGACACCCTGGTCTTGACGCTCCTGTATGGGCGTTACCGTAGCCGGTTGGCGCGGGAAGTCCCGCCGGCCAACCTCGATGTTGCCGTGCGGGCCTGGCCCTTGCTGTTGACCAACGTGGGGCTGATCGGGCTGATGTTCTTTGTGCTCGATTACGCCTTGCTGGGCGCGCCGGATACCCGGCTGTTGGATTGGTACCCGCTCCTCACCGCGGCCTTTAACACGCAGCGTGAGCAAGCCGGGTGTCTGGGCGCCGGCTATGTACTGGGCTTGTTGGCGGCGCTGGAGCAGTTGAGCTGGCACTGGGCGCAGCTCATCATCCCCCAGTTGCCGGAGCTGTGGATGAGACCCCTGACCTGGGTCCTGTTCCTGGTGCGCTTTGGGCTGGTGGCCTGGTTTTACACCCGGTTGCTGATCGGTATCACCCTGCTGGTCCAGGTCCGCAGCCGGCCGGTCCAGACCCTGCTCGGAGGCGGCCTGGTCGCCCGGACCTTTCTGCTGACCCTGCTGGTGCTGGCCGCGCTCTCCACCCTGGTGGCGATGCGGTTGCGGGACTTTGCGCCCCAAGACTTGCCGGTGCCACCGGCCATCCTGGCCCGTTTCGACCCCTGTCACGGCGATCCGGAGCCGCCTGGCCGGGTCCGTGCCGATCTGGACCTGGCCCAGGCCGAGGCATGGCAGCGGATCAGCCGCCAGGTCGAGGCCGACATCGACCAGCAGGTCGATCGCCTCTTTGCCAACGCCGCGGCGGGGGTCGATCGGTACCTGGATTGGTACTTTACGCTGGCGGGGGAGTACGAACGCCTGCTGGCCGCCCTCACGGGCGACTTTGCGCAACTCATGGCCGCCCAGATCGAGCAGGAGCTCTTCACCGCTCCCCCGTTTCCGGCGCAGGTGGAGGCCATCCGTGACCAGGCCCTGGCAGACACCACCGCCAGCCTGGTCCAGCAGAGCGCGGCGGTCGCGGGCCAATTAACCGCCTGGGCCGCGGCCGGGCCCTGCCGGCGCGAGACTTTGGATCTGAACCCCCTCGCCCAATTCAACCGCGATAGCACCCGTATGACCGCGGCGGCGGTGACCGGGGCGACCGCCGGCGCCGTGGCGGTCAGCCTGCTCGCCAAGAAGGTGGCGGCCAAGGTTGCCGCCAAGTTAGCGACGAAAGGGGCCGCGGTGGCCACCGCCCTGCTGGCCAAAACCGCCGCTAAGCAGGGCCTCACCGTGGGCGCGGCCTTTCTGACCGGCACCACCCTCTGTGCTCCGACGGGCCTGGTGGCCGTGCTCTGCGGCATCGGTGCGGGCGGGATCGTCTGGTTGACGACCGATAAGGTCCTCATCGAGATCGACGAGGCCCTGTCCCGCCAGGAGATGCGCGCTGAGCTGCTCGCCGCCCTCGCGGCGGAACAGGACGCGCTGAAGGAGGCCCTCAAGGCCCAGCACCGGGCCGTCATGGCGCAGTTCGGGGACGCGTGGCAAACCACTCTGAACCAGACCTTCCTACCGGTGCGGGACGGTCAGTAATGGACCCCGGGCCAGCGGCGTGGCCGACAAGCTTGTCGCCACGGCGGCTGACCGGGGTTGGCGCTAACCTGACTCCCTAGGCTGGACTGCGACCAAAAACGGCGCAGGTGCGGCCTGAAGCTGTGCCATCAGACCGGGAGGACCCATGACCCACCGCATCGCGCTGATTGCCTACGACATCCAGGATGACCGCCAGCGGCGCCGGGCGCTGCGCACCCTGCGGGCATGGCGCCTGGATGGCCAGCTTTCGGTCCACGAGTGCCTGGTGACGGCGGCCGAGGCGGCGGCCCTCTGGGCACGGCTGAACATGTACCTGGACCCGGCCATCGACCGGTTGCTGTGCGCTTGGGTGCAAGGGCAGCGGCCCATCCTGGCGCGGGGCACGGGCCGGGTGGCCGTAACCACCCCTGGCCTCCTGATGGCGGCCTGAGCCACCGGGCAAGGCCGGAGCACCCATGCATCCGCCGGATTGGTATCTGATCGCCTACGACATCCGCGACCCGCGCCGGTTGCAGCGTTTGCATCGCGCCCTGGGCGCCGAGGCGCTCGCGGTGCAACGCTCGGTGTTTCTGGTGGCGGCTAGTGTGCCGGCGGTGGAATGCTTGCTTGACCGCCTGGAGACGCTGATCGACCCGCACCTGGACGATCTGCGCGCCTACCCCGTGGCCGCGCCGGATGAATTGTGGTTGAGCGGACCACGCCCGCTGCAAGGGGGCCTCTTGGGGGATGACGTCCCCGCGCCAGCCCCCGGCGGTCAGTCCGACGCCCCGGCGTGGCGGCAACGGCTGTCCCGACCCGTTCAGGGCCCCACCCCAGCCAGGGCGATCGTATGAACGCCAGCTTGTTACTGGTCATCGATCACAGCGACACCCAGGTCACCTTGGATGGGCGCGCCCTGCGGATCCAGCGGCCGGACCACCCACCCCAGCATGTCCCCCTGGGGCTGCTTGGCCTGGTGGTGGTGCAGGGTAAGGCCCTGGTGGCCTGTGACGTGTGGCGCGCCCTGGCCGAACACCAGGTCCCCGCCGTGCTGCAACCGGGACGGGGGCAGGGGACCAGCGTCTGGATGGGCGCAGCCCTGGGCACCACCGTGGCCTTGCGCACCGCCCAGCACCGCGCCGCCGACCGGCGGGAATGGTGCCTGGTCAGCGCCCGCCGCTTGCTGGCCGCCAAGTTCACCGCCCAGGCGCGGGCGGCGGCGCTGGTTGACCGCGGCCTGGCGCCCGCCGCCAGCCAGGCGGACTTGGGGGCCCGGCTGGACAGCGCCGGACGCGCGCTGGCCCAGGCTGGGACCCTCTCTGAGCTGATGGGCCACGAAGGCGCGGCCGCTGCGGCCTGGTATCAGGAACTGACCGCCCGCTTACCCCACCATTGGCACTTTCGGGGGCGCAATCGGCGTCCGCCGCGGGACCCCGTCAATGCCCTGCTGTCGCTCGGCTACACCCTGCTGGGTGGGGAGATGCTGGGCGCCGTCCAACAGGCGGGCCTGGACCCCGCGCGAGGCTTGCTGCATGAACTGGTCCCGGGCCGCGAATCCCTGGTCTTGGACTTGATTGAACCGCTGCGGCCGTCGGTGGATGTGGTGATCCTGGGGTTACTCGACAACCTGCTTGCCCCGGAGGACTTTACCCACGGTGAGCAGGAAGGCTGCCGCCTCGCCAAGGCGGCGCGGGGGCGCTTCTACCAAGCCTGGGCGCAGGCGCGCCAGGACTGGCCGGATCTGCACGCCGCCGACCCGCTGGCTACCCCAGGCCAGGCGCTGCCCGTCACCAGCCTGGCCCAACTGTGCCGCCGCCAGACCGAGCTGCTACGTGCGGATTTACAGGGCCTGATGCCCGTTTTGGGCCACCGCGATGGGTAAATCCGGCCAGACCCATACGACCCTAGATTAACCACCCGAGGAGCACCCCCATGAACCGCGATCACACCCCCTCTGAGATCAAATGCGCCAGCTTTGGCGAGTGGCTGGACTACTGCCTGATCGGTGCCGAGGAACTGGGGATGACGCTGGATGTCGTCCCGGAGCAGTGGCGGCCCCGGTACGACCGCGCGCTGACCCCGCGGCAAGCGCTGATCCGGAAACTGTGCCACCAGGCCGTGGCAGACCGCGCCGGACTGAATACCGGCGACCGCTAAGATGGGGCATAACCGCCAATGGCCACCGGTGGGGGCCACCAAGAATGGCCGGCCAGGCGGGGCCTTGACGGGATTACCGGGGCGGCGCTATATTCGGCGACAGTACCCAACGCCGCCAATAACCCTACTTTGTGAGCTAATCATTCAGACCCTGCGCATGAAGTGTTTTTCTGCCTTATATCTCATTGAATCTAAAGGGGCAGCTAAGGGGCGAGGGTACGACCGCAGACCCGCTTTTTAGGGGATTAAGACGATTTGTTTACGCACCAGGCGTTGGGCGGTGGAGGTACGACCGCAGACCCGCTTTTTAGGGGATTAAGACCCTTCAGATATTCATCGTAACGCATAACAATTAGCGTACGACCGCAGACCCGCTTTTTAGGGGATTAAGACCAGGAATGATGCCGTCATGGACAAAACCTAAGGTACGACCGCAGACCCGCTTTTTAGGGGATTAAGACGTTTTGAATAAGCTCTTTCATGTAAGACACGAAGTACGACCGCAGACCCGCTTTTTAGGGGATTAAGACAACGATGCTCGGGCCTTGTGGGTTTTTTTTGTTGTGTACGACCGCAGACCCGCTTTTTAGGGGATTAAGACAGAGCGGAAATAATCGCGAAGGATAGATTGGACAGTACGACCGCAGACCCGCTTTTTAGGGGATTAAGACGGCTGATTTTTAGAGTTCTTTGAATGTCACGCAGGGTACGACCGCAGACCCGCTTTTTAGGGGATTAAGACGGGGGACTGGTGCCACGTCAAAATCCCGATGACCTGTACGACCGCAGACCCGCTTTTTAGGGGATTAAGACCCTCAACCCGCTGCCCGGATTGCTGCAACCAGCGGTACGACCGCAGACCCGCTTTTTAGGGGATTAAGACGCGATGCCTAAGAACATTATTACGCCGTAGATAAGTACGACCGCAGACCCGCTTTTTAGGGGATTAAGACATGTTGTCCTGGAGCCGTTCGTGGGATTTGATGTGTACGACCGCAGACCCGCTTTTTAGGGGATTAAGACATCGCCGCACCGGGCCAAGCGTCGCCAAATTGGGTACGACCGCAGACCCGCTTTTTAGGGGATTAAGACATCTGGGCCGCGAGGGAGGTGGGCGTGACCGGAGGTACGACCGCAGACCCGCTTTTTAGGGGATTAAGACATCATCTAATTGTCCCAGGTGCAGTCTGGCCTTGTACGACCGCAGACCCGCTTTTTAGGGGATTAAGACACACCAACAGTTGCCGCACCATTGAACGGGTCAAGTACGACCGCAGACCCGCTTTTTAGGGGATTAAGACATCTGGTTGATGCGGCCAATGTCCTCCCAGTCAGCGTACGACCGCAGACCCGCTTTTTAGGGGATTAAGACTTGCCATGGACTTTGTTCCAGGCCGAGACACTCTTGTACGACCGCAGACCCGCTTTTTAGGGGATTAAGACATAGCGGCGCTGTCAGATTGTTTCATTTGGTAAGTGTACGACCGCAGACCCGCTTTTTAGGGGATTAAGACAATAGACGTTCTGGACGATGCCATCATGACGATAAGTACGACCGCAGACCCGCTTTTTAGGGGATTAAGACGGTGATCCGTACTCACCCGTGAGACTTTGCCACGGTACGACCGCAGACCCGCTTTTTAGGGGATTAAGACACCATCCTGAGGACGGACAGGGATGCCAAGGCCACGTACGACCGCAGACCCGCTTTTTAGGGGATTAAGACACCCTGCACCCTGCGCCCTGCACCCTGCGCCCTGGTACGACCGCAGACCCGCTTTTTAGGGGATTAAGACAAATCTGGATCAGCATCAAGGTCATCATCCTCAAGTACGACCGCAGACCCGCTTTTTAGGGGATTAAGACTTGGCCACCCGCCACGGGGGCCTACCACGCCGGGTCCAGAGCCGGGTGCAGAGCCGCGAGCACCGGGCCCCCGCACCGGATCACATAGGCGGCCAGGCCCGCTTGACGGGCGGCGGCCGGGTGCAGGGGCGCGGTCAGCGCGGCCAGTCCCACGGCCGCCCCGCTAGCGACCGCGCCGGTGACGCTACCCTCCTCCTCCAGCAGGGCCAAACGCCCTAGCAGGGATCCTGCCCCCGCGGCGATGCCTTGCCGCTCCGCGCGGACGGTGGCGAGGCGGCCGGCCGGCACCTTGGCGAGCACCAATTGCAGGTAGTCTGCGACCAGCGCCTGCAGGGTGCGGTCAGGTACGCTATTGGCCAGGGCCTGATGTTGGACCAGGACCGGGCCGGCGGCCGGCAACTTGACCTCGAAGGAGGACAAGGACCGTCCCAAGGGGTCCCGCACCGAAAAGAGAAAGCTATCCTCGACGAGCACCTGGGCGGCATAGGTGCCGATGCAATGCTCCAAGCGCTGGCCTTCCTGCTCCAGGGCCAACTGGCTGGTCAATTCGAGGATGCGGTAGGCCCCCCGCCGGTGGCTGACATGGAACAGGGGTGGCCATTGCAGGAGTGCCGGGGGCTGGTCCGCGGCGGCGTCTTCAGACCCCAGACGGTCGAGGCTGAAGCGCACCAGGGCCGCCCGCCAGGCGTACGCCAGGGCTGACAGCCGGGCCAAGCCGTAGTGTCCGAACCAGAGGGGAAAGAAGACGGCCGGGGCTTGGCGGGGGCAACCCCAGTCCGGCACTCCCGGCTGGGCCAAATCTGAGGCCAGGAGCGCTGGGCGCAACCCGTATTGATAGGCGGCCTGCATCATTTCGACGATGGCCTCCAGGTCCAGGGGCCCGCCGGCCTGGCGTGCCAGGGTCGCCAGGCCGACCTGCCAACCGGCGCGCAAGGGTTTGAGCAACTGGGGCAAGGGCACCTGCAGCAGGGTGGCCAGATCCCCCAGCGGCGTGGCCAGGGCGCGGTAACAGTCCCAGTCCGCGGCGTCCCGGGGCACATATTCCGCGGGCAGGGCGTCGATCTGTGTGAGGAGCGCCGCGCGCGCTGCCGGGTGGGCCGGGCGCCAGGACAGGGCCCGGGTCTGCGCGATGGTGCGGGGTTTAACCTGGAACTGGTCAGCCAGGGTCTCCGTCAAGGGGGCGCCCTGGGCCACGGCGCGCCGCAGCCGCCAATCGGAGTGCAGGGCAGCGGCGAACCAGGGGAACGCCTGGACGGCCTGGAGGCGGTTACGCCGAACGGCTGGCGCCAGGCCGCAATAGGTGTTGTAGAGGCCCGGGGTAGCGTCACCCGCGGTGCGCACCACCGCCAGGACCTCCGGGTCCAGGTGCGCCAGGAACTCGGACAGCGCGGCCCCGAGTAAGGTGGCCTCGACCCGCGCCAGCAGCCAATGGTCCGATGGCCGGTCCGGCCCGGCGCGCCGCGCCGCGGGGGTGGCCAGGGTCTGGCTGGCCAACTGGTCGGCGAGGTGGGCCACCCAGGGGGCGGCGGGGTCCAGCACCGCCAGGTCTGGCAGCCCCAGGCCGCCGATGGCGGCGGTGGTTGCGGGGTGGGTGGCGGCATAGGCGAAGACCTGGCCGGCGCGGGTCTCCACCAGCCAGAGCCCGCCGCAGGGCGCCGAACGGGCAGTCAGCCGCAGGGGGGCCGCGAAGGCGATCAAGAGGGTCTGGCGCAGGCAGTCCAGGCGGGCGGGACGCGCCAACCAGGCCCGGGGCTGGCGCAATTGGTCGCGGGCCAGCAAGCGGCTCACTAAGGTGATGCTGGCCGGGTTGAGGCTGGAGTCACCAAGCAGGCGATAGGTCCAGTGCCGGAAAGGTTTGCCGTCAGGCTGCATGAGTGGGTCCTCCCCGCACCAGGGATGAGAACAGCGGCGCTGCCCTGCCGGACTGGCCGGCGGGCTGCTGTGCGGACAGTATCCAAGATGGCGCCCGGGGTTGGGCAAACCACAAGCTTGCCGCTGGGACGCCAAGGAGTTGGGCCGCCTGACGAAGGAGGCGCGCAACCTTTCCCAGGTGCTATCTGATCGCTAGTAGGCGCCCCGGAGCCGTTGCGGCCCCGGTACGACCGCGCGCTGACCCCGCGGCAAGTGCTGAACAGGAAACCGTGCCACCAAGCCGTGGCAGATCAAGCCGGCCAGAATACCGGCGGCCGCTAAGACGGGGCATAACCGCCAATGGCCACCGGTGGGGGACGTCAAGCATGGCCGGCCAGTCTGGGGGATCAGCGCTCACCGAGAGAATCCGGCAGGGTGGCCCTGACCAGGCTCCGGTCCAGGTGGCAGCGGCGGTTTATCCAGTGTCACCCCCAGCACGATCAGCATGACCTCCCAGGAGGTGGCCGAGCTGACCGGAAAGCGCCACGATAACGTCATCAGGGACATCGATAACCTATTGAAATCATTGACATCAGATTTGAGGACCGGTTTTTCAATGACTTACGACGGTCCTCCAGAGAACGGATATCTCCCAAAGACTCACAAGCTGACCGGCAAGCGCCACGACCATGTGCTGAGAGATATCGATAACCTATTGAAATCATTGAGCCCAGATTTGGGCTCTGGTTTTTCAATGGGTTACTACGGCCCACCCGAGAACGGTTATCTCCAAAGACTCACAACCGTTGATGGCTACCACTGGCTTCTGCAAGCCGGTGACGGGTGTGCAGGGTTTTCGAAAAAGGATTTCACCGGCTGTGGTGGAGGGTATGGAGGGTTTTCGAAAAAGGGTTTCACCCGTGGTGGTGGAGGGTGTGGAGGGTTTTCGAAAAAGGTTTTCACCGCTGAGGGCTACCCCTGGATTCTCCAAGCCAGCAAAGGGAGGGCGCCAGGGGCTACCCCCTTGGGCAGCATTGCCGAGGGGGTGGTGGATCGCCACCCCCTTGGGTCGGCAAAGACCTGGGGTTCGTCAGGGGCTACCCCATCGGCCATTTGCCAAGGACTCGCGTGAGCCCCTAGGCGGGCCTAGGAGGTCGATGCGGGGTCTTTCAAGGTAGCGGGTTGGCCTATGGCGGCCTCCTAGAGGCTTCTAGGGGCTCACCAGCGCCGACTCAGCCAATGGGCGGCCAGGGCTTGAACGTCGGCCTCGCGGACGACCCACCGCTCGGTCGGGTCGCGGCGCAGCTTGCGGATCTCATCCTGTCCCCGCCAGGTCCACAGCCGGGGGGCATAGGCCTTGCCCTGGCGGTCCTTCCGGGGATAGCAGCCGGTGGCCACCACCAATCCGCCAGCTGCCAGCCAGGACACCGCTCACCTCACCCGATGCTCGGGGCAATCGAGGATGAAGGCCAACCCGATGGTGGTGATAGCACAGCCCGCGGGCAGGCGGCGAAACGCCTCCAGGGTCATGGAGCGTGTGACCTGGTCAGGCATGGGCGGTCTTATTGGCGCTGACGAACCGGACCTTGATGCCGAGGGCAAGCGGGTTATCCGCTTGCCCGCCGAGATTCACATCCCTGGGCAGCACCTTGGGCATGATCTGCCCCCAGAAAATCCGCTCGTTGGCGGGGTCTTCCCTAGCCCAGGCGATCAGGCGCGCATGCCCGCCCATCTCCTCAACGGCGGTGAGGATGAGTTTCCGCACGTCGGCGGTGACTTTGTTCGGGGTGCCCTTGGCACGTCCACCTAGTCTGACTCCCATCTGATGCTACTCCTAGGCTAGTTTAGTCCGCTTCCCGTTAGCCGGGGTTTTCGTGTGGATTATACACCCACGCGAAGTTTAGGGCTTATTTGCACTCAGCCCAGAGTTGAGCCGAGCCGGTGGCCAGGATGGGGCGCAGGAGCAGCACCCCATCCGCCAGCAGGTAGCACCTGAGGGCTACTTTAAGGCCGGGCAGGGGCGGATGCCCTTCCTTGGGCTGGCGCGGCCTCTGGCGCCTTCCTGGGGGGGGCGGCTAGGGCTAATGGACCGTCGGCTTGTCGATCCCAAGAAACTCGCCCAAGTCCCCGACACCAAACCCGCCGTCAGCACGGTTGCTGGTTTGGATCAGCATCGCCATGGACACACACAACGCCTCGGGGGCGCTGTGGTCGAAGACGGTCCAGAGGGGGAGCCGCCAGCGCAACCCGTCCCCAACAACCACAACCAAAATTCGTAGTGGGCACCCGTGCCTATGCGCGGGCAGCTCGCGCCCCGTTGCCCTGGCCATGGCTTCGGCTTCGCCCGCGATGGGATTGCGCAGCCGGGCGGTGCGCGCTGGGTTGCTCGCGAACCAGGCCCGATCCCCGTCGATGGCGCGGCGATCGACAGCGGTCAGTTTCCTGATGCGCCGTGGGGCGCCGTTGGAGAGGGCAAAACAGGCGGGATCAGTCATGGGGGGCCTCTTCGGGTTCGATGGTGAGGGAATCGGGATACCAGGCGCGGACCTGGCGCTCGGAGGCGGGCGGGGTGAAGGAATGACTCACCAGCCGCCCATCGTCATGGCGGATCACCCAGAGGCGGAGGGGTCTAGCCACCTCGGTCGCCGGAGCCTGCATCCGTGCCGAGGCTGCATGACGCGGGTCGGCAAAGGGCCGTGAAATTGAAAACGGGCCTGGAGGGGGAGTGTCTAAAGTGTCGAAATGGCCCTTTGCGGGGGTTTCGACACTTTCGACACTGGGGGGTGCGGCCCTTTTCCGATTTTGAGGATGATCGCGCAGTTCGGATAGATAGCTCACGGTGCCGCCCTCCGCAGGTCCGGATGCACTTCATAGCGGGTCGTTGGCCGTCCCACCTGCCGCTCCTCGGGAGCCACGGCTCGCAGGTGGCCGTAGTCGATCAAGACCTGAATCCCCTTGGTCGTCCCTTCGGTGTCGAGGCCGCGCCAGTGCTTGCGATACACCTCCTTGGCGGTGAAGGGCTCCGGTAGTTGATGCAGGTGCTTGGCCAGTTCACAGGCGGCGTACATTTCCGGCGCGCGGGCCGGGCCGTAGAGCCGTTGAGCGTGAGTCTCCAGATACTCGCTCCAGGCCAGGGCGCGCAGCAGGGACACCTCGCCCACGCACCCGGCCTCGGGCTCATCCACCAGGTGGGCGAGCAAGGCCAGACTGGGGACCAGGCTCCGGTACTTGGCCAGGTGGCTTTCCATCGCCGGGTGTAGGTCATCCGCCCGGATACGGAACTCCAGGTCTTCCCGCCAGCGGTTGAACTGGGCTTGCGCCTCAGGCGAGAAGCGCAGCCAGGGCACGGGATCGCCTGCTCCCTGGCGGGCGCCGAGGGTGGCGGGGTCCAGCTTGTCGAGGCGCTGAAAGATCGCCTGGGCGGCCTGCCGGGCCTGGTTATCGGGCCAGCGGTCCACATTGACCCACTTCCGCCCGGTGTCGGGCCAGACGGTCAGTTGAAACCGCTGCATCAGGCCGTCATCCCCCGCCCCCCCCGCGACGGCGCCCACCAGGTAATCTTTGAGCGGGCCGGGCTGGATGGCGCCAAGGATGCTCACACAGGCGGCCTCGATCTCGACCGTCCCGCGTCCGATGCGGTCGAAGGTGTAACTCCCCGTGCCGTTCCAGGCTTCCAGGAAAAAGGCCCGCGCTCCTTCCCGGCCTTCTTGGTCGAGGGTCTTGAGAAAGCCGACCAGTTCGTCCCGATAGACCAGTACCCCACGCGGGTTGTCCCGCAAGAGTTCCCCTAGCTTTTCGACGGTGGTGTCTTGGGTGACATAGCGGCGCCGGGCGGGGGGTGGGACCACTTCGGTGGCCTCCAGGGCGATACCCATCGCTAGCTCCCGGTTGCCGTCCTTCAGGGCTCTGGCAATTTTGATCTTTCCTTCCTTGGCGTCGGCCTCTCGCAGCATCTCATCGGCGGCGTGTTCGCGGTCCCAGCGCTCGAACTCTTCGCGGGCTTGCGATTCCAGACTCTGGATCAGGCGCAGGGGCTCTTGCATGGCAGGGGTCTTGAGCAGGGCCGGTCGCCCGACGACCGCCCCCCACAGGTTGGGGGTCACGGTCCAATCGTCTTGAGCTTTGGGTCTGATGGCCACTTGCCGACCGACAACTGCGGCCAGTGCCACCATGGCGGCGACGGCGGGGTAATCGGCGGGGCATTGCATCCGATCCGCAATATCTGCAATCCAGGGCCGCAGGGCGCTGGGCAATAGCTCGTCGTCGAAGGGCATGACGGGCGCCAGGGCCAGGGGGAGAGGCTCCATCTCGCCCCAGGCGGCGTTGGCGGCGACGGGGGCAAAATCCTTGTACCGGGCACCCCGTATGAGGCGATCCAGTTCTCCCCCCATCAGGTCGGCGGCCCGCTCTGGGCCACGGGTGGCGGCCACGGCCTCCGCGATGGGTTGGAACAGGAGCCGGATAACGGCGTCCTCCTCACCGCGGGCGATCATCCGTGCGATCAGGTGGCGGGCGTTGCCATGCACGTCTTCCCCCGCCAGCAGGGCCGCCAGAGGACCACCCTCGTCGGGCTTGCTGGCGGGGGTGGGCTGGGTCTTCGCGTCAAAGGGGTGGCGGAGTTCATCCCCGTGGTCGATTTCGTCCAGGCACACCCCCGCATTGGGATCATCAAACGTCGTCAGGACTTGCGGCTCGATACCAGGGGGCCAGCCGATGTAATAGGACTGACTGAGGGTGGCGCTTTCAGGGGCCAAAATGCCGCCTAGGACGCCGTTCAGGATCTCGACATACCTCAGCCGCTCCTCGGGGGGGACGGGGCGTGAGAGGGGCGCCAGGACGCGCCAGCGGGGGTTGTCTGCGGTATGACTGAAGGTGGTAACCACCAGGGCGCGGAGGTTGTGCCTCTCCAGTCGGGCCAGGGCCTCGGCGGGGCTGATCTCCCGCGCGTCGTAGTCGCCTTCGATACCGCTGATGCTGATGACATTGGCGTTATGGCGCAGAGAGCCGAGTTTCCCCGGTTCATTCGATTCGGCGCGGATGTCGCCATAAATCCCCATTTTGATTAGGGGGCATTCGCGCTTCGTTGCCCGATGGCCGGCTTGCCGGATGAAGGTCGGGAACTCCGACCAGGGCAACGTCTGTTCGCGTTTGGTGGTTCCGGACAGGTTTGGCCAGTAGGTCAGGGTGATCTCGCCAGGGTTCGTCCCCCCCACCCGCAAGGAAGGCGCAGGTGGTGCGGCGTCATCTCCGTGAAGATCCCAGTAGCCTTCGGGATTCTCAGACTCTGCGGACGCGCTCATGGCCGACCCCCCTGCGGGTTTGCGCCCCGGTCACGGGCAGCCACGCCACCGCCGCAGATGAAGGTGCCGCGTCCGCCCTTGTCATCGAAGCGGAAGCGATCTTTCCCGCCGCATCCAGAGCAAGGGCCGTGCTTGTCCGAGAGAAACTCGGCGCCGATGCCCAGGGCGGGCAGGATCTCGGCCCATCGGCCACGGGCGAGGGCGGGGATGTGGGTCTGACAGTGCTGCATGTCAGCCCCCTAAGCCGCAGTAATCTTGTTGTTGACGCGATCAAGTACCGCGTTGAGTTGAGAGCGTCGATAGTAAGCGCGCCCGCATATCATGATGGGCTCAGGCAGGATGCCCTTCTTTTCCCACCGCCAAATCGTCATTGCGCTTGGGTCGCCAAGCGCCTTACGCGCATTGGGTCGGGAAACTAAGGGATCATCAATCAAATCGCGCTCATCATCCCTTGTTGAATCAGTCATCTTTCGGTCTCCGTGTCGGTCTTCAATAACACGGTAAACCGTCATTTAACGTATTTCACCCGGTAAGATGGGGCAATTAGGAGGGCAATTAACCGCCCTTAATTGCCCTCTCCCCCAATCAAACACGCTAATCAGGCATAAAAAAACCGCCCTTAGGCGGTTTCATCAGTCAGGAAGCGTTAGTTCGTTGTCGAGCTGCGCGGCGCACTGTCGCCTCATTGACTCCGAATTCCTGGGCAGCCTCGTAGGCGGCCTTCTCCTTGCTTTTTCCTTCCTCCTTGTGCAGGCGCACGGCCAGGTCAATCGCGGCGACATTTTGCGGCTTTGGCTTGGGTCCGGGCCGGCGCTTCGGCTCTTCACCTGCCACTCCCTCGGGCTCAACCGCAACCTCGTACCCCATTCGCTCGGCCCACGCCAATACCTGATTCAAACTCACCGGCCAGGTCAATTGGCAGGCTTGGATTGCCTCCAGGATGACAATCTTTTCCTCGTCGGTCAGGTGCAGCGATGACATCCCATCCACGTCCGGCAGGAGGGATCTTATCCCCCGCTCATCGACGATGAACTCCGGTTCCACCTCCTCCTGGGGGCGGTGGAAGACGAATACGCATCGCCCTTGCTCCCGGTCCCAAGCCGTCCTCACCTGCAAGTCGCCCGCGCGGGGCGGCGGATTGATCCCTGGCACAATCTGGTACACCGGCAGGGGGGGATGCCTGGGGGTCCAGGTCATCATGTCGCCGGAAGGGACCGCCATACCCCGCTCCTCGTCCCATGCCTTGCCCTCCAGCGTTACGGGCTCCTGGGGCTCGCCCGGGAGGGTAAACAGGCGGATGAACGCCAGCATGTCGATGGTCTCCTCGTCGCCGCTCATGCCGCCTCCCACTTGCTGGCCAGGTTGATGACGTTGGCGGGTGGGGTCACATAGCGGTCAACCTGATCGGCCCACTTCTGGAGGGCCTCGCGGCGCTCGTCCAGGTAATCGTGCGTGTCGTATGTCTCCGCGATCCGCCCCAGGGAATGATTGAGGCAGCGTTCAGCAATATGCGGGGCAATCCTAATAACGCTCAGTCCAGAGCGGCAAGTGCGGCGCAAATCATGCGGGCAGAACGGCTCCGTCAATGGTAGGACCTGCTGGCCGGCTTTCGTCAAGTAGAGCAGACGCCGGACGGCATGACCGAATACCTTGTCGGTCACGGGGCCGATTGCGCCGACGATAGCCTTCTCTTCGCCATCTTCCAGCTTCCTGGTAGGCTTCTGACCGGGGAAAACCCAGATCGGATCGGCGCCCCGCAACGCCTCCAGCAACACCATGGCTTGATCCGGCAAAGGGACCACGAAAGGCTTAGCTAACCGGGCCGCCTTGGGGGAGAGTTTCTGGTGCGCAACCGGGATGGTGAGAGTCTTCGCCGTCCAGTCGATGTCCAGCCACTGGGCCTGACGCAGTTCACCCGAACGCAAGCCCAGGAGAAGCAACAGCTTGAGGGCGTTGCGAACCGTCAAAGACAGCCCGATGTAGCGGTCCAGGGCCTCATGAAACAGCCGGATCTCTTCCCCGCTCAACTTACGGCTGCGGCGATTATCCTCGACACCCAGGTTCATGGGCTCCAGGCTGTCAGCGGGCGAGTAGTCCAAGGCGCCAATACTGATGCCGAAGCGAAAAAGCTGCTTAACGTGCTGCAAAACCTTCCCCGCATGGACGGGGGCGCCTCGTAGGACCACCTTGCGCACCATGCTACGGACAGCCAGGGTTGTGACCGACCGCAGGCGCAACCGCCCAAGATCCGGGAGTATGTCATTGTCCAGGGTGCGCCGAACATCGGTGGGCACCTTGCGGTGAGGGAGGACGCGATCCCGGTAGAAGAGTTCAGCCAGTTCGGCCACGGTCTTCGGCACTTCCCCGCCCAGGGTCAGATCAACGCCATCCTTGTGGCGCTGCTTGACCAACTCATGTTCTTCACAGGCCGCCTTGAGGCTCACCGAGGGATAGGAACCGAAGGAGATCACGCGGGGTTTGAAACCGGCCCCCCGGTCCCAGCGGTAAGTCTTGGTGCCGGTATGGTAGACCCTGACCACCATACCCGGGGCGATGGCCACAGGAACATCGTAGTAACCCGAGACGGAAGGGTGCAGCTTCGAGAGCTGGAGTTCGGTCTTAATGGGGTTGCGCCCGGGGGCTGGTTTGGTAGACTCGCTGGTAGCCATGGCGATTGTCCTTCAATCGTTGTAGTCAGAAACCCGGTTTTCCGTTCCAGCGGAGCCGGGTTTTGCGTCTCCACCTGAGGTGGAATTTCAGGTGGAATCTGAGATGGGATTCTCTGATACGGAATGTTAGGTTATTCTCGCGTCTATGGCAATAATTCTATGTCTATCAAGTGGATTAGGTGGGATGTTGGTCATGGAGAGATAGCGGAAGAAAGGGTGAGTAGATGCTTTCACACGGCAGGGGTCGGTGGTTCGATCCCACCTGCGCCCACCAAAATCTATCTTGAGCAACATCCTAAAGGCCGGCATTCGCCGGCCTTTCTGTTTCCTTTTCTGATGTTGGCGATCCGCTGGCTGGTGCGGTGGGTGAGGAGATCCTTGCAGTCGTTTCGGCAGCACCTGGGGTAGGAGTCAGCGGAAGCAGGGAGCGCTGCGACGGCAGTACCCGGCGTGCCAATGGCGGATTCAGGACCTCGCGAACCGCTCCCGAGTTTCCGTCAGAGGCTGCACTGACTCGTAAGGCCGAGGCTGAGACGCCTTTGCAGCTCATAGTGAAGCACCTGACCATCCGCTACAACGACACGGGGCACACCTACGAGAGCCTGTTTGGGGCCTACCTGGTCGGGGCCAAACAGGTGGTCGTTGAGGACCCTGACATCCGCCTGCAGCACCAGATCCAGACTTCATCAGTCTCTGCGAGCTGCTCGTCAAGCAAGGCACGGTGCGACAGATTCAGCTCGTCACTAGCTACGAAGACAGCAATCAGAAGGCGGACATCGCGGAAAAGTTGTCGGACCTGTCCGAGAGCCTGCGCGACGCCGACATCGAGCTGACGCTTGATTTCAACCCGCGCCTGCACGACCGTGCGATTACCCTGGACAATGGCTGGTTCATCAAGTTCGGCCGCGGCCTCGACATCTACCAGAGGCCCCAGAGTTGGTTCGAGTTGGGCTCAAACGATGTCAGCCTCAGACGGTGTCTGGAGACGAATGTGGACATTTACCGGAAGTGAGGAACGTCAAAAGCAAGGAACTTGAGGGCTCCCTTCAAGAAGGCCTGTATTCTTGCCCGATGGCCTGGCTGTTCCCGCCCAGTATGCCGACGCCCTGTTCCAGGGGATGCCTAGGTGTAGGTGTCACTTGGGCGCGGCCGAAACCTTGATGCCTTGTTACCCCCCTGATTTGGAAAAATTTCGATGTCCGAAGAATTGAGAAAGAGCGCCCTGGATTATCACCGTTATCCACGTCCGGGCAAGCTGGCGATCCAGGCTACCAAGCCCTTGGCCAATCAGCGCGACCTGGCCCTGGCCTACTCGCCGGGGGTGGCGGCGGCCTGCGAGGAGATCGCCGCCGATCCCCTGGCGGCGGCCCTTTACACCAGCCGCGCCAATCTGGTGGCCGTCATCACCAACGGCACGGCGGTGCTTGGCCTGGGGGCCATCGGCGCCCTGGCCTCCAAGCCGGTGATGGAAGGTAAGGCGGTCCTTTTCAAGCAATTCGCCGACATCGACGTCTTCGACATCGAGATCGATGAACTCGACCCTGAGCAGCTCATCGCGACCATCGCCCGCCTGGAGCCCTCCTTCGGCGGCATCAATCTGGAGGACATCAAGGCCCCGGATTGCTTCATCGTCGAGAAGGCCCTCAAGGAACGCCTGAAGATCCCGGTCTTCCATGACGACCAGCATGGCACGGCTATTGTTGTCTCCGCCGCTGTCATCAATGGCCTCAAGCTGGTCGGCAAGGAGATTGGCGAGGCGCGCTTGGTGACGGCCGGTGCCGGCGCCGCTGCCCTGGCCTGTCTGGATCTCCTGGTCTCCCTGGGCCTCCAGCGCGAGCGGGTCATCGTCACCGACATCGCCGGGGTGGTCTATGAGGGTCGCGTTGAGGTCATGGACCCCTATAAGGCCCGCTACGCGATCGCCACGCCCCTCCGGACTCTGGAGGAGGCCCTGGATGGCGCCGACATCTTCCTGGGCCTCTCCGCCGCTGGGATCCTGAAGGCCCCCTGGCTGCTGAAGATGGCCGTAAACCCCTTGGTATTCGCCCTGGCCAATCCCAACCCCGAGATCGCGCCTGAGGAGGCTCGCGCCGTTCGTCCCGATGCCATCCTGGCCACGGGCCGCACGGACTACCCCAATCAGGTCAACAACGTCCTCTGCTTCCCCTTTCTCTTCCGCGGGGCCCTGGATTGCGGTGCCACCGAGATCAATGAGCCTATGAAGCGCGCCTGCGTCCAGGCTATCGCCGATCTCGCCCGCGCCCGGCCCTCGGACATCGTCCGCAACGCCTATGGGGGCCTGGACCTGCGGTTTGGCCCCGAGTACCTGATCCCCAAGCCCTTTGACCCCCGCCTCATGGAGCAGGTCGCCCCGGCGGTGGCCGCGGCCGCCATGGCCTCGGGTGTCGCCACCCGTCCCATTGAGGACCTGGTGGCCTATCGCCAAAGCATGCAGGAACGCGTGTTTCGCACCGGCATGACCATGAAGCTCGTCTTCGATCAGGCGCGCAAAGCGGTGCGGCGGGTAGTCTTCGCCGAGGGCGAGGAGGACAAGATCCTCCAGGCCGCCCAACAGGCCCTGGAACAGGGCATTGCCAGGCCCATTCTGATCGGGCGCCGGCCCGTGATCGAGCAGCGTTTGACCCACCTGGGGCTGGCCATGAAGGCCGACGCAGATTTCCGACTCCTCGATCCCCAGGATAATCCTGACGCCGAGGCTCATTTCGCGGCCTTTTATCAAAGGGCCAAGCGCCGTGGCTATACCCCCGCGGAGGCGCGGGTCCACATCCGCAACTCCTCCACGGCCCTGTCTGCGACTTTGCTGCGGACTGGCGAGGCGGATGCCATGATCTGCGGCATCGTCGGGCGCTACCATAGCCATCTTGAGCAGATCGAACTTATAATTGGCCCCGCCAAGGGCGTCGGGCACATGACGGCCATGAACGTCGTCGTACTCCAGAGTGGCACCCTTTTTATCGCCGACACGGACGTGCAGGTGGACCCCGACACGGCGGCCCTGGTGGAAATCACCACCCTGTGCGTTGAAGAGGTGCGGCGCTTCGGTATCGAGCCCAAGGTTGCCATGCTGTCCCATTCCAACTTTGGCAGCCATCAGGACGCCTCCGCCGGTAAGATGCACGACGCCCTGCGTCTGATTCGGGCTGCTTACCCCGAACTGGAGATCGAGGGCGAGATGCGTGCCGACTTGGCGCTGTCCCAGGCGATTCGCCAGGAGCGTTTCCCGGATTCTCTGTTGGAGGGCCGCGCTAATCTGCTTATCATGCCCAATCAGGACGCGGCCAATATCGCCTTCAATCTGCTTAAGCTGATGGGGGAGGGTACTGCGATTGGGCCCATCCTCCTAGGCGCGGCTAAGTCAGCCCATGTTGTCACGCCAGGGCTTACGGTACGGGGTTTGCTGAATATGACGGCCCTGGCGGCGGTTCAGGTGCGCTGAGGAGAGGAGGGCGCAGCGCCAGCCAGTCGCCGCCTCCACAAAGAAACCCGGCGCCAGGAGGCGCCGGGTTTTTGGCCGATGATCGGGTTAAGAAGAGGAGGGCTTAGCTTCCGAAGTTGTTGTCCTGGTTCGCGACCGTCTGGGTTTCGACCATGGATACCTGGGATTGGCCTATGAACTGCTGATCATCGTTGGAGACGGAAATAGTGGCGGAGACACCCCCAACGACTAGCGCTAATGCAGCGATTACACCTAACATTGTCTTCTCCAGATGAGATGTGATGGACGATGTGGATCAGTATATTAGTATTTACTAATCTAGCAAGTCTTCATCTGTTACAAGATGTAACCGGCGCCACCCGCGTCTTCCACCCCTTGCCTGTTGGGTCAAGCATGAAAAAGTCGTTCCTAGCCGCGGTTGGTCGCGGCGGTGTCTGCCTAACTGGGGCCATCCTGCTAGGCACTAGCCTCGGATGGGCCCAAGGGGCCATGGATCAGTCCCTCTCGGTCGCGGCCCTGGGTAAGTCGGCCCCGGTCACCCCCGCTTGGGAGCATCTCGATGGGGCCGGGGTCCATCTCCAGTCCGCCGCTGTCATGGTGGCGGATTCGGCGGGAAATCCCATCTATTCCAAACATGAGGACGAGCCCAAGTCCATCGCCTCCGTCACCAAGTTGATGACCGCCATCGTGGTGCTGGATGCCGGGGTTGACCTGGAAGCGGCTATCACCATCCGCCCGGAGGACAAGGACCTGTTGCGCAACAGTAGTTCCCGGCTACAAATCAATCGCGCTCACCTGACGCGGCGGGAACTCCTGCTGGTAGCCCTGATGTCCTCGGATAATCGCGCGGCCGCGGCCCTGGGGCGGACCACATACGCGGGCGGGACTCCCGAATTCGTCGAGCACATGAACCGTAAGGCCAAGGCACTGGGGATGAGCAATACCCACTTCGTCGATAGCAGTGGCCTGAACGCCGAGAATCGCTCCACGGCACGGGATCTGACTAAGCTGGTGGGGGCCGCCTCTGGTTATCCCCTGATCCGGGCGGCAACGACCACCCGGGATGCCATGCTGCACCCCCACCCCGGCGGCGGTGCCTTGGGCTATCGCAATACCAATCCTCTGGTCTCTAACGATGCCTGGGAGATCGAGTTGAGCAAAACCGGTTATATCACCGATGCCGGCCGCTGCCTGGTCATGCAGGCCATGGTCGGGGGACGCCGACTGCGTTTCGTGTTGCTGGATTCGCCGGGTAAGCATACGCCCATGGGCGATTCCAACCGCCTGCGACAGTGGATCGAGGGGACCCTGGCCAAGCAGGGGGCGGGCTGACTCCTGAGGGTCAGAGGGAGACTCAGGGGGAGCAGCACCCCGGCTAGAGTCGGGGGTATCTGGGATTAGCCAGAACTTCAGCGCCGGTCAGTTTGCCGGTAGTCGTAGCCGGGTTTAGCCCAGTAGGGAGGGTTGCTAGCTGCTGGGTAGCCGGTTTGCTCCTCCGGATAGGGAGGCCCGGCTTTCATCCGCTGCTGTTCACGTTCGGTCAAGGGCCGATACCTCAATGTTTCCATGGGGTTAGGTGCGACTGGGGCATATCTTGACGCAGCCCGCTCCTGCCAGGATGGGACCTGGGTTGGTGGTGGCGTCCAGGGTCGCTCTGGTGGGGAGGCTTGAACAGGTGGCGTTGATGTGGGAGTTGGCGTCTCCTCGGTGGGTGAGAACAGCAGCCATCCCCCCCCGATACCCAGCAAGGCGGCGACTAGATAGCCGGTGATCCTCATGGCTTAAGCTGCCCTCGACTCGGTGATTTCCTGAATTGAGTATACTCCAGGCCGGCGGCTATCAGGCAGCTTCCGCCTCCTTATCCCGTTCGATCAAGGCATAGGCGGAATGGTTGTGGATGGACTCAAAGTTCTCGGACTCCACAATGTAGGCGTCGATGCGGTCGTCGTCGTTAAGGCGCATGGCCACATCCCGCACCATGTCCTCGACGAATTTCGGGTTGTTGTAAGCGCGTTCGGTCACGTACTTCTCGTCCGGGCGCTTGAGCAGGCCGTAGAGTTCGCAGGAGGCCTCCTTCTCTACCAGGTCGATGATCTCCTCCAGCCAGATGAAGCCCCGGGTGCGGACCTGAACGGTGACGTGGGAGCGCTGGTTGTGGGCGCCGTAGGCTGAGATCTCCTTAGAACAGGGGCAGAGGCTGGTGACGGGTACCACCACCTTGATGAACATCCGGGGTGTACCCTGGCTGATTTCGCCGATGAAGGTGACGTCATAGTCCAGCAGGCTCTGGACACCGCTGATGGGGGCCTTCTTGTTGACGAAGTAGGGGAAGCGCATCTCGATATGGCCCATTTCGGACTCCAGTCGCCCGGCCATCTCCGTGAGCATCTCCTTGAAGGACTCGACGCCGATCTCCTTCTCGTGCTTGTTAAGGATCTGCACAAAGCGGGACATGTGCGTGCCCTTGAAGTTGTGGGGCAGGTAAACGTACATGTTGAAGGTGGCGACGGTGTGCTGCTCGCCGTCGCTGCGATCCCGTACCCGAACCGGATGGCGTATGTCCTTGATACCTACCTTATCGATGGCGATTTGGCGGGTGTCGGCACTGGCCTGTACATCGGCAATGGGCAGGGTACAGGATGACTTCTTGAGCGCTGAATCCATGGGGAATCCACCTTGACGCTGGTTCGTTGGGGGGCTGAAGGCCGATTATGTCCGGCAATTGGGGACGGGACAGGGAAAAGCCAAGCCAGGGGACGGGCGGTCAGCGTGGCGATGCCTCTCAGCTTACCGGTCCCGCTGGACAATGTAATCGGCTATCCACCGCAGTGGGCCGGCCTTGATGTCAAAGGGCTCCAGGCTGGCGAGGGCCTCGCCGACCAGATCGGCGGCCGCCTGGCGAGCGGCCTCCAGGCCCATGAGGGCGGGGTAGGTGGCCTTAGCCTTAGTCTGGTCCTTGCCTTGGGTCTTGCCCAGGATGGCGGAGGGGGCCTCGATATCCAGGATATCGTCGCGAATCTGGAAGGCCAGCCCCAGGCATTTGGCGTAGTGGTCCAGCCGGTCCGCCAAGTCCGGCGCCAGGTCCGTCGCCGCTTGGCTGGCCATGTTCACACTGGCGCGAATCAGGGCGCCCGTCTTGTGGATATGGATGTTCTCCAGGGTGATGAGGTCCATCTCCTGGCCCTCGGCCTCCAGATCCATGGCCTGGCCGCCGGCCATGCCGCGGGAACCCGAGGCCCAGGCGAGGCAGTCGATCATGGCCAGACGGACCTCAGGCGCCACCGCCAGGGTTCCGTCCCGGGCCAACACCAGAAAGGCCTGCGTCATGAGGGCATCGCCGGCCAGGATGGCGGTGGCCTCGTCGAAGGCCTTGTGACAGGTGGGCCGGCCCCGGCGCAGATCATCGTCATCCATGGCCGGCAGGTCGTCGTGGATCAGCGAATAGGCGTGAATCATCTCCACCGCGCAAGCGATGGCGTTCACCTTTTCCGGCGCCAGGCCGATGGCCGCGGCGGTGGCATAGACCAGGGTGGGGCGGACACGCTTACCGCCGCCGAGGACGGCGTAACGCATGGCTCGATGCAGCTTGGCGGGGGGTGCCTGTTCCGGGGGCAGCCAGGCCTCCAAGGCGGACTCGATGCGCTGGCCGCAGGCGTCCAGGAAGCGGTTGAGTTGGGTATCAGACATGGTCGGCGAAGGGCTCCAACTCGGCATCCGCCGATTTGGCGGAGAGGATCAGGACACGTTGCTCGGCTTGGTCCAGCGTCTTCTGGCAGGTGCGCGCCAGCCCAATACCCCGCTCAAAGGCCTCAAGGGAGGCCTCCAGGCTCAGATCCCCCTTTTCAAGGCTGTCCACCAGGGCTTCGAGATCGCACAGGGCCTGTTCGAAGCCCGCGAGTGGGGTGTGAGTGTCGGGGGTCATGGGTAGGCTGCGGCCTTTAGGTTGCGAGGAGGGATCGGACTTTTAATGTTCCTGGGAGCGCGAACCCCATGCGCATTTGAATCCGCCGAGGCAGCTAGGTTACCTTTCACGCCTTTTGGCGGTCAAATCTCGCAGAGGAGTGCGCATCCGGCATGACAAGCACCTACAACGCCGCCGCCATCGAGGTCCTCAGCGGCCTGGACCCGGTACGCAAGCGCCCCGGCATGTACACTGATACCACCCGGCCCAATCACCTGGCCCAGGAGGTTGTAGACAACAGCGTCGACGAGGCCCTGGCCGGCCATGCCAAGACCATTTCCGTGGTCCTTTACGCCGACGGCTCCCTGGAGGTCAGCGACGATGGCCGCGGTATGCCGGTGGACATCCACCCTGATGAAGGCCTGCCCGGGGTCGAGGTCATTCTCACCAAGCTTCACGCCGGCGGCAAGTTCTCCAACGACAGCTATCGCTTCGCTGGCGGTCTTCATGGCGTCGGCGTCTCCGTCGTCAATGCCCTCTCCCGGCACCTGGAGGTCTGGGTCAAGCGCGATGGCCAGGAGTACAACATGGCCTTCGCCCATGGCGACAAGGTCTCAGACCTGGAGCCGGTCGGCAAGGTAACACGCAAGGAGACGGGCACCCGCCTGCGCTTCTGGCCCGACCCTGGCTACTTCGACAGCCCGCGCTTCTCCACCCGCCGCCTCAAGCACCTGCTGCAGGCCAAGGCTGTGCTCTGCCCCGGCCTTACCGTCCGTTTTCGCGACGAGGCCAGCCAGGAAGAACTCACCTGGTATTACGAAGACGGCCTCAAGGACTATCTGCTTCAATCCCTGTCGGATCGCGACCTCCTCCCCGCGGACTCTTTCACCGGCACTCTGGAAGGCACCACCGAGGCCGCCGCCTGGGCCCTGGTCTGGCTCCCCGCGGGTGGCGAGCCCTTCGCCGAGAGCTACGTCAACCTCATCCCTACCGTACAGGGCGGTACCCATGTCAATGGCCTGCGCACCGGCCTCACCGAGGCGGTGCGCGACTTTTGCGAGTTTCGCAACCTACTGCCCCGAGGCGTCAAGCTCGCCCCTGAGGACGTCTGGGCGCGTTGCGCCTATATCCTCTCCGTCAAGCTCCTGGACCCCCAGTTTTCGGGTCAGACCAAGGAACGCCTCTCCTCCCGGGAGTGCGCCTCCTTCGTCGCGGGTGTCGTCCGCGACGCCTTCAGTCTCTGGCTCAACCAGCACGTCCAGGATGGCGAGGCCATTGCCCAACTCGCCATCGGTGCCGCCCAGGCCCGCTTGCGCGCCGGCCGTACCGTGGTGCGCAAGAAGATCACCGCCGGTCCCGCCTTGCCCGGCAAGCTCGCCGACTGCACCGCTACCGATCCCGCGCGTGGCGAGCTGTTCCTGGTCGAGGGCGACTCCGCAGGCGGCTCTGCCAAGCAGGCCCGCGATCGCGAATTCCAGGCCATCCTGCCCCTGCGCGGCAAGATCCTCAATACCTGGGAGGTCGATCCGAGCGAGGTGCTGGGCTCCCAGGAGGTTCACGATATCGCTGTCGCCATCGGGGTGGACCCGGGTAACGACGATCTCTCCAGACTCCGGTTTGGCAAGGTCTGTGTCCTCGCCGACGCCGACTCCGATGGCGCCCACATCGCCACCCTGTTGTGCGCCCTCTTCCTGCGCCACTTCCCCCGCCTGGTGGCCGAGGGCCATGTTTACGTCGCCCTGCCGCCCCTCTATCGCATCGATGTTGGCAAGCAGGTCTTCTACGCCCTCGACGAAGACGAAAAGCGCGGCATTCTGGACCGCATCGCCGCCGAAAAGCTCAAGGGCAAGGTCAACGTCCAACGTTTCAAGGGATTGGGCGAGATGAACCCCGGCCAGTTGCGCGAGACCAGCATCCACCCCGACACCCGCCGCCTGGTGCAACTGACCGTGGACGACCCGACGGAAAGCCGACTGCTCATGGATATGCTGCTCGCCAAGAAACGCGCCAGCGACCGGCGCGCCTGGCTGCAGGACAAGGGGGATTTGGCGGAGGTGACGCTGTGACTCTCGCTCAGGAAGCCTCTACGCTTCCCGGTCCAGATATACCGCATATGCGGTGTTGTCACATCCTTGATGCCAACTGATTCTTTCTCTTCCACAACTCCTCGCAGGGGTTGGGAAGATCCCGGATGGTGGTGGCCTTTTCGCCCCCAAGGCCCATCAATCCCTCGTGGGTATAGTTCAGTAACTGACCACGGCGTCGCTCCCGTGCCTGGACACCATACCGTCCCTGGGAATCGGGGCGGAGGTAGTCACGCAGCAGTTCCGCCACGAACTCCGTCTCGGAGCGGGTGTGCTCCTCGAACCGCAGGGCAAGTTCGAACTCCTGTTCTGACGAGGGCGCGAACGAGGCCGGGTTGTCAAAAAGCCGGGCCACCCGCTTCAGCAGGTGGTCGATCTCGGAATCCTCGGTCAGCAACGCCAGCACCGGGTCGATATAGTGGATATCCTGGCGTTGAAAGAGGATGCGACCGCGCCGGAAATCCTCCTCGGTTGGCGGGAGTTGCACACCTCCTTCACCCTTGATATTGAATTTGTTATGAAGCGACAGGTTGGCATAAGGCGAGGTCGAGAGCAGCACCCCGCTCACGCGGAAGACCCAGTCCTGCCCCTGATATACCACCCGTTCCCCGTGCGCCGCCAATTGCCGCTCGACGATGTGAGGCATGTAGAGGGTGGACAAGACCTTGTAATCCGACCAGCCGCCCGCGGCACCGAGCCCCAACCCCTTGGGATCGACAAAGCCGAAGGTTTGGGTCCGGTTGGCGTGGTCCAGAATCCAGACGATGAAGTCCGGGTAGAACCAATCCGAGTCATCCAGGCGCAGCCGGAAGGAATCCTCGCGCTTTTCCAGATTGCGCTTCAGCCAGATCTCCCGGTCCCCCCATCGCAAGGGGGTATGCGGGCTCTTGGGATGATTCCCCGCCGGATAAAGCCGTTTGATCAGATCGCGGACGAAGGCCTCCTCGTGGGCGTCCAACTTGCCGGGGCCAACCTCGATCCTATCCTCTTGAGGCGTAAGCAGCATAGGTTGATAGACACTGCCCGGCGCCAGGACCTCGATCTGGCTCCGGGGCTCCAGAATCAGGGGCAGATTGTCGATATCCGGACAGGGCAGGGGGGTGCCGAAGAGCGCGCCTTGCCCGGAGGCCGCTTGACTAGTGGCCATGGGAAATTTCCTTGAAATAGTGATCGGGGATGCCGCTGTCCGTGGCTGGGACCAGGGTGTAGCGGCCCAGTTGGTTCTCGCGGCGACGATACAGGCCCTCGAAGAGGCCCCGTACCAGGGTCGTCGCCAGGCGTTGCAGACGTTCCAGGTCCGCCAGTTCGCCAACCGCCAACATCCCGGGCAGCCCCAGAATTTGATACTGGGTACTGGCCAGGGCGGCATCGATGGCGGCGCGGTCGAAAGCGAAATTCCACCAGCCTTGGGCCCGCCGCCATTCCAGCAGCTCCAGGTAAAGGGCATCCCGATCCACCAGGCCGATCCAGCGTTTGAAGTCCGACGTGATATCCATGCTGATCACCCCTTGGGCGGTGGTCACCTGTCCTTCCCGGAGTTGGGAAGTATTGATGCTGGCCGTCAGGGATAACCCAACCGTTTTGAGACCGGACAGCCAATCGCCGCCCCGTGCCGCGACAGCAAAATCCTGCCTCGCCGGCAAGGTGGCGCGCACGGCATGCAGTGGGTCCGGGGCAAAGACGCGGGTGGGGCAAGCTTCCCGCACCAGGTCGGCGACGCCGTTCTCGGTCAGGCCTTGCAGAAAGGCATCCAGGTAACCCGACTTAAGGCCATAGACGTAGGCGGTCTGCAAGGGGACCAGCACCGCCGGGGGCCTTTCCAGCCGCTTGCCGTCGCCGCCGACACCGGCAAAGCGCACCACCCGCCCAAACATCTGGATAATGAGGGAACCCTCGCCTTGGCCCAGGCGCAGCAGGGTTAGGCTGGAGGGGCGGAAATTGTCCCAGCCCTCGGCGAACCGTCGCGAGCCGATCAGCAGATTGAGTCCACTGTCGGGATCATCCAGGGTGGCGAAGAGCGAACCGGACAGCGCATCCTCCTCGACCCGCAGTGACGTCGCCTCCAGAGCCTTGCCCAGTCCCGCCGCATCACCAACATTGACCACCCCGTGATAGCGCAGTCGGTCGCCGCGACGCAATCCGAGCCCCAACTCCCCGGGGGCGGACTTGATGAGGCGTAACACCGGCTGATCACCCGGCTGCCAGCCGAAGACCGCCGCCAGTACCCGAGCCGCCAGCTTCGCCGGCGCCTCTCCGGCGAGGGTCGGGCGCAAGCCGGGCGGCAGGAGATCCGCGCCCGGGGCTGCCGCCGCCAGGAGGTGAGTCAGGCCCTCGGCCAGCCGGAGGGGCTGGGTCAGGATGTCGGCAAGGAAGCGCAGTACCTCCACCACGTCCGAGGTCTGTTCCTGGTCGCCTTTGTTCTTGCCGCCAATGACCGAGAGCCCCAGCAGCACCCAGAGCGGGGCGGAAACCCGCAACCCGGCGGCGGCGATGGCCTCTTGGGCCGCCGTGGAACGGAAACCGGCCAACTGATGCCAGTAGGCCAGCAAGGCCGCCGTCAGGGTCTGGCGCCGGGCCAGAGCGCTCGCCTCGCCTTGGGCGCCGATACGCACATGCCAGAAGTCCTTGCCGTAGCGGTCGCGGTGGAAGCGGTCGTAGGCGTAGTCCAGGATCACCGACTTGGCGTAGCGGCCGAAGGCGTGCTCCCCCTCCGCAACCTGGCCAAAGGTGGCGGAGAATTCGATCAGCAGACCGCGTTGACCCGGCATCGCCGCGCCGATGCCCGCCAGGTCGGCCTGGAGCGCCTTCCAGGTGCTGGCCTCGGACTTCTGGCCTTTGTGGCCCTCGTCGACAAACACCAGATTGCGGCCATCGGCGAACACCGAGGTCGCCAGGGTGACGCCATCGCCCTTCTTCTCCGCCGCCAGCTTGTTGATGTCCAGGACGATCACCGCGTCGCTGGCCAGGCGGCCCAGCGCCATGGCATCGCCGTCCATGGGATAGGCGAAGACCTCCCAGGCCGTCAATGCACGCAGCTTATCGCCGTGCTGGCGGGTCAGGGCCTCGGACGGGGTGATGACGATCAATCGGTCCCAGTTCTGGCGTTTTTCCAGCAGGGCCAGACAGACATGCAATACATGGGTCTTGCCTGCCGCTGTCGCCATCCAGAAGGCGGCCAATTGCAGGTCCGACGGCTCGAAGGGGCCAATCGTCTCGCCCTTGGGCTTGTGTGCCTCCAGCCAGGCATTCAGCCGGGCGAGAAAGGCCTCGGCATCCGTCTGTTGGGCGTCCACCCACTGGGCAAAGAGCAGCAGGGCCAGATACTGGGCGAAACGGGGGGCAAAGCGGACTCGCCCGCAGGCCTGGCAGATCTCGCCGTCCAGGGCGGTCAACCGGGTTGTATCCCCGACGGATACCGAGCCTATGGCCTCGAGGTATTTACCCTCGTCGAGGCCGTGTGCGGCACCCAGTGCCTCCTCGACATTGCGCAGGGCGTTCATGGCCCGGCCGAGATCGACACCCAGTTCCGCGGCCAGGGCATCGCGCAGCACCAGGGCCGTCTTGAGCCGGGCATGGCCGGAGCGCTTCATGAGTGGCACGGCTCAACGGGAATGGAATGGTCGTAGAGGGTTTCCGGGGCGATGTCGATGTTGCCTGGCCAAGCCACCGTGCCGTTTTCGACAAATGCCCGGCTGAACAGATGCTCGGGCTTGATGCGCAGCCAGGGCTTCTGGTCGAGGAGTGGCGCCATGTCGAAGCAGCGACGTTCACCGTTCTCGAACTCCAATAGCAGGGCATAGTGGTCCTGGACCTGTACTTTCACAACGTCGAGCAGCATGGCTTTCTCCTTTACTGTAAAGGGGGAATGCGTAGCGGTTCTTCGCCGCTCACAGCCAATTGCCAATCCTCGCTCAGGTCTTCCCGATGAATCTCGATCCAGGCTTGAACCAGTTTGGTTTTATTGAGGGGGAAGTCGCCATCCAGAACCCGACCATCCTCGATGGCGAAAACCGCTTTGAAGTTTTGATAGCGGGCGTGGATATGTGGCAAGTGATGACGCTGGATATCCCTGAAATACATCGAGATCACGATCCCGAAGAAGATACTGATCGTCGGCATTTTCAACTCCTCGTGAATTGGCGCGCGAAAACAGCCTCAATGGCCTCAAGCCGTTCGGCACCCTCGAAAATCAGGCTGGCGGGGTCGTTTGTGAAGACCCGGTCGGCGGGGTGCAGGGTGAGCTTTTCGACAAGCCAGGCGGCCGTTTCCGGGTTGATGCCATCCCGGAAAAAGATGGCGAGGGTTTGGCCACGCCGGTTATGTCCCAGCATCACTACGCCATGGCTTTCCCGGTAGAGACGGCTGATATCCATGCCTAGCAGGTAGGCAAGGCTCTCGATCAGGTCCACCGCGCAGGACTTGACCTCAACACCCATAGCGGCGCGTTTAAGTTGGTAGCCGAAGGGCGTCGTGAACCGGGCGAGTCCGCTATAAAGGTCGTGCGTCAGGTGGTTTAGGCGATAACGCAAGGCAAAGGCGGAGTTCTCAAACAGGATTTCGCTGGGGTCACCGGCGACGGGTTCGAAATCGAGATTTTCCAGCGTATCCTCGTACTGCTCAAAGGCTTGAACCCGCACGAAGGTGCCTGGGCCCTCGGCGCCGATGGGTTTCCCTTTCAGCCATTCCGTCGAGAATGCTGCTTTCTTGATGCGGGGGATGACGATCGTTTCCAGATTCTGGGTGGCTTCAACAACCAGCCAGCGCAAGCCGAGCAGGTATTTTTGGTTGAGCCGCATCAGCGCATGGGCGGTGGTGCCACTACCGACAAAAAAATCCGCAATGAGATCTCCTTTTCCTACCGCATAGGGCAATAGCTCCTGGAGGAGCGCGGAGGCCTTCGGATTCTTGAATTTCTGCGCCTCGCCGAAAAGATTGGTAAGATCATTGGCTCCCGAACGTCCATCAATTTCAATGACACTGGGGAGCTTGGCCTCGTATTCCTGGGCGTAAACCTTTAGCTCGATCAGCTTGGTCTCATCATTGCCAAAGATAATCCTGCCATCCACAAGCAATTGTTTGTAAGTGTCTTCTGGAAAGCGATAGCCCATAAGGGGTTGCTTACAGGCTTTTTGTGTGGCAGGGTGAATGACGTCGTATCGATATCCTTCTTTCCCGGGGTTGTGGACGCTTTGGCTACCAGTAAAAATTCCTCCAGAATCAATATACTTATAACGATCTAGTGGCCCAAGAAAAAATTTGTTTTGCTTGAACCATTCCGTATAAGCATGCTGCGATTCCTTGGCGTTGCCATACTTATCAATAAATTCGCGGCCGATTTTCCTTAGGAGTTCCTTGGCATCAGAGTAGGGACTTTTCCATTCGGATTCTAGAATTGTCCGGTTACTGGCAAAACACTCGATATATTCATGTTCAACGGCCACATTGGTAGGATTGTTGTCGGTCACGTTTTTCCAGACAATGGTGCCAAGAGCATTATTCTGGCCCAATAGCCGCTCCAACAAAGTACGGAGCTTGGGATATTCGTTCTGATCGATACTACTGAAGAGCACGCCGTCTGGCTGTAATATCTTGATACCGGATAGCAGGCGGTCATCCATCATCGCCATCCAGGAAGCGGACTGGTAACTGTCCTTGTAGGCAAAGCCGTCGCCGCCCGTGTTGTAGGGTGGATCGATATAGATGCACTTCACCCTTTCCCGGTATTTTTCCCGCAGGATCTCCAGCGCCTGCCAGTTATCCGACTGAATCGCCACGCCATCTACGGCCACATCAAGTGGGCTGCAAGCCGTGATGACGGCCAACAACGACCACTTGAAATTCTCATCAAAGTTGCCCGTGTCGATCGGCAGAGGCAAGTAGGTGCCGGGTATGGAATCCGGGGCCGGGTTGTCGCTCAGGGCGATTCGGGTTTGGGTGGGAGCAGTGGCCCGCAGGCACTCGCCGACCGTCGTGCGGTCCCCCAAGCCAAGTGCCCGCCACTCATCGCGCTGCCGGATGACGATGGGCTCAATGTGCTCGGCCAACCACTCGGGTGCCAGCCGTTCCAGGCGGTCCAGGGTGATGACGTAACGGGTTTGAAGGACCAGCTTCTTCTTTTCCCAGAGGGCTTTCTGGAAATCCTTCAGGGTCGCCAGGAAGTCGATGATCGGCATGCCGATCTCCCGCACCAAGCGCGCCACCCGCAGGGCGCGGCGCGATATATCGGTCTCCGTCAGAGCGCCGGCCAGGATCTGATCCAGGTCCAGCACCTCCGTCTTGATGAAGATGTCGAGGTCGGCGCTCAGGGCCTCCCGGAGTCGTTTGTGGATGAAGAAGTCGCTCTGGTTACGGGCGATAAAGCGGTTGAGCCAGCGCCGGATTTCCTGATTGAGAGCCACCGGTGCGCCGGCCTTCTGGGCGGCGTTGACGATCTCGTCCTTGTGCCGGTCGCTCTGGGCACCCTTGAGATACCTGAGCACCACCTTGACGACATCCCCCTCCCGCCGGGCGGCCATGATTTCGTAGTGGGCCTTATCATTGGGTTTGAGGGTGGCGCGGGTGGCCTGCAGGCCCTCCGGCTCGACCGTGAAAAGTAGGCGTTGGCCGTTGCTTAGGCGCACGGGGAAGTCGGTAAAGATGTCGCCGGACTTGATGTAGTACATGTCCTCCGTGGCCCAGTGGAATTCGGTGTCCTCACCGGTGGAGCGGATGTAACGGGCGCCACCCCGGCCATAGCGCCGGGCGACGATGAAGTCGCCGTCCTGATAGTGGCGGGAGAAAAACTGATAGAGCCGGTTGAGAACCTCGGCCCGGTCCTGGCTGGCCGTCTGGCGGCTAGCCAGGGTGGCGACGCGACCGCGATATTCGGCCACCAGGTGCTGGGAAATGGGAATGGCTTCCGCCTGGATAAGAATAGCCTCCCGTTGCTGGGCGGTCATGCCTGGCTTGAGACCCAATTGTGATTCGATTTCCCGCAGGCGGAAGTGGTCTCCCGCCGCACCCTCCAGATCCGATACCTGAAAGGCGCTGTCGAGGAGTTCCATCAGCCGCCCTCCCACCAGCCGGGCGTCTTCCTTGTCGGAGACGACCTCCCCCAGAAAGGCCCGCACCTCGCGGTTGTGGCGGCGGATGATGCGGTAGAAGCCGAAATCCAGGGCCTGGGCCTCATCCATCTGGAAGAGTTCCGCCATGAGGGAGACGAAACGGGTTTCGGCCTGACACTGGGTGGTGGTGGTCATTAGTGGGTCTTCGTTATCGGGCTTTGGGAATTAGAGATTGAATCATTGATATTCAAGGTTATTTATTACCGAAGGCCCGGCGAGTGCTAGAATGAGGCCCTATAGTAAGGCTTCCGAACCGGATGCCTAAACCCCAGATGCGACAATCGTCCGCCTGCGCTGGAACGCGGGTACCGCTGACCGGCGGTACTTTCGCCAAGGGGCAAAGGTGATCCGACGGAGCCTTGAGATGAGCGATACCCTTGCCACCCCCCGCCCCACCTTCACCCCCGAAGGCATCGAGCGCCGGCCCCTGCACGTTTTCAGCGAGAAGGCGTATCTCGATTATTCGATGTACGTCATTCTCGACCGCGCCCTGCCACATCTAGGGGACGGCCTCAAGCCGGTGCAGCGGCGCATTCTCTACGCCATGTCCGAACTGGGCCTCTCCGCCGCCTCCAAGCACAAGAAGTCCGCCCGCACCGTCGGCGATGTCCTGGGCAAGTTTCACCCCCATGGCGACACGGCCTGCTACGAGGCCATGGTGCTCATGGCCCAGTCCTTCTCCTACCGCTACCCCCTCATCGACGGCCAGGGCAACTGGGGTTCCCCGGACGAGCCCAAGTCCTTTGCCGCCATGCGCTACACCGAGGCGCGCCTCACCCCCTACGCCGAGGTCCTGCTCGGCGAACTAGGCCAGGGCACCGTGGACTGGCAGCCCAATTTCGACGGCACCCTGGAGGAGCCCGTTCTCCTGCCGGCGCGTCTGCCCAACATTCTTCTCAACGGGGCGACGGGCATCGCCGTGGGCATGGCCACCGACATCCCGCCCCACAATCTGCGCGAGGTCGCCCGCGCCTGTATCCACCTCCTGGATCACCCGGAGGCGACCATCCCGGAGTTGATGGCCTTCATACCTGGTCCCGACTATCCCACCGCCGCGACCATCATCACGCCCACCGCCGAGATCCGCCGCCTCTACGAGACCGGCAACGGCAGCCTGCGCCAGCGCGCCCGCTATGAGCTGGAGCAGGGCGACATCGTCATCACCGCCTTGCCCTATCAGGTCTCCGGCAACCGCATCCTGGAGCAGATCGCCGCCCAGATGCGCGACAAGAAGCTACCCTGGCTGGAGGACCTGCGCGACGAATCCGACCACGAGGCGCCGACGCGCCTGGTGCTGATTCCCCGCGACCGCCGCGTCCCCGTCGAACGGCTCATGTCCCACCTCTACGCCACCACCGACCTGGAGCGCTCCTACCGGGTCAATCTCAATCTCATCGGCCTCGACGGCCGGCCGCGCGTCTATGACCTCAAGGGCGTCCTCCAGGCCTGGCTGAGCTTCCGCCACCAGACGGTGCGCCGCCGCCTCCAGCACCGCCTCGACCAGGTCCTCAACCGCCTACACTTGTTGGAAGGCCTGTTGATCGCCTTCCTCAACCTAGACGAAGTTATCCGCATCATCCGTGCCGAGGACGACCCCAAGCCGGTGCTCATGGCCGCCTTTGGTCTGGACGAGGCCCAAGCCGACTACGTCCTCAATACCCGGTTGCGCCAGCTCGCCCGCCTAGAGGAGATGCGCATCCGCGCCGAGCAAGCCGAGCTGGCGGCGGAGCGCGATGGCCTGGCGCGCCTCCTGGGGGACGAGGTCGCCCTGCGCGGCCTGATCCAGGACGAGATTACCCGGGATGCCGCCAAGTATGGGGACGACCGCCGCTCGCCGCTCCAGGAGGCCCGCCTCGCCATCGCCCTCGACGACAGCGAGCTCAGCCCCAGCGAGCCGGTCACCGTGGTCCTGTCCGAGAAGGGCTGGGTGCGGGCCGCCAAGGGCCACGATATCGACCCCACCAGCCTGGCCTACAAGGCCGGGGACGGCTACCTTGCCGCCGCCAGGCTGAAATCCAATCAGGCCGTCATCTTCCTCGACAGCACCGGGCGCGCCTACTCCCTGCCGGCCATGAGTTTGCCCTCCGCGCGCGGCCAGGGCGAACCCCTCACCGGCAGGCTGGCGCCGCCCCCGGGCGCCCGCTTCGTCGCCGTCCTGGGTGGGGAGGGCGGCCAGCGGGTCATCCTGGCCAGTGACGCCGGCTATGGCTTCGTCACCACCCTCGACGACCTCCTGGCCAAGCCCAAGGGCGGCAAGGCTGTCCTGAGCCTGCCGGCGGGGGCCCAGGTTATGCCGCCCCCGCTGGTGTTCAACAGCGGCTCCGACCGCCTGGCGGTGATCGGCTCTGGCGGGCATCTGCTGGTCTTCCCTATCGCCGAGTTGCCGGAGATGCCCCGGGGCAAGGGCAATAAGCTCATCGCCATCCCCAAGGCCAAGCCGGGGGAGGAGCAGGAGCGGGTCGGCCACCTCGCGGTGATTCATCAGGGCGGCGGCCTGGTCATCATCGCCGGCAAGCGGCGCTATAGCCTCAAGCCCGCCGACCTGGATGCCTTCCAGGGCGAGCGGGGAAGAAGAGGGCGGCTGTTGCCGCGGGGGTTTCAGCGGGTCGAGGGGGTGGAGGTCATCTAACCGCCGATCCGGCTGGAGCCCATCGCCCAGTTCGAGGCACCAGACGTTTTGTGGTTGATGCCCATCAGTCAGGATAGCTCTGGCCCCGGGTCCATGAACCTTACCAAGACCTAAAATCCGAATACAGTCATCGCGCCCGACGCATCGATCAGGAGCTTGAGGGAAATAGCCAAAGAGGCGGTGACGAGAAGGGGGCGGATGAGGCGGGCGCCGTGGCGCAGGACGAGATGGGAGCCCAGCCAGGCGCCGAGGAATTGGCCGGCGGCCATGAGGAGCCCGTAGCGCCACAGGACATGGCCGCCGGGGAGGAAGAAGAGCAGGGCGGCGAGGTTGCTGGCGAAATTGAGGAGTTTGGTGTGGGCGGTGGCGCGGCTGAGGTTGTAGCCCAGCAGGGCGACATAGCCCATGGCGAAGAAGCTGCCGGTACCGGGCCCAAAAAACCCGTCGTAGAAACCGATGGGCAGGGCGACCAGGAAGGCGAAGGCGCCCTGACTCAGGCGTTGGTGGGCGTCGAGGTCCGAGACGCGGGGGGAGAAGAGGAAATAGAGACTGAAGGCGATCAGAAGGGCGGGTATCAGCCAGGGTGGCAGGACGCCTCCGATCTGGCGGATGAAGATGACGCCACTGGCGGCGCCCACGAAGGCGCAGCTAAAGGCCAGGGCCGCCGAGCGGAGGTCAATGAGCCCCTGGTACAGGAAATTGGCGCTGGCAGTGGCGGTGCCGAAGACGCCTTGGGCCTTGTTGGTTGCCAGGGCCTCCAAGGGCCCCAGGCCCGCCCAGAGCAGGGCCGGCAGGGTAATGAGTCCGCCGCCACCCGCGATGGCGTCCACCAGACCCGCGGTCAGGGCCAGCATGAAGAGGAGTATTTCGGTTGCCACGGGCTGGGAATGCGGAATTTGGATTGAAAATGCCAGGTCAGGGCATTAGTTTAGGCGCTTTCTAGCCTTGCCCTCGCCCTCTTCATGCCCGCCCTTGTTGTACGCCAGCTCCAAAAGACTTACCGCAATGGCTTCGAGGCCCTCAAGGGGGTGGATCTGACCGTCGATGCTGGCGATTTCTTTGCCTTGCTGGGCCCCAATGGGGCTGGCAAATCGACCCTGATCGGTATCCTCGCCTCTTTGATCAACAAGAGTGGGGGCGAGGTCAGCGTCTTTGGTCACGACCTGGACCGGGAGCCGGAGGCGGTGAAGGCCTGCCTCGGTTTGGTGCCCCAGGAGTTCAATTTCAATATCTTTTTGCCCGTGGTCGAGGTGCTCCTCAACCAGGCGGGCTATTACGGCATCTCGCGCCCGGAGGCACTGGCAAGGGCGGAATTCTACCTTCGCAAGCTGGAGCTGTGGGACCGGCGCCATACCGAGATGCGACACCTCTCGGGGGGGCTCAAACGCCGTCTGATGATTGCCCGGGGCCTAATCCATCGGCCCCGGCTGTTGATTCTGGACGAGCCGACCGCCGGGGTTGATATCGAGATCCGTCGTAGCATGTGGGGATTTCTGCGCGAACTCAACGCCCAAGGCACCACTATCATTCTGACCACCCACTATCTGGAGGAGGCCGAGAGCCTCTGCCGCCATATCGTCATCATTAACCGGGGGCGGGTCGCCGAGCGGGAAGGCATGACCCGACTCCTGGGGCGGCTGGAGGCCGAAACCTTCGTTCTGAATCTTAAGCACCCCTTGACCGATGCGCCCGATTTGCCCGATTTCCCCTCCCTGCTTCTGGACGATATGAGCCTGGAGGTGGAGTTATCACGCGGTCAGAGTGTCAACAGCCTCTTTAGCGCCCTGTCGCGCCGGGGTATCGAGGTGGCCAGCCTGCGCAACAAACAGAACCGGCTGGAGCGGCTGTTTCTGGATGCCCTGGATAAGCGGGGCGAGGAGGCAGCATCATGAGCCAAGGCACGAGCCGCGTCATAACCCCGGGCAGGGGCCGCTGGGGCCGCTACTGGATCGCTTTCAGTACCATTTTGCGCAAGGAGATCCTGCGGTTTTCCCGTATCTGGGTGCAGACCCTGCTGCCCTCCGTCATCACCACGGCCCTCTACTTTGTCATCTTCGGGCGCCTGATTGGCGATCGCATCGGCCCTATGGAGGGCTTTGCCTATCTGGACTTCATCGTCCCCGGGCTGGTGCTCATGTCGGTTATTACCAACGCCTATGCCAATGTCGTTTCCTCCTTCTACTCCAGCAAGTTTTCCCGCTATGTGGAGGAGTTGCTAGTGGCGCCGGTGCCCAACTGGGTGATTTTGGGGGGCTACGTCGCCGGGGGGGTGGCGCGGGGATTGACCGTGGGCGTGGCGGTGACCCTGGTCGCGCTCGTCTTCACCAACCTGCAGATTCACAGTTATCCGGCGAGCCTGGCGGTATTTATACTCACTGCGATCCTCTTTGCCCTAGGTGGCTTCATCAATGCCGTCTATGCCAATAGCTTCGACGACATCTCCATCATCCCGACCTTTGTCCTCACCCCCATGACCTACCTGGGCGGGGTTTTCTACTCCATTGATCTGCTGCCGGACTTTTGGCGATTCCTGTCCCAGGGCAATCCGGTGCTCTACATGGTGAATGCCTTTCGCTATGGTTTTCTGGGTGTAAGCGATATCAACCTGGGGGTGGCCTTCTCCATTATCCTGGGCTTTATCTTCGCCATGGGCTATTACAGCCTGCGCTTGCTCGACCGGGGGGTGGGAATCAAGTCGTGAGGAAGGTTGCCGCAGATCTCGCCCCATGGGACCATGATGTTCAATACACGCAGGCAGCCGCATATTGCCTGCCCTCTGTTGACCTGGTCCCGGCGACCGCTCGCCGCGAGGATTTAGCCTAGTGAACCGGCGCTATCGCGACGAAGACGAACAGGATTACGACGAGGACGAAGATGCAGCCACGCCCGGCGAGCGCCGTAGCCTGCTGTTAAGGGTCTTGCGCTTCCTGGTTGGAATCTTCCTGGTGGTGGGATTGGCCGGCACCTTAGCCCTTGTCATCTATGCCATCCCGCTCGATACCACCGTGCGGGAGAAGTTCGAGGGTAAGCGTTGGGCCTTGCCGGCCCGGGTATACGCACGCCCCCTGGAACTTTATGCCGGCGCCCCCCTGGCCCCTGAGGAACTGGTAGCCGAGCTGAAGCGGTTGGATTACCGGGAGCTCGCCCAACCCACCCGCCCTGGCACCTACCAGCGTGCCGATGGCAACTTCCTGATCCGTACCCGGGGCTTCCAGTTTTGGGACGGTGCCGAGCCGGAACGCTTCCTCGCCATTGAGCTCGGCGACGGCCATATCACCCGCATCGCCAACGCTGGGGACGACGGCGAGGAGCCCGACCTGGTGCGGCTCGATCCCGTCTTGATTGACAGTATCTACCCGATTCATAACGAGGATCGCGTTTTGGTCCAGGCCTCGGACCTGCCGCCCCTGCTTATCGATACCCTCAAGGCCGTGGAGGACCGTTCCTTCGGTACCCATATCGGCATCGATCCCATGGCCATCCTCCGTGCCGCCGTCAAAAATTACCAGGCCGGGGCCGTGGTCGAGGGCGGTAGCACCCTCACCCAGCAACTGGTCAAAAATTTTTATTTGACGGATGAACGTAGCCTGAAGCGAAAGGTCAACGAGGCCCTGATGGCCATACTCCTGGAACTGCGCTATCCCAAAGAGGATATCTTGGAGGCCTACTCTAACGAGATCTACCTGGGTCAGGATGGCAGTCGCGCCATTCACGGCTTTGGGCTCGCCAGCCGCTTCTATTTCAACCGGGAACTGGGGGAATTGGGGGTTCCTGAGACGGCACTCCTGATTGCACTCATCAAGGGGCCTTCCTTCTACGATCCCCGTCGTCACCCCGAACGTGCCACCGAGCGTCGCAACCTGGTCATTGATGTGATGTTTAGCCAGGGTATTATCGACCTGGCCCGGGCCGAGACCGCCAAGGCCGCGCCTCTGGGCGTGGGCCCAAAGGGCGGCCGGCCGGCGGGGGTTTATCCCGCCTTTACCGACCTGGTGCGTCGGCAATTGAAGCGGGACTATCGCGAGGAAGATCTGCGTTCCGAGGGCCTGATCATCTTTACTACCCTTTCGCCCACGATACAGGGGCAGGTTGAAAGGGCTGTCCGCGAGGGTCTGCCGGTCCTGGAGAAGCAGCGCCGGTTCAAGCCTGGCACCCTGGAGGGCGCGGCCGTGGTTGTTTCCGCGGGCCAGGGCGAGGTGCTGGCCCTGGTGGGCGCGCGCGATGCGGAATATGCCGGCTTCAACCGCGCCCTGGAGGCGGTGCGGCCTATTGGTTCTCTGGTCAAGCCCATGATTTATCTGGAGGCCCTCAACGACCCCAAGAAATTCAACATTGCCACCCCCCTGAACGATAATGGCGTTAGCCTGGCTCTTGGCGATGGCAAGCGCTGGGAGCCTAAAAATTATGACGGCAGGACCCACGGCAATGTGCCCCTCTACCTGGCCTTAGCCAAGTCCTATAACCTGGCGACGGTGAACCTGGGCCTGGAATTGGGCCTGGATCGGGTCATCAAGCGGTTTCAGGACTTGGGGGTACAGCGCAAGATCGAAAAGGTTCCGGCCATGTTGTTGGGCTCCATCTCCCTCTCGCCGGTGGAAGTGGCTCAGGTTTATCAATCCATCGCGGCCGGCGGCTTCCGGGCACCTTTGCGGGCCATTCGGGATGTCCTTAATACGCAGGGTGAACCTCTGAACCGTTACCCCTTGGCGGTGGAGCCGGCCTCCAGTCCCCAGGCGGCCTATCTCCTCACCTGGGCTATGCGCCAGGTGGTCCAGCAAGGTACGGCGACCTGGCTCAAGACGCGGTTGCCAAAGGAACTGGAGGTGGCTGGCAAGACCGGCACCACCAACGAGCTGCGGGATAGCTGGTTTGCCGGCTTCAGCGGCGATAAGGTGATCGTGGCCTGGGTCGGACGCGATGATAACCAGCCCACGGGGCTTACCGGTGGTACTGGGGCCCTGCGCATCTGGGGTGATATCATGGCCAGCATCGATACCCAGCCTCTCCCGGATTTTCCACCAGATGGCATCGAGATGGTCTATGTCGATCGGTATAATGGTCGTCGCGCCCCTAAGGGTTGCGGAAGGGCCATGTCTCTCCCCTTCGATGCTAGCGCCATGCCGACCAAGACCTCAGATTGCGGTGCCGCCCCCGCGCCCGCACCGGCGGCCGAGGAGGCCGCCCCTCCAGGGCCGCCCCCCTCCAAGGAGGAAAAGAAATCCAGCGGTGGCGGGATCGGGAGTTTCCTGCGTGACTTTTTAGGTAACTGATGAACAAGGTACTGATTTCGCTGCTGGCCGCCGCCTTTCTAGTCGGGTGCGCGGGTAAACCCCGGGCTGGGGGGGCCGCTCCTGTTGAAAGCGTCCGCGGCCAGAGGGCCCCCAACCTTGTGGCCCCGGTACAACCCGAGCCGGGGGTGGATGTTTATGCCTACCGTTCGCCCGGTAAGGCCCCGCCTCCCCCGCCTCCCGCAGGCCAATCCGTCGAGCCGGGTGGCTCCGCTGGCACCATGTTGGCGCTGCGATCCGAGACGCCGGGCACGGCACAGGTTCCGCGGACGAATGGCACGGCCAAGCCCCAGGAGATAGATCCGGGTTTGGCCCCGGCCATTTCCTGGACGCCACCGACTGCCTCTGCGGCAGCCCCCAAGGCCCCGCCTATTCAAGTCGGGACTTCCGCCTCAGCGTCTGGCGTGGCTAACCCCGTTCCATCTAAGTCCAGCCAGGGGGCCAACTCAGCCTCTGCGGGTGGTTCTCCCCCCAAGGCCACCGCCCCCATTCCCGTCAAACCCGCCCCCCCGCCACCTCCGCCACCCGTTGTCAGGTATGCCGCGCCACCGCCTCCGGCCCCGGCGCTTCCGTCGGCGGCCTCCTCCTTGGCGGCACAGGCGGAGCAGCAACGTGAGCGTGGCGACTATGTTGGCGCCGCCGCGACCCTGGAGCGCGCTATCCGTATCCAGCCCAGGGAGGCCTATCTCTGGAACCGGCTGGCGCGGGTGCGGCTTGATCAAAATAACTACGACCAGGCTGGCTCCTTGGCTCAGAAGTCCAATACTCTGTCCAAGGATCAGGACCAGATTAAGCAGGATAATTGGGGGATGATCGCTGCGACTCGTAGGGCCGCCGGCGATCAAAATGGTGCCCAGGAGGCGGAAGCCAAGGCTGGCGCCAAGTGATAACCGGGGTCAACCCGCCAGGATCCCTGACATTGACTTGTGGCCTTTTCCCGCAATCCCGACGGGAACACTCATCCACCCGGGACGATGACTGTGACCGCTATTCTCGGTAACCCTGCGCGAAGCGGCTAAACCGTGAGCAAGGTCGCCGACATACTGGGACCCAACGGTGTCCTTGCCCGGCGCCTGGATGGCTACAATTATCGCCCTCAGCAGGAGGCCATGGCGGAGCGGGTGGCCCAGGTCCTGGCGGAGGGTGGGACCCTGATTTGCGAGGCGGGTACGGGTACTGGCAAGACCTACGCCTATCTGACGCCGGCTTTGCTTTCCGGGCGCAAGGTCCTCATCTCCACCGGCACCCGCAACCTCCAGGACCAGCTCTTCCATCGCGATCTGCCTCTGGTTCGTGACGCCTTGGACCTGCCCGTGCGCATCGCCATCCTCAAGGGACGGGCCAATTATCTGTGTCCCTACCGATTGGCCCTGGCCCTTCAGGATCACCATGCCGGGTCCACCGATTTCCGTCACCAGTTACAGGCGGTGCGCGACTGGGCAAGCGGGACCCGGCGCGGGGATATCGCGGAACTGGCTCTGCCAGACGATGCCCTGGTCTGGCCGGCGGTCACCTCCACCAGCGATAACTGCCTGCGGCAGGATTGTCCCGACTGGGATCAGTGCCCCCTGTTAGAAGCCCGCCGCCGCGCCCAGGAGGCGGATCTGGTTGTTGTCAACCACCACTTGCTGTGCGCCGACATTGCCCTGCGCGACGAAGGCTTCGGTGAGATCCTGCCAGGGGCCGACGCCTTCATCGTCGATGAGGCCCATCAGCTCCCGGAGGTGGCGGGCAACTTCTTCGGTACTGCCGTCAGCGGCCGTCAGCTTCTGGAGCTTGTCCGCGATACCGAGGCCGAATATGGGCGCGAGGCCGGGGACATGCCGGAGTTTCCCGATCTCCTCGCCCAGCTACGTCATACCGTTTTGGAAATGCGTCTCGTCCTGGGGGAGGAGGCGCGCCGGTCGCCCTGGCGGGATATCGCCGAGGACCCTGCTGCTTCCGGCCGCCTGGAGGCGTTGCGCCAAGGCCTGGAGGATGTCCACGCCGCCCTGGAGGCCCTCAAGGGGCGTGGCAAGGGCCTGGATTCCTGCCTGGCCCGCGCCGCCGATCTTGCCGCTGGGCTGGCCCACATCATCGCACCACCCGAGGATTCTGCGGATATCCGCTGGTTTGAGACCCAGGGGAAGGGGTTTCGTCTGCACCAGACGCCCCTATCCGTTGCCGGTATCTTCCAGGCCCAGATGGAGCGCTATCAGGCCGCCTGGATCTTCACCTCCGCAACCCTGGCGGTGGCGGAGCGCTTCGATCATTTCGCCAGCCAGTTGGGCATTGGCAACGCCCACACCGCCTGTTGGGATAGCCCTTTCGATTATCCCAACCAGGCCCTCTGGTTCGTACCACGCGGCCTGCCCGACCCTTCCCTACCCACGTATGGCGACGCGGTCACGGACCTGGCTGCCCAGATACTCGCCTTCAGTCGGGGCCGCGCCTTTCTGCTTTTTACCAGCCACCGCGCCCTGCGCCGTGCAGCGGAACAGCTGGAGACCCGGTTGGACTATCCCTTGCTGGTCCAGGGCACGGCTCCGCGGGGCGAACTGCTCAAGCGTTTCCGGGAACTCGGCAACGCGGTGCTGCTGGGTACCGCCAGCTTCTGGGAGGGGGTTGACGTGCGCGGTGAGGCCCTGTCCTGCGTCATTATTGACAAGCTCCCCTTTGCCTCGCCCGGAGATCCAGTGTTAGCTGCTCGCATCGACGCCCTGCGCCAACAGGGCGGCAACCCCTTCCGTGATTTTCAGTTACCTCAGGCCGTCATCAGCCTCAAGCAGGGTGCTGGCCGCCTCATTCGCGACGCCGCCGATCGCGGGGTGCTGGTGGTCTGTGACCCGCGACTCCTGTCCAAGCCCTATGGCCATGCCTTCCTCAAAAGTCTGCCCTCCATGGCCCGCACCCGTGACCTGGCTCTGGTGGAGCGCTTCTTTACCGAAGGCCTTAACGGCTAGCCGCCGCACCCGGACTACCATGCGCATCTTGGCCATTGACACCTCCGGCGAGGCCTGTTCCGCCGCCCTCCTGACCGAGACGGGTCGCCATCAGCGCCTGGCCTTGGAGCCGCGTCGCCATGCGGATCTTATCCTGGGCATGGTGGCCGCGCTGATGAGGGAGGCCGATCTGCAACTCCGGGAGCTGGACGCCCTGGCCTTCGGTCGCGGCCCCGGTTCCTTCACTGGCGTTCGCATCGCCGCCGCCGTGATCCAGGGTCTCGCCTTCGGCGCTGACCTGCCGGTTCTCCCCATCTCCACCCTGGCTGGCCTGGCCCAAGGTCAACAGCGCCGCCAGGGCGCGTTTAAGTGCCTTGCCGCCCTCGATGCACGTATGGGTGAGGTCTATTGGGGGCGCTATGTTCTGGATGGCCAGGGATTGATGCGTCTGGATGGCGAGGAGGTCGTGACTGCCCCAGAACGGGTAGAATTACCCAGGGATACTGGTTGGCAAGGCGCTGGTGGTGGCTGGGACACTTACGGGGTTCTCCTGCGCCAGCGCCTCGGGGCAGGGATCACCCTCGTCGACCCTGCCGCTAGCTGCGAAGCCCAGGACCTGGTTCTCATTGCCGCCGCCGACTTGGCCGCCGGCCATGCCCTGCCCCCGGAGCAGGCCCTACCCCTTTATCTGCGGGATAAGGTCACTCATGGTTTGTCAGGGATGGTAGGTCGCGAGTGACCACTAACCACTCCAGACATTGTCACGGGCAGCGCTCATTATCATTATGGATTAGGTACGGAATCGGACACCCTCGGGCGCGTCCAGCTATGAAAGGTCCCACAGAGGAGGATTTAGCCATGATTATTGTCAGCCTGAGCATGACTGGGAGCAACGCTAGCCTGCGCCGGCCCTTCCCCCGAGGCGGCTCCCCGAAGCAGGACAACTGGCTTGCCGAATTACTCCAAACTCAGGGGGAGCACTGACTATGGACCCTAATCCCTCAACCCCCCCCGACGGGAACGGGGATCCTTTGTCAGAGATGTTGCCAGACCTTACCGAACTGGATGTGGTGGATGCCATGCGCGACATCCAGGGTTACCTGGACATCAGCCCCGGGGATTTCCATGAGCTCTACCGTGTCTCCGCCAGCCACGCCCTGGCCCGCTTGGCGGGGAACCCGATGGCCCGGTACCTGATGCGCACCGGCGGTCCGGCCCTCGCGCCGGAACAATCCTTGATCGCGGCGGTGGCGCAACTGGCTGAGGCCGGAGTCAAGTCCGCCGCTGTGGTGGACCCCCAAGAGTTGGTCGTCGGCATACTGACCGAGACCGACGTCCTTCGCCACATGGATGTGGATTCGATTCTGGCCCTGTTGGCGCGCCTGGGACGGGACCCCGAGGCCCTGAAACGCTGCTGCACCGGGATCTGGGTTTCGGATGTCATGACCAGCCCGGCCTTGACCCTACCGGCAGATGCCACCCTCCCGGTCATGACCCAGGCCTTTGCTCGCCACGGCGGGCGCAGTATGCCGGTGGTTGATAGTGAGGGTCGGCTGCTCGGGATCTTGGCTCGCAAGGACCTGATCCACGCCTACGGGACTGCCGGGCACCACCTCTGAGCAGACTAAAGGCCGGGTCACGGGTGTTGGCGATGGGCCTGCTAACCGTGCCCCGCCGTCATCGCCGGGCGGGAGGCATCATGCTTGCCATCGATAATCTCTCGAAACGTTTCGATACCGCCTGCGCCCAGGCCCTCTTTGAGCGGGTCTCACTACGATTGGCACCTGGCGAGTCCGTTGCCATCATGGGCGAGTCAGGGGTTGGGAAATCGACCTTTCTCAACTGTATTGCGGGGTTGGAGCCCGTCGATGGCGGACGCATACAGCTAAGGGACCGGGAACTGACGGCGCTTGGCGAGGATGAGTTCGCGCACTTACGTCGGCGGGATTTTGGCTTCGTGTTCCAGGCTTTTCACCTGCTGCCGCATCTAACCCTTGCTCAGAACGTCGCATTGCCACTCTGGTTGCTGGAACAGGATGAAGCCAGCGCCGCTAGGCGTGCCCGCGCCCTTCTGGAGCGGGTCGGTCTTGGCCCTCGCGCGGACGACTGGCCGCGCCATCTCTCCGGCGGGGAGATGCAGCGGGTTTCCATCGCGCGCGCCCTGGTTCATGAGCCAGCTTTGGTGCTTTGCGATGAACCGACCGGCAACCTGGACCCTGCCCGGGCCCTTGGGGTGCTGGGACTCTTGTTCGAGGGTATCCGAACGGCGGGTGCTATCGGCATCCTGGTTACCCACTCGCGGCTGGCGGCCGCCTATGCCGACCGCATCCTGCGCTTGACTTCCCTGGGTCTGATCGAGGAGCCGGGTGGGTCATGAGGCCGGGCGCCGTGGCGAGGCATGTCTTCCTGGGCAGTTTGTGGCGGCGACCCCTGGCCACCAGCCTGTCTCTGTTGGCCATCGCTCTAGGGGTGGCACTGGGGTTGGCGGTGCAACTCATCCATGCCGCGGCCCTCGATGAATTTGGGCGCGTTCTGCGCTTGCTCAACGGCGAGGCGGATCTTCAGGTCCTCGGGCCCCAAAGCGGCTTCGATGATGGGCTCTATCTGCTGCTGGCCCAACGCCAGGAGGTGGCCGAGGCCAGCCCCTTGCTGGAGATAGAGGCGCGCTTACCGGGTCGCACCACGACTCTGCGCATCCTCGGGATCGATCTCTTTCGGGCTGCTCGCGTTACCCCCTCCTTGTTGCCAGTGGTCGGGGACCGGTTGGGGACTGTAACTTCCGACCGGGCCGCGCCCACGGCCAGGGGTGATGTCCGACTGGATGCCCTTGAACCCGATGCCCTCTTCGTGAGCCCGGCCGCCGCGGCTCAACTCGCCATCACGGGAGGGGAGGTCTTGAGGGTGCAGGTTGGCACTCGTGCGGCGGAGCTACTCCTTGCCGGCACGATCCCCGCCGCGGGCCTTGGCCAGGTGCTGGCCGTGATGGATATAGCCGCCGCTCAACAGACCTTTGAACGGATCGGTCGCTTGAGCCGGATCGATTTGCGTCTCGCACCAGGCAGCGATTTGGTTCGGGCCCGTCAGGCCCTGAGTGAACTGCTGCCGCTCGGGGTTACCCTCCGCACCCCGGCCGACGCCCAATCCGAGGTCCAGGGTCTGTCCCGCGCTTACCGGGTGAATCTGACCATGCTGGCGGCCATGGCCCTGATAACCGGCGGCTTTTTGGTGTTTTCGGCCCAATGGCTCGCGGTGGTGCGGCGGCGGCAGCAGTTTGCCTTTTTGCGTGCCATCGGGCTAGATCGCCTCGGCTTGAAGCGTGGTCTCCTTGCCGAAGGAGGGCTGCTGGGACTCATTGGCGGGCTCATCGGGGTGGCGCTGGCCTATCTGCTGACCGCGCTGGCCTTTAAGGTGATTGGCGGCGATCTGGGGGCAGGCTACTTTCGGGGGCTGGCACCAGAACTTCGTTGGGAGTCTGGTTTGATCCTGGGCTATCTGGCCCTTGGCTTCCTTACCGGGCTGGGGGGTGCCTGGCTGCCAGCCTGCGAGGCCGCGCGGCTGATCCCCGCCCGGGGCTTGCGGGCGGGAGACGAGGCCGAGGCCTATCGGGCGTCCCCACGCTGGGGCCTATCCCTGAGCCTCTTCGCTGTTGCGGCCCTGTCTTGTCTTCTTTCGCCTTTCGATGGCCTACCCCTGGGTGGCTATCTGGCGGTGGCCCTGATCCTGGTAGGGGCCGTGATGGCCTTGCCAGGGGTAACCCCCTGGGCGATGCTACTGTTGGCAAGGCGTCGCGCCATCCTGATACGACTGGCGCGCGCGCGTCTTGCTGCTGCCCCAGGGCAGGTGGTGGTGGCGGGTGCCGGGGTAGTGGCCAGCGTCGCCCTGGCAGTGTCTATGGCAATCATGGTCAGTTCCTTTCGGGATTCGCTAGACGACTGGCTGACCCAGATGCTGCCCGCCGATCTTTATCTGCGTGCCGCGGCGGCAGGCACCAGCGGTTATCTGGATCCCGAGTGGGTGAAACGGGTGTCCTTACTGCCAGGGGTGACCGCGGTTCGCCCCGTGCGCTTCGAGAATCTGCGTATCGGGGCCGCGGGTGAGGCGATCGCACTCATCGCCCGTCCCGTCACGGCGAGAGCGGGCCTGCCGCTGGTAGCTGGAACGACCGCGCCGGAGGGGATGGGCTCGGACCCACCCGCCTGGATCTCGGAGGCAGCTGCCGATAGACTGCGCCTCGGGATCGATGATCCCCTTCTCTTGCCTCTTGGCGACCAAGTCCAGACCTTTCGGATCGCTGGCATCTGGCGGGATTACGCCCGCCAACAGGGGGCGGTCGTTATCGAACTGGAGACTTTCCAGAGGCTGACCGGGGATGGACGCGTCAACGATCTCGGGGTCTTTCTTGCTGCCGGGACCGACCCCTCCGGGATGATGGGCGATATCCGCGCCCTGCTCGGGGCGGATATGGGCGAGATGACCCTGCCGGGGGAACTGCGCGCCATGATCCTGGGGGTCTTCGATCGCACCTTCCTGGTGACCTACCTGATGGAGGCGGTCGCGGTTGTGATCGGCCTCTTTGGGATCAGTACCAGCTTTGCCGCTCTAGCCACCAGTCGGCGCAAGGAACTGGGAATCCTGCGCCATCTCGGCCTGAGGCGGCGCCAGATCGGCACCCTGCTAGCCACCGAGGCAGCCCTGACCGCCGCGGTCGGCGTCGTTATCGGGCTGCTCGCGGGCGGGGCCATCGCCTGGATTCTGATCGAGGTCATCAATCGCCAGAGTTTTCACTGGAGCATGGATATGCAATGGCCTGTGGGTGTGCTGATGGTCTTCAGTCTTGCCATGATCCTGCTCGCGGCCCTGGCCGCCCGTCTATCCGGCCGTCAGGCGATGCGGCAGGATGCGGTCCTGGCAGTTCGGGAGGACTGGTGAGGGGGCCGGTAGCACCTGATGGGTGTCCTCAACCTGGGGGGATCCGGCTCAGTCTTGGGCTGAAAAGGCGCCTGGGTCGGGGTTTTATCCTGATCATGGGCTTAACCCTATATCTGAGTGCCACCGTCCGGGCGAGCGACTTTGCCGCAGTGGTCCCGGGCCGTCCTCTGGCCTTTCCTGCTGATACCGGCGCTCACCCTGACTACCGGACGGAATGGTGGTATATCACCGGATGGTTAACCAACAAGGGTGGTGACGAGCGGGGCTTTCAGGTGACCTTCTTCCGGGTCGCCACTGGCATAGGCGCGGACAATCCCAGCCGCTTCACGCCCCGCCAGCTCATCCTGGCCCATGCCGCCATCGCCGACCCGGCCACCGGCCACCTGCTCCAGGCCGAGCGTGCCGAGCGCGGCCTGGAGCCGCTTGCGGGCGCCGCGCTTGAGCGGACCCATACCTGGATAAAGGATTGGGCGCTGACCCTGGATGGTGACCGGTATCTGGCCAGGATCGACACCGAGGCCTTCGCGCTGGACCTCAGCCTGAACCCTGTCGGCACTCCCGTCCTGAATGGTCGCGAGGGTTTTAGCCAGAAGACCCCGAACCCTAGCCATGCAAGCTATTATTACAGCCGCCCTCAGCTGGCGGTTACAGGCCGGATGCGCCTGAATGGCGAGGAATCCCAGGTTAGGGGACGGGCCTGGCTGGATCATGAATGGTCTAGCGAGATGCTGTCCGAGGAGGCCCAGGGTTGGGATTGGATCGGCATCAATCTCCATGATGGCGGTTCCCTGATGGCCTTCCAGATGCGCCACCCTGACGGTTCGGTACTCTGGACCGCCGGTACCCTGCGCGAGGGAAGCGGCAGCGCGCGGCACCTGACACCCGCACAGGTCCAGTTTCACCCTCAACGCCGCTGGCAGTCGTCGCGCACGGGCAAGTCCTATCCGGTCACCTGGGGGCTGGAGATCGATGGGCATTCCTGGCAGCTTTTGCCCCTGATGGAGGACCAGGAGTTGGATGGTCGCCATTCCACCGGTGTTGTTTACTGGGAGGGCGCGGTCCGCCTCATGGACGCTGATCAAGAAATCGGACGGGGCTACCTTGAGATGACGGGCTATTGACGGAATTGGCCACCCCTAAAAAATTGACGAGATTGCAGTGAAATAAAAAGGAGCTTCTGGGGCATGATTGATTTGAGCGAGACCCTGGCCGCTTGGCATACCCCGGAGCGCGAGGCGACCCTGAAGCGGGCGATGGAGGGCCTGGATGCGGCCTGTCTCCCCTTGCAACAGGCCTTGGCGCGCGGGAGTCAGGTGACTGGGGAGCCCATCCAGGTCATGATCCTGACGACAGCGGAGGAAGCAAACGGCTTGCGGGCACGGGTGGGGGTCTTTTTCACCAGCCTCATCGGCGGCTGTCAGTGTGCGGATGATCCGACGCCCCTGGAGAATTTGCCGGAATATGCCCAGATCGAGGTCAGCATTCAGCGGGAGACCGGGATAGCCAGTTTGCTTCTACTGGATTGACCCAGATGGGTGGCTAACCCGAGGGGGTTGCCAGTGCCTGCAAGGCCCGTTTGCGGAAGACCCCCATCTCTTTGGCGGCCTGGATATCGCCTTTCGCCGCGGCAACGGCGATGCCTTGATCTAGGATGGCGATAGCCTCAGCAGGGCGCCCGCTGGTTTGGAGGGCCTTGCCGTGGAGCTTCCAAGCAGCGGAATAGCGCGGGTCGAGGCGCGTCGCCGCGGCTAGGTGCTGTATAGCCATTTCCAGATTCCCCTCCTTGAGGTATTCATTGCCCAGGCTATAACGCAACAGGGCGCTGTCCGGCCCCTTGGTGAGCAGAGCCTCCAGGTTGGTAATGGTGGTCATGGGCCTTCCCCGAATGGGTGAATTATGAAACGAAAGAGTTGGGATGCGGCGGTGCGGCCTACAAGGGGGCTGGCTAAATTTTGGGGTCGGCCGTCTTGCCAGGTGGAAGACGATGGTGTGCCAGGAGCCGTGCCCTGGCAGACGCTGGTCTGTCATCCCGCCTTCCCGGGGCCGGGGAATTGGCGCCTGCAAGTTAGACTGGCCTGGGTCGGGGATGGCGCCCTCCAACTCGATTACCACCTGCGAGCTCCGCGACGGGCCCTGGTCATGCCTCCTCAAACAAACCCTGGCCGCCAGGACGGGCTCTGGCAGCATAGCTGCTGCGAGGCCTTCATTGGCCTGCCGGGAGAGAGGGGTTACCACGAGTTCAATTTTTCTCCCTCAGGGGCCTGGGCGCTTTATGTCTTTGCCGATGAGCGCGTTCCTTTATCCCTGCCCATACTTGAGCGTCAGGGGGCCACTCCCGGCGTCCAGTGTGAACGCCGCCGCCATGCCTGGCGCCTGCGTGCCCGCATCCCTGCGGATCTGCTCCCCAACCGACAGCATGGCCAGGTCCTGCTCCTGGGACTGGCGGCGGTGGTCGAGGACCCTCAGGGGGGGCTCAGCTACTGGGCACTGGTTCATCCGCGCCCTCAGCCGGATTTCCATCACCCGGGGGGGCGGGTATTGACCTGGTCAGGGACTCCCCATAAACCCCCGGCCAGGCGTGGGGAGCGGACATAACCAGGTTCAGGAGGCTTTGGATTTCTCTTCGCAGCCACCAAATCCGTGCCATTCAACCTCAGGGGGCCCCATCATGCAGGACAAACCCATTATCCGTACCGCCATTCCCAAACGTCGCTATCAGATCGGCGACCATGCCGCCAGCCTGCTCGGGGAGATCGAGAGTGGGGATGCCCGGGCCTTCCGGTACATCCTTGCCTTCGTGGCCATGGGCAAGACCGAGCCATCCCTCTATGTCCTGTCCGAACTCAGCCCCCCGCGCGAGGCGGACCTGGGCCGATATCGCCTGCGTCTTGTTAACGAGACCCTGTCCGAGGTCATGGATAGCGACGACCGCTGGGGCGATCTGGAGACCTTCGCCGAGCAGGCCCTGAAGGTCGGCACCCAGGCCCTGGGCCTGCAACGGGAGGCGGTGATCCGCCTCATGTAACCGGGCCAGCGTGCAGGGAGCCAACAACTCGACTCTCCAGCCTCCATAGGCCCCTGCACCCATCCGCGGAGAACCTGAACTCTGCTTTGATCCCCCGGTTGGCTATTCCAGGGACAGGATGAAATCCCACTGTGCCGGGGTCACCGGCATGACGGATAGGCGGTTGCCCTGGCGCACCAGGGGCATGCCCGCCAGGGGGCCATCGGCATGGGCCTTAAGTTCGGCCAGAGTGATGTTGCGTCCCAGGTGGCGCACATAGCGCACCTCCACCATGAACCAGCGCGGCTTGTCCGGATCGCTCTTGGGATCGAAATACTTGGCGTCGGGATCAAAGGCGGTGTGGTCGGGATAGGCCTCTCGGGCTACCTCCATGAGGCCAACGATGCCGGGTTCGGCGCAATTGGAGTGGTAAAAAAAGACCTGGTCGCCCACCTTCATCTCGTCACGCATCATGTTGCGCGCCTGATAGTTCCGTACCCCATCCCAGGGCTCGGTCTGGTTCGGGGTGGCGACCAGGTGGTCGATGCCAAAGACATGGGGCTCGGATTTCATCAGCCAGTAGGCCATGCTTGCTCCTCTATCTAGATCGTGGGTCTTGTGGAAGGGGTTCAGCCGCGCGCGCTGGATCTCTCCAGGGTGGCGCTCATGTGCAGGAAGTTCGCCAGCCGCCCCGGGTTGAGTTCCCCTGCCGCCACGGCCTCCTTGAGGGCGCAGCCGGGCTCCTGGTCGTGGTGGCAGTTCGCGAAGCGGCAATGCCCGATGAGGGGGGCTATGTCCCGGAAGCCATGCTCCAGATCGGCCTGACCGTCCAGGGTCAGCCGGAAGCTGCGTACCCCGGGGGAGTCGATGAGGTGGCCCCCATCCGGCAAGTGGTAACAGGTGGCAGTGGAGGTGGTGTGCCGGCCCAGCCCGGTGGCCAGGGACAGGCGTCCGATCTGGATGTCGAGATCCGGCAGCAGGGCCTTGACCAGGGACGACTTGCCCACCCCCGACTGACCCACCAGGATGTTGGTCTCCCCCGCGAGTCGGGCCGCCAGGGGCCGCATGTCCTGGGCGTCGAGCAGGCTTAGCCAGACCAGGGGGTAGCCGATCCGCTCGTAAGGGGCCAGCAGGCTGGCCATGGCGGCCCGGCCTTGGGTATCCAGCAGGTCGGTTTTATTGCAGGCGATCAGGGCCTTGACCCCCAGGCGCTCGGCGGCGGCCAGGTATTGGTCGAGCAGGTAGGTACTGGGCTCGGGTTTGGGGGCGAGGATGACCACCAGTTGCGTCAGGTTGGCCGCCAGGGCCTTGTCTCGGCCGCTGTAATCCGGGCGAGCCAGGACCGTCTCACGCGCCTTGATGGCGGTCACCACGCCGCGGTCTGGGCCGCTGGCCTGCCAAACCACCTGGTCGCCGCAGACAGGATGGCCCATGTTCTGACGCGCCAGGCAGTGCCAGACTTGGCCGGCTTCGTCCTCTACTGCCAGTTCGGCCCCATGTCGCACCACCACCAGGCCGTGGCGAGGTTGGTCGACCTCGCAGGTCGCGAGAACCTGTTCGGTGCGCTCGTCCAGGCGCTGCCGGCGCTGGTCCTGAATGTTGAGGATACGCGCCTTCTGGCGATCCGATAGCCGGCGGCCCGGCATCAGGGTTTGAATTTGTAGTAATGCGTGTTCAGGTAGCCCGCCATGTTGGCGATATCCTCGTCGAACCACTTGAGTCCCAGGGCCTGCTCGCAGCGTCCCACTTGGGCCTCCAGTCCGCTAAGGGATGTCACCTTGCGGTCCGTGCGTGTGTAAACCTCCGCGCCATGACAGGAGGTGCAGTTGAATTGGTAGAGCTCGGTGATGTCCTTGTCCTCGCTGGCCAGGGCAGGAAGGGTGGTAGCGAGACAGAGGGCGAGCAAGAGCGGGCGAGGGTTCATTAACATGATCTCCTGGAAAAGGGTTGACGTGGGGATTCTATGCCATTTCGCCCGGTTACCGACACCGGGAGGTGATACAGGGACCGTCGAGGTAGCGGCAAGCGGTGAAACTTGAGGTTACACTGAGGGCTTTCTCAGTGCGATACAAGACAGCATGAAACCCGAAGATAACCATCTGGTGTGGCTGGACCTGGAAATGACCGGCCTGGAGCCCTCTCAGGATCGGATCATTGAGATCGCCACCCTCGTCACCGACACGCATCTTGAAGTTCTGGCGGAGGGTCCGGTTATCGCCATCCATCAGCCCGAGGCGGTGCTCGCGGCCATGGACGCCTGGAACCAGGAACACCATGGGGCCTCGGGCTTGTTGGAGCGGGTCAGGGCCAGCGATCGGGATGAGGGATTGGCGGAGCTTGAGACCCTGGATTTTCTCGCGTCCTGGGTGCCGGCGGGGAAGTCGCCACTCTGTGGCAACAGCATTTGTCAGGATCGGTGCTTTCTGGCCCGGTCAATGCCAAAGTTGGAGGCCTGGTTCCATTATCGCAATCTGGACGTGAGCAGCATCAAGATCCTGGCCCAACGCTGGGCGCCGGCGGTGGCGGACTCCTTCAAAAAGCAATCGACCCACCGTGCCCTGGATGACATTCGCGAATCCATTGCCGAACTCCGGCATTATCGGGAGCACCTGCTCCGGCTCTGATGGGTCAAGGCCCAGGCGACGTGCTCGCGGACCAATGCGCTGGCATGGTCGCGTCGGGCCTCCAGGGCCGCTATGGTGGCGGGGGAGGGCGGGGCATTGCCCAGGGCGACGGCCAGATTTCGCAGCCAGCGCAGATGTCCGAGTCGGCGTATGGCGCTGCCCTCGGTACGGTACTGAAACTCCTTCTCGTCCCAGGCGAAGAGGGCGATGAGGGTGGCGGCTTCTAGACCCTGACGGGGGAAAAAATCCTTTTCCCGGGTGAGGCGGGCGAAGCGATTCCAAGGGCAGACTAACTGGCAGTCGTCGCATCCATAAATCCGGTTGCCAATCAGGGGCCGCAGGGGTGCGGGTATCGGGCCTTTCAATTCAATGGTGAGATAGGAGATGCAGCGCCGGGCGTCAAGCTGGTAGGGAGCCAGGATGGCCCCCGTTGGGCAGGTGTCAAGACAGGCGTGGCAACGCCCACAGTGATCGGTCGCCGGTTGGTCCAGGGGAAGCGGTAGATCGATGAAAAGTTCACCCAGAAAAAACCAGGACCCGGAGCGCCTATTGATGAGGTTGGTATGTTTGCCGATCCAACCCAGGCCGGCATTTTGGGCGAGGGCCTTTTCCAGTACGGGGGCGGAATCGACGAAGGCGCGGTGTCCGCAGGGGCCGATCTCGGCGGTGATGCGCTCGGCCAGTCGTTGGAGTCGGGTGCGCATCAGCTTGTGATAGTCCCTGCCGAGGGCGTAGCGAGAGATGAAGGCAGTGGCCGGGTCCTCCAGGCGCTCGCGGAGGCGGTCTTGGTCCTCAGGAAGATAATCCATCCGCGCGGACAGAATTCGCAGGGTTCCGGGCACTAACTCCGCTGGCCGTGCGCGCTTGCCGCCATGGCGGGTCATGTAATCCATCTCGCCCATACGGCCTTGTTTGAGCCAGGCCAAGAGCCGAGCCTCGCTCTCCCTAAGGTCGATGTCGGCAATGCCGATCTGCTGGAATCCCAATTCCCGGCCCCACTCCTTGATGTCCTTGGCAACTTGTGTCAGATCAATGTTCTTCATGGGGCCTGGGTCCAATGGTGGCGTGGGGTTGTAATCGTCTTCGACTGCCCTACCATGGCGCCAAGTGACATCGGTTTCTTTACCTGACAGGGGGACGTCATGGATATCGTGTTTCTGCGCGGGCTACGCATCGAGACTACCATCGGAGTCTACGATTGGGAAAAACAGATCAAACAGCCCCTGGTGCTGGATCTGGAGATGGGCGCGGATGTGGCCAGGGGGGCGGCCACCGATCGGATCGAGGACGCTCTAGACTATCAGCGGGTATCCGAACGGCTCAAGGCGTTCGTGGCCGAAAGCCGCTTCGAACTGGTGGAGAGCCTGGCGGAACGCTGCGCGGCGCTGCTGCGCGAGGAATTTGGGATTCCCTGGCTACGGCTTAGTGTCAACAAGATCGGGGCGGTCAGCGGCGCGGCGGACGTGGGTGTCAGCATCGAACGTGGGAAGCGGCCTATTTGAAGAGATCTTGCGCCCGCTGCAGCAGGTCGGTTGCGCGGGATTGGCCGCTGTCACCACGCGAACGGTCAGCCGGATCGAACAGTTCGCAGAAGTTGGCCCGCTCCTTTTCTGGTACCAGCTCGGTCATGGGCTCCAGGCAGGCGTTAGGGCGCCCGGGGGCGAAGTGGCGACAATTGCGGCAGACCCGGGTGGGCTTAGCGCAACCAAGGCAGAGGGACTCTCGGCCATAGTCGCACGGGGTGAGATCGTGGCCACAGTGCCAACAGTGGCCAATGATGTCGGTAGCCATGCCTTGGTCTCCAGGTTTAATGGGTGCTGATGCGCAGGTAATGAAGGGCCGCCTCCAGCAGTTTTTGGCGCCCGAAGACGATCTTCCACCGGCTGCCGCCGACCTGGCGCCAGAGCCAAGCGGCACGTATGCCGGCCAAAAGCAGGGACCGGATGCGGTTCTGGTTGTCGGGGTTTTGAAGAAAGTTAGGCTCCCCCTTTACCATGATGCGTGGCTGGAGCTGGCTGATGGTTTGACTGTAGATGTCGGCCAGGTGTGCTAGCAGGTTGGGGTGCAGCATGGGGAAATGTACCAGCTTGGCACGGGCTCCCTCGATGCCCAGGGCAATCTGCTGGATCATGGCCGGGCGACCGTTGACCACGGACTCCAGCTTCAGGAGGGCGAGCAGGTAGCGGGTGAATTCCAGGTCCTTGGGTGTCTTTCCGCTGAGTTGGTTGGCCAGTTCCCGTATACCAGGCATGAGGGCCCCGGGTGGGCCAAAGATCTCAGGGGTGGAATCGGCGTCGGTTTGGAAGAGACTGTAGATGCAAGGCTCCATGAGGTCCGTGTCCACCGTGCCCTTGGTGGCGATGCGGCGAACACAAAGGCTGGCTTGATATATGGACCCCAAGGCGATGAGGCGGTCTTGAACGTTGTAGATCATGGGCTTGGCGATTTGTGAGCTATTTAGAGGCCATCGTGGCGGTAAAATCCTAACGGGAAAAGTCCAATTGGCTACTCGTCAGGATTCCATGGTCTCAATAATGCCACCCCCCAGGCATTCTTCACCTAAATAAATGACCGCCGCCTGACCGGGTGTGACGGCCCTTTGGGGCTGGGAAAAACTGAGTTTGGCATGATCGCCATTGAGCTCTTCGAACCGGCAGGGTTGCAAGGGCTGGCGATGCCGTAAGCGGGCCTGGCAGGCGAAGGGTGGGTCGCGAGGTGGCTGACCGCTGATCCAGTGCATCCGGCTGGCGGTCAGGCGGCGGCTGAGCAGCAGGGGGTGGTCGTGGCCCTGAACGACAATCAGGGTGTTGCGGGTCGCATCCTTGGCGGCCACGAACCACGGGGCCTCCAGACCACCCGACAGGCCGCCGATACCGAGCCCCTGGCGCTGGCCAAGGGTGTAATAAGCCAGTCCCGGGTGTTCGCCGAGGCACAGCCCCTCCGGCGTCTCGATGGGCCCCGGGTTGGGGGGTACATAACTGGCAAGGAAGTTGCTGAAGCGGCGCTCCCCTATGAAACAGATACCTGTGCTATCTTTTTTTGCCGCCGTGGCCAGCCCGGCTTGCCGCGCCAGGGTGCGAACCTCTTGCTTGTTCAGTTCCCCGAGGGGGAAGAGGGCATGGGCAAGTTGCTCCTGGTCCAAGAGGTGGAGGAAATAGGTTTGGTCCTTATTCTGGTCGCGGCTCAGACAGAGGTGGTAGCCCTGGGCATCCTCGATCAGGCGGGCGTAGTGGCCGGTGGCAATCCCCTGACAGCCGAGGACGAGGGCATGATCCAGGAAGGCGCGAAATTTTATTTCACGGTTGCAGAGTATATCCGGATTGGGTGTACGGTTGGCCTGGTACTCCGCCAGAAAATCGGAAAAGACACGATCCCAATACTCAGTGGCAAAGTTGACGGTACCCAGGGGGATGCCAAGCCGTGTCGCGATCGCCATCGCATCCCTGAGGTCCGCTGCCGCTGCGCAATAACCGGCCTCGTCTTCCTCCTCCCAGTTCTTCATGAAGAGCCCTTCTACCCGATATCCCTGTTCAAGCAGGAGCAGGGCCGCCACCGAGGAATCCACACCGCCCGAGAGGCCGACCATGACGGGGCGCCGGGCGGGATGGAGGGATGTAGAGGGTGACAACTGCATTGATTTATTTAATTGATTAATAATATATTTCCAGGATTGTCAAAGGGGGTGAATGATTTCAGGTCCTGGGAGGCATATTATTTGCCTAGCTGTACGCAAGCCCCGGATCGGGTGCTAGACTAACTCTATTTGTGCAACCCTTAAAGAGACAGACGATATGGCCTACGATAAAATCCAGGTGCCTGCCAGCGGTGAAAAGATCCAGGTCGATGACAATTATGCCCTCCTGGTCCCTAACAAGCCCATCATTCCCTATATCGAGGGTGATGGCACGGGCGTCGATATCTCCCCTGTTATGATGAAGGTGGTGGATGCCGCGGTGTCCAAGGCTTACGACGGCAGCCGCCAGATCCAGTGGATGGAGATTTATGCAGGCGAAAAATCTACCAAAATTTATGGCGACGACGTCTGGTTGCCGGCCGAAACCATGGACGCGATCCGTGAGTACGTGGTCTCGATTAAGGGTCCCCTGACTACACCTGTGGGCGGTGGCATCCGTTCCCTCAACGTGGCCCTGCGTCAACAACTGGATCTTTACGTCTGTTTACGGCCCGTGCGCTACTTCCAAGGCACACCCAGCCCGGTTAAGGAGCCGGAGAACACGGACATGGTGATCTTTCGGGAAAACTCGGAGGACATTTACGCCGGCATCGAGTGGCAGGCGGGGTCGTCCGAGGCGAACAAGGTAATCGCCTTCCTCCAGAAGGAAATGGGTGTTACCAAGATCCGTTTCCCCGAGAGCTCTGGCATTGGTATAAAGCCTGTGTCATCAGAGGGCACCAAGCGACTCATGCGCAAGGCGATCCAGTACGCCATCGACAACGATCGCGCCTCCGTGACCCTGGTGCATAAGGGTAATATCATGAAGTTTACGGAAGGTGCCTTCAAGACCTGGGGCTACGAACTGGCCAGGGAGGAATTTGGGGCAGAGGAAATCGATGGGGGTCCCTGGTGCGCCCTGACCAACCCCAAGACGGGCCGCGAGATCATCATCAAGGATGTTATCGCCGATGCCTTTCTGCAGCAGATTCTGCTGCGCCCCAAGGAATACGATGTCATTGCCACGCTCAATCTGAACGGCGACTACATTTCCGATGCCCTGGCGGCACAGGTCGGTGGCATCGGCCTGGCGCCGGGAGCTAATTTATCTGATTCCGTGGCCATGTTCGAGGCGACTCATGGTACCGCCCCCAAGTACGCGGGCAAGGACCAGGTCAACCCGAGCTCCATTATCCTCTCCGCTGAGATGATGCTGCGTCACCTGGGCTGGACCGAGGGGGCGGATCTAATTATCAAGGGCGTAGAAGGGGCTATCCTCGCCAAGACTGTGACTTATGATCTGGAGCGTTTGATGCCAGGTGCCACCAAGTTAAGCTGTTCGGCCTTTGGTGATGCGGTGATCGCCAACATGTAGGCTAAGCCTGGAATGCACCGTCCTGAGGTAGGGCCGGGAATCCTCGGTCCCCTGCCGGTTTGTCGGGACGGGGCTTTTGGTGGAGTCAGGCGATACCGGTGGCATGCACCTGGTGAAGAGATAAAACCCCCCGCGCTCCTTAAAAACGGGAGCGCGGGTTGTTAGATTCTAGTTAAGGCGGTTTACGCGGGCGGCGTGGAGACCCTTGGGTCCTTGGGTGATCTCAAATTGAACCTTCTGCCCCTCCTTGAGGGTTCGATAGCCATCCATGTCAATGGCCGAAAAATGAACGAAAACGTCATCTTCCTTTTCATCGGCCTTCACGAAGCCATATCCCTTGGCATTATTAAACCATTTTACCGTACCGGTCATCATCACTGCTACTCCTCCGGGAGATGGTGGGGTATTCCCCCTGTTAGAATTTCTCGCCCCGGTTCAGGCTCCTCCGAGTGCCTTGTCCATGGGCTCCATAACTCCCTAAGCCGTAGCGAAGTATTGAGTTACCGCCCGGTTCAGGGTATTAGTGAGGCGCTCCGATCTATTCGGGCAACCCTCTCGTTTTCTCCGGCATCCTGTCCCACTGCGCGAGCCGATTCCTTGAGTGCGAAGTATAATGACCCCATTGCATGGGTCAAATCCAAAGTGACATTTCCGTGAGATTTCGCATTGACATGAATAGATCAAATGTGAATAGGGAGCTGGAGGAGGGGGTGTCCGTCCAGGATTCCAGACCGGAACTCCAGCCACCGCCCCGTTACAAAGTGCTTCTGCTTAACGATGACTTTACCCCCATGGAATTCGTTGTTCAGGTCCTGGAATCCGTCTTCCATTTAAGTCGGGAAAAGGCTACCCAGATTATGCTGCATGTTCACACCCGCGGCGTTGGGGTCTGCGGGCTCTTTGCGCGTGACGTCGCGGAGACTAAGGTGGCACAGGTCATGGATTTTGCGCGACGGCATCAGCACCCCTTGATGTGTACCATGGAAGAGGTCTGAAGACCCCTGCATACCGGATCGGTGAACCTTATATGTTGAGCAAAGATCTTGAATTCACGCTGACCCAGGCCTTCCATCAGGCACGGGAACGCCGGCACGAATACATGACGGTGGAGCACCTGCTCTTAGCCCTGCTCGATAATCCAAGCGCGGCCAAGGTGTTGCGGGCCTGTGGCGCGGACGAAGGGCGGCTGCGAACGGACATCAACCTCTTTATCGAGGAGACTACCCCGCTGGTTCCCACCGGAGAAAAGCGCGAGACCCAGCCGACCATTGGTTTTCAGCGCGTCTTGCAAAGGGCTGTCTTTCATGTCCAGTCCGCGGGCAAGAAGGAGGTTTCGGGGGCCAATGTCCTGGTTGCGCTTTTCGGCGAACAGGATTCCCAAGCGGTGTTCTTGCTTAACCGCCAGGACATCAGCCGCCTGGATGTCGTCAATTTTATTTCCCATGGTATCTCAAAGGTTCCCGGCGAGGGTGGGGAGGAGGAAACTCAGGGCGAGTCCGGAGAGGAGCGGCGTCCAGAGGGTAAGGAAAGCCCCAGTCCCCTGGAGAGCTTCACCAGCAACCTCAATGAACTCGCGCGTCAAGGCCTGATCGATCCCCTCATCGGTCGTCAAAACGAGATTGAGCGGACCCTCCAAATCCTCTGTCGGCGGCGTAAAAACAACCCCTTGCTCGTGGGAGAAGCCGGTGTCGGCAAGACGGCCATTGCCGAGGGTCTGGCGCGCCGCATCGTGGAGGAAGAGGTGCCCGAGGTTCTGGCGGATGCCGTCATTTATGCCCTGGATCTGGGCGCTTTGGTAGCCGGCACCAAGTACCGGGGAGATTTTGAGAAGCGTCTCAAGGCGGTGATCGCCCAACTCAGGCAGCAGCCTAAGGCTATCCTTTTCATCGACGAGATCCATACCATTATCGGCGCAGGTTCCGCCTCCGGGGGGGCCATGGATGCCTCCAACCTCATAAAGCCGGTACTAGCCTCTGGCGACTTGCGTTGTATTGGCTCCACGACTTATCAGGAGTTTCGTGGCATTTTCGAGAAGGACCGGGCCCTGGCCCGACGCTTTCAGAAGATCGATATCGGAGAACCCAGCGTTGAGGATACGGTGGAGATCCTCAAGGGCCTCAAGAGCCGTTTCGAGGAGCATCACCAGGTTAGCTACACTCAGCCAGCCTTGCGCGCGGCGGCGGAACTCTCGGCCAAGCACATCAATGACCGGCATCTACCTGATAAGGCCATCGACGTCATCGATGAAGCCGGTGCCCATGTGCAACTCATGCCGGCGGCCAAGCGCAAGAAGCGCATCGATGTCATGGATATCGAGCGTATCGTTGCCAAGATCGCCCGCATTCCTCCCAAGCAGGTCTCGTCTTCGGATACTGACTCCCTGCGTAATCTGGACCGGGACCTGAAGATGGTGGTCTTTGGCCAGGAGGCGGCCATCGATACCCTGACTGCCGCCATCCGCATGAGCCGCTCTGGCCTTGGCCAGGAGGAAAAGCCCATTGGTTCCTTCCTCTTCGCGGGTCCTACCGGAGTCGGGAAGACGGAGGTGACGCGCCAACTTGCCCGCATCCTGGGCTTACAGTTGATCCGCTTCGATATGTCCGAATACATGGAGCGCCACACCGTCTCGCGCCTCATCGGCGCACCGCCCGGCTATGTCGGTTTCGATCAGGGCGGCCTGCTGACGGAAGAAATCAACAGGCATCCTCACGCCGTGCTCCTTCTGGATGAGGTCGAGAAGGCCCATCCGGACGTCTTCAATTTACTGCTGCAGGTCATGGACCACGGCACCCTTACCGACAACAATGGCCGCAAGGCGGATTTTCGGCATGTCGTCCTGGTCATGACCACTAACGCCGGTGCGGCGGAAGCTAGTCGTCCGTCCATCGGCTTCACCGAGCAGGACCATGCTACCGATGGTTTGGAGGTTCTTAAGCGCCTCTTTACCCCCGAGTTCCGCAATCGGCTTGATGCCGTGATCCAGTTTGGTGCCTTATCGCCTGCCACTATTGTGAATGTTGTGGACAAATTCCTCTTTGAACTGGAGCAACAGTTGCTGGAGAAGAAGGTGAGTCTGACCGTGGATAGCGAGGCTCGCGCCTGGCTTGCCAGCCGAGGTTACGATGCGCGCATGGGCGCCCGACCCATGAGCCGCATAATCCGTGAGCACATCAAAAAACCCCTGGCCAACGAATTGCTTTTTGGACAGCTTGTCAATGGGGGCTCGGTGCGGGTCAAGGTGGAAGGGGAGGAGCTGGGCTTCGAGGTCGCGGCCAAGGCTGCCTAACGGTTACCCCAACGGCGAGGATAGGGTAGTCCGGTGATGATCCAACCATTTAGCGGGCGCGATAGGTGATGCGGCCCTTGGTCAAATCGTAGGGGGTTAGCTCCACGGTAACCTTATCCCCGGTAAGAATGCGGATGTAGTGCTTACGCATCTTTCCCGAAATGTGGGCGGTTACAACGTGGCCATTTTCCAATTCCACCCGAAACATGGTGTTAGGAAGGGTGTCAACCACCGTACCTTCCATCGATAGAACGTCTTCTTTAGCCATTGATCTGCATCGTATCGCCCTGCGAGCGAACCCTAAATCCGAAAAGCGGAATTATAGCATGTGACTTACTAGACACGACCATCTTTGTTTAGGACAGCTAGGTTATAAGGGTGGTATTGCTATAAATCCTTCGGACTCGCCGAATTATTAAAGCCCGCGAAGACGCGGGCTTTATGCATTTAAGAGCCCTGTGAAATTAAAAGGCGGCACCCGACTGCTTGCCCAGCTTTTTGAGTATCAGGGCCAAAGGACAGAAGCCGGTGAAGGCGGACTGGAGCAAGTTGAGGCCAACAAATCCGGTCAGCAGCAACCAGAGCTGATTGCCGGTCAGGTAGGCCAGAATAACGGAGATCAGGATGACGATGCCGGCAAAGGCCAGGATAATGCGGTCGATAGTCATGGGGAAAGTCCTCGAAGTGAAATGTCTAAACGGGGGGTTAGGTCAGTGTCATATTATCGGACGCTAATATGGTCTTCAAGTTGGATGCACGGCCAGGGTTATGTCTCGGCGGTGCCCATCAACCTGAGGGCCCTGGCATGATCGGGTTTGATGACATGATCGCCGGTTTGCGGCTTCCCAGTGCTTACCCGCACCCGGTGGCGGAGGTAGAGCATGTCGAGACCCATATCTCCCACGTCTTTCTGGCGGGGGACTATGCCTACAAAATCAAAAAGCCGGTTAATCTGGGTTTCCTGGACTTTTCCACCCTTGAGCGTAGGCACTTCTGTTGCCAGGAAGAACTTCGACTCAACGCCCGTCTGGCCCCTCACCTCTATCTGGAGGTAGTGCCGGTCATCGGTAGCCAGGAAGCTCCCCGTCTGGGGGGGGTGGGGCAGGCTATCGAATACGCCGTCAAGATGCGCCGTTTCGATCAGAGGGGTCTGCTCAGCACCCGGCCACTTGAGGGTGATCTGCCGGAACGGGTCGCCGAACGGGTCGCGGCCTTTCATGCCGCTATCCCGGCGGTGGGCGAGGATCAAGCCTTTGGTACCGCAGAGGCCGTGCTGGGGCCCATGCTCGCCAATTTCGAGGCTATTCGCAGTCGTTCCCCGGATGAGGTCATCCTCCACCGCCTGGTGTCGCTGGAGGCCTGGACCCGTAACCGCCACGCCGAGTTGGTACCCATGCTCCGTCAGCGGCGTGCCGAGGGCTTCATCCGTGAGTGTCACGGCGATATGCACCGGGGCAACATCGCCCTGGTTGAGGGTGAGATCCTTATATTCGATGGCATCGAGTTTAATCCCGCCCTGCGTTGGATCGATGTCCAGAGTGAATTGGCCTTTCTGCTGATGGACCTGGACGAGGCCGGTGAAGGGGGTCCTGCGCGGCGGCTGTTGAACCGTTATCTGGAACTGACCGGCGATTATGCGGGGTTGCGGGTGCTGAATTTTTATCAGGTCTATCGCGCCATGGTGCGGGCCAAGGTGCGGGCTATTCGTCTCAGCCAGCCGGATCTTGCCCCCGAGGACGTGGAACGGGATCGGCGCGCATTGGCGGACTACCTGACCCTGGCCGAGGGCTATACCCAGCCGCGCCATCCTTGCCTCTGTCTCATTCATGGGGTCTCGGGATCGGGCAAGAGCCGGCTAGCCCTGGGGCTACGGGCGCGTCTACCCCTGATTCACCTACGCTCCGACATCGAACGCAAACGCCTTTTTGGCTTGACGGCGGAGGCGCGCACTCATCCCGGGACGGTTAGCGCTGGCATCTATGCCCCTGATGCCGGGGAGCGGACTTATGGACGTCTGCTGGCATTGGCGGAGACCCTGCTCGATGCTGGCTACAGCCCCTTGGTGGACGCAACCTTCCTCAAGGGCGTCCAGCGCGGGCCCTTTCTGGATCTGGCGAAGGCCAAGAACCTGCCCTGCCAGATGCTTGCCTGCGCGGCGCCCACGGAGGTGCTACGCGAACGGGTGCGCTGCCGGGCGGAGGAGGGTGCGGACCCCTCCGAAGCGGGTGTCGAGGTCCTGGAGGCACAACTTGCTAGCCGTGAGGCCCTGACCGCCGATGAGCTGGCTCTGACCCTTCCGGTGGACACGACCCAAGCAGAATGTTTGCCGGCCGTGACTCAACGCCTGGCCACAGCCTGCCATTGGCGGCTGTCCTAGGCAGACCCTGGCTTCGGGCCTCCTGTGAAGCGGAGGCCTGACTTACCCCCGCATGGAGTCGAAAAACTCGTTATTGGTCTTGGTGGCCTTGAGCTTGTCGTGTAGGAATTCCATGGCGGCCAGTTCGTCCATGGGGTGCAGGATTTTGCGCAGGATCCACATTTTTTGCAGTTCCGCCGGGTCCATCAGTAATTCCTCGCGGCGGGTGCCGGAGCGGTTGATGTTGATGGAGGGGAAAATGCGCTTTTCGGCGATGCGCCGGTCCATATGGATCTCCATGTTACCGGTGCCCTTGAACTCCTCGTAGATGACGTCGTCCATGCGCGAACCCGTGTCCACCAGGGCCGTGGCCAGGATGGTCAGGGAACCCCCTTCCTCGACGTTACGTGCGGCGCCGAAGAAGCGTTTGGGCCGCTGAAGGGCGTTGGCATCGACGCCGCCGGTCAAGACCTTGCCTGAGGAGGGTACTACGGTGTTGTAGGCGCGGGCCAGGCGGGTGATGGAGTCCAGGAGAATGACCACGTCGTGCTTATGTTCCACCAGACGCTTGGCCTTCTCGATCACCATTTCAGCCACCTGGACGTGGCGGGTGGCGGGTTCGTCGAAGGTGGAAGAGATGACCTCGCCGCGCACCGAACGTGACATCTCGGTGACCTCTTCCGGGCGTTCGTCGATGAGCAGGACGATGAGGTAGCAGTCCGGATGATTATGACCGATCGACTGAGCGATGTTCTGCAACATCATGGTTTTGCCGGCCTTCGGCGGCGAGACGATGAGACCTCGCTGGCCCCTGCCGATGGGTGACACCAGGTCGATGGTGCGGGCGGTAATATCCTCGGTGCTGCCATTACCCAGTTCGAGCTTGAGACGCTTGTTGGCAAAGAGCGGCGTGAAGTTCTCGAAGAGAATCTTGGTCTTGGTCGCCTCCGGCCGGTCGAAGTTAATGTCGTTGACCTTGAGCAAGGCGAAGTAGCGTTCGCCTTCCTTGGGGGGGCGGATCTTGCCGGTGATGGTATCGCCCGTACGTAGGTTAAAGCGGCGAATCTGACTCGGAGAGACATAAATATCGTCTGGGCCGGCGAGATAAGAAGAGTCGCCCGCGCGCAGAAACCCGAAGCCATCCTGGAGAATCTCAAGCACCCCGTCGCCAGAAATCTCCTCGCCCTTTTTGGCATGTGCCTTGAGGATGGCAAAGATCAGGTCTTGTTTGCGGGACCGTCCAACGCCCTCGATGAGCATGGTTTGAGCCATGTCCACCAGTTCGTTTACCGGCATCTTTTTCAGTTCGGTCAGATTCATGTTGTTACTTGGAAACGGGGTTCTGGTCGGATGGCTCAAATCCGGCCGCTGGCGTCTGAGATGCCCAAACGGCGGAGTGGAGAAGGTGGGTGAGTTGGGGGCGGGGGCGCCCGGTCGGGAACCCCGCGCGGATCATGCCATTGCCTGATGATGCCTGGGGGTCACAGGTTGCTGTCGATAAAGGCCGTGAGCTGAGATTTGGAGACGGCACCAACCTTGGTGGCCTCCACCTCGCCCTGCTTGAATAGCATCAGGGTTGGGATGCCCCGGATCCCATAGCGGGGGGGGGTGTCCGGATTCTGGTCGATGTTGAGCTTGGCGACGCGCAGCCGGCCCTGATACTCCGCAGCGATCTCGTCCAGGACGGGCGCGATCATTTTACAGGGGCCGCACCATTCGGCCCAGTAATCGACGAGGACGGGATCGTCGGCTTTGATGACGTCTTGCTCGAAGGATGCATCCGTCACATGGATGATGCGATCACTCACTTAGGTTGATCTCCAGGTTTTGGGTTCTTGCGGGACGCGGCTTTGGAAGAGGATGCCGCCGGCAAGCGCTGCAAATGTCGCACGTGGCGGGCGAGCCGAGTGGCGCTGGGAACTGGGCTTGAGTAAGATGCTATTTCAGCCAAGATTCCAGAAATTTGCAAGCCTTTCGAAAGGCCGGCCATCATTTGGGCCTGCGAGCCCCCGTTTTCATGACCCAAACACATCTTTCCGACATCCGTTTCGCGAGCTTTGATCTCGACCCCCGCATTCTTCAGGGCCTGGCGGATGCCGGTTTTGACTATTGCACACCGATCCAGGCCGAGGCCCTGCCCATCGCCCTCTCGGGCCAAGACCTGGCGGGCCAGGCCCAGACCGGGACGGGTAAGACGGCCGCCTTCGTTGTGGCCACCCTCCAACGCCTGCTGACCAAGGCCCCATCGCCCCAGCGCCGGCCTAACGAGCCCCGGGCCTTGTTCGTGGCACCCACCCGTGAACTGGCGGTGCAGATCCACAGGGACACCCAGCAATTGGCCGCCCATTGCGGTGTCCGTCTGGGTCTGGTCTATGGCGGCACCGGTTACCAGCAGCAGCGCGATGAGGTTGCCGCTGGGGTCGATATCCTCATTGGCACCCCGGGCCGGCTCATCGACTACTTTAAACAACGGGTCTTTGACCTGCGGGTAGCCGAAGTCGTGGTGATCGACGAGGCCGATCGCATGTTCGACCTGGGCTTTATCCAGGACATCCGCTATCTGCTGCGGCGATTGCCCCCACCCAGCGAGCGTCTCGGGATGCTTTTCTCTGCCACCTTGTCCTACCGGGTGACCGAGCTGGCCTACGAACACATGAACGACCCCCGACCGGTGGCTATCGAGCCTGATCGGGTGACGGCGGATAAGGTGGTGCAACGGTGTTACATGGTTGGTAATGACGAAAAGGTACCCCTTATCATCGGCCTGTTGCGGGGCCTGGGGGAGGCGCGGGTCATTATCTTTGCCAACACCAAACGCGCCACCGAAGGTATCTGGGGCTTTCTGGAGGGCAATGGCTTTCGGGCCGCCATCCTCTCCGGCGATGTGCCTCAGAAGAAGCGCCTGAGCCTCCTCAAGGCCTTCCAACATGGGGAACTCCCCGTCCTGGTGGCCACTGACGTAGCGGCGCGGGGTCTGCATATCCCCGGCGTGACGCACGTCATAAACTACGACCTGCCCGATGATGCAGAAGACTATGTTCACCGTATTGGCCGGACCGCGCGCGCCGGCGCTAAAGGCGACGCCATCAGTTTCGTCTGCGAAACCTACGCCTTCTGCCTTCCGGACATCGAGCGCTTCATTGGTGCCAAGATCCCGGTGGAGCCCGTGACTGCCGAGATGCTGGCGCGGGTTGATCCCCGCAGTCGGGTACGGGTACCTCGCCATGGGGATGGACATGATGAGGGGCCGCGCCGAGGCCGGGGCGGCCGGGGCGAGGGTCCTGGACCTGGGGGGCGGCGAGGGCCCAATGAGCGTCCCCCGCGCCCGGAGGGATCTAGGAGCGAGTTATCATCACCGAAGGCTGCGCCAATTCTAACGGCCACCGAACCCGTTACCCCAACCGAGTCATCCTCGGGGGAGCCGCCAGCACCCAAGCCGCGGCGGAGACGGCGTGGGCCCAGACGCGCTGCGACGGTGGGAGCCGCGGGTGCGGGGCCCGAGGGCACTGGTCCAGCGGCAGCGGAGTCCTGATTTCCCCGCGCCAGGAATTACCCCCGCAAGCCGGGCAGCAATTCCCCAAAGCCATGAATGGCCGGATAAGCCCCACCTGCATTCGGTGGGGCCTTGGTATCCGGTGCCAGCACAGCCAGCAGGTGGCGGAAACCGTAATCACGGGCGGCCTGCAATACGTTGGGGCTGTCATCGATGAAAAGGGTACGATCCGGGTCGAAGGGTTCTATGGTCTGGACCCGGGACCAGAAGCCGGGAGTCTCCTTGGCCAGGCCCAGGTCGTGGGCACAGATGATCTGTTCCAGATGTCCCACCAGGCGGGTCTTGCGCATCTTGAGGGCAATGGCCTTTTGATGGGCATTGGTCACGAGTACGCGCCTTTTAACGCGCGTGGCCAGAGCCTCGAGGAATTCGAGTACCTGGGGATGGACGGCGATGAGATGGTCTATTTCTTCCTTCAGAAGGGCGATGTCCAGTCCCAATTCGCGGCTCCAGTGGTCGATGCAGTACCATGTGAGCGTGCCCTCGTGGTCCTTATAGCGGGCGAGGAGTTGGTCCTTGGCCTGGTCAAGCGGCAGATTCCGCGCCGCCGCATAACGGGCCGGGACATGTTCCCGCCAGAAGTGGTTGTCGAAATGCAGATCCAGCAAGGTCCCGTCCATGTCCAGGAAAACCTTGTCGATGACTTTCCAATCGATCATCGGCGGCCTCTCGTCTCCAGGTTGCGGTGTAGCTCCAAAGGATACCTCCTTGGCCCGGCATTTTCCCCTAATCCTTTCACCTGGTAGCTGACTCTATGCCCTTCATGAAGGCATCAGGCTCTGTAGTTCTGGCGGAGGAGGGCCCATGGGAATCCTGAAAATTTCATGCTACGGGATCTGGCAGGCACTGCTCTTCACGGCCCTTGTTCTGGGTATGGGCCCGGTGGTCGGCGTGGAGGATGATTTCAGCTTTGATGACTCCCCCCGCGAGCGGGCGGTAGAACACCCCGATTGGTTCAAGAAGAGCCTTCTTGATCTGCGGGAAGACCTGAACGAGGCCGTGCAAGTGGGTAAGCAAGGGCTGATGGTCTATTTTGGTCAGGCGCGGTGCGCCTATTGCCACCGCCTGCTGCAGGTTAATTTCGGTCTGGATGACATCGCCAATTACACGCGCCAACACTTCGACCTGGTTGCCCTAGATGCCCGCGGACCCCGGGAGGTGACCCTCTTGGATGGTGCTGTCATGTCCGAACAGGAATTTGCCTTGGCAGAGGAGACCAACTTCACCCCTTCCATCATCTTTTACGATCGCGCGGGCCGGGAGGCCTTGCGTTTGCGGGGCTATTACCCCCCCTATCAATTCCGCGCCGCCCTCGAATATGTCGCTGATGGTCATTACGCCAGAGAGAGTTTTCGCGATTACCTGGCGCGTGGTGATGACCGGCTCGTCTTCGATGCCGAGGATCTCAATGATGAAGACTTCTTCGCCTCCGCACCCTTTAATTTGGATCGGAGTCGGTTCCCCGGGGAGCGGCCCCTGGTCGTTTTTTTTGAGCAGGGGGATTGCCATGCCTGTGATGTGCTGCATGGCCAGCTATTGCGCGATGTCACTCTTCGCCATTTGATTCAGAGTCTGGATAGCGTTCAGCTCGACATGCGCGCCGCCACCCCGGTGGTAACACCAAGCGGGCAGCGGACCCAAGCCCGGGACTGGGCCGCCGCCCTGGGGCTTTTCCATGCCCCCACCCTGATCTTCTTCGATGAGCATGGCCAGGAGGTCCTGCGCCTGGACTCCCTGGTCCGTTTTTATCGCCTCGGCCAGGTCCTCAATTATGTCTCCAGTCGCGCCTATCGGGATCAGAGCTATCCCCAATGGCGCGCCCAGCGTTCTGAATAGCCCAATCCCTGGGGTCTAACCTCTGGTCGGCAAGATCGGGAATCCGGGCTCGTGCCCGTCATCTCGCTCGGTTACACCCGCACCCTCGCCCGACTTCCCGCCCGGACCACATTCAAATTTGTGCGCCGCAGCATTTACGGCTATGGTTAAGTCCTAGCGAGACCTCCCTCGCCTGCCTTCACGATCGGGGTGTCAGGGGATCGCCAGGTTTATACACGATTCTGCGTCCATGGCACGCGAACCGGTCGCTTCTTTCTTAAGCAGGCCCCTTGGGGCCCCATGTTGTACTCCAAGGAATTTTCGATGCAATTTAGTTTATATGTGGCCGGGGCCGGCAGGGGCACCGGCAAGTCTGTCGTTGCCCTAGGCTTGATGGAGATGCTTTCGGCATTCAATCGCAAGATTGGTTTCTTCCGCCCCATTGTCCAACGGTCCGCGCAAGAGGATGCCCTCATCGAACTCATGCGCGCCCGTTACAACTTGCAATTCGAGCCGGAGATGCTCTACGGCTGCACTGCGGAAGACGCCAAGCATCTGCTGGGTAGTGGGCATTACGATGAATTACTCAAGCGGATCCTGACCAAGTACAAGGCCCTGGAGGAGGGGTGCGACCAAGTGGTGTGTGCCGGTACCGATTATGACGGCCTGGTGCCCTCTTTGGAATTCGACTTCAACGCCGACCTGGCCAACAACCTCGGCTGTCTCCTGATCGTGGTGGTGAAGGGCTTCAAGCGCGATCCCGAGGAGATTCTGGATGCCGTGCGTCTAGCTCAGGAATCCCTGCTGGACCGTGGTAGCGATGTCTGGGCGACTGTTATCAATGGCGTGGCAGCGGAACACCTCGTTGTCATGCGTGAGCAGGTACGTTCGGCCCTACCGGATGCCTCGGTCTATGTGCTCCCCGAGCACCCCTTGCTCGGCAAGCCAACCATAGGGGAAATCGCGTTGGCGCTCAAGGCACGACGCCTTTACGGTGACGACGACACCCTGACCCAGGTCGTGACCCACTTCAAGATTGCCGCTATGGAGGTACCGGACTTCCTCAATCACCTGGAGGATGGCTCTCTCATCATTACGCCAGGCGATCGCGCGGACATCATTCTCGCCAGCCTGGTGGCGGATGCCTCCACGAACTTCCCCCGTGTCGCGGGGCTGCTGCTGACCGGCGGGATCGATCCGGGAGAGAACCTGCGCCGGCTCATGGGCGGCCTACGGCGGGCCAAGGTGCCTATCCTCAGCGTGGATACCGATACCTACATGACGGCCATGGACCTTAACCGGGTCCATGCCAGCATCCTGCCCACGGATGATCGCAAGATCGCCGCCGCTATCGGCCTATTTGAGGCCAATGTCATGAGCGAATTGCCACAAGGCCCGCCGGCACGGCATCTGGAACGCCGCACTCCCCTCATGTTCGAGTACGAGTTGTTCCGCCGCGCCAAGTCTCAGCGCCGCCACATCGTGCTGCCAGAGGGCGAGGACGAGCGGATTCTCCGCGCCGCCGAGATTCTCACCCTGCGCGACGTCGTCGATCTGACCCTGCTCGGCGACCCGGATAAGATCGGCAGCAGTGTCCGTGACCTAGGCCTCAAGCTGAACGGAGTCAGAATCATCGATCCCGTAACCGCGCCAGAGCGTGAGCGCTATGGCCGCACCTATTTCGAATTGCGGCGGCACAAGGGCATATCGGAACAGATGGCCTTTGATCTGATGCAGGATGTGAGTTACTTCGGCACCTCCATGGTCTATCAGGGTGACGCCCATGGTATGGTCTCCGGCGCCATGCATACGACCCAGCACACCATCCGGCCCGCCTTCGAGATCATCAAAACCCGGCCGGGTGCCAAGATCGTCTCCAGCGTCTTTTTCATGTGCCTGGCGGATCGGGTGTTGGTCTATGGTGACTGCGCTGTGAACCCTAATCCTAACGCTGAGGAGTTGGCGGACATCGCCATCTCCTCCGCTGAAACCGCCGCCGCCTTTGGCATCGAGCCGCGGGTGGCCATGCTCTCCTATTCCACCGGTGCCTCCGGTAAGGGCGCGGATGTGGACAAGGTGCGGGAGGCCACGCGCATCGCCCATGCCCGCCGGCCCAATCTCAAACTGGAGGGACCCATCCAGTACGATGCCGCAATCGATCCCGACGTGGCACGTTCCAAGATGCCGGACAGTGAGGTGGCGGGGCAGGCGACCGTCTTCATCTTCCCGGATCTCAATACCGGCAATAACACCTACAAGGCCGTGCAGCGCAGCGCCGATGCCATTGCCATCGGTCCCGTCCTGCAAGGGCTCAATAAGCCCGTCAATGACCTTAGTCGCGGCTGCCTGGTGGCCGATATCGTCAATACCGTCATCATTACCGCCATTCAGGCCCAGACGGTGCCGTTAGCGGTTTGAGAGTTACGACCGGGGAGGGCGCTTCTCCCTCATCCCCCTGTACATCCTGGATATCCCATGAAAGTTCTGGTTCTCAATTCCGGTAGCTCGTCGATTAAATATCAGCTCTTCCAGTCCGCTGGCTGGCGGGTCCTGGCGGCGGGCGCCGTCAATCGCATCGGCGAGCCGCGGGGTGACTTCCAGGGTCGCTGGGTGGATGAGGCAGGACAGGAGCAGGGCTTCGACCTGGCCCTACCGATCGCCCATCATGGCGCGGGACTGGAACTGATAGCCGACCGGTTGCGCGCGACCGGGGTGCTGGCGGATCTGGGTGAACTGATGGCCATCGGCCACCGGGTGGTCCATGGTGGCGAGGCCTTCCAGCGCCCGACCCGGGTGGATGACGAGGTCATCGCCGTCATTCGCGACATGATCCCCCTGGCCCCCCTGCATAACCCGGCCAATCTGGAGGGCATCGATGTGGCGATCCGCCTCTTTCCCGGGGTGCCGCAGGTGGCGGTCTTCGATACCGCCTTTCACCAGACCATGCCCCCCGCGGCCTATCGCTATGCCCTGCCGGAAAACCTTTACCGGCAGCATCGGGTCCGGCGCTATGGCTTCCATGGCAGTTCCCACGCCTACGTCAGTCGGCGGGCGGCGGTACTGCTCGGCAAGGAGGCAGGGGAGTGCAATTGCATCACTCTGCATCTGGGCAATGGGGCCAGCGCGGCGGCGGTGCGGGGCGGCGAGAGCATCGACACCTCCATGGGCCTGACCCCGTTGGAGGGTCTGGTGATGGGCACCCGCTGTGGTGATCTGGACCCCGCCATTCATTTCTATCTGGCCAAGAACCTGGGTATGGACAACCCGACCCTGGACGACCTCCTGAACTGCCGCAGCGGTCTGCTAGGGCTCTGCGGCGTCAACGATATGCGCGAGATTCACCGGCGCATCGCCCAGGGCGATCCCGCCGCCGCCCTGGCCCTGGAGGTCTTCTGCCACCGGCTGCGCAAATATCTCGGGGCTTACTGGATTGAATTGGGCCGCCTGGATGCCCTGGTCTTCACCGGGGGCATTGGTGAGAACGATGCGGAGGTGCGGGCGCGCACCTGCGCCGGTTTGGAGGGGATGGGCATTCTTTTGGACGGGGAGGCCAATCAGGCCCGCGGTCAGAATGGGCGCCGGGTCAGCCGGCCGGAGAGTCCGGTGGCGGTGCTGGTTATCCCCACCAACGAGGAGTTGGAGATCGCACGTCAGACCTTGGAGGCGGTGAGCGGGGTAGCCGATTAGGAGGTGCAGGTGGTGTATTCACGGCTGATACAAGCCAAAATGGGAACATATGCGTTACCATTTGCTCTATGTCTTACCAGATCAAAGAACTGCTACTGGCCGATGGCGACAGCCCCTTCGCGGCGTGGTTTGGGTCGCTGGAAGCCGTCGCCGCAGCTAAGGTGCGCGTGGCGTTGAGCCGGATGGAACTGGGCAACCTGTCCAACGTCGAGTGGTTCCGTGGCATTGGCGAATACAAGATCGATTGGGGGCCGGGGCTGCGCATCTATCTGGCCAAAGACGGTCTGAAGATCGTCATGCTGATCGGTGGCGGCACCAAGAAGCGTCAGCAGCAGGACATCGACGAGGCGATGGCCCTGTGGGAAGACTATAAGCGCCGCAAGGCATCAACCCCGAAAGGAGCGAAGTGACATGGCACTGACCCGTGACTTCAAAGAGACCGTGGCCGCGCGCGTGCAGAGCGATCCGGCTTTTGCGCAGGCCCTTCTGGATGAGGCCATCACCCTGTTCGTCAATGGCGAGCCGGAATCGGCCAAGCTGATCCTGCGCGACCTCGTCAACGCCACTGTCGGTTTTGAGGCGCTCGCCGTGGAAATTCACAAGCCAACCAAGAGTTTGCATCGGATGCTGTCGCAGTCGGGCAATCCGACCATGAGCAATATCTCGGCGGTCTTTGCGGCCATCAAGCGTGCACTCAAGGTCGAGGTCCACACCCAGATCGGGATGGCCTGACGCCAGAGAATGGCAACATTGCCCACCGGAAGCACGACTTGCCCAAGCATTAGGGAGGGTTGCTACAGAGTGCCCGAAGCCGCGGCCACCGGCGCGCGCAGTTTGCGCACGATGGCCATGGCCATCTCCAGGGCCTGCTCATAATTGAGGCGTGGATCGACCTGGGTGCGATAGGCGCGCTCGAGGCCCACCTCGTCCAGTCCCCGGGCGCCGCCCAGGCATTCGGTGACATCGTCGCCGGTCAACTCGAAGTGGACGCCACCCAGGTGACCGCCCAGTTCGCGGTGGATGTCGAAGGCCAGGCTCAGTTCCGCCAGAATCCGGTCGAAGCGCCGGGTCTTATAGCCGCTGGCGGTGGTCTCGGTATTGCCGTGCATGGGGTCGCAGACCCAGAGGACCGGGTTGCCGGTGCGCCGGATGGCCTCGATCATGGGGGGTAGTTCAGCGGCGATCTGGTCCGCCCCGAAGCGGTGAATCAGGACCAGTCGACCCGGCTCCCGCTGGGGATTCAGCCGTTCCACCAGGGCCTCCAGCCAGGCGGGGGACAGGCCGCCACCCAGCTTGACCCCGACCGGGTTGGCGATGCCACTCATGAATTCCACATGGGCCCCGTCCGGGTCGGCGGTGCGCAGCCCGATCCAGGGCAGGTGGGCGCTGAGATCGAACCAGCCCGGGAAGCGGCGCACCTGGCGGGTCAGAGTCTGCTCGTAAGGCAGGTGCAGGGCCTCGTGGCTGGTGAAGAACTGCACCCGGGCCAGTTCCCCCGAGGCGCTACAGCCCACCGCCCGCAGGAAGCGCAGGGATTCGCCCAGGTCCGCCACCATCTTGCGGTAGTCCTGGGCGCTGGGCGCATGGGCCATGAAGCCCAGGTCCCAGTTCTCCGGATGGTGGAGATCGGCGAAGCCACCCTCGGACAGGGCGCGAATGAAGTTGAGGGTCAGGGCGGCCCGCCCATGGCCGAGCAGCAGGCGCGCCGGGTCGGGGGTGCGCGCCGCGCGGGTGAATTCGGGGCCGTTGACCAGATCGCCGCGATAGCTGGGCAGGGTTACGCCCTCCCGGGTCTCTAGGTCCGCCGAGCGCGGCTTGGTGTACTGGCCGGCGATGCGCCCGACCCGGATCACCCGCTGCTTCAGACCCTGCACCAGAATCAGGCTCATCTGGAGCAGAATCTTGAGTTTGTTGGCGATGATGTCCGATTGGCAGTCGGCGAAACCCTCGGCGCAGTCGCCGCCCTGGAGCAGGAAGCCATCGCCCCGCGCCGCCGCCGCCAACTGTTTCCGCAGCGAATAGATCTCCCAGGAGGTGACCAGTGGCGGCAGGGAGGCCAGTTCCGCCAGGGCGGCCTCCAGGGCCGGCCGGTCCGGGTAGCGGGCCTGTTGCAGGGCGGGGCGCGCCTGCCAGGAGGCAGGGGACCAGGCCGGCATGGCCGGGGTGACCGGGCCGGTCAAGTGGCGGCCTGGGCGGCGCGGCCTGCTTCGAAGGCCTGCTCATTAACCGCCACCAGGGCGGGCTTGCGGGAGCGGAAACGGCTCAGAATGGCCTCCTTGAGGATCTCAGCGGGGAAGGGTAGGTAGTCGGAGATGGCCCCGAGCATCACGGTGTTGACCATTTTAGCGTTGCCCAGCTCCCGGGCGATGGCCCCCGCATCGAAGGCATGGACCTCGATGCCCCGGGAGCGCATCTCCGCCACCGGGTCATCCGGGTAAGGGAAGAGACCCAGGGTCACCACCGGCGGCTCCTGGCGCAAGCGATTGACCATGGCCACGCCCCCGTGGCGCAATTGGCCACACCAGCGCAGAGCCTCCGCCGGCTCGAAGCCCACCAGGATGTCGGCCTCGCCATGGGGAATGGCTGGGGACAGGACCCGGTGGCCAAAGCGCACATGGGAGGTGACTACGCCCCCGCGCTGGGCCATGCCCGCCACCTCGGTTTTCTTGACGTCATAGCCCTGGGAGAGGGCGGTCTGCGAAAGGATCTCGGCCGCCGTCATGACACCCTGACCACCAATGCCGGCGACCAGGATGTTGGTGACCTGGCCTGAGGGGATCATGTCAGGGTTCATAGCCGTGGCCCGGCCCGATTAAAGGCGGTGAGGGGGAGGATGGCCTCGGGTCCGCAGGTGCCGGGGCAGAGATCACAGCCGGTGCAGGCGGCGCTGTCGATGGCGACGAAAGTCAGCTCCTTCTCGGTGCCATTGGGCTTGACCACCGTCTCGCGCCGGGTGACGGCGATGGCGGGGCAACCCACCGCCAGGCAGTTGGAGCAGCCGGTACACTTCTCCTCGTCCACGGCGTAGGGCGGTTTGTTGCGGTAGCGTCCGGTGAGGACGCAGGGCTGGTTGGTGATGATGACTGAGGTATCCTCGACCTTCACCTCCTCGCGCAGGGCCTTGAAGAGGACCGGCAATTCGTAGGGATTGACCTCGTGGACGCGCTCCGGCTTGACGCCCAGGGCCTCTACCAGCTTGCGGAAGTTGATCTTGGGGGCCTCGAGGCCGTGGATGTCGCGCCCGGTGCCGGGGTGCTCCTGGCCGCCGGTCATGCCCACGGCGCTATTGTCCAACAGCAGGATGGTGACATTGCCCCGGTTGTAAACGATATCCAGCAGGCCCTGCATGCCCATGTGCAGGAAGGTGGAATCGCCGATGACGGCGAGCACGCGCTTGTCCTTGTCGGCCGCGCTGCGGCCCTTGTCCAGGCCCAGAGCCACGCCCATGGAGGCGCCCATGGAGATGCAGGTATCCAGGGCGTTCCAGGGGTGACCGGCGCCCAGGGTGTAGCAGCCGATGTCGCCGGCGATCTGGGTGTTCTTAATTTTGGACAGGCAGTAATAGATGCCCAGGTGGGGACAGGCGACGCACATGGTCGGCGGGCGGGGGAAGACCTGAACCGGGGTGGTGAAGGCGAGGGGGCGCTTGGGGGCGGGCTCCAACTCCGCCGGTTCACCCAGGAAGGCGCGGATGGCGGGGCGCAGGATATGGGGAGCCAGTTCGCCCATGCGTGGCAGCAGGTCCTTGCCGTGGACCGGAATGCCCGCGGCGCGGATCTCCTGCTCCAGGAGGGGTTCAACCTCCTCGACCACGACCAGATGCTCGACCTGTGCCGCCAGGGCGCGGATCAGGCCCAGGGGGGGCGGATAGCTGAAGCCCAGCTTGACCAGGGGCGCGTCGGGAAAGGATTCCAGGACGTGCAGATAGGTGGGTCCCGAGGTGACAAAGCCGATCCGCAGGTCCTTGCCGGCCTCGAGCCGGTTCAGATCGGTGACCTCCGCGAAGGCGCGGAGCTGCTCCTCGCGGGCCAGCATGAGGGGGATGCGGCGACCAGCATTCATGGGCGTCATGACCATGCGGGCCGGATTTTTCTGGAAGCCCTTGACCAGGCGCTCCTCCCGCTCGCCCGTTACCACCACCCCCTTGACATGGCAGATACGGGTCGTGAGGCGCAGGAGCACCGGGGTGTCGAATTGCTCCGAGAGGGCGAAGGCCTCCCGAGTCATCTCATAGGCCTCCTGGGCGTCGGCGGGCTCCAGGACGGGGAGGTGGGCGAAGCGGCCCCAGTGGCGGGAGTCCTGCTCATTCTGGGAGGAGGACAGGCCTACGTCGTCCGCCACGGCCACCACCAGACCACCACCGACCCCAATGAGGGTCTGGGTCATGAGAGCGTCCGAGGCCACGTTCAGACCGACGTGTTTCATGGCGCAGAGGGCGCGGCTTCCCGCCAGGGAGGCGCCGATCGCCACCTCCAGCGCAACCTTCTCGTTGACCGACCACTCCGCGTAGAGGTCTTTATAGGTGGCGGTGTATTCGAGGATTTCCGTGGCGGGCGTGCCGGGGTAGGCCGCCGCCACCCGGCAGCCCGCTTCCCAGGCACCGCGCGCGACGGCCTCGTTACCAGACATAAAGCGGCGTTCGGGTTGGGGTAGGGGATTCACCGCGCTCAAGGCTAGGTCTCTCCGCATGGTCGGTTGGCAAAAATTGGCATTATACTGGCATCGCTGTCCCACGGGCAGGATCGGCTTGGGGTTGCGAGACTGCCCGGGGCCCGCTCGATGCGCGCCATCAGCCCTTTCCGCCCGTCCGACCCCCGTCCACGGAGGATCCATGGTGGGTCCCGGTTCAGCCCTGACCCTTACCCCTACCCCTGTCGTAGCCGGAGCTGCCCATGTCCCTGGTCCAGACCGAAAATCTCAATGTTGTTGCCTTCGACCACATGCCCTCGCCCGATGAGATCAAGGCCCAGGTCCCTCTGACGGACCGGGCGGCGGCGGTGGTGGTGGCGGGACGCCAGGCCTTGATGGATATCCTCGATCGTCGGGACTCCCGCCGCTTCCTGGTTGTTGGCCCCTGCTCCATTCACGATCCGGTGGCGGGCCTCGATTACGCCAGCCGCCTCAAGGCCTTGGCGGATGAGGTCGCGGATGTACTGGTACTGGTGATGCGAGTCTATTTCGAGAAGCCCCGCACGGCGACGGGCTGGAAGGGCTTTATCAACGATCCTTTCATGGATGACTCCTTTCGCATCGACGTCGGGATGGAGAAGGCGCGCCGTTTCCTGTTGGATGTCTGCGAACTCGGCCTGCCCACGGGTACTGAGGCCCTGGACCCCATTGCGCCCCAGTATTACGGGGACCTGGTGAGCTGGACGGCGATCGGCGCCCGCACCTCCGAATCCCAGACCCACCGGGAGATGGCCTCGGGTCTCTCCACTCCGGTGGGGTTCAAGAACGGCACGGACGGGGATCTGGAGGTGGCTATCAACGCCATCATCTCCGCCGCTCACCCCCATAGCTTTTTGGGCATCAACAACCAGGGCCAGTCGGCGATTACCCGCACCCGTGGCAACCCCTATGGCCATATCGTGCTGCGTGGCGGCGGTGGGCGACCGAATTACGATACCGTCTCCATCGCCCTGGCCGAACAGGCCTTGGCCAAGGCCGGGCTCCCTGGCAACATCGTCGTGGATTGCTCCCACGCCAACTCCTGGAAGCAGCCTGACTATCAGCCCCTGGTGATGCGGGATGTCATGCACCAGATTCGCGAGGGCAACGGCTCGGTGGTGGGGCTCATGATCGAAAGCCATTTGGAGGCGGGTAATCAGCCGATTCCGGCGGACCTGTCGCAACTCAGATATGGCTGCTCGGTAACCGATGCCTGCGTCGGTTGGGATACCACCGCCGCCATGATCCGGGATGGGGCCTCCCTGTTGCGCGAGGTTTCCCGGCGGGCCTGAGGATTGGGTCTTGGACCGGCTGTTTTGCCAGAACCTGTCATGGACCCACATCGCCTTTCGTCGGGTTCCTTGCTAATTCGCGGACGATATCCCCGGAAAATAGATTTTTTCGGCCCTCATCCGTCATAATCCGATCGGCGGTGAGAATGATGCTCGGATTGTGACCTGGCTTGATCTCATCATTAAGGGTCGCGGCCCGTTTCAGCGCGGCTCGGCCAGTGATTAAAAACGATAATGAGACGAGGGTAACATCCGATGGGGAAGACTGCTATTTGGGCGGCGGCCATGCTGGCCGTTGCCGCAACCCCGGTGCTGGGCGCCGAGGGGTTTTCTTGGGGTGGCGATTTTCGGTTTCGGATAGAGAGCCTCAACCATATCCCAACCGATATACCCACCTACGAGTTTTACCAGCTCTACAATCGCGATCGCACGCGCCTCTGGGCCAAGTATGGCTTCAACGAGGACATCGATTTCTATGCGCGTCTGACTAACGAGTTCCGGTTTTTCGATACCAGCAATGGCCGGCAGGATCCTGGCACCTGGGAGTTCCTGGGGGAGGTTACGCCGGATCAGTTCTACCTGGATCTGCGCAAGCTGGCTAACGGCCTGATTACCACCCGCCTGGGTCGCCAGGATTTCATCTACGGCACCGGCAAGATCCTGGCCGATGGCACCCCTCTCGACGGTTCCCGCACCTTTTTCGCCGATGGCGCCAAGGTCACCTTCAACTTCGAGGGGCACAGCCTGGACCTGCTAGGCCTCTACACCGCCCAGCAGCCCCAGCCCGTCATCAACAATCAGGACACCAACCTGATTGAGACCGATCAGTGGGCAGCGGGCCTCTACGGCAAGTACAACCGCTTTGAACAGGTCCCTTTCGAGTATTACTGGATATACAAGCACGAGGACGATACCGCCACCAGTTACCGGAACCAGCTCGGGAAATTTGTCACCGCTGACGCCAATTTCAGCACCTTCGGGTTTCGCGTCATGCCCAAGTTTGGGTATGGCTTCACCGGCAATCTGGAGGTGGCGACCCAGGCAGGTACCCACGGCACCGATGATGTGAATGGCAGCATGGTCGATGCCAGTCTCTCCTATGCCCCAGACCTGCTGCCCAATTTCAAGCCCCTCCTCAAGCTGGGCTACTGGTACCTCTCGGGTAACGAGGCCGGCTCCACCAGCAACGAGGGCTGGCATCCCGTTTATGGTCGCCAGCCCCAGGACAACTGGGGTGAATTGCTCGGCTACACCCTGGTCGGCAGCCAGTATTCCGTCTTCGGCTGGAGCAATTTCTCCACGCCCTTCGTGGCCATGGAGGTGTCTCCCATCCAAAAGTCCCGGCTGACGCTCCGCTATTCCTGGGTGGGCGCCAACGAGAACGACGGCCTCGGTGGTGGTACGGGTAAGGATCGCGGGGGCCTCTTCTTTGCCCTCCTGACCTTCGAGATCCTCCCGCAACTCAAGGGGCACCTCTGGGGCGAGTGGTTTGATCCGGGCGATTACTACCGGCCGACCGCGAATGGCGATAGCTTCGTGCGCCTGAATCTTGAGTACAGCTTCTAGAATGGCCCCCAGCCAAGTGCCTCAATTCGATTTATCACCAGGTTACAGAGCATGAAACTCACCCATATCCTCACGGCCGTTACCAGCGCGGCCCTCTTCGCCCTCGGGGCCCCGGCCCAAGCGGCGGACAGTATCAAGATTGGTACCTTCCTGGCGGTCACGGGGCCCGCGGCCTTCCTGGGCGATCCGGAACTCAAGACGCTGCAGTTGTATGTGGATGCCATCAATGAGCAAGGTGGCCTGCTCGGCAAGCCCGTGGAACTTATCCATTACGATACGGGCGGCAATGCCAAGGAGGCGGTCAACTTCTTCAAGCGCCTGGTTAAGAAGGATCAGGTGGATATCATCGTCGGCGGCTCCTCCTCCGGGGAGTCCCTAGCAGTCATGCCCCTGGCGGAAGAGGAAGAGATCCCCTTTATCTCCATGGCCGGGGCGGTAAAGATCATCGAGCCGGTGCAAAAATGGACCTTCAAGACACCCCATACGGATCGCATGGCGGCCGCCAAGATCTACACCGACATGAAGCGCCGGGGCCTGACCAAGGTTGCTCTCATCAGCGGTGACGGGGGATTCGATAAATCGGGTCGGGAGGAGTCCCTCAAGCTGGCGCCTGAGTACGGCATCACGATCGTCGCGGATGAGTCCTATGGCAACAAGGATACGGATATGACCGCCCAGCTCACCAAGATCCGCGATAGTGGCGCTCAGGCCATCCTCAACTTTGGCTTCGGCACAGGACCAGCCATCGTGACCAAGAATTTACGCCAGTTGGGTATCGACCTGCCCCTTTATCAATCTCACGGCGTGGCCTCAAAGAAATACATCGAATTGGCCGGGGCTGCGGCGGAGGGCGTGCGCTTGCCAGCCGCGGCCTTGCTGGTGCCGGAAAAGCTGGCGGACACGGACCCCCAAAAGCCCGCCCTCCTGGCCTACACCCAGAAATACCAAGCGGCTCATGGCGATGTCTCCACCTTCGGGGGGCATGCCTACGACGCCCTCTTCCTCGCCGTCGAGGCCATCAAGCGCGCGGGTACCACCGACAAGGCCAAGGTGCGGGATGAGATCGAGAAGACCCAGGGTTTCCCGGGCACCGCCGGTATTTTTAACATGAGCCCTCAGGATCACATGGGCTTGGGGTTGGATGCCTTCAAGCTCCTGGAGATTCGTAACGGCGACTGGACCATCGTGGAAGAGGGCTGAGCGCCCCGGGCCGGGACGCGGGGCGGTCTCCCGGTCTGTCCGCTCCGTGCGCTTATCCGCATTCTCGACCCTAGGGCCCCCTCCTCAATCCAGCCGTTCGAGACTCACCAGCTCAAGATGTGGGATCAAATCCTCCAGTTTATCCTGACCGGCATCACCCTGGGTTCTACCTATGCCCTGGTGGCCCTGGGTTTTGCCATCATCTACAACGCCTCGGACGTGGTGAACCTGGCTCAGGGGGAATTCGTGATGCTGGGGGCCATGAGCGCTATCTCCCTGTCCGCGGGGCAAGGTGTGCCCCTGCCAGCGGCTATCCTCCTGTCGGTGCTGGTGACCATGATCCTGGGGATGATGCTGCAACGCTTTGCCATCGCCCCAGCCCGGGGGATAACGGTGGTGGGGACCATCATCATCACCATCGGCGCCTCCATCTTTCTGCGGGGCCTGGCCCTGCTCATCTGGGGCAAGGACATCCACGCCCTGCCGCATTTCTCCGGCGAGATCCCGATCCGCCTGGGCGAGGTCACCCTCCTGCCGCAGAATCTCTGGGTCATGGGGGGCGCGGCGGTGCTGGTGCTGGCGGTCCATCTCTTTTTCAATCGGACCCTGTTGGGTAAGGCCATCCTCGCCTGTTCCTGCAATCGGACCGCGGCCCAACTCGTGGGCATCAATGTGGGCCGCATGCTGCTGGTGGCCTACGGCCTCTCCGCCATGCTCGGCGCCATGGCGGGGGTCCTGGTGGCACCCATCACCTATACCTCCTATGACGCCGGCATCATGCTCGGCCTCAAGGGCTTCGCCGCCGCCATCCTCGGCGGCATGGGCAATCCCATGGGCGCCGTGGCGGGCGGTCTGCTGCTGGGTCTGCTGGAGTCCCTGGCCGCGGGCCTCATTTCCTCGGGCTACAAGGACGCCATCGCCTTCGTCATCCTGCTCCTGGTGCTCTTCCTGCGCCCGAGCGGCCTCTTTGGCCGCGACTCGGCGGAGCGGGTCTGAAGACAATCATGAAGCGTCTGCGTGGCTGGTGGCTGCTGGCGGGGGTGCTCGCCGCTCTTCCCCTCATCTTTCCCGGCAACTACTACCTCATCGTGGTGGGGGCCGCCGCCGGCCTGTTCGCGATTCTGGCGGTTGGGCTCAATCTGCTGATGGGCTACGCCGGCCAGATTTCCCTGGGCCATGCCGCCTTTTTCGGCCTCGGCGCCTATGCCTCGGCGATTCTCACCAGCCGCCATGGCTGGAACCCCTGGCTGGCCCTAGGCGCGGGTCTGGTGGTCACCGGCCTGATTGCCTATCTCATCGCCCGCCCCGTCTTGCGCCTGAAGGGGCACTACCTGGCCATGGCGACCCTAGGCTTTGGCATCATCATTCACATCCTGCTGGTCCAGACGGGCAGCCTGACCGGGGGGCCTGACGGTATTGGCGAGATACCGCCCCTGTCCCTTTTCGGCTGGGCCATCGATACCGACGAGCGCTGGTATGGCGTCATCGCCGCCGTCCTGCTGCTCGTGGTGCTGCTGGCCCTCAACCTCATGGACTCCCGCACCGGGCGGGCCCTGCGCGCCCTCCACGGCTCCGAGGTGGCGGCGGGCATGATGGGCATCGACACGGCGGCGGCCAAGACCTCCGTCTTTGTTCTCGCCGCCCTGACGGCGGGCCTGGCGGGCAGCCTCTTCGCCCATCAGCAGGCCTTCGTCAGCCCGGATTCCTTCAACTTCTTCGTCTCCATCGAACTGGTCACCATGGTGGTGCTGGGGGGTATGGCCTCTACCTTTGGCGCCATCCTGGGCGCCGTGATCCTCACCTTTCTGCCCGAATTGCTGGTGGTATTCGAGGATTACGAGGTCCTGATCTTCGGCGCCATCCTCATGCTGATCATGATCTTCCTACCCCAGGGTATCGTCGGGGGCTTGCAGGACCTCTGGCGGGCGGGGCGTCGCTTCCGCGGCCGGCGGGGCAGGGTGGGCTAGTATGCTGCTTGAGGCCAGCGGGCTGACCAAGTCCTTCGGGGGCGTCACCGCCATCGCCGATCTGGACTTCGGCGTGCCCGAGGGCCTGGTCTACGCCGTCATCGGCCCCAATGGCGCCGGCAAGACCACTCTCTTCAATCTCATCTCCGGTATCTATCGTCCAGACGAGGGCCGGCTGAGCTTCACGGGCCAGGACCTCATCGGTCGGGCGACTTACCAAATCGCCCGTCAGGGCCTGTCGCGGACCTTTCAGAATCTCCAGATTTTCTTCAATATGAGTGTGCTGGAGAACGTCATGGTGGGCTGCCATGGCCGCGCCCGGACGGGCCTGGCCGGAGCCCTGTTGCGTCTGCCGCGTATGCGCCGGGAGGAAGAGGAGATCCGCCACTGGGCACGGGAGGCCCTGAACTTCTGTGACCTGGGGGGTCTGAAGGGTCGCCAGGCGAGTGAACTGCCCTACGGCGCCCTCAAGCGCCTGGAGATCGCCCGCGCCCTGGCCGCCCGGCCGCGCCTGCTACTGATGGACGAACCCGCCGCCGGCCTCAATGACACTGAAACCCTGGAGATGCGTGGCCTCATCGGCCGCATCCGCGACCAAGGCATCACCATCCTGCTGGTGGAGCACAACATGGGGTTGGTGATGCGGGTCTCGGATCGCATCCTGGTTCTGGATTACGGCAGCCGCCTGGCGGAGGGCACCCCCGCCGAGGTGCGCGCCAATCCCCAGGTCGTTGCCGCCTATCTGGGGGGGGAGGTCCACTATGCCGTCGAGTGAGCCTCTGCTCCAGGTGCGCGGCCTGCGCGGCCGTTACGGTCCGGTCGAGGTTCTGCACGGCGTGGACCTCCAGGTCGAGGCCGGCGAACTGGTGGCCATCGTCGGCGCCAATGGCGCCGGCAAGACCACCCTGCTGCACATCCTCTCCGGTATTCACCGCGCTAGCGCCGGCCAGATTCTGCTGGAAGGCCAGGATATTGGCCGCCTCCCTCCCCATCGCATTGTCCAGGCGGGCATCTGTCAGGTCCCCGAGGGCCGGCAGGTCTTCGCCCCCCTCAGCGTCGAGGACAACCTGCGCCTGGGAGGCTATTCCCAGCACCACCATCAGGCCTGGGTGGAACAGCAACTCCAATACATCTATGCCCTCTTCCCCATCCTGGAGGAGCGGCGCGCCCAGACCGCCGGCACCCTGTCGGGCGGCCAGCAGCAGATGCTCGCCATCGGCCGCGCCCTGCTGGCCCGGCCGCGCCTCTTGTTACTGGATGAGCCCTCCATGGGCCTGGCGCCGCTGCTGGTGGAGGAGATCCTACGGGTGGTGCGGGAGTTGAATCACCAGGGGGTGACCATCCTGCTGGTTGAGCAGAATGCCCGCGCCGCCCTGGGCGTGGCCCATCGCGGCTATGTACTGGAGACGGGCCGGGTGGCCATGGCCGCCTCCGCCGCGACGCTCCTGAATGACGAAGGGGTCAAAAGGGCCTATCTGGGGTACTGAATACCAAAGGAAACAGCGATGTATGTCGAGCAGATCATGAGCCGGCCGGTGGATACCATCACCACGGACCTCAAACTGAGCCAGGTCGCGCACCTGATGCGCGCCAAGGGGCGTCGCTTCCTGCCCGTAGTAGACGGGACCGGCCGTCTCATGGGTCTCCTGTCGCACCGGGAGTTGGAAAAGGCGGAACCCTCGGCCATCACCACCCTGTCCGTGGGAGAGGTCAACTATCTGATGGCCAAGGTCAAGGTGGAGCAGGTCATGCGCCGGGAGGTGATCACCTGCGGTCCCGATACCCTGGTGGAGGTGGCTGGCCAACTGATGCGCGACCGGGGCATCGGTTGCCTGCCGGTGGTCGATGGCGAGGGTCGCCTGCTGGGCATCGTCACCGATGACGATATCCTCGATTTTTTCCTGGCCATCACGGGTTGCGGTCTGGAAGACACCACGCGCATCGCCGTTCACCTCCCGGATCGCGCCGGCGAACTGGCCAAACTGCTGGCCGCCATTAACGGCCAGGGCGGCTATATCGCGACCGTGGTCTCGCCGGTGGCCCCGGACGAGACCGGCATGCGTGTGGTCATTGTCCGCTTTCGCGCCGCCGATCCCGCGGCCCTGGACCGGCATTTGCGCGGCCTGGGCTATGACCTCTATACCGAGGAGTTGGCCACATCCCGATGAACGACCAAAAGCCAGACTCTAACCCCGATCTTGAGGCCGAGCGGGTCGGCCGCTGGCTGGAGCAGGAGGATCGCCTGGCGCGTCTGCTGGGCATGGAACTGGTCAAGGTGACACCGGGTGCCTGCCAGGTGCGGATGGTGGTAGGGCCCGACATGCTCAACGCCGTCGGCCTGACCCATGGCGGCGCCACCTATGCCCTGGCCGACTTTGCCTTTGCCGTGGCCTCCAACAGTCATGGGACCGTCGCCGTTGCCCTCGCCACCCAGATGAGTTATCCGGCCGCCAGTCGCCTGGGGGACACCCTGATCGCCGAAGCGCGGGAGGTCAGCCGGGGCGAACGCACCGGCCTCTATGCCATTGAGGTCAGGACCGCCAAGAACAAGCTGGTGGGCCATTTTTCCGGCACCGTATTTCGGCGCGGCGAGCCCATCGCGCCTTGGATGAAACCTACGAACCCTGGGGACAAGTCATGATCCTGCACACCAAAGTCGAAACCATGCCCCGCGAGGACCTGGAGAAGCTCCAGCTCAAGCGCCTGCAAACCACCGTCGAGCGCTGCTATTGCACCGTTGGCTTTTATCATGACGCCATGGACGAGTTGGGCGTCAAGCCCCGCCACATCCAGGCCCTGACCGATACCCGCCTGCTGCCCTACACCAAGAAAGAGCATCTGCGCGACAGCTACCCCTTCGGCCTGTTCGCGGTGCCCCTGGATCAGGTGGTACGTGTCCATGCCTCCTCCGGCACCACCGGCAAGCCCACGGTCGTCGGCTACACGGCCCGGGACATCCGCACCTGGAGCCAGCTCATGGCCCGCTCCCTGGCCGCTGCGGGCCTGCGCCCGGGCGACCGCATGCACAACGCCTATGGCTATGGCCTCTTTACCGGCGGTCTCGGCTTCCACAATGGCGGCGAGGAACTGGGGGTCATGGTCACCCCCATGTCCGGCGGCCAGACCCAGAAACAGATCATGCTCATCAAGGACTTCGAGGCGACCGGACTCTGTTGCACCCCTTCCTATGCCCTTAACCTGGCCGAGGAGGCCGAGGTTCTGGGGGTGGACATGCGCAAACTGCCCCTCAAGGTCGGCATTCACGGCGCCGAGCCCTGGAGCGAGGAGATGCGCTACGAGCTGGAATCCCGCCTGGGCATTGACGCCATTGATATCTATGGCCTGTCCGAGGTTATGGGCCCCGGCGTGGGTGTCGAGTGCATCAACGCCAAGGATGGATTGCACATCTGGGAGGACCACTTCCTGGTGGAGTGCGTCGATATCGACACCGGCAAACCCCTGTCCTATGGCGAGGAGGGCGAAATCGTCTTTACCTCCCTCACCAAAGAGGCCTTCCCCCTGCTGCGCTACCGGACCCGGGATATCGCCTCCCTGAATCCGGCCCCCTGCAAGTGCGGTCGCACCCATGTGCGCATGTCCCGTATCACCGGCCGCACGGACGACATGCTCATCATCCGCGGGGTCAATGTCTATCCTTCCCAGGTCGAATCCGTCCTCATGAAAACGGAGATCCTCTCGCCCTTCTACCAGATCGACGTCTATCGCGAGGGCTCCATGGACACCATGGTGGTAAATGTCGAGGCCAGTCCCCCCCTGGTCGAGCAGGGCGAGGAGGCCATGCGCAAAGTCGCCGCCCGCGCCACCAAGGATATTAAGGACTTCATTGGCGTAAGCTGTCAGGTGATGGTCAAGAAGGTCGGGGAGATCCCCCGTTCCCAGGGTAAGGCCGTGCGGGTGGTGGATCACCGCAAGGACAAAAAGTAGCCCGGAAAATAAGGGCGTTTGCCCCCCACTCAGGTGCGGGGGCTGAACGCCACCCCATCCAGGACCAGCCGTAGCGCCAGGCCGATAAAGAGCAAGCCCGCGCCGCGATCCAGCCAGATCCCCGCCCCCGGCCTGCGCGCCAGCAGCCGGCCGACCCCGCCCGCTGCGAAGGCAATAGAGCCGAATACCAGGATGGTCTGAGCTGCAAAGACGACGCCGAGTTGCATCATCTGCAGTGCCAGGCTGCCTCGAGTCGGGCTGGTGAATTGCGGCAGAAAGGCCAAAAAGAAGAGTGCCACCTTGGGATTGATGGCATTGGCGATGAAGCCTCGTCGCAGATAGCGCTGCCAAGGTTCGCGTTCCCCCGCCTCGAGGAGTGCTAAACGAGGCGCGGCGGCATGGCGCAAGGTCTGAACCCCAATCCAGCCCAAATAGCCGGCGCCTGCAAGTTTCAAGAGTAGAAACGCTGTGGGTGACGAGGCAAGCGCCGCGCTTACACCCAGTGCTGCCCACAGGGTATGGGTAAAGCAACCCAAGGCGCAGCCGACGGCGATGCCGAAGCCCGCGGCGCGCCCCCTAGCCAGGCTCTGACCCAGCACCATCAGATTATCCGGCCCCGGTGCCAGGGTGATGACGATGGAAACGGCGAGAAAGCCGAGTAGGGTTTCGAGAGTCAGCATCAGGGTGAAGGTAGGCGGTAACAAAATGGGAACCAAGGAATGTAGGGGCATTCTGTGGTTCGGGTTGGCCCTCGTCAAATGTCTGCATGGGCAGGTCCGGGGAACTTGCCTCGGTTGCATCTCGGGCTGGCCAAGAGTGGGGGGGGTGGGCATTTCAACCCGTGGTGTCACAATGGGTGTAGTGCTTACGTTATTTTGGAAGTTGTCCCCTTCGATGAGATCAAGTATTTTAGCCCTATCCGGGGGCAGGGGGATATGTGGGGCTGGTTTGGAATCGATAATGAAATCAAATCAATTAAAGAAATGGGACGGGACTGCATAGATCCAGTGACGTAATCTGCCGGACTGCCGAGGCCTGATTAACCTGACGGGTATGCGAGGATTTTGCATTTTGTGTGGGAGACATCCGTAATTGACATTGCGTGGAGTCGGCCATGGTCCTGCGGATAAGTATAAAAGGGAAAGCGAATGCGTATCCTTGTCATTTCTGAAGATCTCTGGGGAAGCAGCCTGGTCTTCCGGCTCGTGAGGGAGGGTCACGAAGTACGAGCCGCAATATCCGACCCTTCTGGATTTTCAGCAAATGTCCTGGATGGAATCATCACTAAGGTATCCAACCTGGATCAAGGTCTTGTCTGGGTTGGCAAAGAAGGTCTAGTCGTTGTTGATTGCGTTGGATTCGGTCATCTGCAAGATGATCTGCGCACGAAAGGATTCACTGTGGTAGGCGGCAGTGCCGGTGGCGATAGGTTAGAAGAAGACCGGCCATGGTGTCAGCGCGTCTTTGCTGACTGCGGTATTCCCACCTTAATTACCAGGAATTTTGTTGATGCTGCCCAAGCCATCGCGCATGTGCGCAACCATTGCGCCTCCGGTCCTTGGGTAATCAAGCAGAACGGGCACCCCGAATGCACATTTTGTTATGTCGGCAAGTTGCTCGATGGTTCAGACGTGATCGATCTATTAGCGCGCTACGAGGAGGCGTATGGCGATAAAGGTGGTTTTGTCTTGCAGCAATGTGCGTCGGGTGTTGAGATTGGTGTGGGGCGCTACTTCAATGGACGCCACTGGGTTGGACCTATTGAGATGAACGTCGAGCACAAGAACCTCTTCCCGGGAGGGCTTGGCCCAAACACAGGGGAGATGGGCACCCTCATGTGGTACGACCCCGATGAAAAAAATCGATTGTTCCGGGAAACACTTGGCAAGCTCTCGGCATATCTCGCTAGAATTGATTTTCGCGGTGACATTGCCATTAATTGCATAGTGAATGAAGAAGGCGCATTTCCTCTCGAAGTCACCGCTCGCTTTGGATACCCCGCACTTCAAGTCCAAACAGAAATACAGCGGTCGCCATGGGCTGAGTTTCTGTATGCGATTGCGAAGGGTGAGGACTATCCCCTCCAGTGGCGGCAGGGCTATGGCGTGGTAGCTCTTCTAGCCACTCCCCCCTTTCCATATTTCAGTCCAATGGGCCGGCGGGATCTGACACCCCGTGGCCTTCGATTGAGGTTTTATCATTCACCGTCAGATAAGGACTGGGATCATCTTCATCCTGAGGAAATTGCCCTTAGCAATAGTCCAGATGGCGAATCTGAATATGTTATAGCGGGTGACACCGGCTATGTTCTTTATGTTTCGGCCTTCGGTAAGGATATCCACGAGGCTCGTAAGAAATTATACGCGCGACTTGGCAATATCGTCGTGCCCCGTATGTTTTATCGTACCGACATCGGTCAATCCTTCCTGGAAAGGGATCGGGCTCTGCTAGAACAATGGGATTGGTTACCGGGCAAACAATAGTGAGAATCCTGCAAGGTAGTCGGATGGGGAAATCACTCTTTTTGGCTGGACATGACTGAGCAATTCCGGATGTTGGGAGTTGAATTTCTACATTGATTGCGAATGTGTATACGACTTTACTGTTCCGATATAGGTCAGTGGATGCCTGGAGCAGAAATCTTCGTTAATCAGTCTCGAATTCAGTCTGAATTTTGGTTATTTTAAGTCTATTGGTTTCCAACAGGTGGAAATCGAGGATTCTCATTTATGTTTCAGTTGCGGAAAAAAACCAGTCATTCGTGGATAAGCCCTTCCTTGACGGTGAGGGATGGTCGGTCAGGAGGGTTTGGCGTATTTACAATAGAAGATCTCCCAAAAGGCGCCACCGTGGTCATGTATGGAGGATATGTGATGACATTGGAAGAAGAGGCCAATCTGCCAGAATCACTTAGAGATTTCGGACATCAGATTGATGATGACCTTGTGATCGCTCCAAGACATCATGATGATCTTATAATATCGGATTATATCAACCACTCGTGTGAACCTAATTGTGGTTTTATGGGACAAATCCGACTTGTGACCATGCGTCCCGTGGCACGATTTGAAGAGATAACATTTGATTACGCCATGGTTCTCTATGAGTCGGATAACCCAATATCCGCCTATCAGCTGGTTTGCCAGTGTGGTGCTAAGGAATGCCGGAAGCTTGTAACAGCTAACGATTGGAAAATCCCCGAGCTACAACTTAGATATAGAGGATACTTCCAAGAATTTTTGGAGAGAAAGATCTCTATCTAGCTAACATATAATTTTCATATTTACGAATATTCTAACACGCTCAGATTCGCACGCCTGGCACCAATGGTTTTATCACCCTGGTCAAATGACTCGCGTGGAGGAATCGTAACTTGATCGATTGCTTGAAGCATTTTGTTATCAAATCGCTACATTCTGCTAAGGATGTCGGGTCAGCGCTGTTTGGAGTGGTGGAAGAGGATGGCGCGTTAACCGTAACGTCTAAGATGGCGAATTTTGTTGTACGCAGATTCGTCTATACCGCTGCCGACTATTGGCTGATGGGAGTTTCGGTGGCGCTTGTCATGAGCATGAAGGCAATAGGCGTTGAGTTCCCATCGATATTTCTTATACTTTGGGCGTTCGATATCGTTATTGCCGGGACCTTTCTATTCTTCTGGCAAAGAACAGGTATAGATCTTACCCTTGGCAATGACCTTCGGCGCGCCTACGATGAGATCCATGCTAAGTCACGGGTAGCAGGTATTCTGGCATTTCTTGTGGTGATAACTCAGGCCACCGTCTGGAACGGGCCGGAACAGGTCATCATTTTCTTTAGACAGGAGATTAGATCGCGAGTAATGATGACATTTGTACTCCTGATCCTATCGGCGATACAAGCCGTCGTTTGGGCGGCTGTCTACAGTCTAGGCTACGAAAATGTAATCCAGTGAGGGTGATAGGTTGCTGTTTGTCTTATCCTCTTAGAATCAGCGAATGTATACCTGACTTCAGGAGTTAATGCTTATGTGTCAAGCCCCGTGTGATTATATACCGAGACGGAGTTATCCGTTATTCTTGGCCAGGGATGTGTTGCGCCTCTTGAGAACAGAGGCCCGCCGTGCCCAACAGGAGGCACGCACGACGTCGCATCGATCCACCCGGAGACCGGCCCACGATGAATCTGAACCTGCATAAGAACGCGCGCACCACCCCGGCCATCCGCCAGGAACTGCGGGAATCCACCAAGTCAGAGCGCGAACTGGCCCGCGAGTACCACCTGAACCGCGCCACGGTGCGCAAATGGCGGCGACGCGACACCGGCGCGGATG
>WBZT01000012.1_pt1 | contig 178827 bp, 161 predicted proteins | sample 5204241 | NCBI WGS metagenome assembly WBZT01 (sample SAMN12344358, study PRJNA552823) | activated sludge metagenome | biome: Activated sludge suspended growth; feature: Nitrification reactor; material: Wastewater; isolation source: activated sludge from nitrification reactor of wastewater...
CGTGGTGCCGTCACCGAAGTTCCAGCTCGTGCTGCTGATGCTGCCCGTCGAGGTGGAGCTGAAGGTCGTGGCCAGCGGCGCCGGTCCGCTCAGCGTGCTGGCGTTGAACGCGGCAACCGGGGCCGCTGCGCCAACGTTGACGGTCTTGGTGGTGCTGTTGGTTCCGCCCGACCCAGTGACGGTGAGCGTCACGGTGTAGCTGCCAGCCGTGTTGTAGGTCTTGCTGACACTTGCCCCCGTGCCCGTGGTGCCGTCACCGAAGTTCCAGCTCGTGCTGCTGATGCTGCCCGTCGAGGTGGAGCTGAAGGTCGTGGCCAGCGGCGCCGGTCCGCTCAGCGTGCTGGCGTTGAACGCGGCAACCGGGGCCGCTACAGGAATCGTCGCGCTTGCTTCGTTCGAGTAGCTGCTTTCGCCGGCAGCGTTGTAGGCCGTGACGGCGAAGTAGTATGTGGCGCCCGAGGTGAGGTTCGGAATCGTCGTGCTCAGCGTGTTGCCGACATCGAGGTGCGTGCCGTAGCTGCCGCTCGCGGTGCCGTAGTGAACCTTGTAACCGGTCACTCCAGTCGAGGCCGATGCGTTCCACGCCAGGCTGGCCTGGCCGGCGAAAGCGGGCATCGACAGCACGCCGAGGAGCAGCGACAGAACGACTGCCGCGAGAATTCTGATGGAGTCCAACGTCCGGAACATGACGCCCCCGAAAGCAACACGATTTCAACTTGCCGCTGGGGGCGGCCGGGATGACGATGGCGCAAGATCATCCGTTGCGCGCATAAAGTAGCTGCGCGCCGGTGATTCGCATCACTGGCAACCGGGCTGCCCTGCCGACCGAATTCGCGATCGGTTTAGGCCAACGGCTTTGCGTCTCACCCTTTCGGGTGATTTGCCTTTTTCAGCGTGTGCGAGCTGCCTCTGACCTGGCCACTCGCGATTGCTCCGCTAAATGCTTTACGACGTATTTCACGCTCGGCTTGAAATTCTTCTGCCCAACCCCGCGCGCCGTCGAAAAGGCACTTGACAAGCCAATCTCTTGTTAGCAACGACCATGCCAATAAGCACTTCGCCCTCGTGTGGCACGCCTGGCAAGGGATTCCAGCCATTTGCCCCCCGCGCCACCAGCGAACGGCGTAGCCACCCAAGCCACCGCAGCAACCGGAACGGCGCGAGCCAGGCTTCGTAGCAAACTGATTAAAAGAGGATTTTGCGAAACGAAAAGAAAGGTTGCGTACGCGATGGGGCTGAATTGCGAATGCGATCACCCGCAAAAAACGTCTTGGGATCCCGACACTGTCGGGCAGTGAATGCCGAAAATCGGCATGAAAGCGTGACTTGCGCTGTCTACGAGAACCGACACTTCAAGCACACCAGCCGGGAACCCGCATGGATGAATGCACTACGAGCCATCGCCCCCAGGAACAAGCAAACGTGGGGCTTGCCAGCCATGCCGGGCCAAATCGCCCATTCCGCCTGCCTTCGCAAGCAGTGCTCAGTCGAACAGACCGCGAAGCACTGCACAAAACGCGGCAGCGCCATCTTCGCCTTCGCGCGGAGCCCAGGGCGCGGTTTCGTCGGCAGACAGCGCCAGATAAGGCCCGGCCTTGGCCTCGAAGAACACCGTCCCCGATTCGAGGGCGACGATGCCATGCCAGGTGCCATGCGGAATATCCACGCCCACCGTGTCGTTTGGCGAAAGCAGGCACTTACGTTCGACATTTCCCGCAGCGTCGAAGAAGACGCAGCCGAGCCGGCCGCGCAGGATGAGGATGCTCTCGTCCTTGGCCGGATCAAGGTGTCGGTGCGGCGCAACATACGAACCCGGCTCGATCGCGTTGAGCAGGCGGTGGCAGGGAGCCTCGTTGGCCGCATGGAAGTTGCGGTTGCGCCGGCCGCGCGGCGATTCGCGTGCAGCGTCGCTCGCCGCGTCGAGCATGGTCTGGTCGATGATCAGCGGTTCGCTCACGGGTAGGTCACCTCGACGTTTTCCGGCTTCAGCCAATCGCGCAAATCGTCGATCAGTCGATTATCGAGACGCACACGCCAGCTTTCGCCGAAGCGCATCTCGGCTTCGGCATCCCGGTTGCGATAGCGCAGGACCACGGGGGTCTGGCCGTCGCGATAGGGTGACATCAGGCTTTGCAGCTTCTTCGCCGCGGCGGCCCCGCCGCCGGCCTCCCTCACCTCGCCGTTCATGCGCAGCGTCAACTGCTTGGCGAAACGTGCGCGCGCCTCGGCGAGCGTCATCAGGCGTTCGGCCACGACGCGATAACCGCCGCTGAAATCGTCCTTCTGCACCTTGCCTTCGACGATCAGCGCATCGTCGACAACGATCTTTGCCCGCTCCGCGTCATAGACCTCGTTGAACACCGACACCTCCTGCGCGGCCGACCCGTCGTCGAGGGTGACGAAAGCCATCTTGCCGCGGCGGGTCATCTGGGTGCGGGTGCCGACGACCATGCCGGCGAGCAGCATCAGCTCCTTGCCCGGCTCGATGTCCGCCAGCCTGCGGCGCACGAAACGCGAGACTTCGCCGCGCACCTCGTTGAACGGATGGCCGGAGAGGAAGAAGCCGACTGCCTGCTTTTCCTCCAGCAGCCGCTGGCGCTCCGTCCAGTGCTTGGCCTTGACGTAACCGGGGCGCACCACCTCCGCCTGCCCGCCCATGTCGAACAGGCCGCCCTGATGCGCGTTCGCCGCGGCCTGCTCGGCGGCTTCCATCGCCACACCGACGCTTGCCAGCAGTTCGGCGCGATCGCATTGCGAATCGAGCGTGTCGAACGCGCCCGCGCGCACCAGCGCCTCGATGGTGCGGCGATTGACCAGCCGCTTGTCGACGCGCGTACAGAAGTCGAACAGATCCTTGAACGGCCCGCCGCGCTGGCGCGCGTCGAGGATCACGTTCACCGCCTGCTCCCCGGTGCCCTTGATGGCGCCGAGACCGTAGCGCACCTCGCTGCGCGACACCGGCGCGAAGCGGTATTCCGACGCATTGACGTCCGGCGGCAGGATGGTCAGGCCGTTGGCGCGCGCATCGTCGTAGAAGATCTTGACGGTGTCGGTGTTGTCCATGTCGCTGGACAGGGTCGCCGCCATGAAGGCCGCGCAGTGATGCGCCTTGAGCCACGCCGTCTGGTAGGTGACAACCGCATAGGCCGCGGTGTGCGACTTGTTGAAGCCGTATTCGGCGAACTTCGCCATCAGCTCGAACAGGTAATCGGCCAGTTCGCGCTCGTAGCCCTTCTTCACCGCGCCCTCGACGAAGATGTCCTTGTGCTTGGCCATCTCCTCGGGCTTCTTCTTGCCCATCGCCCGGCGCAGCATGTCGGCGCCGCCCAGCGTGTAGCCGCCGATTATCTGCGCGATCTGCATCACCTGTTCCTGGTACACGATGACCCCGTAGGTCGGCGTCAGACAGGCTTCCAGGTCCGGGTGGAAGTAGTCGATCTTCTGCTGGCCCTTCTTGCGCAGGATGAAGTCATCCACCATGCCCGAGCCGAGCGGGCCCGGACGATACAGCGCGAGTACGGCGATGATGTCCTCGAAACGGTCCGGCGCCAGCTTGGCGAGCAGCTTCTTCATGCCCGCGCTTTCCACCTGGAAGATCGCCGTGGTATTGGCGTCCTTCAGGATCTTGTACGCCGCCGGGTCGTCGAAGCTCAGCGACTCCAGCCGCGTGTCGAACGACGGATCAAGGCGCCTGATGTACTGCAGCGCCAGGTCGATGATGGTCAGGTTGCGCAGGCCGAGGAAGTCGAACTTCACCAGCCCGATCGCCTCGACGTCGTCCTTGTCGAACTGCGACACCGGCATCGCGTCGTCGCCGTCGGCCTGGTAGAGCGGGCAGAAATCGGTGAGCCTGCCCGGCGCGATCAGCACGCCGCCGGCATGCATGCCGACGTTGCGCGACAGGCCTTCCAGCGGCTCGGCCAGCGCGAGCAGTTCGCGCACCTCTTCCTCGTTGTTCTCGCGCTCGGCGAGCAGCGGCTCGGCCTCGCGCGCTTCGCGCAGGCCCACCGGCTTGTTCTGCACCACGGGGATCAGTTTCGAAAGCTGGTCGCAGAAGTTGTATGGCATGTCGAGCACGCGGCCGACGTCGCGGATCACCGCCTTCGAGGCCATCGTGCCGTAGGTGGCGATCTGGCTCACCGCATCGGCGCCGTAGGTGGCGCGCACGTACTCGATCACCTGGTAGCGCTTGTCCTGGCAGAAGTCGACGTCGAAGTCGGGCATCGACACCCGTTCGGGATTGAGGAAGCGCTCGAACAGCAGCGCATAGCGCAGCGGATCGAGGTCGGTGATGCCGAGCGAATAGGCGACCAGCGAGCCCGCGCCCGAGCCGCGCCCCGGCCCCACCGGCACGCCATTGTGCTTGGCCCAGTTGATGAAGTCGGCCACGATCAGGAAGTAACCGGGGAAGCCCATCTGCACGATGGTGTGCGTCTCGAACGCGAGCCGCGCCTCGTAAGTTGCACGCTGCTCCTCGCGTACGGCGACGTCGGGATACAGCTCGGCAAGCCGGACTTCGAGCCCTTCCTTCGCGCGCACGACGAGGAAGTCGTCCAGCGTCATGCCATCCGGCGTCGGGAACTGCGGCAGATAGTTCTTGCCCAGCGTGACCGAGAGGTTGCAGCGCTTGGCGATCTCCACCGAGTTGGCCAGCGCCTCGGGAATGTCGGCGAACAAGGCGGCCATCTCGGCCTGCGTCTTGAAGTACTGCTGCTCGGTGAATTCGCGCGGGCGGCGCTTGTCGCTCAGGATGTAACCCTGCGCGATGCAGATGCGCGCCTCGTGCGCACGATACTCGCCCGGCTCGATGAACTGCACCGGGTGCGTGGCCACCACCGGCAGGTCGAGGCGGCCGGCCAGCGCGCAAGCCTGTGCGATGTAGCGCTCGGTCTGCGCATGGCCGGCGCGTTGCAGCTCGAGGTAATAGGCATCCGGAAACAGCGCCGCCCAGCCGCGCGCGGCCTTCTCCGCCGCGTCGGCGTTGCCATTGAGCAGCGCCTGGCCGACATCGCCGGCCATCGCACCGGAGAGTGCGATCAGCCCATCGGTCGCGCCCGGCAGCGCCAGCCACTCGCGCTTCAGTTCGGCACGGCCGCGAAACTTGTTGGTCAGGTACGCCTGCGTCAGCAGCTCGCACAGCCGGCCGTAGCCGGCACGGCTCTTCACCAGCAGCAGCAAGCGCGCCGGCTTGTCGCGGTCGGACGGATTCTCGATCCACACATCGCAGCCGACCACCGGCTTGACGCCCTTGCCGCGCGCCGCCTTGTAGAACTTGACCATGCCGAACAGATTGGCGAGGTCGGTCAGCGCCAGCGCCGGCTGGCCATCCTTGGCGGCACGCGCCACCGCATCGTCGATGCGCGCGATGCCATCGACGATCGAAAACTCGCTGTGCAGACGGAGATGGACGAAGGCGGGCGCGGCGGACGAAGTCATGGGCGCGATTTTACCGGTTCGACCTCCGCAGACCAACGCGCCACACCCCGCACCGATAGGCGGCCTGCAGGCAGGCGGGCCGGAGAGGCGCGTGGATGCTGGCTTTGCGGGCAGCCACCTTGCGCGACATTGTGGATCCCCTATGCAGCGGCAGACGAAACAGCGGGATCTGAAACCGGGAAACACCACCCCGACGTTACTGTAACGCAGGGGGCTTGCACAACAAAAATTTGCATCTGCACACTGCGCGCCGTGGCATCGATCCGATGCCGGAATCATGGAGGCGCCAATGCAGCAAACCTTCTCAACGATCGACGATGCAGGACTCTCGACACGCGTGCGCAACGCCCTGGTCGGCCTGCAAGTCACTGACATCAAACAGCTTGCCTCCTTGACGGAGCACGACCTCCTGCGCTCGCCCAACATCGGGCGCAAAAGCCTCGACGAAATCTGCGATCTGCTCGGCCGGCATGGCCTGGTCCTCGGCATGGTCTTCCCGCCGGCGCCGGAACCGGACGCCGAAACGCCACGCCCCCCGCGCGCGCCGTTCGACCTGCGCGCGTGCCTTGCGCGGCGGCTTGCCCAATTGGAGCAATGGGCTGCCGAAGGCTGCCCGAGCGCGGCCAACGTCGTCGGCGCCTGCAGCCTTGGCGCCCACGGCAACACCACCGAACCCGGCAAGGCGCGTCGCTTTCTGGTGCAAGCCGCACGCGGCGGTTCCGGCCTCGGCGCCTACAACCTCGGCCTGCTGCACCTCGACGGAATCGGCGTCCCGGCCAGCCGCCGCGTTGCCGAGCGCTGGTTCCGCCGCGCCCGAAGGCTGGGCTGCGGCGTCGCGGCCGGCGCCCTCGCCTCGCTCTCGCCGGCAGGCAACGCGGGCTCCCATCACCAACTCGACAAGCGAGGGCAACAGCAATGAGCACAATCAGGGTCACGGGCAGTGCAACCGCCACCCGTGCGGGTATATGCTCACCATTTGTAGCGCCAATAGTATTCAAAGGCTTCTAAAGTGAAGATTGCCATTCTTGGTTGGGGTTCATTGCTCTGGGACGACGATCGAGAATTTGATGCGCACCACGACAAGTGGAAGCTGGACGGCCCACTTCTCCCGATAGAGTTTTCGAGAATCTCGACTTCTCGTCATGGCGCGCTCACATTGGTTGTCGACCCCTCTCACGGCACCAGATGTCAAGTTGCGTATGCCCTGAGCAAGCGTAGAACAATCGAGGATGCAGTTGCCGATTTGCGTTGCCGAGAGCACACGACGATGAGCAACATTGGGTTCCTTCAACCAAAGTCAGCCAAACCACCTAGCCTTGATCAACAGACTTGGGAATCCCTGCAGAATTGGGTATGCGAAAGAAAGATTGACGCTGTCGTTTGGACGGCATTGACTTCGAACTTCAAGACGAAGACAGGGCTTCCGTTCTCTACGGAAAACGCGGTCAAGTATCTATCTACTTTGGATTCTCATGGAAGATCTGAAGCAGACAATTACATTGCCCGCGCCCCAAGCTTCGTCGTAACACCTTTGCGTAGAATGCTCAGTGACGAGCGTTGAGTCTATTGACGTTCTGGTGGATCTATCGATTCGGTGGACAGCGTAGGAGACAGCCGTGAACCTTGGACGGCACTTGAAAGAACGTATTCTTGCCGTATCCGCCGGAACATTGGGAATCGGATCTGGCTTGGTCTTACTAATCGCCCAACTTCATCTCTTCCTCCTGTTGTTCGGACTAGCTGTAACAGGGGTAGCGAAGGCGTTCGGGGTCGGCGGCTTTCTCGGCGGGATAATTGTTTGGGCATTGATCTTCTGGATTCCACTTGGTGAATACATAGCATTTGGTTTCCTGATCTACGGCATTTACATGTTAGCCAAGCTCCTTTGATTTGAACTGACACGAGACGAGATGCGAACTCGGGAGCACAAGGGCCAAATGGAACATCGGGCCGTGGTCGAGTTGTTTTCCTCGTTTCCGGCATCCGCCAAAGATCAAATCGATTGCGACGCCTTCCAACCCGATTTCGTGTCGCACCACCAGCGGACCGCATTGGCCGCCAGCGCCGCCGCAACGACGTGGTCGTCGTCGCCATCGGCATGAACGACACGAGGTGTGTCGGTTGGCGAAACCAGTCTCACCAGCGCCTGGTAGTGCGTCACGAGGTTGGTAACGCTGGTCCGTGATTGAATGATGCGTTTCGTGAACTTCGCATAGCCAAGCGTATGCGTCAGTTCGTCGATCGGGACCGGGCTGCTGAAAAGCTCGATCGATTCGTCATCGATTGCCCGGTCGAGCAGTTTGCGCGGCGCGCCGTTCCAAAGCAGGCCGGCCACGACGACATTGGTGTCGAGCAGCAGCCGCATCAACTGCCGGCGCGAACCGTGCGCACTTCGTCGACGATCTCCTGTTCGATTTTCGGCGTCAATTCCTCGGCCGGCAGACTTGCCCACGATGTACGCAGTTTTTCTCCAGCCTGTTTCTTCAATTGCTCGCGCAGCATGGCCTCGATGGCCTCTTCAGTCAGCAGCCCGGCGCTTTGCGCCTCTTGCGCCAACTGGTCCGGCAGATTGATCTGAATCGTGGTCATGGTTGCAACGCCTGTCAGGCCGAAGAACAACCCCACGGCCGAGCGGATCATGCTACCGGACCGCGCTGCAAATGCCCACGGTCTCAATCTCCGTGGTCAAGGACGAATGGTAGAGTGGCGCCCCGCCCACGCGAACACGACCGTTACCATGGCCCTCAAGGCAACCATCTTCAAGGCCGACCTGCAGATCAGCGACATGGACCGCGGCTACTACGCGAGCCATGCGCTGACGATCGCGCGCCATCCGTCCGAGACCGACGAACGGATGATGGTGCGGGTGCTCGCGTTCGCACTGAATGCGGAGGAGCGGCTGGAGTTCGGCAAGGGATTGTCGAGCGACGACGAGCCGGCACTGTGGTTGAAGGACCTGACCGGCGCGATCGAGTGCTGGATCGAGGTCGGCCTGCCGGACGAGCGCATCCTGCGCCGCGCCTGCGGGCGCGCGTCGCGCGTGATCGTCTATCTGTACGGCGGGCGCACCGCCGACATGTGGTGGGAGGCCAACCGCGACAAGCTGGCGCGGCTCGACAACCTCGCGGTGTTCAAGCTGCCCGCGGAAACCACCCGGGCGCTCGGCGCGCTGGCAGCGCGCACGATGCAGTTGCAGGCCACCATCGACGGCGGCAGCGTGTGGCTGCTGGCCGGTGACACGACACTGCAGGTCGACCCCGAGCCTCTCAAGCGCCCCCCGGACGACTGACGCGTTACCTCACCCGCTGCCAGAGCATGCCGTGCGTGACGATGAACTGGTACTTGCGCGCATGCTCGCGAATCACCAGCGGCACCGGTTCCTCGCGGCGCAGTTCGAACCCTTCGTGCGTCAGGAACTCGCGCAGCGCGTCGGCGCTTTTGACCGGCTTGCCGTCGCGCACCAGGCCGCCGAGCCAGGCGCCGCGCGGCGTGAATTGCTCGAGCCAGGTATAGGGCGAGAACAACGCCACCAGCCCGCCGACCTTGACCAGCCCGCGCGGCCCGCCGAGGCGGCCGAGCAGTGACTTGGGGCTCGGCAGGCGACACAGCAGGTTGGCCATCAGTACAGCGTCGAACTCCAGCCAGTCGGCGGGCAGTGAGGTCGCATCGGCCTGGCGGAAGCTCACCCGCGCGCGCTCGATCGCCGGATCGATAGTCGCGCTCAGGTCGGTGCCGAGTTCCCCTTCGTCCTTGCGGAAATAGGGCATCTCGCCGTCGCGCTGCAGGCGGCTCGCCGCATCGATGAAGGCCCGCGACAGATCGACGCCGGTCACGTCGCGGTAGCCGCGCGCCAGTTCGAAACTCGCCCGCCCGACCGCGCAGCCGATATCCAGCGCACTGCCGGTGCCGGCACCGAAGGCTTGCGCACCTTCGATCAGCCATTGCGCGCAGCGCTGCGGAAAACCGGTCGCGCCCTGCGGGCCGAATGCCCACGGCATCTGCTGTTCCGGCGCGCCGTAGTGCAGCAGCAGATAGTCGTTGAGCATCTGCGCATCTTCGTACACCTGGCTCGCCGAGCCGGCCGTGTCGAGGCGCACCGCGCCGCCGTCGTGCGCCGCCTGCACGATGCGGAAGCCGGCGTGCTGGAAGAAGTGCGGCCGGAAGTGGAAGCGCGACCACACGCTCGCCTCGTCGCCGGTCGACACCCATGCGCCGCCGAGGATCATCTGGTGCTGGCCGTCGTAACACGGGCTGGAGAAATCGTCGTAATACGGATGCACTTCGGCGCCGGGCAGCGGATTGAAGTGGTCTTCCATCCATTGCCAGACGTTGCCGAACACGTCGTGGAAACCCGCCGAACTCGGCGTGCCCGCGTCGACCGGGCTCGACGAACCAAACGCGAGGTTGAGGTTCCAGCCGCGTTGTTTCGACATCGCCGCGCCGTCGAACGTCATCACCGGGTCGTCGGCCACCGCGCGCACCGGATCGCGCAACGCATTGTGCTCGGCTTCCGACGGCAGGCGGCAAGGCACGCCGTCGCGCTCGCTCTTCCATGCGCAGTAGGCGCGCGCCTCGTGGTAATTCACCTCGGCAGGCCAGTTCCACGGCATCTCGACGCATTCGAACAGCGTACGCAGCGTGTAGCGATGCAGCCCGGCCGGACCGTCGGGCACCCAGAAGGTCGGCCACTTGACGTTGCGGAAGGTGCGCCACGACCAGCCGGTTTCGCTCCAGTATTTCTGCTCGCGATAGCCGCCGGCCATGACGAACTCGTAGAACTCGCCGTTGCTGACCAGCTGCCGTCCGGCGCGGAACGCCTGCACGGCGACCTCGCGGCGGCCGTATTCGTTGTCCCAGCCGTAGGACGGCCAGTCGCGCGGCTTGCCGAGGGCGACGCGCCGTGCCGGCACCTCGGCGAGTTCCGCAATCGGATAGTCGATGCCGGAACGCGGCGGAAACACCGCCGCCTCGCCGCGCAGCGCGGACGCATGCAGCGCCGGCCATTCGCGCGGGCGCTGCAGCAGATGCAACGGCAGTTCGTGGATCAGCACCGACGAGGTTTCGATGTGGATGCGCTCGTGCTCGAAGCCCATGAACAGCGACCACAGCGGATGATCCATGCCGATCGGCGCATGGCCGTCGGCCAGGTCCGGGTGCGTGTCGATGACGCGGCAGACAATCTCGTACACCGCCTTGCGGTAGGCGTGCGCCTCCTTCAGGCTCGGCCACTGCATCTCGTTCTTCGACATGTCGTCCCAGCGCATCTCGTCCACGCCGGTTTCGAACAGCCGCTCGTAATACGGATTGAGCGGCGCGTCGATCAGCCCGGCCACGCGCAGCTTGTTGATGTAGAGCGCGGGCGGATGGCAGTAATAGAACACCATCGGATGGCGCAGATGGTGATACGGCGGCCGGTAGAACGACTCTTCGGAATTCAGCGAGGCGAACAGCACCTCGGTCAGCGTCCACGTGTTGTCGAAGTAGGCGCGCACAGACGCCCGCGTGCAGGTTGCGAGGTTCGGCAAGGGCAGCGAGGTCAGCGTGCCATCGGGCTGGCGACCGGGGCAATCCTGCGGCGGCAGGCCGGTCCACCACCAGGCCGCGCGCGGACCGCGCAGCTCGGCATCGAGTTCGCCGCGCAGATTGACATGCCAGGGTTCCGCGGTTTCGTGGACTTCCATTCTTTTCGCATTCATGGGCAGGCTCGCTTTGCTCGCTTATCGACCGGGACGGCTTGGCCGGGCCGGTATAATCGCACGATCTTCGAGTAGACCGATCATGTCCCGAATTGCCAACATCGCCGCCTACCGCTTCGTCACGCTCGACGACCGCGAAACGCTCAAGTCATCTTTGCATGCCGCCGCCGCGGAGCGCGGCCTGCTGGGCACCCTCCTGCTCGCCCCGGAAGGCATCAACCTGTTCCTCGCCGGGCCCGAAGCCGGCGTGCGCGGCTTCCTCGACTGGCTGCGCAGCGACGCGCGATTCGCCCCGATCGAGGCCAAATGGAGCTGGTCCGACACAGTGCCATTCCAGCGCCTGCGCGTGCGCCTGAAGCGCGAGATCGTCACGCTGCGCACGCCGGGTCTCGACCCGGCCGCAACGCCCGCGCCGTATCTGCCAGCCGAAGAACTCAAACGCTGGTACGACGAGGGGCGCGACTTCCTGATCCTCGACACGCGCAACGAGTGGGAGGTGCAGGAAGGCAGCTTCGAGAACGCCATCGACCCACACATTGCGCGATTCGGCGAATTTCCGCGTTACCTGGAAAGCATCGAATCGCTCAAGGACAAAACCATCGTCACCTTCTGCACCGGCGGCATCCGCTGCGAGAAGGCGGCGCCGCTGATGAAGCGCGCCGGCTTCGGGCACGTCTATCAGCTCGAGGGCGGCATTCTCAAGTATTTCGAGCAGGTCGGCGGCGCGCACTGGCGCGGCAACTGCGTCGTATTCGACGACCGCGGCGCGCTGCGCCCCGATCTCAGCCCGGCATCCGGCAAGGTCTGACCGCGGCGTGGCGCACCGCCGCGCCGGTCACTCGTCCCGCAGGCCCTCGATCAGGTCGTCGGCCTGGCGCTGCAGATCGTTTGCCTCGTGCAGCCGCGCTTCGTCTTGCCGGCTGATCGCGTCCGCGGTGGCAATCAGCGCATCGCGGCGCAGTTCCGTGTAGCGGACCAGCAGCCGGCGCCGCTTCTCATAGGCGCCCTCGGGCACCGTGATGCGACTCAGGGCATCCACCTGCACCTGCCAGCGCGGCACGAGTTCGTTGCGCATCTCGGCAACCGCCTGCTCCGCGCCCAGCTTTTCCTTGCGCAGGTTGTCGAGCAGGCCGTTGGTACGCGCGACCAGCGTGGCCTCCTCGAACGTGAGTTGTGCCAGCGCGCGGCCGAGACCCCCGTCTGCCGGCACGCGAACGATGCGCGCACCCTGCTGCGTCGCCGGCACGCGGTGCCACATCCAGGCACACGCCACAACCACCACGGCGATCGCTACCAGCGCACGCGCCGAATGCAGTTCGAGCGCGCGAACGGCCGACAACGGCCGCGCGAAACCGTAACCCAGGGCGATGCCGCCGAGCAGCCCGCCAAGGTGCGCCGCATTGTCGATGCCGGGAATCGCCACCCCGGCGAAGAGCGAATAACCGATGAAGGCCAGCGTCGACGAGCGGATGCGATTGAACACCGACAGCGGAATCGAGCCGGGTTCGGCACGCAGGTAGGCGAGCAGGGCGCCATAAATGCCGAACACCGCACCCGACGCGCCGACACTGATGCCGTTCGGGTTCCACCAGACGCTGGCGACATTGCCGGCAAGCCCGGCGCCAAGATAGAGCAGCAGAAACCCGGTCGCACCGTAGAGCCGCTCGACGATCTGACCGGCCTGGTAAAGCGCGAACATGTTCAGGCCAATGTGCAAAAGCCCGCCATGCAGGAACATCGCGGTGACCAGGCGCCACGCCTCGCCATGCATGACCAGCGGCGAATGGTTGGCACCGAGGTTCAGCAACACCGCACTGCCGATCTGCATGACGTTGCCGGCCATGCCGGCGCTGACGACGAATGCCAGTGCATTCAGCACGATAAGCGCAGTCGTCACGTGCACGCGGCGCGCACGGCCGTAGAGCAGGTCGATGAAACGATTGTGTTCCATGCAGGCGGGACCGGACGAAGCCGCGCGCGGCGGCAGCCGGTGCGAAGGCTCAGCCGGCGAGCTTGCCGCTGACGTCGAGCAGTCGTCGCACCACGCCGGCCACGCCGGCGGCCTGCCGCGCATCGGCCAGGTTGCCGTCGGCATCGAACGCAGCGCCGGCATTGCCGAGCGCGAACTGTTCGGTGATCACGAGACAACCGACGTTCTGCAGGATCTGGCGCAAATGCACAAGTCCGCGCAGTCCGCCGAGCGCGCCGGGCGAGGACGACAGCAGTGCGGCAATCTTGTCACGATAAGCGGAAACGCCCGGCTCCGGCGCGTGGGGTCGCGATACCCAGTCGATCGCATTCTTGAGCACGGCAGGAATCGACGCGTTGTATTCGGGGGTGGCAATCAGCAGCGCCTGGTGGCGCAACGCCAGTTCGCGCAAGCGCAGCGCCTGTTCCGGCAGTCCGATCGAGGCCTCGAGATCCCCGTCGTAGAGAGGCAAGGGGTAATCGCGCAGATCGACCAGGGTGGCGGTCCCGCCTGCCTGGTCGACGCTGCGCGCCGCCGCGCGCGCGAGCTGCTTGGAAAAAGCATCGGTCCGGGTCGAACCGGCAATGACGAGAACGCTCGCGCTCATGAAGGCTCCGTGTGGCTCAGGGGTCGGAGCCCGCATTCTAACCGCAGCGCCGACCCGGTCAGCGGCACACGATCGATGTCAGGCCTTGCGCAGCTTAGCCGCGAGCTGGGCGACCCGCTCGCCGTAGAGCCGCGCGGTTTCGAGGTCGCCCTCGGGCGGCGCCACGTCCGCGCCAACGTCGGAGTCGGATTGCGCCATGGCGCCGGTGAACGCCCCCATGCGATTGATGTCGTTGCGCTGCGCCTTGCTCGAATTGGACGGCAGCAGCCCGGTGCCGACCCAGATCATGCCGTGCTGCATGGCGAGGGTGACAAAGTAGGCCAGCGTCGAATGCTTGTCGCCGTTGAGCGAGGCGGAATTGGTGAAGCCGCCAGCCACCTTGTCTTTCCATGCCTGCGTGAACCACGCCTTCGAGGTCTTGTCGGCAAACACCTTGAACTCTCCCGACGGGCCGCCCATGTAGGTCGGCGCGCCGAATACGATGGCATCGGCGGCGTCGAGCGCAGCCCAGTTCGCCTCGGCCTCCGCGACCGGGATCAGCGTGACGTGCGCGCCAGGAACACGCCCCGCGCCCTCCGCGACGGCCTGCGCCTGGCGTGCCGTGTGGCCGTAACCGCTGTGATAGACGACTGCAACCGTGGTCATGCTGTTCTCCTCTCTTGCGGGTTGAAATTGCATCTGTGAAACTCGGCCCGATCAGGCCGGCAGGTCGAACAACAGTACCTCGCCGTCACCGCCGATGCCTTCGAGGCGTATCGCCTGCGCCCCGATGCGCGCGCCATCACCGGCCTCGAGCGACAGGCCGTCGAGGCTCACCCGGCCGCGCGCCACATGCAGATAGCCGACGCGAGATGGCGCGATCTCGCAAGCCACCTTTTCGCCGACGCCGAGCAGCGCAGCATGCACCGTCGCATCCTGATGGATCGTCACGCTGCCGTCGCGGCCGTCGTTCGATGCGATCAGGCGCAGGCGGCCGCGCTTGTCCGCGTCGGCAAAGCGCGTCTGCTCGTAGCTCGGCCGGATGCCGATCACATTCGGCACGATCCAGATCTGCAGCAGGTGCACCGGCTTGTCGTTCGACGGGTTGAACTCGCTGTGCATCACGCCCTTGCCGGCGCTCATGCGCTGGACGTCCCCCGTCTCGATGATGGTGCCGTTGCCCATGCTGTCCCTGTGCTGCAGCGAACCGTCGAGCACGTAGGTGATGATCTCCATGTCGCGATGGCCGTGCATGCCGAAACCCATGCCGGGCGCGACGCGGTCGTCGTTGATCACGCGCAGGGCGCCCCACCCCATCTGCGCCGGATCGTAATAATCGGCAAACGAGAACGTGTGGTAGGTGTCCAGCCAGCCATGGTTGGCATGGCCCCGTTCGCTCGACTTGCGTACCTGGATCATGGCTTTGCTCCGTTTCCGGCGGCCGCAGATGGCGGCGCCCTTCGCTGTGGTGAGTGATGAATTTCTCTCAACCACAGAACGAATATAGGACGTACCCGATGTCGTGACCATCGACCATTTTTCAACGTAATATTCAGTTTAATTCAACAAACTTCGCGATTACCGGGTCATGCGCATCACGCTAGAAGCCCTGCAGATCCTCGACGCCATCGACACGCGCGGCAGTTTCGCGGCCGCGGCCGAGTCACTTCATCGCGTGCCGTCGGCTCTGACCCACGCGATCCGCAAGCTGGAAGACGACCTCGCGGTGACGCTGTACGTGCGCGAAGGCCGGCGCGCCGTGCTGACACCGGCCGGCCGAACCCTGCTCGACGAAGGGCGCCACCTGCTTCGCGCCGCCGGCGAACTCGAATGCCGCGTCAAGCGCGTCGCCACGGGCTGGGAGAACGAACTGCGCATCGCGCTCGACGCCGTGATCGATCCGCGCGACTTTCTGCCGCTTGTCGAGCTTTTCTACCGCGAGACAAGCAGCATCAGCAGCACCCGGTTGCGCCTGACAACCGAAGTGCTCGGCGGCACCTGGGACGCGCTGCTGACAAATCGCACCGACCTCGCGGTGGGCGCCTTAGGCGACGCGCCCTCCGGCGGCGGCTTGCGCACGCAGCCTTTCGGCCAGGCAGCGTTCTGCTTCGCGGTGGCGCCGCATCACCCGCTCGCGAGCGCAACCGAACCGCTGACCGAGCGCGAGATCGTCGCGCATCGCGCCATCGTCATTGCCGACACGTCGCGCCAGTTGCTCGCGCGCGAGGCCGGCCTGATCGGCGGACAGGACACCCTGACCGTGCCCGACATCGCTTCGAAGGTTGCTGCCCAGGTGGCCGGGCTGGGCGTCGGTTACCTGTTGCGCAGGACGGCAGAGGAAGAATCGGCGGCGGGACGGTTGGTGATCAAGCGCGTGGCGAGCGCCCGTCCGGCGACGCCCGCGCATCTGGCATGGCGCAGCCAGCACGAAGGTCGCGCGATCGAATGGTTTCTCGAACACCTGACGGATCCGCGCGCTTCCGCCGCCCTGCTGCGCAACCCCGCAGGCGCGTAGAATCCCGATGGTATGAGTAATCGAGGTGACATCAAGGGCGAGCTGCGCATCGATGCGCCGCACGTGAAGCTGGCCGGCCTGCGGCTGAAGCAGCTCGCGCGCGAGATCGACGACGGGCTCGCGAATTCGAGCGATGACGTGACGGTGTCAACCCAGGCGTTCTCGACGGCCCTGACCTTCGCCGCGATCCAGATCCGCAATTCGCTAGCGCTGCTCGCGGCGGATGTGCAGCGACTGGGCGACCACATCCTGCTTGCGTCGGACAGCGTCAAGGTAGCCGACGTCGACCGCGCCTGCGGCGATCTGCGGCTGCGCGTGCGCGATCTGTTCGCGCTGCGCAATGCCTGCCACCCGCATCGCTTCGCGGACTGGGAAACCCCGCTGGTGCTTGACGCGCGCACGCGCATCGCGGGCTGCCTGCGCAATTTTGCGCGCTACTGCACGCTGGTGTCGGCGATGATCCTTCACGCGGATCGCATGCAGGCCGACGGCAGTGCGGACATCGGCGTCAGCCTCGACCTCGATCTCGCGCACCAGCTCGCCGCGATAGCGGCGCGTGCGCGCAGGCCGATTCCCTTGTGGAGGTACCAGTGAGCGTGCACATCCGGAAGATCACACTCGTTGCCGCATTCGCCGCCGTGCTGCTGTGCGCTGCGTGCTCCCGAGAGGCGCCTCCGCCGCCGCCCGCCACGCGGCCGGGCGTGTTCGATCCGCAAATCAAGGCAATGGAAGCGGCACGCAACATCGAAGGCGCACTCAAGGAAGGCGAGGAAGCGCGGCGGCGCCAGCTCGACGCCGCGGAGAAGTGAGCGCGGTTCGCCCGGCCCTGCCGGGCCGGCCGGATCAATCCGGCGCCAGCTCCGTGCCACGGCCGGCGCGACGCGCGGCGATGCGGCCGACGTTGCCGCACACCAGGTCGCACAACTGCAGCGTCTCTTCGTCGGCAACGCGATAGATGGTGGATGTGCCGCGCCTCTCGCGTGCCAGCAGGCCGGCGTCGAACAGCACCTCGAGGTGTTTCGACACGTTGGACTGCGTTGCATCGAGCGCCTCGACCAGCTGCCCCACGCTGCGCTCGCCCAGACGCAGTTCGGACAACAGCCGCAGCCGCTGCGGCTCGGCCAACGCGCGGAAGTAGTGCGCCACCTGATCCAGCGCATCCGGGTTCAGCTTTTTCATGCGTCCTCCACCCGCGTGGGCACGAAGGTTCGGGCAATTGCGGGCCGGATGAGCGCCCGTTCATCTCGGGCCGGAAGCGGCGCGCCCTTGCAATTAATCTGTTTATCACTATATACTGATAAACAGATTCAATCAAGATGGCTGGCTGCAGGGTCTGCGGCCTTCCCGGGAGATCGCATGTCGCGCCGCATTTCACACCACGCCCTGCTTGTCGCACTGTCGCTTTGCGGCGCCCTGCCGGCGCAGGCCGCCGACACGCCGCCGGCGACCGCGACCGTGTCCTGGCGCGATGTACCGACATCTTTCGCGGCGGAATCGACGGTTGAGGCAGTTCGTCAGGCAACTGTCGCGGCCCAGGTGCAGGGCCGCGTGATCGAGGTGCGTGTGGATGCCGGCGACCGCGTCAAGCAGGGCGAAGTGCTGATGCGCATCGACGAGAGGGAATCGAACCAGGCTGTGGCCGGTGCCGACGCCAGCGTCGCGCAGGCCCAGGCGCAGCTCATCAACGCGCGCGCCACCTGGGAGCGGACCAAGAATCTGTTCGCGCAGAAGTTCGTCAGCCAGGCCGCGCTGGACCAGGCGGAGGCGACGTACCGCGCCGCCGAGGCACAAATGAAGGCCGCCAGCGCCGGCCGCGGCCAGGCAACGACGACGCGCAGCTTCACGGTGATCAACGCGCCGATCGGCGGCGTGGTCGCGGAGCGCCAGACCGAACTCGGCGAGATGGCGAGCCCCGGCAAGCCGCTGCTCACGCTCTATGATCCGAAAGGTCTGCGCGTGGTCGCAAGCATCCCGCAGTATCGCCTCGGCGAGCTGCGCGGCAAGGTGCGGGCAAAGGTCGAATTTCCGGAAAGCGGGCGCTGGGTCGATGCCACCGAAGTCGAACTGCTGCCGGTGGCCGACGCGCGCACCCACGTCGTGCGCGCACGCGTGCAATTGCCCGACAACCTCGACGGCGTGGTGCCCGGCATGTTCGCACGCGCCCACTTCATCGTCGGCCAGTCGAAGAAACTCGTGATGCCACAGCAGGCGGTGGTCCGCCGCGGCGAATTGACCGGCGCCTATGTGAGCGACGCCAGGGGCGGCTTCCAGCTGCGCCAGTTGCGCCTTGGCGAGCCGCTCGCCGACGGACTGGTCGAAGTGCTCGCCGGCCTCGCCGCCGGCGACAAGGTCGCGATCGAACCGATCAAGGCCGGCCTCCCGAAATCTGCCGCAGGCAACCCATGACGCGCGAACCGACGCGAACCGACGCGCCCCCCCCTTCTCCGATGGGCGTCTCCGGCAAGATCACCGCGTACTTCCAGCGCAATGCGCTGACCCCGCTGATGGCGCTCGTCGCCCTGCTGCTGGGCGCGTTCGCCGTGCTGATCACGCCGCGCGAGGAGGAGCCGCAGATCAACGTGACCATGGCCAACGTCATGATCCCGTTTCCGGGCGCCTCGGCGAAGGACGTCGAATCGCTGGTCTCGCGACCGGCCGAGCAGGTGCTGTCGCGCATCTCGGGTATCGAGCACGTGTTCTCGGTCTCGCGCCCCGGCATGTCGGTCGTCACCGTGCAGTACGAGGTCGGGCAGGATCCGATCCAGGCGCTGGTGCGCCTCTACGACACCATCAACTCCAATCGCGACTGGCTGTCGTCCAACCTCGGTGTGGGCGAACCGATCATCAAGCCCAAAGGCATCGACGACGTGCCGATCGTCACCCTGACGTTCTGGACTGCCGATCCGAAGCGCGCCTCGTTCGAACTGCAGCAGGTGGCGCGCGCCGCCGAGACCGAGATCAAGCGCCTGCCGGGCACGCGCGACGTCACCACCATCGGCGGGCCGGGCCACGTGATTCGCGTGCTGATGGATACCGAGCGCATGACCGCGCACGGCATCACCGCACAGGACATCCGCGCCGCGTTGCAGGTTTCCAACGCCTCGCAACCTTCGGGGGAGATCGTCTCGAACAATCGCGAGGTGCTGGTGCAGACCGGCACCTATCTCGAATCGGCAAAGGACGTGAAGCAGCTCGTCGTCGGCGTGGCCGACGGCAAACCGGTTTTCATGTCCGACGTGGCGACGATCGAGGACGGCCCGGACCATCCGACGCGCTATGTGTGGCACGGCGTCGGGCCGGGCGCCGCGGCCGGCGAGGCCGGCACCGAATATCCGGCGGTGACGCTGTCGGTTTCCAAGAAGCCCGGCGTCAATGCGGCCGACGTTGCCGAGTCGGTGATCCGCCGCGCCGAAACGCTCAAGGGCACGATCATCCCGGAAGGCGTCGAATTCACCGTCACGCGCAACTATGGCGCGACCGCAACCGAAAAGGCACAGAAGCTCATCGGCAAGCTGATCTTCGCCACGCTCGCGGTGATCGCGCTGGTGTGGCTCGCGCTCGGCCGGCGCGAGGCGCTGATCGTCGGCGTCGCGGTGACGCTGACGCTCGCCGCCACCTTGTTCGCCTCCTGGGCATGGGGCTTCACGCTCAACCGCGTTTCGCTGTTCGCGCTGATCTTCTCGATCGGCATCCTGGTGGACGATGCGATCGTGGTGGTCGAGAACATCCACCGCTGGCAGGCCCTCGAACCCGGCAAGCCGCTGTGGGAGATCATTCCGCGCGCGGTGGACGAAGTCGGCAGCCCGACCATCCTCGCCACCTTCACCGTGATCGCCGCACTGCTGCCGATGGCCTTCGTCAGCGGCCTGATGGGGCCGTACATGAGCCCGATCCCGATCAACTCGTCGATGGGCATGCTGCTCTCGCTCGCCATCGCCTTCGTCGTCACGCCCTGGCTCGCGCAGAAGTTCCTGCCGCAATCCGCGCACGGCGAAGCGCATGGCGGCGGCCGGCTCGCCGGCAGGCTCGACGCCCTGTTCCGGCGCATCATGGGGCCGATGCTAGATCCGCAGACCGGCGGTCGTGCGCGGCTGAAGCTGTGGATCGCGGTGTTCACGCTGATCGGACTTTCGGTCTTGCTGCCGGTGTTCAAACTGGTGGCGCTGAAAATGTTGCCGTTCGACAACAAGAGCGAATTCCAGGTGGTGCTCGACATGCCGGTCGGCACGCCGGTCGAAAAGACCTCGGCGGTGCTGCACGAGATCGGCGCCTATCTGGCGACCGCGCCGGAGGTGACGGACTACCAGGCCTACGCCGGCACATCGGCGCCGATCAACTTCAACGGCCTGGTGCGCCAGTACTACCTGCGCAGCGCGCCGGAAATGGGCGACATCCAGGTCAACCTGGTCGACAAGCATCACCGCGACCGGCAGAGCCACCAGATCGCCACCTCGCTGCGCCATCGCATCATGGAGATCGCGCGCGCACATGGCGGCAATGCCAAGGTGGTCGAAGTGCCGCCCGGCCCGCCGGTGCTCTCGCCGATCGTCGCGGAGGTCTATGGCCCCGACTACGCAGGCCAAATGGCGGTGGCGGCGAAGGTGCGCGACATCTTCGAGATCACGCCCGACATCGTCGGCGTTGACGACACGGTGGACGAGGACGCGCCGAAATCGGTGCTACGCGTCTCGCAGAGCAAGGCCGCGCTGCTCGGCGTGGCGCAGAAGGACGTGGTGGAGGTCGTGCGCCTCGGCCTCGCCGGCGAGAACGTCACGCCGGTGCACGGTGGCGGCAACAAGTACGAGATTCCGGTACGCATCACCCTGCCGCCGTCGCAGCAGAACTCGCTCGACACGCTGCTCAAGTTGCGCGTGCGAGCCCAGCAGGGCAGCGGCCAGTCCGCGCAACTGGTGCCGGTATCCGAACTGGTGGAAACCGGCCAGACGCTGCGCGACAAGGCGATCTACCACAAGGATCTGCTGCCCGTGGTCTACGTGACCGGCGACATGGGCGGACGGCTCGATTCGCCGCTCTACGGCATGTTCGACATCCGCGCCCAGGTCAAGGACATGCCGCTGGACGACGTCGACAACGGGGCGGGCACGCTCGGCGAATGGTTCATACGCGCGCCGAAGGATCCGTATGCCGGTTACAGCATCAAGTGGGACGGCGAATGGCAGGTGACCTACGAAACCTTCCGCGACATGGGCGCCGCCTACGCCGTCGGTCTGGTGTTGATCTACCTTCTGGTGGTCGCCCAGTTCAAGAGCTACCTGACGCCGCTGATCATCATGGCGCCGATCCCGCTCACCATCATCGGCGTGATGCCGGGCCACGCGCTGCTCGGCGCGCACTTCACTGCGACATCGATGATCGGCATGATCGCGCTTGCCGGCATCATCGTGCGCAACTCGATCCTGCTGGTGGACTTCATCAACCTCGAGGTGGAAAAAGGCACACCTCTGGCCGAAGCCACCGTCCGCGCCGCTGCCGTGCGCGCACAGCCAATCGCGCTGACCGCACTGGCAGCGATGCTGGGCGCCTTGTTCATCCTCGACGACCCGATTTTCAACGGTCTGGCGATCTCGCTGATCTTCGGCATCCTGATATCGACGCTGCTCACGCTGGTCGTGATTCCCCTTTTGTACTACGTCGCCAACCGGCGCCGCCAGGCAACCCCATCCGTCATCGCAACCTGAAGGAGAACCCTCATGTCCATCGAACGCATCGTGCGCATCGTCGCCGGCCTCTTCGTCCTGCTCTCGCTCGGCCTCGGCGTCGAAGGCAGCCCGCTGTTCGTCAACCACAACTTCCTGTGGTTCACCGCCTTCGTCGGCGCCAACCTGTTCCAGAGCGGATTCACCAATCTCTGCCCGCTGGTAAACATCCTGAAGATGATGGGCTTCAAGGAAGCCGGCAGTGCCTGCACGCCGGCCAAGGGCTGAGCCGGGAACCCTGTCGCCCCCCGCCGACGTCGACCGGCGGGCGGCCGATTCGGGTACCCTTCCCGTTTGTAATATCCGGCTTCACGCGCCGTCATGCCGTCACTTGCCATCGTCGTTCCCTGCTACAACGAGCAGGAGGTTCTGCCGGAAACCATCAAGCGGCTTTCCGCGCTGCTCGAGCGCCTCGCCGCCACGCACAAGATCGACGGCAACAGCCGCATCTATCTTGTCGATGACGGCAGCCGCGACCGCACCTGGTTGTTGGTCGAGGACCATGCCGCGCAGGGATGGCCCATCGTCGGCATCAAGCTCAGCCGCAACCGCGGCCATCAGAATGCGCTGCTGGCGGGCCTTTTCGCGGCGCGCGGCGACGCGATCGTCAGCATCGACGCCGACCTGCAGGACGACGTCGACGCGATCGAGGCCATGCTCGATCACCATGTCGCCGGCTGCGACGTGGTCTACGGCGTGCGCAGGGCACGCACCACCGACACCGCCTTCAAGCGCCTGACGGCGGTCGGCTTCTATCGCCTGATGCGCCTGCTGGGTGCAAAAACGATCGACAACCATGCCGATTTCCGCCTGCTTAGCCGCCGTGCGGTCGAGTCGCTGAAAGCCTTCGGCGAGGTCAATCTCTATCTGCGCGGCATCGTCCCGATGCTGGGCTACCCTTCGGCCATCGTCGAATACGATCGCGCCGAGCGATTTGCCGGCGAGACGAAGTATCCGCTGCGCCGCATGCTCTCGCTCGCGCTGAACGCGGTCACGTCCTTCTCGGTCGTGCCCCTGCGTCTGATCAGCCTGCTCGGACTGCTGCTCTCGCTGGGCACCATGGCGGTTTCGGCCTGGGTGCTGGCGGTTTCGCTGCACCCTGAGCGCGTCGTGCCCGGCTGGGCATCGACCGTGTTGCCGATCTATTTCCTCGGTGGCGTCCAGTTGCTCTCGCTCGGTGTGATCGGCGAATACGTCGGCAAGCTCTACCTCGAATCGAAGGCACGTCCGCGCTATTTCATCGAGCGCATCGTCGGCGCCCTTCCTGCGGACGAAGTCACCCGCTGAGGGCAATTACGCCGGACGGCGCGGCGCGAACACCAGCAAGCGACTCGCGGCAAAGAAAACCAGCGTGTAGGGCACGACACCAATCGCCTGCGCCAGATAGCTGTTGACCGCCGACACGCGGATCAGCACGAGCACGGTCGCCAGGTTGACCGCATAGGCCAGCAGGAACGCGCCGAGGAACCGCACCAGCGCCGGCAGCACGGCGCCGCCATGGGCGAACGACCAGTTGCGGTTCAACACGAAGCTCACTGCAAGGCCGACGCCGTAGCCGAGCATGTTCGCCGCCACGTCGCCCCATCCGAGCAACGCCTTGGCGGCAAAGATCACCGCAAGGCCAAGCCCCGTATTGAGCACGCCGACGATCAGGAAACGCGTGAAGCTGCGAGCGAGCGAAATCGTCATCGCACGGCACAAACCGAATACTGCGCGCCGAGCGGCAGCCACGCCAGCCAGGGTTCGAGCGGGCGCAGCGCACGCAACGCACGCGGGAAGAAGATGCGGAAGCGCACCCGCGGATGCGCGAAACCGGCCTGAGCAAATCGGTCGCGCAGCGTAGCCGCACGCATGAGGACCGCGTTCTCATCGAACGGGCAGGTGTTCACCGCGCGCACCGTCAGCGGATTGAGCGGGTTGTGTTCGAATATCGTGATCAGGCCGCCCGGCCGCAATACCCGGCGCAATTCCGCAAGCAAGCCGACATGCTCCGCGGCGTCGATATGGTGAAACACGCAGGCCGAAAACACGCAGTCGAACGTGCCGTCGGCAAACGGCAGGCGCTTGCCGTCGAAGGCGGCAAAGCCGGCCTCGCCATGGACGTGCGCACCGATGGCGAGCGACTGCAGCGAGACATCGACGCAGGCCAGGCTGCTGTCGGGAAAGTAACGCCTGAAATGGCTCGCCGACGATCCGATGCCGGCGCCGAAATCGAGGATGCGCCGCACCTCGGGCAGCCCGGCGCATTCGACCAGCGCCTTCAGGTCGCGCACCTTGTACTCGGCAAAGTAGGCCGGCTCCTCGCCCGATGCCGCGATGTTGCCGGCATGGACGCTGGTGTATTCCTGCGCGAACTTGTCGAACTCGGATCGGTTCATGTAACGAGTATACCGGGCGCGCCCTCAGCGACTGCCGGCCATGCCGGCGCGTCGATAGACCGACAACCGGTCGCCTTCGAGGTCCGCCACCCAGCCCGGCAGCCCTGCCTCCGGCGGCTCGCCGATCAGCAGCAGCAGATCGGCATCGGTACGTTGCACGTCGATCGGCGCGAACCACATGAACTCGAGCAGCTTGTACGAGCGATTGCAGTTCGGGCAGACATGGCCCCGCGACATTGCCATCGACCATGCCTGCCCCGCCAATACCTGATCCGCATCGGCCGGTTTCGCAGTGCGGACGATCGATTCGTGAAACACGTAGCGCAAGCCGTGGCGGCCATCGCGTTCCAGCCAGGACTCGAAGGCGGCAAGGTCGGCGGCCAGCGCCGTGTAGGCCCGCGCATAGGCAAGCGGATTGGCGAACCACTGCGCCGGCGCCGCGATGCGCGCGACCGCACTCCCGCAAAGCAGCACGAGCAAAGCCGCCCAGGCCAGTCCCCTTGCGGCGTCGGGCCGCTTCGGATGGACCTGCGTTCCACCGCGCGAGGAAATCGCCACCGCAAGCGCGGGAACCAGCATCACCGGCAGCAGCGTTGCCAGCGTCCACGCCAGCTTGCAGAACGCATAGAGGCCGCTGAGCTTCCAGGCGACGAGCAGCATCAGCAGGTACCCGAGCAGGGAGGCCGGCAGCACGCCACCGTAGCGGTCGCACAGTCGCGCACGATGGCGCCACAGTGCAAGCACATAGGCAAGCACAATCACCGCGACCAGCAACAGGACGCGATAGCGGCCGAACGATGCCGTGTAACCCGCAAAAAAGCCGGCAAGCGGATGGCCGGCCGATTGCGCCGCCAGACTGCCGACCAGCTCCGGATTCGCATGGAACGGCACCAGGCCGAAGAGAAAGGCCGGAAAGCGCGGCGTCGCGTAGAAGGGAAACACCACGAAGCGGGCGATGTCGTTGAGTGCATCGACGAACTGCCCGGTATCGCCGTGGTTGAGCATGAACACATAGCCGACATTACCCGCGACCAGCGCGAACGTGCCCAGCATGCCGACATGCCGTCGCAGTGCCCCACGGTCGCGGCGCAGATGCCAGGCCGCGAGCAGCACCGTGGCGACCGGCACGACGGCGAAGTACGGATAGAGCAGCACAGCCAGGGCGCTGCTCGCCGCATGCGCGAACACGACATGGGCATCGGGCCGCACACGGTCGAGCGAACGCAGGAACGGCAGCGCGGTCAGCAGGTTTATGTACAACGCGGGCGTCGTCACGTACTGCACGAGATACGATTCGAGATACAGGCCCGCGATCGGTGCAGACAGCGCCACGGCGAGCGAAGTCAGCCACGCGGCACGCCGGTCGTTCAACCAGTCGCGCACCAGGCACCAGGCAACCAGCGGCGGCAGCAGCATCAGGGCCATGCAAAGCACCTGCCAGGCACGGCCGGTCGACAGCGACGACATGGTGGACAGGCTGGCAACCAGCGCGAGGTCGATCGAGCGCATGCCGAATCCGATCAATGCCCCGGTTTCGATTGCCGAACGCAGCGACACGACCTGGATCATGTTCGATGCCGAAGCGTAGAACGAGGAATCCGGCTGCAGCGTGCCGAGGTAGCCGGGCCCGACGCTGCCGAGCGGCCAGAAGCACAGCCACACCCCGAGGAAAGCGAACAGCGGCACGGCAAGCGGCATGCGTTGCGCCGCCGGCGCGCCGGCCCATACCGCCCTCGCCCGCGCGAGTCGCGCAGCACCGGCGAATGCAGCCAGCCCCCACAGCAGCGCAAACGGCAACGCCGACGTGCGCGCCGGAACAAGATATGCCGTCGTGTTCGCCGCCAGCGCAACGAGCGCGAAGCCCACTGCGCACGCGGCGATCCACGCCGAAGCGCCATCCTGTGCAAAGCGCGTGAGCGGCAGTACGAGCGACCCGGCGAGCGTCAGGCCGATCAACAGCAAGGCCGACCAGCCGGCGATGCGCACGAAGTCCAGCAGCGCATCGAACGCGAAGCCGGCAAGTCTGGCCGGCGGCATTTCGATGGCATGCATGCCGCCGGCGGACAGCGCGAAGCGCTCGATCACCCTGCCGGCACCCAATTGGACGCGCCCCTTTGCAGCGCCGCTGCCAGCCGCTTCCGTGGCGATCGCCGTGATCGCCACGCGCGCCCCGAAAGGTCCCGGTGCCAGGGTCGTCGTGCTGAGCTGCCGCTGCGGCGCAAGCCCGACGCGCTGCCAGTCAATGCCCGATGCGCGCAGATCGAACTCGCGCACGGTGCCCGCGCTGCTCACCCGCACACGTCCGCCGTCCGGCCGTTTGACGAACGGCAGTTCGGGCTCGGCACCCACGATTTCGAAACTGAATGCGCTGCCCGGCTGCGTCGATTCGACGCGTTCGCCATGGGACGTCGACACCCATTGCCCGCTCTCGATCGACAGGCCGGCAAAAGGCAGCCGGGCACTGCCATCGGGAACCGGGAGCGCGAGCTCCACCGTGGCGCCATCGGTCGACACGTTGGTAATCGTTACCCGGTGCAAGGTCAGCAAGGGCTTGACGGCGAGCTGGCGAACCTGGCCGTCGACACGCAGCACCGGCTGCAACGTGGCTTCGTGTTCCAGCGTCACATGCAGCGGCGTCCAGAACAGTAGCCAGGCAAAACAGGACAAAGCGGCCAGCGCCAAGGCGCCGATGGCCCGCAAGGCAGGGAAAAGGAAGGATCGAGGCATGCGGAAGGCCGCATCGCGTCGGCGCGACGCGTTACGGCTCGATTATGTCAAACGCAATGATAGCGTGATTGCGGCGGGCCGGGCCGGCGCCCGCATGGATCGGCGACCCCGGCGCACCCTGCCCCGCAAGGCGCATGGATGCCAGGTTCCGGCCCTGCCCGGCCTGCGAGGCAGTCGGGGTGCGGCTTTCAGCTCAGGGGCGATTCACCCATTCGAGCAGCGGCTGCCACTGTTCGAGGTCCTTCTCGGCGCGCGAGGGCGCGAGGTCGAACAGCGTGAGCCCGTGCGCGGCGGCCTGCACGTACACCTGCGTATCGCGCAGGTAGCCGATCACCGGCAGTTTTTCGCTTTCTAGAAAGCGGTGCAGCTCACCGGCGGCACGGGTGCGCGGATCGACGCGCATGCCGACGATGCCGACTTCGATGCCCTGGCGCATCTCCTTCGCCTCGCGCAGCGCGGCGAGAAAATCGCGCGTGGCAAGGATGTCGAACAGAGAGGGCTGCAGCGGCACGATCACGCGGTCGACGATGGCCAGCACGTGATGCAGCTTCTTGCCGTGCAGGCCGGCCGGTGTGTCGAGCACGACGTGGGTGGTGCCCTTGGGCGGACGCGCCGGCTTGTCGGGATGGACGTCCCACGATTCGATGCGCGGCGCACCGGGAGGCCGGATCTTCAGCCATTCGCACGAGGATTGCTGGCGGTCGATGTCGCCCAGCATCACGCGATGGCCGGCCCTCGCGAAATAGCCGGCAAGGTTGGTCGCCAGCGTGCTCTTGCCCACGCCGCCTTTCGGATTCGCCACGAGGAAGGATCGCATGCCGCAAGATTATCATGGCAAAAACCGGCCCGCATCCGCGAATCGGCAGCGATGCGGATCGCCGGGCGGGCCGCGCGAGGAGACGCCGGATTCCGGGCATCCCGTGCTGCGCCGCACACGGGATCGGCAGCGCCGCCGGACTCGCCTTCGGGCAGGACCGCGAACCGGCACGCCGGCGGTGCGACGTGATGCCTCGTCATGCCCTGCATCAGCGCCGCAGGCACCGGCGGATTCACCGGCACGTGCGGTGGCGAACGCTTCCGATTTCCCGATTCCATCCGAATCCGTTTTGCGCAGATCGGCGTATCGGCAATGCAGTTCGCCACATCCGGCGCTTTCCGATCCCCACGACAACGGAGCAGATCATGAACACGAAAGACCTCGTCCTTCCGGCCACCCGCCGCGGCTTTCTCGGCGGCGCCGGCAAACTCACCCTGTCCGCCGCGGCGGTCGCGCTGCTCGGCGGCAAGCCGGTCGCAGAAAGGAAACCCGACGAGTATGCAAAGGCGCTCAAGGCCGACACGCTCAAGTCGCATAAGGACGTGCTCGATCTGGCTGCCCGGCTCGAACTGGGTGCGACCAACGCCTATCTGGGCGTGATCCCTGCGTTCAAGGACGCCGCGCTGTCGAAGGTCGCGGCGCGCCTGGCCGCCGACGAAACGATGCACTGGACGGTGCTCTCCAGCGCGCTGGGCCGCCCGCTGCCGCCGCTCGCGCTGTCCTTCGGCGCGTGAGCGCAACCGCCTCGCGCATCGCCGCGCTCGCGCTCTGGCTCGCCCTGCCCGGCGCCGCTACCGTCCGGGACGGCGAAGCCGGGCGCGGCGATGCGCTCTACGAAGCGCGCTGTGGCGGCTGCCATTCGCTCGATGCCAACCGCATCGGGCCGATGCACCGCGGCGTGTTCGGCCGCCGCGCTGGCAGCGTTGCCGATTTCGACTATTCCGACGCACTGCGAAACGCGCGCGTCCAATGGAACGCGCAGACGCTCGATGCCTGGCTGCGCGATCCGCAGGCGCTGATCCCGGGCCAGCGCATGGGCTACAGCCTGCAGTCGGCCGAAGAACGCGCCGCGATCATCGACTGGCTGCGGCAAAGCGCGGCACGCTGAGCGGCAATTGCGGGACGGCGTCCGCCGTACTGCCGCCAAAGTGTTCTGGATCACTGCGCGAGACCCCGGTGGCCCGCAAACCGGCTGGCCAAAGCCATTTATCATTGCAAAATAGGGAATGCAACTCCGTAATTGCAGCCATGAAACGCAGCCTGGCCCCGCGTTTGACAGACGCGCTCGACCATTCGCCGGCCGTGGCGCTGCTCGGGCCGCGCCAGTCCGGCAAAACCACGCTGGCACTGGAAATCGCCCGCGACCGGCCGGCCGATCTACCTCGATCTCGAATCGGAACAGGATCGCGCCAAGCTGGCGCAGCCCGAGCTGTATCTGTCCGACCACCTCGACAAGCTCGTCATCCTCGACGAGGTGCATCGCACGCCGGGACTGTTTCCGGTACTGCGCAGCCTCATCGACCACGCACGCCGTGCCGGGCGCCGGGCGGGGCAACACCTGCCGCTCGGTTCGGCCTCGCTCGACCTGCTCAAGCAATCCGGCGAAACGCTCGCAGGACGCATCACCAACCTGGAACTGACACCCTTCACGTGCTCGAAGTGCCCGACCGGCCGCTCGACACGCTCTGGCTCCGCGGCGGCTTTCCCGAAAGCCTGCTGGCGCGGGACGACGCGCGCAGCCTGCGCTGGCGGCGTGACTTCATCCGCAGCTACCTCGAACGCGACATTCCCCAGTTCGGCCCGCGCATCGCCGCCGAGACGCTGCGGCGGTTCTGGACGATGCTCGCCCACCATCAGGGCGGCCTGCTCAATACCGCACAGTTCGCAGGCAATCTCGGCGTCGATGTGAAAACCGCCGGCAGCTACCTCGGCCTGCTGGTCGACCTGCTACTGGTGCGACGACTCCCGCCCTGGCACACCAACCTCGGCAAACGCCTGGTGAAGTCACCGAAGGTCTACATCCGCGACAGCGGCCTTGCGCATGCACTGCTCAACGTCGCCGACAAGGAAACGCTGCTCGCCCACCCGGTGCTGGGCGCCAGTTGGCAAGGTTTCGCCATCGAAAACCTGATCGCCAATGCCGGCGACATGGCTCAGGCGCATTTCTACCGCAGCAGCAGCGGCGCCGAAATCGATCTGCTGCTCGCCTGGCCGGACGGCCGCCTGTGGGCGATCGAAATCAAGCGCAGCCTGACGCCGAAACCCGAGCGCGGTTTCCACGCCGCCTGCAGCGACCTCGCCCCCGAGCGGCGCTTCATCGTCTATCCCGGCGACGAACGCTACCGCCTGGCCGAAGACATCGAAGCCATCCCCCTGCCCGCGCTGGCGCAGGCACTGCGGGAAGCGTGAGCGCTGCCGCCTCGCGCATCGCCGCGATCGAGCCGATAACAGGCATGACCCGAGGCCGGGGTCGCGGCCCTCGAACGCTTGACATTGCGCCCGACATCGATGCACGCCGCACGCTTCCGAACGCAAACGCCACGCCGCGCAGTACCCGCCCTGCATCTAGCCGCGCAGCGATTCGAGCACGCCGATCTCGGCGAGCATCGGGCGTAGCGTGCCGACGATGTCCCAGCCGCCCCGCTCGCCCCCGGGGCCGACGTGCGGCAGGGGCCATGGCGTCCAGTCGGCATGAAAAGCGATCATGCGGCTCTCCGGCGGCGCCTCCGGCAGCGGTTTCTCGAAAACCCGGTCCGCGACCGCCTTGAAGTGCCGGTAGTCGGCGTTCCGCGCAGGGCAAAGCAGCAGCAGGCGGCCGGGCCGCTTCAGCTTCACAAGTCGTTCGAGTTCCCAGTTGAATCCGCCTTCGCTTGGCGGCAGTCTGGCCCACACCACGGTCAGCACCGCGTCGTTGATCCAGCGCTCGATGGTCTCCTGCCATTCGCTGTCCGACACCTGAAGCCGCGATGCGCCAAAGCCGGGCAACGCCGCCCCCGGCGGCTCGAGTGCCACAAACGGGCCGATCCGGTTCATCGCCGCCGCGAAACCCATCTGCATCTCGTCCGGCGTAAGGAACCCGAAATGGTCGTGCAGCAGCTCGCGTGCGCTGACCAGATAGTCGCCGACATCCTTTGGATCGGACGCAAAGGCGCGCAGAAAGACCACCGGCGGCCGATGGTCCGCCTCCAACGTTTCCGTTGCCGTACGCTGGCCCGTGCGCCGTCCGCGGACGAGCAGGACCATGCCGGCGACGGCTGTCACACACGCCGCGACCGCCCACACGATGCCGCCGGACGGATCGGTCGATGCGACCGCCAGCACGCCCAACAGTCCACCCACCCCCAATGCGGTACCCCAGGCGCGCTGCCGGCGTCCGCGGGCTGTCCATTGGACGTCCTGCCACACCGCCGGACCCAGTTTGCGATTGTCGCGGTTCATGCGATTAACATTCCAGACACGGGTTCATCATCGACGGCGATGCGCGTTTCACGTTGGCAATGAATTGGCAGGCCGAACTCCGGCTGTCGAGTACAGCACAAACGCGCGCCTCGTGCAGCCCGGGGATCGATCCCGCAGCGCGTGGCCCCCGACCTCTGCGCGACCCACCGGCACGCAAACACTGACGCATGCCGTTTCCGGCAACCCGATTGTCGATCGGGGTCGGCGATTTTGGAAATGGGAGTGCGACGGTCGTCGGGCAAGGATACGGCCCATGCACCCGCCGCTCGCCGACTTCCGTGTCCGGCCAACGGCGTTCATGCCACGCACGCCCCGGGCACTGCCGCCCCCGGCGACACCGTACAATCGGGCCCGGACCAACAACCAGTGATTCCGTTGCGGAATGGAACCATGATCGAACTGGAGAACATCGACCTGACGGCAGACCCTGCCGCTGCGCGCTACGTCAAGACGGAAGTCGTGACCGTGTCGTTCGCTTGCGTTGACGGCGAGCTGCTCAGCCTCGAGGGCCCGAATCGCTATCAGGCCGGCGACGCCCTGATTACCGGCATCACGGGCAGCCGGTGGAGCGTGTCGCGCCAACGCTTCGACGCGAAGTACGAGGCCGTGCCCCCCACCGCGATGGGCAGCGACGGCCGCTACAAGGCGAAACCGATACCGGTTCTCGCCAGGCAGATTCCGGAGGCATTTACCGCACGTCGCTCGACGGGCGGCGACATCCTGCGTGGGAATGCGGGCGACTGGCTCCTGCAATATGCGCCAGGCGACTTCGGCATCGCCGAACAATCCCGGTTTGCGCAGGTGTACAGAAGGCTAGGCTGAATCTTGCCCGCCGCTTGTCTGCTTGTGATTGGGCAGGATATCGTGAGCGCTCCTGCCTGGGTGTGCGAACTCGCTTGATCGGCAAGTAGCCGCTCGGCTCCTCAGCTCTCCAAACGGCAGCTGACCGGCGCATTCCTCCCCAATTTGACGAACAACCCTACGGTCGTCTTTGGCCGAACATCGTCCGTCGGCAACTTCACTGACTGACGTCTTTATCCCCTATCCGGGCATTGGACGACCAAGCACTCGATCTGGCTATGCGGGTCCAGCAGCAGCCGTCCCGTACAGCAGAAACTGGCGTCAGTTGATACCGCCCCGAAACCCGCATGGTTGCTTGAGATCCAAGCCGGCCTGACCACAGGCCGCATGGGATCTGAATCCTGGACATGCCATGCCCGGGATCGAACAACGATGCGCCTTGCAGGGCAAGGGTTCTCGCCATTCGAGGGGATTGTCCGACGCCGAAAGCCGGCGACGCGACGATGCGCTACGCTCAGCCGAACAGCGTCACGCGCAGTTTCTGTAATGCGCCGAGGCCGACCCACCAGCGGGTGCCTTCGTCGCGGAAGCGCGCGCCGGTGTCGGTGAGTGCGAGCGTGCGGGCACCGAACTCGGTGCGGCCCGACTCGGCGAGGAAGCCCGATTCCATCAGGTAGCGTGCGATGGCCGGTTGCACCTGCTGGCCGTGGAGCGTCCAGCGCGTGCCATAGCCGTCTTCCGATCCGCTCAGCATGAGGATCGGCGCCCGCTCGCCCATGAGCCGGAGCACGCGCAGCGTGTCGGCGCGGTTGGGGATGGATTCACGATCCTTGCGGCGAACCATTGCGGCATCTTGCATAGTTTGTGGATATCCGCCCCAGCATACCGCCGATTCGTGTGTTGGCGCGCTCGCGCAAAGGCTACAGGCATTCGGGGGAAGACCCATTGCTCGACGCAATACGGATGTTTTTGGAAGGCATGCTTGGAATGATGTTCGCCAAACTGTTTTTCTGGGGCCTGCTGGCCCTTCCTCTGCTCGCTGTTGCAGGTGGTTTCGGGATGCTGGGCCGACGGCGGAATACGCGCTCACAAGACCCCGGTCCGACTCACGACGCGGAGGACGGTCGGTAGCGCGTTCGCAGTCCGTGCTTTGATACGCAGCCGTTCGTGTAGTGCGGCAGTTCGGGGTCGAGAGCGACGTTCACCGGCAGCCGCTAGCGCCGCACGTGTGCGCATCGCAATTCGAATACGTCGTCCGGAAATGTCTCACCCGGCTGCGCAGGCAATCAGCGGCGCGGCGAGGTGGCACGACAGTCCGTGCGCACCGGCGCGCATCACGGCGTGGTGGTTCCACGCGAACACCGGCCGCAGCAGCGGCAGCAGGCGACGCATCCAGGGCCGGCGCAGGTTCACCGCCCAGCGATAGGTGGCGCGGGTGGCGTCGCCGTCCGCTTCGACGCGCCAGAAGCCGACGCCTTCGAGGTCGCCCACGGCATGGCCTTCGATTTCGCGCGGCTTGACGATGCGCATGGTCGTGACGTCGAGCGTGATGCCGTAGCCCAGCGCGGAGCCCCACTCGATGCGCCGCAGGCTGCCGATGTCTTCCGCATTGCCGTGGCGGAGCAGCCGCACGCGGCGCACGTACGGCCACCACAGCGGCCAGCCCTGCGGGTCGGCCAGCGCGCCCCACACGGCCTGGACGGGCGCGCCGATGTGCCAGCGGCTAACGAGGACGAAATCGGGTTGCATGTTCACAGCCGCGCCGCGGGCGCGTAGTCCGCTGCGCCGTGGACGTACATCAGCGCGCCGACGTCGCTGGTGAGTTCGCGGTGCAGCGAGCCGGCGGGCGCATGCTGGTATTCGCCGGAGCGGAACAGGGTGTCGCCGATCCAGGCTTCGCCTTCGAGCAGCAGGCAGTCTTCGGCCTGCGGATGCGGGTGGCCCGGCACGCGCGCGCCGGCCTGCATGCGCAGCAGCATCGAACGCTCGCCGCCTTCGCACCACAGTTCCTTGGTCTGCACGCCGGGCACGAGGTCGCGCCAGTCGCCCTCGTCGGCGCGTACCGTGATCGGCGCCGCGCCCTTGCCGGGCAGCAGGGCCTTGACCAGGTCGCGCGCCACTTCGAGGCCGTGACCGATGGGCACGCCGCGCAGGTAGAGCAGCGCGCCGCTGCGCGAGCTGACACGGCCGTGCCGGCTGCCGGCGAGCGCGATGTGGTAGTCGCCTTCGCGCACGACCAGGTCGCCGAGCTGCGCCTCGCCGCGCAGCACGACGCATTCCTCGTGCTCGTTGTGGCGGTGGATCGGCAGCACGCCGCCGGGTTCAATGTCGACGAGTACGGAGCGTGCGGCGGCGCCGTCGTTGAGCATCTTCACGCGCACGCCGTCGACCAAAGGGCGCCATTCTCCTTCGTCGCGCCGCACGGTGATGAAGCGGCCCGATTCCTCGCGGCTGGCACGCGCGCGTTCGAGCAGGCGGCTGCGCAGGGCGGCGCCGCGCGCGGACGCCGGCGGCAGCGGTTCGAGGGCGCCGGCAAGCGCCCCGGCGAGCGCGTCCGACAGGTGCGGATCGTCGGAATCGATTGGCGTCGGGATCGTGGAAGGCGGCTTTTTCATGATGTCGTTTCCGTTGCTGCGATGTCGGGGGCGAGTACGCCGCGCAGGGCGGTCAGCGCACGCCGGATATGGGATTTCACGGTGCCGAGCGGCAGCGCGGTCTGCGCCGCGATTTCCTCGTGCGTGAGGCCGCGGAAGAAGGCGAGCGCGAGCAGCTGGCGCGGCAGCGCATCCAGGGTTTCGAGCGCCGCGTGCAGGGCGCGATTGCGCTGCGAGGCCGCGAGCAGATCCTGCGGATCGCCCTCCTGCGCGACCTCGGCGCCGGCCAGCGTCTCGGGCTCGGGGTGGGCATCGGCCTCGTCCTCGCGGCGCAGGCTGTCAAGCGCACGGCTGCGCGCGATGGTCAGCAGCCAGGTCATCGCGCTGCCGCGAGCCGGGTCGAAACGCAGCGCCTGGCGCCACACCTGCCAATACACGTCTTCCGCCACTTCCTCGGCCGCCTGCGCGTTGCGCGTGATGCGCAGCGCGAGGCCGTAGACGCGGCCGAGGGTGGCATCGTAGAGATGGCCGAGCGCCTGCTCGTCGCCACGTCCGACGGCGGCGATCCAGCCGCGCAAGGTCGCCTCGTCGGAGGCGACAACCGGCCGGCCCGCCGCGCCCCCGATGGCAGAGGCGCAGGACGCATCTGCCTCGTCTGCCGATTCCGGATCCATGGCAGCCAGTATAGGGGCCACCTCCACGCCGCGCCGGGCCGCCAGGCCAGGTTCCTCGCACATGATCACCCCGCTGTTGTTGCTTGTGCCTCGGTGTACGCCGCTGGCGGCAGGACGGATGCAGGCCCGATGGCGCAAAATACGGCTCCCGACGCAGGACCCGACCCGACACGCCCGACAAACCATGACAGCACGCGATGCTTCCGCCCCACTGCTGCCTGCCGCAATCGACGCCGGCTGGCGCGCGGAAGGCGGCTGCCTGCTGGCCGGCGAGGCGCGCATCGACGCGCTTGCGCAACGCATGGGCACGCCGCTGTTCGTGTACTCGCGGGCCGTCATCGACGCGCGGATCGGGGCACTGCGCGGCGCGTTGCCGCCCGGCATCCGGGTGCTCTACGCGGTGAAGGCGAATCCGCTGCCGGCGCTGCTCGAACACATCGCCGGGGCGGTGGACGGCTTCGACATCGCCTCCGGCGGCGAACTCGCCCGCGCGCTGGCGGCCGGCATGGCGGGCGCGCGCCTGAGTTTCGCCGGGCCAGGCAAGGCCGACGACGAACTCGTGCAGGCGGCCGCCGCGGATGCCCTGGTCGTGCTGGAGTCGGCGGACGAGGCGCGCCGGCTCGCCCGGCTCGGCGGCGGACGCCGTCCGCGCGTCGCGCTGCGCATCAACCCGCCGTTCGAACTGGCGCCGGCAGCGGCACGAATGGGCGGCGGGCCGCGCAAGTTCGGCGTGGACAGCGAGCAGGCGCCGCAGGCGCTAGCCGCGATCGCGGCGTTGCCGCTCGAATTCGTCGGCTTCCATTGCTATGCCGGCTCGCAATGCCTGGACGCGAACGCCATCATCGCGACGCAGCGCATGACGCTGGACCTGATGGCGGAACTCGCGCGCCTCGCGCCGGCGCCGGTGCGCCTGCTGAACTTCGGCGGCGGTTTCGGGATTCCGCAGCACGCGGGCGAATCGCCGCTCGACCTCGCGCGCATCGGCAGCGCCATGGCGGCCCTGGCGCGCGATGCCGCGACATGCTTGCCGCAGGCGGCGCTGACGCTGGAACTGGGACGGTACCTCGTCGGCGAGGCGGGGCTTTACGTCTGCCGCGTGATCGAGCGCAAGGTCTCGCGCGGGCGAACCTTCCTCGTGCTCGACGGCGGGCTGCACCACCACTGGCACGCAACCGGCGCGCTCGAAGGGCGCCGGCACCTGCACTTTCCGCTTGCGTTGGCGAACCGGCTCGACGCCGCACCGACCGAGACGGTCACGGTTGCTGGCCCGCTATGCGCACCGCATGACATTTTCGCGCACGACGTGCCGCTCGCGCGTGCCGAGCCGGGCGACCTGATCGCGGTGTTCCAGTCGGGGGCTTACGGGCCTTCGGCCAGCCCGGGCGGATTCCTCGGCCGGCCAGGTGCCGTGGAGATGCTGGTCTGAGGAACGCTACTTGTTTGGCGCCTGCTCGCGCGCCGACGCGATCATCTGGCGGCGATCTTCTTCGGCCGAGCGGATCGCGACCTTCTGCTCGTCGCTGAGCGGCTTGCCGCCGAATTTCTCGATTGCCGACACGGTCCGTGCTGCGGGATCGGTGATGCGGCCTTCCGGCGGGATCGCCTGGCGCACGGTATCGGACGGCATGCTGGTGATGGCGACGACGCGTTTCACGAACAGGTCGTTGGCGCGGCGCACCTCGGCACCGACCCACGCCGACTGGGCGGGCGTCAGTCTCGCGCCGTTGGTCGCGGACGGCACCAGGGATTGCGCAACGGCGCTCAGGCAGAAGCCGCTCAGGATGACGGCGAGCAGGTGGACGGAAGTGCGCGGCATGTGAGAAGACCCGGGATCGTTGTTCTTTCCAACGCTCAGGGTAGCAGAATGGTTGATCCGGTTGTCCTGCGCCCTTCGAGGTCGCGGTGCGCCTGGGCCGCATCGGCCAGCGCGTAACGCTGGTTGATGTCGATCTTCACCTTGCCAGACGACACGACGTCGAACAGCTCGCCCGCCATCGCGAGCAGGTCGCTGCGCTTTGCGGCGTATGTGAACAATGTCGGCCGGGTCAGGAACAGCGAGCCCATGCGCGCGAGTGCGCCAATGTCGAACGGCGGCACCGGCCCGGAGGCGCTGCCGAAATTGACCATCATGCCCAGCGGGCGCAGGCAGGCGAGCGAGTCCATGAAGGTGTCCTTGCCGATCGAGTCGTAGACCACTGGCAGGCCTGCGCCGCCGGTGATCTCGCGCACGCGGTCGGCAAATTTCTCGCGCGTGTACACGATCGTGTGGTCGCAGCCGTGGGCGCGCGCCAGCTCCGCCTTGGCATCCGAGCCGACGGTGCCGATCACCGTCGCGCCGAGCGCCTTGGCCCACTGGCAGACGATCAGTCCAACGCCGCCGGCCGCGGCATGGATCAGGATGGTGTCGCCCGGCTGCACGCGATAGGTGCGGCGGAGCAGGTATTGCGCGGTCATGCCCTGCAGCATCATGGCGGCACCCTGCTCGAAGCTGATCGCATCGGGAAGCCGCACCAGGCGATCGGCCGGCATCACGCGCGCCTGCGCATACGCGCCGACCGGCCCGCCCGAATACGCCACGCGGTCGCCGACCGCGATGTCGGCCACGCCCGGCCCGATCGCCTCGACGACGCCCGCCGCCTCGAGGCCCAGCCCGCTCGGCAGCGGCAGCGGGTACAGACCGCTGCGGTGGTAGGTGTCGATATAGTTGAGCCCGACCGCCTTGTGCACGACGCGTGCCTCGCCGGGGCCAGGGTCACCAACCTCGACCGCCTGCCACTGCAGAACCTCGGGGCCGCCGGCGTGTGCGAACCGGATTGCGTGGACACTGGACATGTTGCTTACCTCACGATGGACACGCCGACGCGGAACTGCGGCCGGCGGCGCTGATTGTAGTCGAGCAGGCTCTCGCCATAGCCGTTGAAGTACTGGAAATGCAGGAAGCCGCCGGCATCGGAGAACAGCACGCGCTTCATGCGATAAGACAGGTCGAGCTGCAGCGAACCCTTGCTGCGCGGATAAAGGTCGGCGTTGAGCAGCCAGCCGTCATCGTTGCCGTAGCGCAGGTTGAGCAGCGCATGGCCGCGGTAATCCGCGATGTCAGGATTGTCCTCGCGATCGATGTAGCCGAACAGCTTCAGGCCGGTCGAGAAATGGGTGACGGCGTCGACGTCCCAGCGCCAGTTCGGGCGGACGAACAGCGTGTCGATCGAGCGCGAAGAGGCGCCGTCCTTGCCGTTGGACTGATGCTCGTAGCCCGCCTGCAGCGATAGCGCATGCGGCGAACCGATCTGGCGGTACGGTCCCCACTGGTAGAAGAAGCTCGGCTTGTAGGTCGTGTCGCGAAATGGCTTGGAGTTCTCGGTGAAGTCCCAGATCGAGTTCTGCGTGTAACCGAAATGCAGCCCGGTCAGCAACCCGACCCAGGGGAAATCGGCCGCCCAGCCGTCGGGATCGAACAGCCGGTACTTGAACGACAACTGGAAACGCGCCGTGGTGTTGCCGCGCGAGCCCAGCACGAAATACATCGGTTCGTGCGAGGACAGCGCCGTCTCGCGCTTCGAGAGATCGACGACGCCGGCGATCTCCGCATCGCGGCCCTGCATGCGGGCGAGCGTGTCGATCTGCGGCGCGGCGCGCTGCGCCGGCCGGAACTGCACCAGCAGGCGTGTCGACGTGCGGTCGGTCAGCTCCAGCGTGCCGAGCCCCTCGAGTTCCGGCGGCAGCGCCGCGGTGTAGGCACGCCGCCCGTCCTGCGCCGGACCGTCGGCGCGCAACGTCACCGGCACGCTGCGCGCGGCAATCAGCAGGCGCGCCGCCGACTCGTCGGGCAGCGCTTCGGCATCGGTTGCAACCAGCACGACGCGCAGCGGTTCGCCTCCGCTGACCAGGGTTTGCGGACTGGCAATCAGGACATCGGCAGACGCAGCCGACGGCAGCAGCCCGAGTGCCAACACGAACAGCAGGACCATGCGCGTCTGCATGCGAACCTCTCCCAGTTTGCGCGAACCCTCGACGAAGCACGATCCGCGCCGCCCCGCCAGACGCCTACTGCGCACGGGCCTCGAGCGCGTCGGCCACCGCGAGCGCGGTGATGTTCACCAGACGTCGCACTGTGGCCGATGGCGTGAGTATGCCGACCGGCTTGGCCGCGCCGAGCAGCACCGGCCCCACCGTGACCCCTTCGCCGCCCGCGACCTTGAGCAGGTTGAAGCTGATGTTGGCGGCATCGAGATTGGGCATCACCAGCAGGTTGGCCTCGCCCGACAGCAGCGAATCGGGATGCATGCGGTTGCGAATCTCGGCCGACAGCGCGGCATCGCCGTGCATCTCGCCGTCGAGTTCGAGGTGCGGCGCCTGCGCGGCGATGATGTCGCGCGCCTCGCGCATCTTCTTCGCCGAGCCGGACTTCGAACTGCCGAAATTCGAATGCGACAGCAGGGCGATCTTGGGCGCGAGGCCGAAACGCTTGAGTTCCTCGGCGGCCATCATGGCGATGCCGGCGATCTCCGCGGCGTTCGGGCTGTCATTCACGTAGGTGTCGCATATCGCCAGCGTGCGGTTGGGCAGCAGCAGCATGTTCATCGCGGCGAACAGTTGCGCGCCGGGACGCAGACCAATGACGTCGGCGATGTGCTTGAGGTGGTTCTCGTACAGGCCGTAGGTGCCGCACACCATGCCATCCGCATCACCCCGGCGCAGCAGCATGGCGCCGATCAACGTCGTGTCGCGGCGCAGCTCGGCCCTGGCGATGTCGGGCGTCACGCCTTCGCGCGACATCAGCTTGTAGTAGTCGCTCCACAGCTCGCGGTAGCGCGGGTCCGACTCGGGGTTGATGATGTCGAAATCCCGCTCCGGCACCAGGTTGAGGCCGTAGCGCTGGATGCGCATGCCGATCACCGACGGCCGCCCGATCAGGTGCGGACGCGCCAGCCCCTCGTCCACCACCACGCGCACCGCGCGCAGCACGCGCTCGTCCTCGCCTTCGGCGTAGATCACCCGCTTCTGCGCGGCCGGCGCGGCCTTCGCCTTGGCGAACACCGGCTTCATGATGATGCCGGATTGATAGACGAAGTTGGTCAGCTGCTGGCGATAGGCGTCGAAATCGGCGATCGGCCGCTTGGCCACACCGGAGTCCATCGCCGCCCTGGCCACCGCGGGCGCAATCTTGACGATCAGGCGCGGGTCGAACGGTTTCGGGATGATGTAGTCCGGGCCGAAGGCGAGGTTCTCGCCGCCGTACGCCAGGGCGACGATGTCGCTCTGCTCCGCCTGGGCCAGTTCGGCGATCGCCTGCACGCAGGCGAGCTTCATCTCGTCGGTGATGCGCGTGGCGCCGACGTCGAGCGCGCCGCGGAAGATGAACGGGAAGCACAGCACGTTGTTCACCTGGTTCGGAAAGTCCGAGCGCCCGGTGGCAATGATGCAGTCGGGCCGCGCCGCCTTGGCTTCCGAGGGCAGGATCTCGGGCACCGGGTTGGCAAGCGCGAGGATGATCGGGCGCTCCGCCATGCGCGCCACCATCTCGCCGGTCAGCACGCCGGCGGTGGAACAGCCGAGAAACACGTCGGCGCCCTCGATTACGTCGGCGAGCGAGCGTGCGTGCGTGTTCTGCGCATAGCGCGCCTTGTTCGGCTCCATGTTCGGCTCGCGCTCCTTCCAGATCACGCCCTTGGAGTCGCACACAAAAATGTTCTCGCGCGTCACGCCGAGCCGCACCATCAGGTCGAGGCAGGCGATGGCCGCCGCTCCCGCGCCGGAGCACACCAGCTTGACGGCGCCGATGTCCTTGTCCACCACCTTGAGCGCATTGAGCAGCGCGGCGGTCGAGATGATCGCGGTGCCGTGCTGGTCGTCGTGGAATACCGGGATGTTGAGCCGCTCGCGCAACGCGCGCTCGATGGTGAAGCACTCGGGCGCCTTGATGTCCTCGAGGTTGATGCCGCCGAGCGTGGGCTCCAGCGCGGCGATGATGTCGATCAGCTTGCCGGTGTCGTTTTCGTTGAGTTCGATGTCGAACACGTCGATGCCGGCAAACTTCTTGAACAGGCAGCCCTTGCCTTCCATCACCGGCTTGCCGGCGAGCGGACCGATGTTGCCGAGCCCGAGAACCGCCGTGCCGTTGGTGACCACGCCAACCAGGTTGCCGCGCGAGGTGAGTTCGTAGGCCTGCGCCGGATCGGCGACGATCGCATTGCAGGCGGCAGCGACGCCGGGCGAATAGGCCAGTGCCAGGTCGCGCTGGTTGGTCAGGCCCTTGGTCGGGCGAATGGAAATCTTGCCGGGCACCGGCATGCGGTGATATTCGAGCGCGGCAGCATTGAGTTCGGCGTCGAGTGGTTCTTCCATTTGGATCCCTCCGGGCATTGCGGCAGTCCCGCTTGTTGTTCGATGGCAATCCGGTTCGGACGATTGCCGGCAACGCAGATGATAATCCGCGCCGCACGCGGCTGCCCCGGGCCGCCGTATTGCGGGCCGGCCACCGCAGTGCAGCACGCCCGGGAAATCGGTGGCAGAATCGCGCAAGGTCAATCAGCATGAGGAATCCGCAATGCGCAGGGTTGTCTTCAATCAGAAGGGCGGCGTCGGCAAATCCACCATCACCTGCAACCTTGCGGCGATCAGCGCATCGCGCGGGCGGCGCACCCTGGTGATCGACCTCGACCCGCAGGGCAACTCGACGCAATACCTGCTCGGCCGCAGCGGCACCGAGTGCGAGGACAACGCGGCGCAGTTCTTCGACCAGATGCTGAACTTCAAGCTGCGGCCGAAGAAGACCGCGGATTTCGCCCAGGCCACGCCGTTCGGGAACCTCAGCGTGCTGCCCTCGCATCCGGACCTGGACGAGCTGATGGGCAAGCTCGAATCGCGCTACAAGATCTACAAGCTGCGCGACGCACTGGCCGACCTCGACGCTTTCGACGAAATCTGGATCGACACGCCGCCGGCGCTCAACTTCTTCACCCGCTCGGCGCTCATCGCGGCCGAGGGCTGCGTGATTCCCTTCGACTGCGACGACTTCTCGCGCCGCGCGCTGTATTCGCTGCTGGAAAGCGTCGAGGAGATCCGCGCCGACCACAACGCCGCGCTGGAAGTCGAGGGCATCGTGGTCAACCAGTTCCAGGCGCGCGCCAGTCTGCCGCAGAAGCTGGTGGACGAACTGCGTGCCGAAGAGCTGCCGGTGCTCGACAGCCACCTGTCGTCGTCGGTCAAGGTGCGCGAATCGCACCAGCTCGCGCGGCCGATGATCCACCTCGCACCGAGCCACAAACTGACGCTGGAATTCGTCGCGCTGTCCGACGAGCTGGCCGCCCGGCGCAAGGCCGCCGAGCGCATGGCGCAGAAGCGTCGCGCCTGACCGCCCCGTGGCGCTGACCGGCTCGCTGATTCCCGCCGCAGCCGTCGCGGCCGTGGCCGGCGTTCCCGCGCTGATCGTCTGGCGCCGCTATCGCGACCTCAAGCGCGAACGCTTCATCCGCGACGCCCCGCTGCCTGCCGGGCTGCTCGATCGTCTCGCAAAGCGCCGGCCGCAGTTCGACCTCAAGCAGCGCGCGCTGGTCGCGCATGCGCTGCGCCAGTACTTCGTCGTCTACCTGCGTGCGCGCGGCAAGTACGTGTCGATGCCCTCTCAGGCGGTGGACGACCTGTGGCACGAGTTCATCCTGTTCACCAGGGCCTACCGCGAATACTGCGACAAGGCCTTCGGCCGCTTTTTCGACCACACGCCCGCGGTCGCGCTATCGCCCGACAAGCGCAGCAACGCCGGCCTGCGGCGCACCTGGTGGCATGCCTGCAAGGAAGAGCACATCGACCCGCGCCACCCGAGCCGCCTGCCGCTGCTGTTCGCCATCGACCAGAAGCTGGGCATCGCCGACGGCTTCGTCTATTCGCCCGACTGCCGCGAAGCCCGCACCCGCGGCGACAACACGGTCAATTGCGCCGGCGACTTCGGCGATTCCGGCGTGGACGGCTCGACCGACGGATTCGGCGATTCGGGCGGCGACAGTGGCAGCGATGGCGGCGGTGGCTGCGGCGGCGGCGGTTGCGGCGGCGGGGGCGACTGAGCCACCGCGCCAGAAGGCGCATTCACAGGCTTTTTCAGGCATGGCACCGCCAGGAGCCTCATGCAGCCTTGCTCCCGGGCGGACATGCCTGAAGGCCGAATGTCCATGCGCCCCCCAGGGCGGTCCGTTTTCGAGATTCCCGCCGTTCCGGGGGCACGAAATCTTTTCCGGCAATCGGCGTCAAAACGCGGACGGGCACCGAAGAACTGACCTGAACAGTCGACCGCCCATGCCCCGATCACGCCACCGGGAGAGGGCAGCATGAAAATCCGTATCGCCCTCGTGGCATCCACTGCCCTCGTTGCATCCCTCGCGCTTGCCCGGCCGACCGCCGAGCGCAACGGCATCCTGACCGACACGGGCGGCAAGACGCTCTACAACTTCGACAAGGACGGCGGCGGCAAGAGCGCCTGCTACGGCCAATGCGCGACCGCCTGGCCGCCGGCGATCGCCGCCAGCGGCGCCGAGGCAAGCGGCGACCACGGCCTGATCAAGCGCGACGACGGTTCGATGCAATGGACCTACAAGGGCAAGCCGCTTTACTACTTCGCCGGCGACAAGCAGCCCGGCCAGCGCCTCGGCGACGGACAGGGCGGCGTCTGGCACGCGATCGCGGCCGGCGCGGCGGCGGGCAGCAGCACGACCTCCGGCGCGACCAGCGCTGGCTATTCGAACTACGGTTACTGAAGGAAGCGATCGCAGCGCCCGGCCCCGGGCGCCCGATCAAACCGGCTGCGCTTCGCGCTGCCGGCGCAGGTCGCGCACCTGCAGGTGCACCCACGCGGCTTCGAGCAGCGGCGCGACGCCGCCGGCAGCCACCACCCGGTGCAGCATGTCGCCGACGATGTGCGAGGATTCGATGCGCGCGCCCGACTCGAGGTCGCGCAGCATCGATGCGGTGGAGGGCGAACCCGGCAGGGTCAGCGCCTTGAGCGTGGCTTCCCAGGCGCGCTGGCGCGAAGGCTTGCCGGCCGAGGCGGCCGCGAACTCGCATTCGTCCAGCATGCGCAGCACAAGTGCCGGCCCGCCTTCGGCCGCCACGATGTCGCCGACCGAGCCGCGCATCAGCGTGGTCATGCCGGCCAGCGTGGCGAGGAACACGTACTTCTCCCAGATTTCCTGGTCGATATCCTCGGCCAGGCGCGCGTCGACCGGGGTCTGCGCAAAACCGGCGTGCAGCGCTTCGAGCCATGGCAAGGCCGCGGCATCATTGTTCGGCCGCAGGCCGTAGGTGATGCGATGCACCTGCGTCATCTGGCGGATGGTGCCGTCGGGCGCCATGGTGCCGGCAATGTGGCAGCAACCGCCGAGCACGCGCGCCTCGCCGAATTCGCGGTCGAGGCGGTCGTAGTGCGCCAGGCCGTTGAGCAGCGGCAGGATCAGCGTGTCGGGCCGCAGCGCCGGGCGGATCGCGTCGATCGCCGATTCGAGGTCGTAAGCCTTGCAGGTGAGCAGCACCAGGTCGTAGTCGGCGCGCAGTTCCTCCTGCAACACGGTACGCACCGGAATGGAAAAGCTGCCGTGGGGGCTGTCGACGCACAAGCCCTTCTCGGCCAGCGCGGTGGCGCGCCCCGGCCTCACCAGGAAACGGACATCGACGGTTGCCTTGCCGTCGTGCGCAGCCTGCGCGAGACGGCCTGCAAAATAACCGCCGGTCGCACCGGCACCGAGCACGAGCAGCTTCATGGCATCTCTCCCGACAGACGGCCGCAGCTCAGGCGGGTGTCAGCTTGGCAACCGACAGCGCCAACCACTTGATGCCTTCGCGGCCGAAATTCACCTGCACGCGCGCGTCCGAGCCCGAGCCTTCGGCACTCACGATGACCCCTTGGCCGAACTTGGCGTGCTGCACCTGCTGGCCGATGCGGAAGCCGCCGCCGCTGTTCTCGGTCTCGTAACGCGTACGCACCGGCGGGGCCGACGGATAGGCCGGCTTCGGCTCATAGTAGCGGTTGCCCCACGTGGGTTCCGCCACGCGCTGCGGCCGGACCTTGGGCGTCAGCCACTTCGTTAGCAGCTCCGGTATTTCTTCGAGGAAACGCGACTTCATGTTGTAGCGCGTCTGCCCGTGCAGCATGCGCGTCTGCGCGAACGAGAGGTAGAGCCGCTCGCGCGCCCGCGTCACCGCGACGTACATAAGGCGACGTTCCTCTTCGAGGCCCTTGTCCTCGAGGATGCTGTTCTCGTGCGGAAAGAGGCCCTCTTCGAGTCCGCTGATGAAGACGATGTTGAACTCGAGCCCCTTGGCCGAGTGCACCGTCATCAGTTGCACCGCGTCGTCCGAATCGCCGGCCTGGTGCTCGCCGGCTTCGAGCGATGCGTGGGCAAGGAACGACGCCAGCGGATCGGGCGGCACGACCGGCGCGTCGGTCACCGCGTCGCCGGGCGGCTGCTCGACCGGGAATCCTTCCTCGCTGACGAAATTGACCGCGGCGTTGACCAGTTCGTCGAGGTTGGCGAGGCGGTCCTGGCCTTCCTTCTCGGTCTTGTAGTGCGCGACCAGGCCGGACAGCTCGATCGCCTGCTCCACCATCTCGGGCAGGGAAAGGCCTTCGCAGGCCGCACGCAGCCTGTCGATCAGCGCGACGAACACGCCGACCGACTGCCCGGCCTTGCCACCCAGGTTTTTCGCGGCCGCCCACAGGCTCGCCGCGCCCTCGCCCATCACCGGCCTGGCGGCATCCTGCAACTGTTCGAGCGAACGTGCGCCGATGCCGCGCGTCGGGAAATTCACCACGCGGGCGAACGCGGTGTCGTCATCCGGGTTGGCGATAAGCCGCAGGTAGGCGAGCGCATGCTTGATTTCCTGGCGCTCGAAGAAGCGCAGGCCGCCATAGACCCGGTAAGGCAGGTTGGCGGTAAACAAGGCATGTTCGAGCACGCGCGACTGCGCGTTGCTGCGGTAAAGCAGCGCTATTTCGCGCCGCGCCGTGCCTTCCATCACCAGCGAGCGGATTTCCTCCACCACCCAGCGAGCCTCTTCGGTGTCGCTCATCGCCTCGTAGACGCGGATCGGCTCGCCCGAGCCGCGGTCGGTCCACAGGTTCTTGCCGAGACGGCCGGCGTTGTTCTTGATGATGGCGTTGGCGGCGTCGAGGATGTTGCCGTGCGAGCGGTAGTTCTGCTCGAGGCGGATCACGTTCGGCACCCTGAACTCGCGCTCGAAATCGCGCATGTTGCCAACCTCGGCGCCGCGGAACGCGTAGATGCTCTGGTCGTCGTCACCGACCGCCATCACGCAGGCGCCGCCGCCGGCCAGCAGCTTGAGCCAGCGGTACTGCAGCACGTTGGTGTCCTGGAACTCGTCGACCAGGATGTGGCGGAAGCGCGCCTGATAGTGCGCGCGGATCGGCTCGACGCGTTCCAGCAGCTCGTAGGTGCGCAACAGCAGTTCGGCGAAATCCACCACGCCCTCGCGCTGGCACTGGTTCTCGTATTCCTGGTAGATCTCGACGCGGCGGCGGGTGAAGTCGTCCCACGCCTCGACCGCGTGCGCACGCAGTCCGGCTTCTTTCGAGGCGTTGATGAAATGCATCAGGTCTCGCGGCGGGTATTTCTCGTCGTCGATATTGAGCGTCTTGAGCAGGCGCTTGATCGCCGAGAGTTGGTCGGCACTGTCGAGGATCTGGAAAGTCTGCGGCAACGCCGCCTCACGCCAGTGCGCGCGCAGCAGCCGGTTGCACAGGCCATGGAAGGTGCCGATCCACATGCCGCGCGTGTTGATCGGCAGCATCGCCGACAGCCGCGCCAACATTTCCTTGGCGGCCTTGTTGGTGAAGGTGACCGCCAACACGCCATGCGGCCCGACCTGCCCGGTCTGGATCAGCCACGCGATGCGGGTGGTGAGTACCCGCGTCTTGCCGGATCCGGCACCGGCGAGGATCAAGGCGTGCTGGGCCGGCAGGGTGACGGCCGCGAGTTGTTCGGGGTTGAGGTTGTCGAGCAGGCTGGGCATGGATCGATTGTACGCGAGCCCGCCGGGTAGCCTGGATCGCAAGGATCTGTTGCATCGACACAACAGGGCGCGAGCCAAATCCGGCCATTTTCCCCATATCTTTCAGACAATTGAAAAACAGGGCCGGTATGTCAAACCGTTAGGTTAGGCCTTGGCCTCTATTCTTGTGCAATGCAGCACAAACGTGTGTTTTTTCACCTATACTCCGGGATAACCCGGATCATAATTTAGTCGGGTATTAAAGTTGTTGCAGCGCAGAACCGTTGTAGACCGTGCCCACAAGGCATCGAGCGAACCGGCAAGCGCCATTTCGTAAGGAGAACTGCAGATGAAATCGCCGAAAATCCTCCCCTGGCTGGCCAAGACCTCCGGCCTGCCCCTGGCCCGCGTGGAAGAACTGTGGGCCGACGCCCTGCGCCATGCGACCCTGAAGACCGGCTGGGTGAATACCTCCGATTACTGGAAGGTCGCCAACGAGAAGTTGCGTGAGCTGATCGAGGCCGAAGCGCTGGCCTACCACCCGCCGGAAGTCACGCCGTGGGTGCTGTTCAACATGCGCCTCGGCGCAATGCCGATCATGGCCGCCAACCAGGTTGCGCTGATCTGGTCCGCCGCGGTGGGCCGTTTGGCAAAGCCTCGCCGCCATCTGACGACAACGCGCCACGCCGCCTGAGCGGCAAGGCGGATCGGCCGCACCAGACGGACCGACCGCATCCTCCCCGCAGGACCGATCGCAGAGGGCACGCGCAGGCGTGCCTTTTTTCTTGTCCGGCCCGCTTGCATTGCGCCCGACGGACGGCTCACATTCCCCTGAAACCGCCCTGAGAAGGGGCCATGGCCGGGTATAATTTGCGGTTTCGCCGCACTCGCGGCCACCCGACAAGCCGATACCCGCCACTCGCGCCGCCTCATGCAGGAAAAATACAACCCGTCCGAAGTCGAACGCGCCGCCCAGTCTCACTGGGATGCCGCGCAATCCTTCCGCGCCGCACCGCAGGCCGGCAAGCCCAAGTACTACTGCCTGTCGATGTTCCCCTACCCGTCCGGCAAGTTGCACATGGGCCATGTGCGCAACTACACGATTGGCGACGTGCTCTCGCGCTGGCACATCATGCGCGGCTACAACGTGCTGCAGCCGATGGGCTGGGACGCCTTCGGCCTGCCGGCCGAGAACGCGGCGATCCAGAACAGCGTGCCGCCGGCGAAGTGGACCTACGACAACATCGCCTACATGAAGAAGCAGCTCCAGTCGCTCGGCTTCGCCATCGACTGGACGCGCGAACTCGCCACCTGCCAGCCCGCGTACTACAAGTGGAACCAGTGGCTGTTCCTGCGCATGCTGGAAAAGGGCATCGCCTACAAGAAGACGCAGGTGGTGAACTGGGATCCGGTCGACCAGACCGTGCTGGCCAACGAGCAGGTGATCGACGGCCGCGGCTGGCGCACCGGCGCCGTGGTCGAGAAGCGCGAGATTCCCGGCTATTACCTCGGCATCACCCAGTACGCCGACGAACTGCTCGGCGACCTCGACCAGCTGCCCGGCTGGCCGGAGCGCGTGCGCACCATGCAGGCGAACTGGATCGGCAAGAGCTACGGCGTACGCTTTGCCTTCCCCTACGAACTCGACGGCAAGGCCGAAAAACTGTGGGTGTTCACCACGCGCGCCGACACCATCATGGGCGTGACCTTCTGCGCCGTGGCGGCCGAGCATCCGCTCGCCACGCGGGCCGCGCGCGACAACCCGGCGCTCGCCGCCTTCATCGACGAGTGCAAGCACGGCTCGGTAATGGAAGCCGACCTGGCGACGATGGAAAAGAAGGGCATGCCGACAGGCATCTTCGTCAGCCATCCGCTGACCGGCGAGAAGGTCGAAGTGTGGGTCGGCAACTACGTGCTGATGAGCTACGGCGAAGGTGCGGTGATGGCCGTGCCGGCGCACGACGAACGCGACTTCGGCTTCGCGAAGAAGTATGGCCTGCCGATCAGGCAGGTGATCACCGTCGCGGGCCATGCCTTCTCGACCGAGGCCTGGCAGGCGTGGTACGCCGACAAGCAGAACGGCACCTGCGTGAATTCGGGCAAATACGACGGCCTGCGCCACGAGGCTGCCGTGGATGCCATCGCCGCCGACCTCAAGGTGAAGGATTTCGGCGACAAGCAGGTGCAGTGGCGCCTGCGCGACTGGGGCATCTCGCGCCAGCGCTACTGGGGCTGCCCGATCCCGATCATCCATTGCGACAGCTGCGGCTCGGTGCCGGTGCCCGACGACCAGTTGCCGGTGGCGCTGCCGGAAGACTGCGTGCCCGACGGTTCGGGCAACCCGCTCAACAAGCGCGAGGACTTCCTCGCCTGCACCTGCCCGAAGTGCGGCAAGGCGGCACGGCGCGAAACCGACACCATGGACACCTTCGTCGATTCGAGCTGGTACTACGCCCGCTACGCGAGCAAGTTCGCAGCCGACGCGATGGTCGACGACGAAACCAACTACTGGATGCCGGTCGACCAGTACATCGGCGGCATCGAGCACGCCATCCTGCACCTGCTCTACTCGCGCTTCTGGAGCAAGGTGATGCGCGACCTCAAGCTGGTGAGCTACGACGAACCGTTCGCCCACCTGCTGACGCAGGGCATGGTGCTCAACCACATCTTCTCGCGCCGCGGCGACAAGGGCGGCATCAGCTACTTTGCGCCGGAAGAAGTGGAACTCACGCACGATGCTGGCGGCAAAATCACCGGCGCAACGGCCAGGGCCGACGGCCAGCCGGTGAGCTACGACGGCATCGGCACCATGTCGAAGTCCAAGCGCAACGGCGTCGACCCGCAATCGCTGATCGAACACTACGGTGCCGACACCGCGCGCTTCTTCATGATGTTCGCCAGCCCGCCGGAGCAGACGCTGGAATGGAGCGACGCCGGGGTCGACGGCGCTTACCGCTTCCTGCGCCGCGTGTGGGCTTTCGCGCACACGTTCGCGACCGAAATCCGCACCGCGATCGGCGAACGGCAGCTCGCGACGGCCAAGACCGCCGGCGCGATTGCCGAACTGCGTCGCGAGATTCACTTGCTGCTCAAGCAGGCCAACTACGATATCGGCAAGCAGCAATTCAATACCGTCGCCTCGGCAACGATGAAGATGCTCAATGCGCTCGAAAAGGCGCCGCGCGACGGCGCGCTCGCCGCCGAAGTGATCGAAGAAGGCCTCGGCATCCTGCTGCGCGTGCTGTCGCCGATCACGCCGCACATTGCGCACGCGCTATGGCGCGAACTCGGCTACGGCGACGACATTCTTGCCGCACCGTGGCCCGAGCCGCTGGATGCGGCGCTGGTGCAGGACGAGATCGAACTGGTGCTGCAGGTCAATGGCAAGCTGCGCGGCAACCTGCGCGTGGCAGCCGATGCGTCAAAGGACGCGATCGAAACCGCTGCACTCGCCAGCGAAACCGCGCAGAAATACATGGAAGGCAAGCCGGCGAAGAAGGTCGTCGTCGTGCCGGGCCGTCTGGTCAACATCGTTTGCTGAATGAGGAGTGTGGCGTGAGCGGTATGCAATCGAAATCCGGTACTGCCCGGCGCGTGTGGATGTTGCGCGCGGCCGTCCTCGGCGCGGCGCTTGGCCTGAGTGCGTGCGGCTTCCAGTTGCGCGGCCCGCGGCCGATGCCGTTCGACAGCCTGCACGTCGCGATGCCGGAAGCGTCGGAACTCGGCGCCGCGCTCAAGCGCAACATCCGTGCGGCCAGCCCGGCCACGCGCCTGGTCGACACGCCGCAGGAAGCGCAGGCTGTGCTGACGCCCCTTGCCGAGGGGCGCGACAAGGTGATCCTGTCGCTCAACGCCGCCGGCCGCGTGCGCGAGTACCAGCTCAAACAGCGCTTCGGTTTCAAGGTGCATGATGGCAAAGGTACCGATTTCGTGGCGCCGGCCGAGATCACGGTAGTACGTGACATCACCTTCAACGACGCCGACGTGCTGGCCAAGGAAGCCGAGGAAGCGCTGATCTACCGCGACATGCAACAGGACCTGGTGCAGCAGATCCTGCGCCGCCTGCAGGCGGCGAAGATCGGCACGGCGGCCCCCAAGTCGTAAGCGGCGCGGCCTCGCGGTCGAGAGCCTGACCCGATGAACCTGCGCCCCGACCAGCTCGACACCCATCTGACCAGGCCGCTCGCGCCGCTATATGTTCTGCATGGCGATGAGCCGCTGCTGATCCTCGAGGCGGGCGACGCGATCCGCGCCGCGGCGCGAAAGCAGGGTTTCGCGGAGCGCGAGGTGCTGGTGGTCAACCAGCACTTCAAGTGGGATGCGCTGACGCTGGCCGCGGGCAACCTCTCGCTGTTCGGCGATTCCAAACTGATCGACCTGCGCATACCCACCGGCAAACCGGGCCGCGAAGGCGGCGAGGCGCTGCAGCGATATTGCGCGCACCTCGGACCCGGGATCGCCACGCTCGTCACCCTGCCGCTGCTCGACTGGAAGACGCGCAAGAGCGCGTGGTTCGCGGCGCTCGCCGAGGCCGGCGTGACGCTGGAACTCAACGCCCCACCACTTGCGCAGTTGCCGGCCTGGGTCGCGCAGCGGCTCGCCCGCCAGCAGCAGCAGGCACCGGCCGAGGCGCTGGAATTCATCGCGCAGCATGTCGAGGGCAATCTGCTGGCGGCGCACCAGGAGATCCAGAAGCTCGGACTGCTCTACCCGGCTGGGGCGCTCGCCATGGAGCAGGTGCAGGATGCCGTGCTCAACGTCGCGCGCTATGATGTGGATAAATTGCGTGCGGCGCTGCTCGATGGCGATGCAGCACGCTGTGTGCGCCTGCTCGACGGCCTGAAGGGCGAAGGCACCGCCACACCGTTGGTGTTGTGGGCGTTCTCGCAGGAGCTGCACGCGCTGGCTGCGGTACGCGCGGGGCTGGACGGCGGCTCGCCGATGAACACCGCGCTCAAGTCGGCCGCCGTGTTCGGCCCGCGGCAGGATGCCATCTCGCGCAGCGTGCAGCGGCTCAGGCTTGCGGGGCTGCGCGTGGCGCTGATGCAGGCAGCGCGCATCGACAGGATGATCAAGGGGCTGACCCAGGGCGACGTGTGGGACGAGTTCCAGCAACTCGCCCTGCGCCTGTGTGCCAGCCCGAAAGGAAACCGGACATGAACAAACCGCTCGACGTCTCCGTACACGATTACATGCTGTCGCTGGGCCGCGCGGCGCGTGCCGCCTCGCGCGAGATGGCCAAGGCATCGACGAAGGCCAAGAACGACGCGCTGCTCGCGATGGCGACGGCAATCCGCGAACAGCGCGATGTGCTGCTCGCCGCCAACGAGAAGGATCTCGCACAGGCCCGCGCCGAAGGACTCGACGCCGCGATGATCGACCGCCTGACGCTGACGGCAAAGGGCGTGGAAGCCATGGCACAGGGCCTCGAGCAGGTCGCCGCGCTGCCCGACCCGGTGGGCGAGATCACCGACCTCAAGCGCCGCCCGAGCGGCATCCAGGTCGGCAAGATGCGCGTGCCGCTGGGCGTGGTCGGCATCATCTACGAAGCGCGGCCGAACGTGACGGCCGATGCGGCGGCGCTGTGCCTGAAGAGCGGCAACGCCGCCATCCTGCGCGGCGGCAAGGAGGCGATCCACTGCAATCAGGCGATCGCCGCCTGCGTACGTGCCGGGCTTGCGGCTGCCGAACTGCCCGAGACGGCGGTGCAGGTGGTCGAGACCACCGACCGCGCGGCAGTGGGCACACTGATCGCCATGCCGCAGTTCGTGGACGTCATCGTGCCGCGTGGCGGCAAGGGGCTGATCGAACGCATCTCGAACGAAGCGCGCGTGCCGGTCATCAAGCACCTCGACGGCATCTGTCATGTGTACATCGACGACGAGGCGGATCACGTCAAGGCGATGCGCATTGCCGACAACGCCAAGACCCAGCGCTACGGCACCTGCAACACGATGGAGACGCTGATCGTGCATGCGGCGATCTCGGCGCTGGTGCTGCCGCGCCTGGCCGCGATCTACGTGAACAAGGGCGTCGAACTGCGCGGCGACGAGGCGGCACGCAGGCTGATCCCGTCGATCAAGCCGGCCACCGAGGAAGATTGGCGCACCGAGTATCTGGCGCCGATATTGTCGATCCGCACTGTCGAATCGATCGACGCGGCGATCGAGCACATCAACACCTACGGCTCGCAGCACACCGACGCCATCGTCACCGAGAATTACTCCAAGGCGATGCGATTCCTGCGCGAGGTCGATTCCAGCTCGGTCATGGTGAACGCATCGACGCGCTTCGCCGACGGTTTCGAATACGGCCTCGGCGCCGAGATCGGCATTTCGACCGACAAGTTCCACGCGCGCGGCCCGGTGGGCCTCGAAGGCCTGACCAGCCAGAAGTGGATCGTGCTCGGCAACGGCGAAGTGCGCGGCTGATTCCGTTCGCCCGACGGCATCGCCAGAGGGCGCATCGATATTGGGCTTCAGAGAAGCCTGGCCTGCAGGCCAGGCGGGATGCGCTTTCCGGACGGGCCCCATCCGAAAGCGCCGCCCCGTGCGCCCTGCAGACCACCCGGTTTTTCCCGATTGGCATTGCCCTTGCGCCGCGATATGGCATAAATTCGCGTCATCGACGGCGCGCCCCGCACCGTCGCCACGACAACAATCCGAGGAGATGACGATGCGTGCCCTGCTGTGCCTGCTGGCCCTGTGTGCCGGCGTATTTGCGATACCCGTCAATGCAGCGAGCGACGTCGCGGGCGTCAAGTTCGAGGACAACGAACAGGTCGCCGGCCAGGCCGCGGTGCTCAGCGGCGCAGGCCTGCGCACGCGGCTGATGATCAAGGTCTATGCCATGGGCCTGTATTTGCCGAAGAAGGCGACCGACGCCGCGGCCGCGATCTCCGGCAACGGCGCGAAGCGCGTCCACATCGTGACGCTGCGCGACCTTTCCGCCGAGCAGTTCGCGGACGCGCTGATCAAGGGCTTTACCGCCAACCACGATGCCGGCGAGATGGCGAAGCTCCAGGCAAGGCTCGATGAATTCAAGACCACGCTGCTGTCGATCGGCGAGGCGAAAAAGGGCACCTCGATCGCGATCGACTTCGTGCCGGGCAGCGGCACGCGCCTGGCGGTTGGTGGCGCACAGAAGGGCAAGGACATCGCGGGAGAGGATTTCTACGCCGGCCTGCTCAAGATCTGGCTGGGCAACAAGCCAGTGGATGACGATCTGAAAGCGGCGCTGCTCAAGGCGGGCTGACCCGCCCGGCGACCGGGCGCTGTTCAGTTTCAGAAGCCAGCCGTCGCATTGACGGCGAGGCCGCTCGACGCGATGCGCTGCGGCGACGGTGCCGCTCGGCGGCCGACGCCGGTCGCTGCGCGGTAAGCGGCTGCGCGCTCCCGAGCCCGCCGAACCGTGAAATAAGCCGCATCAATCGCCCAACAAGCGGGCGATTGATCCGAACGGAGTATTGCCGGCCCCGACCCGGCCCGCAACAATCGGCCGTACGGCAATATTTTCAACAAGATACGTCGGAGTTCTCGAATGAAATTGAAAGCCATGTCGATCGCGTGCAGCCTGCTGCTGGGATCGGGGGCCGCCGTGGCGATGGACTATTCGCTCGGCACACTGACGCCCGGCAGCCATCTGGTCGGGACCGGCGTCATCGACACGCAGTCAAGCTTCGAAGACAACTGGCTGTTTTCCATTGGCACGACCACGAGCGATTTCCTCGGCGCCATCTTCAATGCGGCGGCCAACGGCAGCATCGGTTCCTTCAGCGCGACATTGAGCGGCCCGAACGGTTTTTCGACCACCTGGGACATCGATCCGTATCCACAGTATGGCGGCCAGGGCGGTTCCTTCGAAAGCTTCGGCCTGGTCGCCGGCGACTACGTGCTGCACGTTTCCGGGATCACCACCGCCGCCTCATCCTACAACGTGGCGTTTGCCGCAGCCCCGGTGCCGGAGCCGGAATCCTATGCCATGATCCTTGCCGGCCTGGGCCTGATCGGCTTCATGGCGCGGCGGCGCGTGGGCTGAGCGAGACGCCCCGGCATCGCGAATCGACGGCGCCTCGGCGCCGTTTTTCATTGGCGATTGCCGTCGCATGGCCGATCACGGACAATCCCCGGATGGGCAAACGCAGATATCAGGCGATCATGGGCATGCCGGTCGGCGCTGTCGGCGTTCTTTGTGCCGGCGGGCAGCTCGTGCGCATCGACTATCTGCCCCACCAGCCGGATGTGTCGACCGACGATCCGACCGCGATCGCGGTAGTGGAACAGCTTCGTGGCTGGCTCGAGGATCCTTTCTTCCGCTTCGATCTGCCGCTCGCGCTGGCGGGAACCGCGTTCCAGCAGCGCGTCTGGCAGGCGATCGTCGCAGTGCCCTGCGGGAGCACGCGGACATACGGAGATCTCGCTCAAGCGCTTCATTCGGCGCCACGCGCCGTGGGTCAGGCCTGTGGCGCGAACCCGTATCCGATCGTGGTGCCCTGCCATCGCATTGTCGCCAGATCAAAAACGTTCAATGGCGGCATCGGCGGCTTCTCGAATGCCACCGACGGCTATCTGCTCGATATCAAACGATGGCTGCTGGCGCGCGAGGCCGAGGCGAGCAGCATGTCGGCACGCGTGCGCAGGCGGGCTTGAGCCTGGTCAACGTCTGCGCCGCCTGCCGGCGGCATAGTAGTTCGGCACCGAGAGGAATCAGAACATGGCCCGACCCGACCACGCCCCCGAAACGCCAGCGACCAAGTTCCTGCATACGCACCGGATCGCGCACTCCAACCATCTCTACGACTACGAGGAGCACGGCGGCACGCGCGTTTCAGCACGGGAACTGAACGTGGACGAACATGCCGTGGTGAAAACGCTCGTGATGGAAGACGAGAACAAGAAGCCGCTGATCGTTCTGATGCACGGCGACCGCAAGGTGTCGACCAAGGAACTGGCGCGGCAGATCGGCGTAAAGCATGTCGAACCCTGCACGCCCGAAACGGCGCAGCGCCACACCGGCTATCTGGTCGGCGGCACGAGTCCTTTCGGTACCAAGAAGGTGCTGCCGATCTATGTCGAGAAGACGATCTTCAATCTGCCGCTGATCTATATCAACGGCGGCCGCCGCGGTTATTTGGTGGGCGTACACCCGCACGACCTGATGCAGGTGCTGAAACCGACGCTGGTGGAATGCGCGCTGCCCGACTGAGCGGCGTTACGACGCGCTGTCCCGGCCGCGTTCGATATAAACGCCGACGCGCTTGACGTCCTTCATGATGCCGGCCTTGGCGATCGAGATCTTCACCCAGGGCGCCTTGAACTCGTCGAACATGATCTTGACGATGTGTTCGCCGAGCGTTTCGAGCAGGTTGAAGCGCGTCTTCTCGAGTTCGGCGCGAATCCGGTTTATCACCGCGTCGTAGCCGATCGTGTCGGCAATATCGTCGTTTTCCGCAGCCGCGTCCGGCACCCCGAATGTCAGGTCGATCTGCAGCATCTGCGGGGCAGCCTTCTCGCGGTCGAAGATGCCGACCCAGGCCATCGCCCGCATGTCCTCGATGAAGATGAAATCCACCCGCGCCTCCGCTCGATGGCGCGAATGACGCGCCTGCTAGAATCCGCGCCATTCTAAGGCCTGAAAGACCTTCCGATGATGATTGCCCTGTTCGTCGTTGCCGCCTACTTGATCGGATCCGTGCCGTTCGCCGTGCTCGTCAGCAAGGCATTCGGCCTGGCCGATCCGCGAAGCTTCGGCTCGGGCAACCCGGGCGCAACCAACGTGCTGCGTACCGGCAACAGGTTGGCTGCGCTGCTCACCTTGTTGGGCGACGCCGCGAAGGGCGCAGTCGCCGTCTTGCTGGCGCACGCCGTCGGCCCGCACGGATTCGACGCGACGATGCTGCCGATGGTTGTCGCTAGCGTCGGCCTGGCGGCCTTTATTGGCCACGTATTTCCGGTCTTCCTCGGCTTCAAGGGCGGAAAGGGCGTGGCCACCGCTGCCGGCGTGCTGCTGGCACTCAGTCCGTGGCTGGGCCTCGCGACTTTGCTCGCTTGGCTGGTGGTCGCCGTCCTGACACGGTATTCGTCGCTCGCTTCAGTCTGCGCAGGCGTGTTTGCGCCGCTGGCGGCCGTGTGGGTGATCGGCTTCCGGGCCGAGGTCGTTGCCGTGGCCGCGATGTCCGCGATCCTCGTCTGGCGACACACCGGGAACATCCAGCGTCTGCTGGCAGGCACTGAGGGGCGAATCGGAGAAAAGAAAGCCCCGGCAACGCCTGGCCAATAGCGTCCGGCTGCGCTCAGTCGGTGACCGTAATAGAGGACAACGGCCAGCGCGGTTTCACCGCAAAAGCGCCATCGCCGGCGTGCGAGCCGCCCGCCAGGCGCAGCGCCCCGGCAAAGGCAATCATCGCGCCGTTATCGGTGCAGAGAGCCATTTCCGGATAGAACACGCGGAAACCGCGCGCACGCCCGGCTTCATCGAGTTGCCTGCGCAACTCGCGATTCGCGCCGACCCCCCCGGCCACGACAAGCTGACGAAGGCCGCAGCGCGCAACCGCGGCAACCGACTTCGCCACGAGGACATCGACGACCGCCGCCTGGAATTCCGCCGCGAGGTCGGCACGCTGCGCATCGGACAGGACACGTTCCGACATCTGTACCAGCACAGCCGTCTTGAGGCCACTGAACGAGAACGACAGATCGCCCGAATTGAGCATCGGGCGCGGCAACTTGAACCGCCCCGTGCAACCCGATTCGGCCAGCCGGGACAACTGGGGCCCGCCGGGGTAACCAAGCCCCATCAGCTTTGCAGTCTTGTCGAAGGCCTCGCCGGCGGCATCGTCGAGGCTTTCCCCGAGAAGTTCGTAATCGCCGACGCCGCCAACCCGCATGAGCTGCGTGTGCCCGCCGGAAACCAACAGTGCAACGAAAGGAAAGCCGGGCGGATCGGCAGACAGCATCGGCGACAACAGATGCCCCTCCAAGTGATGGATCGGCAGCGCCGGAATGCTCCGCGACGCTGCTAGCGATTCCGCTACGCTCGCGCCGACCAGCAGGGCCCCGGCCAGGCCCGGGCCCGCCGTGTAGGCAATCGCATCGACGTCCTCTAGCGTCGCCCCTGATTCGCGCAATACCTGCCTGATCAGCGGCAAGAGGCGCCGGATGTGGTCGCGCGAAGCCAGCTCGGGCACGACGCCGCCATATTCGGCGTGCAGATCGACCTGTGTATGCACGACGTGCGCGCGCAGGCCAACCTGGCTGTCGTACAGGGCGACACCGGTTTCGTCACAGGAAGATTCGATGCCCAGAACGCGCATGGCTGGCTACTCGGCGAAAGCCGCCATTGTACGCGGAGGCAACGAGACACTTGGCGTCGGCAGAGAACCCGGATATACTGCTTGGCTTTCCGCTCACCGCAAGTCAAGGAACACCGAATGCCGGGTATTCGCCTCAAGGAAAACGAGCCGTTCGAAGTCGCAATCCGCCGCTTCAAGCGCACCATCGAAAAGGCTGGCGTGCTGACCGAGCTGCGCTCGCGCGAGTTCTACGAAAAGCCCACTGCCGAGCGCAAGCGCAAGCTGGCTGCCGCGGTCAAGCGCCATCACAAGCGCATCCGCAGCCAGATGCTCCCGCCCAAGCTCTACTAAGCTGCCCCGGTTCCCTTGCAAGCCTGCCTCGCTAACCGCGGGGCAGGCTGTTTGCTTTTGTGCGACCGCCGACGAGGAATGACGCCATGGGACTCAAGCTGCAGATCAACGAAGACATGAAAGCCGCGATGCGCGCGAAGGACGCACCGCGCCTGTCCGCCATCCGCCTGCTGATGGCCGCCATCAAGCAGCGCGAGGTGGACGAACGCATCGAACTCGACGATGCAGGCATCGTCGCGGTCATCGACAAGATGCTCAAGCAGCGCCGCGACTCGATCAGCCAGTACGAAGCTGCCAAGCGCCAGGATCTGGCCAATGCGGAAAAGGCCGAGATCGCCGTGCTGTCGGCCTACATGCCGCGGGCGCTGTCGGCCGAGGAAGTGGCGGCCGAGATTGCTGCGGCAGTGGCAACCACAGGCGCCAACGGCCCCGCCGACATGGGCAAGGTCATGAGCGTACTCAAGCCCAGACTCGCCGGCCGCACCGACATGGGACAGGTTTCCGGACTCGTCAAACAGGCTCTGAGCAAGGGCTAACTTACGCCCGTCGCATTGCGTTTTGGGAATTCGGGCAAACCGCGGTGGCTTGCCTATAATGGATCAGGGCCTCTCGACGAGGCCCGCTCCTTAAGGTGAGACAGGGCTTTGATCCCGCAGTCGTTTATCCAGGAACTGCTGAACCGGGTCGACATCGTCGACGTCGTCGACCGGCATGTACCGCTGAAGAAGGCCGGCGCTAACTATTCGGCCTGCTGCCCGTTCCATTCGGAGAAATCCCCGTCCTTCACCGTCAGCCCGACCAAGCAGTTCTACCACTGCTTTGGATGCGGCGCGCATGGCACGGCAATCGGGTTCCTCATGGAATATTCCGGCCTCAGCTACCCGGACGCGATTCGCGAACTGGCGCAGCAGATCGGCCTGAACGTGCCTCAGGACGAAACGCGGTCGCGCACCCCCAGGCCCGACAACACGCCACTGACCGAGTTGATGGCGCGGGCAGCAAAGTATTACCGCGATCAGCTCAAGGCCAGCAGCAAGGCGATCGACTACCTCAAGCGGCGAGGACTTACGGGGGAAATCGCGGCGCGATTCGGCCTCGGCTATGCGCCGGACGGCTGGCTGAACCTGGAGAGCGCGTTCCCGGATTACCGTGCTCGGGAACTGGCGGAAATCGGCTTGGTGATCGAGAACGAACAGGGCCGGCGTTACGACCGCTTCCGCGACCGCATCATGTTCCCGATCCTGGATGCACGCGGCAACGTCATCGGCTTCGGCGGGCGGATACTCGACCAGGGCGAGCCGAAATACCTCAACTCGCCCGAAACGCCGCTGTTCGAAAAGGGCCGCGAGCTCTACGGCCTGACGCAGGCACGCAACGCCATTCGCGACAGCGGCACGGTGATCGTCGTCGAAGGCTACATGGACGTGGTCGGACTCGCGCAACACGGCGTGGAGAACGTGGTCGCCGCGCTCGGCACCGCCACCACACCGACACACGTGCAGAAACTGCTCAAGCAGGCTGACCGGCTCGTGTATTGCTTCGACAAGGATGCCGCGGGCTTCAAGGCGGCCTGGCGCGCGCTTGAAGTCTGCCTCGAACACGTCGCCGACGGAAAACACATCGGCTTCGCATTCATGCCGGGCGACCAGGATCCCGACGAATACGTGCGCGAATTCGGTGCCGATTCCTTCAACCGCTTCGTCCGCCAGCCCAAGAGCCTGAGCGAATTCCTCACGACCGAACTGGCCAAGCGCAACAACCCGACCACGGGCGAAGGCAAAGCCGCCTTGCTCGGCGAAGCCCGGCCGATGGTCGAGCGCATCGGATCCCCCGTATTGCGCCTCGCGATCATCAAGGAACTCACGCGTATGACGGGGTTCGCGCAGCGCGAGGTCGAATCCGCCTGCGGGCTGAAACAATCGGCGAGCTGGGTGCGCCCCGGGGTCGCACCCGCGGCGCCGGCCTCGCGGCGAGCCCCTGCGTCGATCGCGCGCGCGCTGTTGAAGCTCGTTGCACGGCACCCGGAATGGGCAGCGCGCCTGCCCGTGGATCTGATCGAGTATGCCGGCCCGGAAGCGCCGGCACTTGCGGCCTTGACCGACGCGGTTTCGCTGGGCGAACTCGGCCACGGCGGGATTGCCGCAACGCTCGAATACTTCCGCGAGACGCCGCATGCAGCGGTGCTTGGCGAGGTTGTGGCGGAACTCGTGGACGAACCGATCGAGGACGAGGCCATGGAATCGATGTTCAACGACACGCTCGAAACCCTGCGCAGGGCCGGCGTTCGCAAGGCAATCGAAGCACTGATCGCGAAGGAGCGCGAGGTCGGGCTGAGCACCGAGGAACGCCACCGATACGTGCAGCTTATTGCGCAAAAACAGAAACTTGGCGCTGGACAAGCGCCCCCGGCACAGGATAGAATTGCAGGTTTTTCCGACTCTCCGACCGCCTAGTCGAGAGCCGACACACCACCTCCGATTAGAGGAAAACCATGGCCCGGGAAAAAGCCAAGCAGACTCCGAAAACCGACGCAAAGACGGCCGCGAAGAAAACCGTCGTGGAAGCGCGCAAGCCTGCTCCAGAAGCGGCGGCAAAGCCTGCGCCGGTAGCGCCGAGCAAGGCAGCCACGCGCCCCGCGGCATCCAAGGTCTCCGGGAAGGGAAAATCCGCGAAGGAAAAGCTCGCTGCGGCCGCGGAGGGTTCGAATGCCGCGCCGCTCGACGCCGATGCGCGCCGCACCCGGCTGAAGAACCTGATCGCGCTGGGCAAGGAGCGGGGTTTCCTGACCTACGCCGAAATCAACGACCACCTGCCGGACGACATGGTGGACGCCGAGCAGATCGAATCGATCATCTCGACCTTCAATGACATGGGCGTGCAGGTGTTCGACGAGGCACCGGACTCCGAAACCCTCCTGATGAACCAGGAAGTCCCGGCGGTCGTCGTCGACGAGGAAGTCGAGGAGCAGGCCGAGCAGGCGCTGTCGTCGGTCGATTCCGAATTCGGCCGCACGACCGACCCGGTGCGCATGTACATGCGTGAAATGGGCACCGTCGAACTGCTCACGCGCGAAGGCGAAATCGAAATCGCCAAGCGCATCGAGGACGGCCTCAAGCACATGATCCAGGCGATTTCGGCCTGCCCGACCACCATCGCCGAGATCCTCGACATGGCCGACAAGGTGTCGCGCGACGAGATGCGCATCGACGAACTCGTCGACGGCCTGATCGACCCGAACGCCGAAGAAGACCTGGAAGCCCTCGCCGAGTCCGAGGAAATGGACGTCGACGAGGACGAGGAGGAAGACGAGGACGGCGAAGGCGGTGCGGTCAGCGCCTCGATGCTGCAACTCAAGGCCGATGCGCTCGAGCGCTTCGAGGCAATCGGCGCGTTGTACCAGAAGATGCACAACGCCCTGGTCAAAAAGGGTTCGCAGGACAAGACCTACCTGAAGACGCAGCAGGCGATCTCCGCAGAACTGATGAACATCCGATTCACGGCGCGCATTACCGAGCGCCTGTGCGATTCGGTGCGCAGCATGGTCGAACAGGCACGCAGCCACGAACGCAAGATCCAGGACCTGTGCGTGAACAAGGCACACATGCCGCGCCCACACTTCATCAAGGTATTCCCGGGCAATGAAACCAACATGGAATGGCTGAAGGCCGAGATCACCTCGGGCAAGGCCTACGCCAGCGCCCTCATGCGTGCCGCGCCGGCGATCATCGAAGAACAGCAGAAACTGCTCGACCTGCAGACGCGCATCGGCATCCCGCTGCGGGAACTCAAGGACATCAACAAGCAGATGTCCACCGGCGAAGCCAAGGCCCGCCGCGCCAAGCGCGAGATGACCGAGGCCAACCTGCGCCTCGTCATCTCGATCGCCAAGAAATACACCAACCGCGGCCTGCAGTTCCTCGACCTGATCCAGGAAGGCAACATCGGCCTGATGAAGGCAGTGGACAAGTTCGAATATCGCCGTGGCTACAAGTTCTCGACCTATGCGACGTGGTGGATCCGCCAGGCGATCACACGCTCCATCGCCGACCAGGCGCGCACCATCCGCATCCCGGTGCACATGATCGAGACAATCAACAAGATGAACCGCATCTCGCGCCAGATCCTGCAGGAGACCGGACAGGAGCCCGATCCGGCCACGCTGGCGGTCAAGATGGAGATGCCGGAAGAGAAGATCCGCAAGATCCTCAAGATCAGCAAGGAGCCGATCTCGATGGAAACGCCGATCGGCGACGACGACGATTCGCATCTCGGCGACTTCATCGAGGATTTGTCGACGCTGGCGCCGGCCGACGCGGCAATGTTCGCCAGCCTGCGCGAAGTGACCAAGGAAGTGCTGGACTCGCTCACGCCGCGCGAAGCCAAGGTGCTGCGCATGCGCTTCGGCATCGAGATGAACACCGACCACACACTGGAAGAAGTCGGCAAGCAGTTCGACGTCACGCGCGAGCGCATCCGCCAGATCGAGGCCAAGGCGCTTCGCAAGCTGCGCCACCCGAGCCGCTCTGAAAAGCTGCGCAGCTTCCTCGACAGTGAAACCTGAGCCGCGAAAGCATGGACAGACGAAACGGGTGCCCATGGCGCCCGTTTCGTTATGAGGCCCCTGCTCTGCTAAACTTCGCACCCTCTCACCGGGCCTGTAGCTCAGTCGGTTAGAGCAGAGGACTCATAATCCTTTGGTCCAGGGTTCGAGTCCCTGCGGGCCCACTCATCGCTCCCGAGCCAACCTACGGCTTCAGTCGGATCGGGCACGTCGGCAGCAGCAGATCAGTCGCGCGGATCAGCCCCTGAATCGTCGGGCTGCCAGCAAGCCGATCACGCCCAGGACGAGCGCGATGGCGATGCTGGTCGCAAGTTCTGCGCTGGAGCGGGAAAACAATGTTTCGAAGGGATGCGAAAGCAGCCCGTACAGGCGCGACAGCGCCACATGCAACCAGTCCATACAAGTTCCGAAGATCGCGCCGGCGTTCGCTGTAGGAGTTCCGGCGCAGTGACAATGTTGAGCAGGGTAGCCTCTGGGGCTCGCACCTGCGGTGATCTGCATCACGCCCTGCGGCCTGCGCGGCGGCAAAGTCTTGCGTATGCCTGAAAGCCGCATGGATTGGCTATCTTCGAGCATAACGCCCCAGAACCTCCTAACCATGCGGGTTTCCAGCCCCAGGTACTTGAAACCAAGTATCCACGAGGCTTCCGGGAACGCCAACCGCGCCCCCGATGAATTTTCCTTCGGATCTGACGTAGACTCGCGACACGATGGTGTTCGATGCCGGTAAAGTCGCACCGTCTCTGGCCGTTATTCGGTAGACGCCCTGCGAGGGGTAGGCAATGCGTTTCACCGAATATCTGGCCGCCGAGTTTGGCGGGAGCGAACCATGAACATGCGCAACATCGTGATTGTCGACGACACCGAGATCAACGTTCTCGTGATGGAGGCGCTGGTCGGCAAGATCGACAACTGCCGTCCTGTGCCGTTCAGCGACCCCGTGGTCGCACTTGACTGGTGTCGCGCCAACGACCCGGATCTTCTGGTGGTGGATTACATGATGCCCGTCCTCGACGGCATCGAGTTCATCCGCCAACTGCGCGCCGCGCCCGGCAAGGAGCACCTGCCGATGCTGATGGTGACGGCGGATCATCAGAAGGAGGTTCGCTACCGCGCGCTCGAATCCGGGGCAACGGACTTCCTGACCAAGCCGCTGGATAGCATCGAGTTCGTTTCGCGGGTGCGCAACATGCTGATGCTGCGCGAGAGCCATCTGGTGCTCTCTGAGCGCAATCGCACGCTTGCCGAAGAAGTGCGCAAGGCTACCGCCGAACTCGTCGAGCGCGAACGGGAAACCGTATTGCGCCTGGCGCGCGCAGCAGAATTTCGCGACCCGGAAACGGGTGCCCACATCCTGCGCATGGCGCACTACTCGCGGCTGATCGCGGAGCACCTGGGCATGGATCTCGGCTTCCAGGATCTGCTGCTGCAGGCGGCACCGATGCATGACGTCGGCAAGCTCGGCACGCCCGATCACATCCTGCTCAAGCCCGGCCGGTTGACGCCGGAAGAGTTCGAGATCATGAAGAAACATGCCTCGATCGGTTACGAGATCCTGAAGGACAGCAACAGCCCGATGTTGCAGATGGCCGCACAGATCGCCCATTCGCACCACGAGCGCTGGGATGGCGGCGGTTATCCGATCGGACTTGCCGGCGACGCGATTCCGATCGTCGGCCGCATCGTCGCAGTGGCAGACGTCTTCGACGCGCTGACATCGGAGCGCCCCTACAAGAAAGCCTGGTCCGACGAGGACGCGCTGGCCCACATGCGCGAGCAGCGCGCCAGGCATTTCGATCCCGGCTGCCTCGACGCATTCCTCGGCGCCTGGGATTCGGTGGTCGAGATCAAGCTTCGCTACCGCGACGACGACGACCGGCTTTCTCACGAGCGCGCGATCTCGGCCGCATTGGCGGCCTGACAAGGATCCATGGCGGCCCCTCGATGAGCGCACGCTCCCCACTGGCATACCTGCGCCCTCGCCATCTGCATCATCAGTTGGGCCTGCTGTTTGCCGTTCTGTTCGCGGCGACACTGGCGTACTACGGTTCGTACACCGCCGCTGAACAGTCCGCATTCGCGGAAGGGCTGCTGAAGGACCAGGCCAAGGCAACTGCCACGACGCTCGCTTCTGCCGGTGCACGCGCCCTCGACGAGGGCAATCAGTCCGGATTGCGTGATCTGCTGCAAAGCGCAGAGAGCGTGGCCGGCATTCGAATGCTGGCCGCATTGCGCGAGAACGGCTCGCCGATCGCGCTGCTCGTTCGCGGCACAGACGGCAGCATGGTTGCAAGCGATAGCGCGGATCGGATGACTCCGCCGTCCGAGAGGCTGCCCGTCGCCGGCATGGCGCGTGTGAGCCGGACGACCGAGCCGACCATCATCGCATGGGCGCCAATCGAGGGCGTCGAAGCGCGTGGCTGGGTCCGGGTGGAGTACGGCACCGAGGCGGTCAGCGAGGTGAGGAGCCACATCATCGAGGACTCGCTGCGGATCGGACTGATCGCCCTGGTCATCTCGACGTTTGCGGTCCTGCTGTTCCTGCGTCGCCCACTCGCCGCATTGCGCAAGGCAACCCGGTTTGCAGAAACGCTCGACACCGCATATGGCAACACCGCGCCTCTCAGTGGAAGCTCGGTCGAGATCGATCAACTCGAGAACGCCCTGAACTGGACGTCGACGCGTCTTTTCGACCAGAACAACGCCTTGCGGGAGAGCGAAAAACGCAAGGGCGCGATCCTCGAGGCAGCGCTGGACTGCATCGTCACGGTCGATGCCGAAGGCAAGGTGATCGAGTTCAACCCTGCCGCCGAACGTACGTTCGGCTACAGCCGCGCAGAGATCCTGCAACAGCGCATGAGCGACTTCATCGTGCCGCCGCGTCTGCGCGATGCGCACAACAACGGCATGAAGCACTATCTCGAGACCGGCGAAGGCCCCGTGTTGCAGCAACGCATCGAGATCACGGCGATGAGAAAGAACGGCGAGGAGTTCCCCGTCGAACTGGCTGTCATCCCGGTCGATCAGGGCGACCACCCCGTCTTCACGGCCTACCTTCGCGACATCAGCGCCGCTCGCCACGCCCAGCAGGCAATCAAGGACAGCGAGTCGCGCTATCGTTCCGTGGTCGAGAATCTCTCCGAGATCGTGTTCCAGGCAGACGAGCAACTGCGCCTGAATTACCTCAATCCGGCATGGACCGAGATCACGATGGCCGGTATCGACGAATCGCTCGGCCACGCCCTCACCGATTTCGTGCCGGCGGATGAGCGCGAGCGCATCGCCGGCATCCTGGAACCATTGCAGGCAGGGCGTACCGATTCGGTCACATTCGAGATGCGCCTGCTGACCCAGGACCGCAACCAGCGCTGGTGCGACGTTTTCATTCGAGCGCAACGCGATGAAACCGGCAATGTGAAGGGTTTCTCTGGATCCGCCGCCGACGTAACCGACCGGCGCTTCGCGCAGAAGCAGGTCCAGGATCAGCTGAAGCTGGTACAGCAACTGATCGAGATCATTCCGACGCCCATTTATTTCAAGAACTGCGAAGGACGCTACATCGGCGTCAACAAGGCTTTCGAAAGCTACTTCCAGAGCCGGCGCGCCGACATCATCGGAAAGACGGCCTACGAACTGCTGTTGCCCGAAGAGGCGCGCCAGCTCACCGCGCGCGACAACGACCTGCTCGAAACCGGCGGCCTGCAGGTCATCGAGGTGCCGCTGCACATGCGTGACGGCAGCGTGCGCGAGTGCCTGTTCCAGAAGACCGTTTTCCTGCGCCCCGATGGCGGGCAAGCCGGCATTCTGGGCGTGATAACCGACATCACAGAGCGCAAGGAAGTCGAGAATCGCCTGCGCTTCGCCGCCGATGCGGCCGAAGCAGCGAACCGCGCCAAGAGCGACTTCCTCGCGAACATGAGCCATGAGATCCGGACCCCGATGAATGCCATCATCGGCATGACCGGCCTTGCACTCGAATCGGATCTGTCGCCCGAGCAAAGGCAGTACCTCAAGCTGGTCAAGGATTCCGCCGATGCGCTGCTGAGCATCATCAACGACATTCTGGATTTCTCGAAGATCGAGGCAGGCAAGCTCGATTTCGAGCAGATCGCATTCAGCCTGCGCGATTGCGTTGCGCTGGCGGTACGTACGCTCGCCACACGCGCGGCAGAGAAGAACCTGCCGCTGCGCCTCGAGATCGACGAAAACGTCCCTGACGGCCTCTTGGGGGATCCGCATCGGCTCCGCCAGGTGTTGATCAACCTGCTCGCAAACGCGATCAAGTTCACGACACATGGCGAAGTCCGCGTTCGCGTGTCCATCATTTCGATCGACCGCAACGACGCGGTGCTCCAGTTTGCCGTAAGGGACACCGGTGTCGGCATCGCGAGGAGCAAGCAGGGAGAGATCTTCGATGCCTTCTCGCAGGCCGACAGTTCCACCACTCGCCGATACGGCGGAACCGGGCTCGGCCTGACGATATGCCGGCGCCTGGTCGAACGCATGGCGGGCGACATCTGGGTGGACAGCGAAGTCGGCGCGGGCAGCACGTTCTACTTCTCAGCGCGACTCCCTCTCGACACCACGGGATCGCTGCAATCGCAGACCCTGCTCGACAAGGTCGAGCAGGCGCGAGTTCTCGTGGTCGACCGGAACGCCGAAGACCGTGAGTTGCTGAGCACGATGCTGACGAACTGGCGCATGCGCGCACTTGCGGTCGAACACCTCGACGATGCGGTGGGCGCTTTGCGCAAGGCAGTGGCGGAACGGGATCCGTACCGGGTGATACTGCTCGATGCATCCTTTGCCGGAAATGGCAGCCAGGCCTGGCTCGCGCTGCGCGATGCCAACAGCGAAGCTGCGCCCATCGTGCTGCTTGCAGCCGCCGGCTCGCGGCCCGATTCGGAGAGCCAAGGACGACAGCAGGGCTTCCTGACCAAGCCGCTGATCCAGTCGGAAGTCCTCGACTCGATCATGCTGCTTTTGGGCGGATCGTTCGCCGACGCGAGCCCGGCAACTTCTTCGCTGCTGAAAGATCCGGGCAAAAACGGGCTGCGCGTACTGCTCGCAGAGGACAACCAGGTGAATCAGACCCTGGCGGTCCGTCTTGTCGAAAAGCTTGGCCATTCGATCACGCTCGTCGGCAACGGATGCGCTGCCGTCGAGGCCGTTGCAAACCAGGCGTTCGACGTCATCCTGATGGATCTGCAGATGCCCGAAATGGGCGGACTCGAAGCGACGCAGAAGATCCGCGAACTCGAACTGCAGCGACAACGTTACACGCCCATCGTCGCAATGACTGCGCATGCTATGCAGGGCGACCGCGAGCGTTGCCTTGCTGCCGGAATGGACGGCTATGTGTCGAAACCGATCCAGCCGAAGGCTCTGGAAGATGCGCTGCTCAAGGTTTCGGGAATGGGAACGCAGGCTTCACCCGACTCCGCGAACGAGCCCCGGATGAGCGAGCCGTCGGGCGAACCGGCCTTCGATCGCAGTGCCGCGCTGATCAATCTCGGTGACGACATCGAACTGTTGCACCAGATCGCGGATATCCTGCTCAATTCGTATCGGCAACAGATCACCGACATGCGCGCGGCGCTTGAGCGCGGCGATCACGATCGCCTGTTCAGCATTGCACACAGCCTCAAGGGCTCAGCAGGCAATTTCGCTGCGGACGCGACCGTGCAGTCGGCCTATCGACTGGAGCAGATGTGTCGCGAAAAACGTTTGGAGCATGCGCCCCAGGCCGTGGATGCCGTCGCCAGCAACCTCGAGCACCTGGCGGATGCCTTGCGGATCGAAGTCGGCAAATCGCGCCCGCGCGCCGCTGCGCACTGACCCCTCCAAGCCCGCCCGGATCGGACGCCCGCCGCAGTCTGGTCGGCGGGCGATCTTGCGTTAGGATTTCTTCTGGATCAGCTCGACCTTGTATCCGTCCGGGTCCTGCACGAAGGCGATCACTGTCGTGCCGTGCTTCATCGGCCCGGCTTCGCGAATCACCGCACCGCCACGCTGACGTATCTCGTCGCACGCCTTGTAGGCATCGTCGACTTCGATCGCGATGTGCCCATACGCCGTTCCGATCTCGTACTGCGCGGTATCCCAGTTGTGGGTTAGTTCGAGCACCGCCGTTTCCGACTCGTCGCCATAGCCGACAAAGGCAAGGGTGAATCGACCATCCGGATAGTCGGCCTTGCGCAGTAGGCGCATGCCCAGCACCTGTGTGTAGAAATCGAGCGCGCGATCGAGGTTGCCCACGCGCAGCATGGTGTGAAGGATTCGCATGAATGTCTCCTCGTTGCGAAACGATTGGATCAGATACGGGGCACGGTCGCTGCAAGCGCCTTGAGCACGTCCCTTGCGGCTTCGTAGTCGGGAAACAGGCGCCCGACCTGAGACCAGAACCGCGGGCTGTGGTTCATTTCGACCAGATGTGCCAGTTCGTGGGCCACCACATAGTCGATCTGTGCGTGAGGTAGATGTATCAATCGCCAGTTGAGCCGAATGCCGCCTCGATGGCTGCAACTGCCCCAGCGGGATTGCGCAGAAGAAAGCGCCAGTGGCGGCATCGCGCGTCCCATTCTTTGGGCATAGTAGTCCACGCGCTCGCGAAAATGATCCATCGCCCGGGACTGCAGCACGCGCCTCAGCAGTTGACGCGGATCGGCGCCCGCCCTCATCTCGAGCGCAAGTTCGCTCGACGACTCGTCCCAGCGGGCGCGTTGCGCACCGCGCAAAAGACGTATCGACCAGGTGTCGCCAAATACCGGCAGCGCAGCGCCATCGTGAACGACGAACGGCCCGACCGTGGCGGAACCCTTCCATTCGTCTAGCTTGCGGCAGACCCACTCGGCATGCCGCATGACGAAGAGTTCGATTTCCTGCAGCGCCGTGTGTCTCGGTGCACCGATACGCAATCCGCGTTGGTCGATGGTTATCCCGATGGTGCGGCGATTCGAACGCGACAACTTGTAGGCGACGATCCGGGATCCGAGCTGGATGCGCCGCAGCTGTTCACCGTCGGCCGGCGGTGCGAGAAACGGCAGTTCGAGTTGTCCGAGCAGGGGCTGGTTCATTGTCTCTGTCAGCGAGCAGATCGATCTGCGCATTATTGTCGGCGGCGCATCGCGGAATCTGATTCAGCATTCGCGCGATCGACTCGCGCGATAGTAGCACTAGCCGCCAGTTAAGTCGCAACCGCCCATCCGCGTCGGATGCGGCAAGGCTGTTTCTCGAGAACGAAAGACTCCAGGTTCGCGCCGGGTCCAGGGCATCGACCAGTTCCTGCAGCGTTGCGCGCGCCTGTGCCTGCAGCCAGCCATGCAGTGCGTCGCGGATCTGAATCTGCGATGCGTTGGGCGGTAACGCGAGCGCGAGAATCGCCCCGCAGAGCCTGCTCTCGCCGCGGCATCCAAGCTTGAGGGTCACGTCTTGCCCGAGAAACGGAAACCGGACGCCGTCGCACCACTTGCGCGGCAGTTCCGGCAGATACCCCGATTGGGGCAACACGCTTGGCGCACGCTCGCGCAACGCAGTTTCGATGGCAGGCAGACGAACATGCCTGGGCGCGACGACCGAAAGCATCCCCGCTTCGACGGTCACGCGTATCGCGGAACCATCGTTGCGACGTAGGCGGTAGGGAAGCGGCTTGTCGCCCAATGGCAGCGCCATCTGGTCGCCCGCTCCCGCTAGCGGGAGGTCAAGCTGCAGATCGAGCGACGTCCTGCGCATCGGGATATCGGTGGGGACTGATGCGCCGCATCTCGCCTTCGATCCAGGCTTCGGCGCGGCGATTGACCTCCTCCGCCGTCAATCCGGTCGCGTCGATCGCAGGCCCGATGCTGACGGTGATCAGCCCTGGCCGCTTGACGAACGCATTGCGTGGCCACAATTCGCCGGCGTTATGAGCGACCGGTACTACGCAGGCATTTGCCTGCACCGCAAGGTGCGCTCCACCAACCTTGTATCGCTTAGTGTGGCCCGGCGCAACGCGCGTTCCCTCCGGAAACACGACGACCCAAAATCCGTGCGCCAGAAGTTCGCGTCCCTGCTGGACGACCTGTTCGAGCGCCCCGATACCCGCACTCCGGTCGATCGAAACGATCGGCATCTGGGCCAGTCCCCAGCCGAAAAATGGCACGCGCAGCAGTTCCTTCTTCAACACAAAGGCCACCGGTGGAAAAATCCGCTGCATTGCCATGGTCTCCCACGCGGATTGATGCTTGCACAGGATAACCGACGCATCTCGAGGCATATTCTCCCGGCCGCGTACCTCGTAACGTATGCCGGTGATCCAGCGCGAACCCCACATCGTGATGCTGGTCCATTGCGTGATAATGCGATAGCGGGCATGTGGCGGCAACGCGAAGGACGCCATGGCGATTAAGGCAAACACAGGTGTCGTCACCATCATGAGCAGCGCCAGCATCGAGGAGCGGACGAGATTCATCGGTCCCTCACGATGCAATGTGCGCCGCGACGGCAGCCAGGTCGGGAAAGACCAGCGTCTCCGCAGGCAGGTCCGGCTCCGCGCGCGTTTTCCCGCCCTTGCCTGTGAGCACCAGATAAGGCTGCGCTCCGACGGCGACCGCCGCCTGCAGATCGCGCAGGGAATCACCGATCGCCGGCGCGCCGATCAGGTTGGCGTTGTAGCGTTCGGCGATCTGCCGGAGCAATCCGGGCTTCGGCTTGCGGCATTCGCATTTATCCTCGGACGAATGCGGGCAGAAAAACACGGCGTCGATGCGCCCGCCGGCTTGCATGACCGCCTTGTGCATGCGCTCGTGTATGGCATTGAGCATGTCCATGTCGAACAGGCCGCGGCCGACACCGGACTGGTTGGTGGCAACCACGACCCGATATCCCCACTGGTTCAGGCGCGCGATCGCATCAAGCGAACCCGGAATCGGGCGCCACTCCTCGGGCGACTTGATGAACTGCTCCGAGTCGAAGTTGATGACGCCATCGCGGTCGAGAACGACGAGCTTCATGGCCTGCTATTTCTCCACCGCAAGGCGCGAAATGTCCGCCACCTGATTCATCAGGCCCGCGAGCTGCGCAAGCAGCGCGAGACGATTGGTACGCGTCAGCGGCTCGTCCGCCATCACCATCACCGACTCGAAGAAACTGTCCACCGCGTCGCGCAGCGAAGCCAGCTGGCACAAGGCCCCGGTGTAATCCTCCCCGGCGACCAGCGAGCGTATCAGCGGCGTCACGTCATTGACCTGCTGGAACAGCGCGCGCTCGGCCGCTTCCTGGAGCAGCGCGATGTCCGGCTCGCCCCGGGGCGACTCCCCCTTCTCCTCCGCCTTGCGCAGGATATTGACGATCCGCTTGTTGGCAGCCGCGAGCGCGGTCGCTTCCGGCAGGGCAACGAACTCCTTTACTGCCTCGAGTTTCGCGGGCACCAGATCGATGCGTGTCGGCCGCAATCCAAGCACGGCATCGACCGAAGCCGGTGCATGCCCGGATTCGCGAAGCAGATTGCGCAAGCGCTCGAACAGGAAGTCGAGTAGCTCTGCCTCGAAGTCGGGCTTGAGCGCGCCATGGGCAAATCCGGCAGCTGAATCGTCGACCAGGTCAGCCAGATCCAGCGGAAGCGGCGATTCCATCAGAGTGCGCAGGATACCGAGGGCAGCACGACGCAAACCGAACGGATCCTTGTCTCCGGTCGGCACCTGCCCGATGCCGAAGAACCCGACGAGCGCATCCAGCTTGTCCGCCAACGCGACGGCACAGGCCACGTTGCCTTGTGGCAACACGTCTCCCGCAAAGCGCGGGCGGTAGTGCTGCTCGATCGCATCCGCGACCACTTGCGGCAGGCCTTCATGTTGCGCGTAGTAGCGACCCATGACGCCCTGCAGCTCCGGAAACTCGCCAACCATGTCGCTAACGAGATCGGCCTTGCACAATGTGGCCGCCTTTCCGGCGAGTTCCTGGTCGGCCCCCAGCCGGGATGCGATCAGCGAGGCCAAGCGCGCAAGGCGGCGCACTCTATCGCCCACCGAGCCCAGCTTGTTGTGATACACGACCGAATCGAGCTTGCCGAGGCGGGCCGACAAGCCGTGCTTGCAGTCCTGCTCGAAGAAGAAACGCGCATCGGAAAGACGCGGGCGCACGACACGCTGATTGCCGTAGATGATGTTCGACGGATCGTCGAGCTTCATGTTCGAGACGATCAGGAAACGATTGAGCAGCTTGCCGCCGGCATCGAACAACGGGAAGTATTTCTGATTTTGCTTCATCGTCAGAATCAGGCATTCCTGCGGCACGGCAAGATATTGCGGCTCGAACTCCGCAACGTACACCGCAGGGTGTTCGACCAACGCAGTCACCTCGTCGAGCAGCGCGTCGTCCTCGACCGGTTGCGCGTCGCCCACCTGCGCAGCGGCACGCTTGAGGTACTCCGCGATCGCCGACTTGCGCGCTGCAAACGATGCGATCACACCGCCCTTTTCGTACAGCGTGATGGCGTACTTGTCGGCATGCGGGATCACGACCTCGCCCTCGCCGATGAAGCGGTGGCCGCGCGTCCTGTTGCCCGCCGCGAGCCCAAGCACTTCGCCCGGCACCACGCGATCGCCGTGCAGCATGATCAGCCCGTGTACCGGCCGCACGAATTGATGGTCGGAATCGCCCCAGCGCATGACCTTGGGAATCGGCAGCTTCTTGACGGAATCGCCGACGATACCTCCCAACGTCGCATCGAGCACTGCGCCGCTCACCGTGGTATTCCAGAAGAACGTCTCGCTCTTGCCGTCCATGCGCTTCTCGAACGATGCGATTGCGCCGCCCGGTATGCCCTTGGCCTCGAGTTTCTTGACCAGTGCCGGGGTCGGCTTGCCTGTCGCATCGACCGCAACAGCGACCGGCATGATCTTTTCTGCGATCTTGCGATCGGGCGCCGCCGCGGCAACATCCTTTACCGTGACTGCAAGCCGGCGCGGGCTGGCATACCAGTCGAACTTGGCGTCGGCTGCCACCAGATGTGCATCGGCCAGCCCTTTGACGATACCGGCAGCGAAAGACTCGCCGAGACGACCAAGTGCTTTCGGCGGCAGTTCCTCGGTGCGCAGTTCGATGAGCAGGGTGTGCGCGCTCATGCCGCCACCTGCTGCGTCCTGACCATCGGGAAACCGAGTGCTTCGCGAGCATCGTAGTAGGACTGCGCGACCTCGCGCGCCAAGGCGCGCACGCGCCCGATATAGGCAGCCCTTTCGGTCACCGATATCGCACCGCGCGCATCGAGCAAGTTAAATGTATGGGAACACTTCATGACCATCTCGAAGGCCGGCAACGCGAGCTTCGCGGCCATCAGGCGCTTCGCTTCACCCTCGAACTCACCAAACAGCCTGAACAGCCATTCGACATTGCTGTGCTCGAAGTTGTAGGTCGATTGCTCGACTTCGTTCTGATGATAAACATCGCCGTAGGTCACCACGCCGGCCGGACCCTCCGCCCAAACCAGGTCATAGACGTTCTCGACGCCCTGCAGGTACATGGCAAGCCGTTCGAGCCCGTAAGTGATCTCGCCCAGCACGGGTTTGCACGGAATGGAGCCGACCTCCTGGAAATAGGTGAACTGCGTCACCTCCATCCCATCCAGCCAAACCTCCCATCCCAGCCCCCAAGCGCCCAGCGTCGGGGACTCCCAGTCATCCTCGACAAAGCGAATGTCATGGCGTGAAAGATCGAGCCCCAATGCGCGCAAGCTGTCCAGATACAGATCCTGGATGTCGATCGGAGACGGCTTGAGCACCACCTGGTACTGGTAGTAATGCTGCAACCGGTTCGGATTCTCGCCGTAGCGTCCATCCTTGGGCCGGCGCGACGGTTGCACATAGGCTGCATTCCATGGCTCGGGCCCGATTGCGCGCAGGAACGTTGCCGTATGGAAGGTGCCGGCACCGACCTCGATGTCGTACGGCTGGAGCAGCACGCAGCCGCGTTCGGCCCAGAAATTCTGGAGCCGCAGTATCACTTGCTGGAAAGTGGGCTTGGCAGGAGATGACACAGGAGAAACCCGCAGAATCGCAAAGTCGCGATTTTACAGGGTAACGCCTGTCGCGGTGCGAGCGGCCGCGGGCGGATCAGCAGTTGGTGCAGGTCGCGGCACGACCCTGCTGCTGCAACTGGCGTTCGAGGTCTTCAACCCTGCGAGACAGCTCACGGATGCGCGAGTTCATCTGGCCCACATTGAGGAAGACCTCGTTCTCGGCTGGCGCATCGAGCCTGGCCGAGTAGCCGATCCACGAACTGTCGTAGATGCGCACATTCCGGAAACCGAGATCCCGCAGCACACTCGCCGTCTGTGCCGCACGTACTCCGCTCTGGCACATGACAATGGTTTCCTTCCCGGGATCCAGTCCGGCGTAGAGTTTTCTGAGATCGTCGGCCGGCCTGAGGCTCATTCCTGCGGTGTCACGAACCTCACGCCGGCCAACTTTCTGCGCCGTCTCGGCATCGCGCCAGTTCCTCTCGTAGGGAATATTGATCGCCCCGGGCACGTGGCCGCCGCGAATTGCACGAACATCCTCCCCGGAAAACTCGCGCCTCGTTCGCGCATCGAGTATCTGCACGTCGCTGCGCCCCACCATCGCGACGACTTCCCGCGTCGACACCGCAACACCGGCTACCGGTTTCAGGCGAAGATCGATCGGTGCAAGCCGGAAGTCGTCGGTGCTCGCAGCACCGCCACCCTCGACCCAAGCCTCGTATCCATCGTGAAAGACATGAACCCGGGGCGCTCCGAAATGGCGAAGCGCATAGTCGGCAAAATGTGGCGTCGTGCTACCTCGCCAGCCGTAGACGACAACCTCCTTCGCCGGATCGATCCCGGCGCCGCCGAGCAGCGTCTCGATTTCGGACTGCGCGATGAAGTCTTCGCTGTTCGAATCACGCAGTTCGGCCGCCGCCTCGCCGATGTTGACCGCACCGGGGACATGCCCCTTGCGGTAATCAGTCCTTGAACGCACATCCCACAGGATGGCCCCGCGCTTGATCGCCTGCTCCACGAAGGTGGCATCGACGATGACAGTGGCCGAGGCGAACCCGGGCACCAGCAGCAGCGCCAGGAATGGCGCCACGAATCGGAACATTGCCCACCTCCTTGCTGCGACGAGGTCGCCGTCACCGTCGCGCGAGGGCGAGCAATAGGACGAGTAGCGCCAGCCCGATCGCCAGATGATTGCCTGCACGCGCATACGGCGTGAGACCCGCGAATCCGCCGACAGTTGCAGTCAATACGCCCTTCTCGAACTCGGGCAGGCGGGCAACGACTTCACCGGCAGGCGAAATCACCGCCGTCACCCCGGTATTCGTCGCTCGCACCATGAAACGGCCGGTTTCCAAGGCACGCATGCGGGACATCTGGAGATGTTGCGGCTGCGCAAGCGACCGGCCGAACCAGGCGGTGTTGGTCAGATTGAGGAGTATCGTGGCATCGGGCAGCGCAGCAGCGATCTCTTCCCCGAAGACATCCTCGTAGCAGATGTTGACCGCGATCCGCTGACCTGCAAGATCCAGCGGGCTCTGCCCTGCCGGCCCCGGGCTCTGATCCGACATGGGAATCGATAGCCAGCGATAGATCCACGACAAACCTGGCGGAGAGTATTCACCGAACGCGACGAGGTGCGATTTCCGGTAGCGCTGTGGCGGATCGAGTCCGATGCTCACGGCGGAATTGAAGTAGCGGGGTCGCCCGCCTGCATCGTCCCGCGTGAAAATGCCAAAAAGGACGTTACCCCCCATTGCGCGCGCGACAGATGCGAGACGCTCCGCGTAGCCCGACGGTAGCTCGTCGGATGACAGTGGCAACGTCGTCTCCGGCAGCACGACAAGCTGTGCGGGATTCGATTCCACCATTTCCAGGTTCTCCTGCAACCAGTGCTCGACGAGGCCGGCCTGCCACTTGAGACTCTGAGGGATGTTCGGCTGGAGCAACTTGATGGAGATCGGCGCCCCCGCTGGCTGCGTCCATTCGACCTGAAGCAGGATCGCGCCAAATGCGGCAGCAAGGCTCGTTGCCAATGCCGGGAACAACCCGCATCGACCCGCTCGAACGGCAAGGCCGATCGAAGCGCCCAGAAAGGCAAGCAACAAGCTGATGCCATAGACGCCGACGACGGGTGCAAATCCGGCCAGCGGACTTGGCGGCGTCTGCGAGTTGCCAAATACCAGCCAGGGAAATCCGCTCAACAGCCATCCGCGCAGCCACTCGAACAATACCCAGGCGGCCCCGGCGGTCAGGGCGTCGCGCATCAACCGTCCGCTGCGCAAGCGTGCGAACAATGCCGCAGCCGCAGCCGGAAAGAGGGACAGGTAAGCACAGAACAGCAGTACCGCGACCGCGGCCATCGGGGCAGGCATGCCGCCGAAATCGTGCAGGCTGACGAAGATCCACGAAACGCCGCAGGCGAACAGACCCATTCCGAAGGCGAACCCGAGCGCCGCAGCAGCGCGCGCGTTGGCCGCCCCTGCGCAAAGCCCGAACAGTATGGCCAACGAAACCGGCGCCACCGGAAACCAGGAGAGCGGGGCAAATGCAGCAACGCTAGCCGCGCCTGCAAACGCGGCTAGCGCCAGGCGCATTGGTGCGCGGCGCATCATGCGCCGGGTTTGTCGCCGACGCCGGGGATCGAACCGTCGTTCGCTTGCGGGATAAGGCGATCAACCAGGAGTGTATGGACACGCCGGCTGTCTGCGCGCAGAACAGACATGCGAAGCCCGTCGAGCAGGATGACCTCGCCGCGTTTGGGCAGTCGCCCGAGGTGGTGAATGACGAGGCCGCCGACCGTATCAAAACCATCGTCGGAGAAAACCGTGCCGAACGCTGCGTTGAAGTCCTCGATCTCGGTCGTTGCCTTGACGCGATAGCGGCCAGCCTGATCGAGCTTGATGTTGTCCGACGTCTCGTCGAAATCGTACTCGTCTTCGATGTCCCCAACGATCTGCTCGAGGACATCCTCGATTGTGACCAATCCGGCCACGCCACCGTATTCGTCGACGACGATCGCCATGTGATTGCGACTGACGCGGAACTCACGCAGCAACACGTTAAGTCGCTTCGATTCGGGCACAAAAACCGCCGGCCGCAACATGCCACGAAGATCGAACTCCTTGCCGGCGAAATAGCGGAGCATGTCCTTGGCCAGCAAGATGCCGATCACGTCATCCTTGTTCTCGCCGATGACCGGAAAACGTGAATGCGTAGCTGCCACCACGCGCTCGACCATTCTATCGATGGGTTCCTCGACGTCGACGCAATCCATCTGGGCGCGCGGGACCATGATGTCGCGCACCTGCATGTCCGAAACTTGAAGCGCACCCTCGATGATCGAGAGTGCATCGCTGTCGAGCAGGTTGCGCTCGTACGCGGAGTGGAGCAGCGCGAGCAGTTGCTCGCGATCCTCGGGTTCGCGCATCAACAGCGCGGAGATTCGTTCTATGAACGACGGTCGGCTCGGGGGCGTGTCCATGCAATGCGGAGGCGTTTGGATGCGCTAGTCGCGCTCGCTGCCGTAGGGATCCGGGTATCCAAGTTCGGACAGAATGTCCCGCTCACATGCTTCCATGACGTTGGCGTCGGTGTCAGTAACGTGATCGTATCCCTGCAAATGCAGCATACCATGCACGATGAGGTGCGCAAAATGCGCGCTCACCGTCTTGCCTTGTTGCAGCGCCTCGCGTTCGACGACCGGTACGCAGACCACCAGATCGCCGCACAGCGGGACGGCTGAATATGCAAACGACAGCACGTTCGTCGGATAGTCCTTTTCGCGATACGCGCAGTTGAGCTCGCGCCCTTCCTCCTCGCCGACGAAACGCACGGTGACGGAGCCGCCGCCCTGGCAGGCGGCACGCGCCCATTTGCGCACATCTGGACGCGAAGGTACTGAACCGCCGTGAACGGCGTATTGCACCGACAGATTGAGACGGCGACTGGCGCCGGACTCAACGGGTCGCGCCGCGCCCCTGCCCATCGCTCTCTGCGCCCTGCTGTTGCGCCTGATGCTTCTCGTAAGCATTGACGATACGCGCCACCAGCGGATGCCGTACCACGTCCTCTGACAGAAAATCGGTGAACGCGATTCCCCGAACATCCTTGAGGATGGCTCGCGCCTCTACCAGGCCGCTCTTCTGGCCACGCACCAAGTCAATCTGCGTCACGTCGCCCGTGATGACGGCCCGCGCCCCGATGCCGATGCGTGTCAGGAACATCTTCATCTGCTCTGGCGTCGTGTTCTGCGCTTCGTCGAGAATGATGAAAGCATGATTCAGGGTGCGACCCCGCATGTAGGCAAGCGGCGCGATCTCGATTGCCTGTTTCTCGAACAACTTGGCCACGCGATCGAAACCCATCAGATCGTACAGGGCGTCGTACAGGGGCCTGAGGTATGGATCCACCTTCTGGGCGAGATCGCCGGGCAGAAATCCCAGGCGCTCGCCCGCCTCGACAGCCGGGCGCGTGAGTACGATGCGCGACACCTGCTCGCGCTCGAACGCGTCCACGGCGCTCGCAACGGCAAGATAGGTCTTGCCGGTTCCCGCAGGACCAATGCCGAAGGTGATGTCGTGTTCCTGGATCTGCCTGAGATACTGCACCTGCCGTGCGGTACGCCCGTGCAGGTCGCTCTTGCGCGTAAGCAACGCCGGCGCCGGCTGCGCCGCCTGACTTCGATTTGCGAGTTCCACCAGGCCGAGTTGAATCTCGTCGACAGTCAGTCCGTCTCCCGCGACTTCATAGAAGTGCTGCAGCGCCTCCATCGCGCGCTGCGCCTGCACGGGAAACCCGGTAAGGCGGAACCGCTCCCCACGACGCGCGATCGAAACATCGTAAGCCGTCTCGATCTGGCGCAAATTCTCGTCCAACGCGCCGCACAGGTTGGCGAGTCGCTTGTTGTCGACCGGATCGAGGGTGACTTCGAGTGCTTTGCTTTTCAAGAGCAGAGAAGGCTTGCCGTTTCACGGAGAACCACTTCGCCGCGAAGACTGTGAGGATAGGCGCACGTGATCGCGACGTCGACAAACTGCCCGATCAGTCGCACATTGCCGGGGAAGTTCACCACACGGTTGTTGTCCGTGCGTCCGGCAAGTTCATCGGCATTCTTGCGCGAAACCCCTTCCACGAGAATACGCTGGCGCGTCCCGACCATGGCCGCACTCACCGCCCGCGCCTGCTCGTCGATACGCTGCTGCAGACGGGCAAGTCGCGCCGATTTGACGTCTTGCGGCGTGTCGTCCGGGAGATCGGCTGCGGGCGTACCGGGCCGCGGACTGTAAAGAAAACTGAACGAACCGTCGAAACCGATATCGTCGATGAGCTTCATCGTGGAATCGAAATCGGCTTCGGTTTCACCGGGAAAGCCAACGATGAAATCCGACGACAAGGACAAATCCGGACGCGCCGCACGCAGCCTGCGCACGATGGACTTGAACTCCAGCACCGTATAACCACGCTTCATCGCTGCGAGAATCCGGTCGGAGCCTGACTGCACGGGCAGATGAAGCTGTGATACCAGCTTCGGCAGACGCGAGTAGGCATCGATCAGACGCGGCGTCATCTCGCGCGGATGTGACGTCGTGTAACGGATGCGCTCGATGCCGGGAATCTCATGCACATATTCCAGCAACAATGCGAAATCTGCCGTTTCGCCATCGCTCATCGTTCCGCGATAGGCATTCACGTTCTGCCCCAGCAGCGTCACCTCTCGCACGCCCTGCCCCGCGAGCCCGGCAATCTCGGTCAGCACATCGTCGAAGGGGCGCGACACCTCGTCGCCCCGGGTATAGGGTACGACGCAGAATGTGCAGTACTTGCTGCAACCTTCCATGATCGAAACGAACGCCGATGCACCTTCGACGCGCGCCGGCGGCATCGCATCGAACTTCTCGATTTCCGGAAAGCTGACATCGACTTGGGCGCGGCCGGATTCGCGTCGGCGGGCAATCAGCGCCGGCAGCCGGTGCAATGTCTGCGGCCCGAAGACGACATCGACGAACGGCGCGCGGGCCACGATCGCGGCACCTTCCTGGCTCGCGACACACCCCCCCACGCCGATGATCAGCTGCGGATTGCGCTGCTTGAGGTGACGCACCCGCCCGAGGTCGTGAAAAACCTTTTCCTGCGCCTTTTCGCGCACCGAGCAGGTGTTGAAAAGGATGACGTCGGCGTCCTCGGGGTTGTCGGTCTTGACGGCGCCTTCCGCGGCGCCAAGCACATCGGCCATCTTGTCAGAGTCGTACTCATTCATCTGACAGCCGAAGGTGCGGATGTACACCTTCTTCATCTAAACGTTGGTGCGGGCTGCTGTCGTTCTTCTGGCGTGAGTATCCAGACTTGGGAAACCTGCCCGGCAGGGTCGAGCTTGAACCGCACCACCTGGCGTTCGGTAACGGTTGTCGGCATTACGATGCGATTCGACTGGTCGCGAATCTGCGCCCCCACCGCGAGCGACATCTCGGTGCGATCCATCACCACCTGGCCGCCAAGCGGCGGATCCATTTCGGCCTTCGGCGCATCTTCCGGGATCGAGCGCAGCACACCCATCACCGCGGCAGGCTGCTGCACGGCCGGATAATTGCCGTCGGACAGGCCGGGTGCGACCGTATCGACGATCGTGGTGATGATGGCGGGAATCAAGGGGTTCATCGGGGTACCTCACGGAACCGGGGGCCGTAGAGCGACCACGGCAACTCATGAATTATATTCGATAATTTCCCGAGTGCAGGACAAATGTCACGCCTCTCGGGGCTTCTACGGCGGGCTGCGGCCATCCTTGATGCCGTCCCGCGCCTTGCCCGTCCAGCCGGCCTTCTGCTATTCTCTCGCCCTTCCTCGGGGTGATGTAGCTCAGCTGGTTAGAGCGACGGATTCATAATCCGTAGGTCGAGGGTTCAAGTCCCCCCATCACCACCAAAAACTTCGTACCCGCCGCCAGCTCGAATCGAATCTGCCCCGTTTCGGCAGAATGACAGGGCGACGCAAGCGTCAACAGGTTGGTGTCCGCGGCTCCGATGCAATCGCAAAAGTTCGATCTGATCATTGTCGGGGCAGGGCTTGCGGGGTCGAGCCTTGCCGCGGCTTTGGGTAAGTCGCACCTGTCGATCGCGTTGGTCGAAACGCGGCCGCCGCAGCCCGCCGCCGGCTGGGACGCACGGATTTATGCCGTCAGCCCGACCAACGCCGCCTTTCTGTCACAGATCGGCGTCTGGCAACGCCTGGACCACAACCGCATCTGCCCGGTCCACGACATGGAGATCCACGGCGACCTGCGTGCGCGACTCGACTTTTCCGCGTACCAAGCCGGCGTGGGCGAGTTGGCCTGGATCGTGGAAAGCAGCCAGATGCAGGGGGAGTTGTGGGAAACGGCAAAACGCCTGCCGAATCTCACGTTGATTTGCCCGGCGCAACCACGCAGCCTCTCCATCGCAACCGATTGCGCGCGTCTGGCCCTCGCCGACGGCCGCAACCTCGAGGCCTCGTTGATCGTCGCTGCGGATGGTGCGAACTCCTGGGTCCGCGAGGCTGCCGGGATCGGGGCGCGCTTCACGCCCTACGGGGAGTGCGGTGTCGTGGCCAACTTCCGCACCGAACGCGACCATCTCGGCAAGGCGTTCCAGTGGTTCCGGCCGGATGGCGTCCTGGCCTACCTGCCGCTGCCCGGCCGCCACATCTCGATGGTCTGGTCGACGCCCGAGGCGCATGCGCAGTCCCTGACCGAACTCCCTGCCAACGCGCTATGCCAGCGCGTTGGCGAAGCGGGCGCAGAACGCCTCGGTGCGCTCGAACTGCTGACCCCTGCGGCAGCCTTCCCGCTGCGGCTGATGCGGGTAGCGCAAACCACGGCGGCACGCGTCGCCCTGATCGGTGACGCGGCGCACGCGATCCACCCGCTTTCCGGCCACGGCATCAACCTCGGATTCCAGGATTCCGCCGTTCTTGCAGAAACCCTGGCCGGCGCCCGCCCCCAGCAGGACTGCGGCGACGCTTCACTGTTGCGCCGCTACGCGCGCACGCGCGCCGAGGAAGTCGCGTTGCTGCAATACACAACCCACGGATTGCAACGCCTGTTCAAGACGCAGTCGGGGCCGGTCGCATTTCTGCGCAATGCCGGCCTGAACCTGACGAACCGTCTTCCTGTCATACGCAATGCCCTCGTGCGATACGCGCTCGGTTAATCACCATGGAGAGATTGATGAAAACACTGTTTCGGGCGCTGATCGCGGCTGCGGTCCTCGTTGCCGGCCCCGCTCTTGCAGACGAAGCCGCAATCAAGAAAGCCGTGGAGGAAAAACTCGGCGGCAAGGTCGACTCGGTATCCAAGTCCGGTTTCCTCGGCCTGTACGAGGTGTATGCCGAGGGCAACATCTTTTACACCGACGAGAAGGTGTCGGCTATCGTCGCCGGCAACCTGATCGACACGCGCAACATGCAGAACGTGACGCAGGAAAGACTCCAGAAGCTGTCGGCGATCAAGTTCTCCGAATTGCCGCTCGACCTCGCGGTCAAGACGGTCCGCGGCAAAGGCTCACGGGTGTTCGCAACGTTCGAGGATCCCAACTGCGGCTACTGCAAGCGTTTCGCGCGCGATCTGCAGAACATCGACGACGTCACGATCTACACGTTCCTTTATCCGATCCTTTCCGCCGATTCCGAACAGAAGGCCAAGCAGATTTGGTGCGCATCCGATCGGACCAAAGCCTGGCTCGGCTGGATGATCGACGGCAACACGCCGACCGGTGACGGCAAGTGCAATCATCCGACCGACAAGATCAAGGCGCTTGGCGAAAAACTGCGCGTCAACGGTACGCCGACAGTATTCTTCTCCAACGGCGAGCGGGTCGGCGGCGCGATTCCGGCTGCCCAAGTAGACAAGCGACTCAAGCAGATCGCGGAAGCCAAGTAACAAACCCTCGCGCAACCGGTGAAGGCGGGCAATGCCCGCCTTTTTGCTGCATTGCAGCACGACCACCATCTTTGCCGCGAGGCCTGGTGTCGGCTAAGATCAAAAGCGAACATCAGCGGTCAGTACGAGACCCGCCCACCCCGAGAGGCCCGGCATGGACGTCCACGATCATGCAGAAATCGCGACCCGACTGCGCGCTGCGGGCATTCCGGTCACGTTGCAACGTCTGGCGATCGCAGGGCTACTGTTCCGTGAGCCGATACACATAACAGCAGAGCAATTGCTGAAACAGGTCAAGCGCAACGCCCCCGAAACCTCGCGTGCCACCATCTACAACACGCTCAGGCTCTTCGCGGAGAAGGGGCTGATCAAGGAACTGGTTGTGCAGCCGGAACGGGTCGTTTTCGACTCCAATACTCAGCCCCACCATCACCTTTACAACGCGGAAACCGGAGAGCTGACGGATTTGCCGGCGGATGCGATGAAGGTTGTCGGACTCCCGCCGCTGCCGGAAGGCACCGAGATCCATCAGGTCGACGTCATCGTCCGGATACGTCGCGAACGCGCGCACTGAAGCACGCCGCGCCGTCATTCGCACGGCGCTATTTCATCAGCACCAGCGATGCCTCCAGTATGCAGTGATCGGATGCAGCGGGCGGTACGCGAACGAGCCGTCCTTTCACCCGCCCGTCCTCGAGGGAGGCGGGATCAAGACGACGTCGCAACGCCTCACCAACGACGAGATGATCAAGCGCCTCGTGGCACCCCGCCGCGGACGCTGCGCTTCGGTCGACCTTCGCCAGTTCCACGGCGCTCTGCGGCGGATCGCCGTCATTGATTTCCGCATAGAGGTTGCGCACCAAGGCGGCGGTAACCGGCGACGCGGGATCGCCTCCATCAGAACGCGCCGGGAACCCACCGCGCACCTCCTGTTCCAGATCCCGGTTCCAGTCACCAATCACCATGAAGCCACGGTCGGCCCGCGCCTGCTGCTCGATCCAGTCTTCCAAGGGCGCGGCTTGCGCCTGCAGGACGCGACAGGCGGCATTTCCGCCATCATCCATCCTGCCGCGCGGGCAAGCGGCCTTGAGGTGGATGTTTAGCATGGCAATCTCGTGCCCGCCCCACCTGAAGGTCAGTTCCAAGCCACGACGCACCGGCCTTTTCACCGTTGGGTCGTCTTCCAGGCTCAGCGCGACGATCTCGCGACATTCCAACGCTGCCTCGTGCCCGCGGCGAACGACGAACGCCAAGTTGAGCCCATCATCGCGCGTCGTAAGGCAGACCATGCGGAATTCGGACGGCAGCACGCGGGCAAGCGCTATCGGCCCTTGCACCTCTTGCAGCGCAATGACGTCTGCCCCGCGTGTGGCCAAGTCCGCGAGCGCCGCGCGAACTGCTCGCAGCTTGATCGCCTCGTAAGCGGCAGCATCGCCGATGCCGAGGCGGTGGTACGCATCGCAGGGCGGATGGCTGTCGCGCGGCAGGTCGCGCCCATTGCCGCTGCGACAGTTACTCCAGAAATCCGGCGCGCGAAGATCAGCCAGCCACGCCATGTTCCAGGACGCTAGCACCAGCTTGCGTCCGGAATCCGTTGAATTGGCGCTTGCTTGCTCAACACCTGAAACGATGAGCACAAACACCAGCCATGAACAGACTAGTTTGCTGCAACGCGCCATCAGTGAACGGGCTCTCCGCGACAGGAAGGCGGAAGCATACATGCCGGAATTGCCGATCTTCGATTGACGTTGATCAACGGCCACCGCAACCGCAACGGGTTAGATTGCAGCATCGGATTGCGGAGAAGCCCGAGAACCATGCAAGGCGAGACCAAACCAGCCCAAAGCGACATGAATGGCGACGAGCCCTTCCGTTGCGGTTTCGCGCGGGCCGCTGTCGGGTTGGCGCACCTGTCTACGGATGGCCGCTTCCTGCATGCGAACCCACAGCTTTGCCGCACGCTCGGTTACGGGATCGACACGGTTTCGCAGTTTCGACTGGAAGACCTGATCCACCCGGCAGACCTGCCAAGGTATCGCACACAGGTTTCGCGTCTGCTCGACGGCGAAGCCCACGACGTCGCAATGGAATGCCGCTGCAACACCCGGGACGGTAGTCGCGCATGGATCAACGTGACGCTTTCCCTGGTTCGCGACAAAGACGCCGACCCGGATTTCATCGTCGCGGTGGTGGAAGACATCCACAAGCGCAAGCAACAGGAATCGCGCCTACGCAATCTGCGCGCCGAAATGCAGGAACTGCTGCAATTGAATGTCGCCAGCCAGACCGCGAAGGCAATCGCCCACGAGATCAACCAGCCGCTCAATGCCATCTCGTCCTATGCCGAGGCCGCGTTGCGCATGCTTCAGGCCGGCACGCCAGACCCGGTGAAGCTCTCGCGCGCGCTCGAATCCACGGTGCAACAGGCACAACGCGCAGCGCGGGTAGTGCGCGAGCTGATGCAGTTCCTGCAGAAGGGCGAGACGGAAACCGGGGCCGTCGATCTCAATGAAGCCATCAGGAATGCGCTGGCGGTCGTCGAATCCAACGGATATGGCGGATTCGCGGCGACCACGGATCTGGCGCAGGATCTGCGCCCCGTTCGCGCCAATCGCCTGCAGATCGAAAAGGTGCTGGTGAACCTGCTGCGCAACGGCGTCGAGGCGATGCGCGCTGCGGGCATCGCCACCAAGTCGATCCGCATATCGATCCGCAGCACCGATGACGGGAGAATGGCGCAGGTCACCGTTACGGACAACGGCCCGGGGCTGGACCCTGACAACGCGAAGCGCATTTTCCACCCCTTTTTCACCACCAAGCCACGCGGCATCGGCATGGGGCTGGCGATTTCGCGCACGCTGGTCGAGGCACACGGCGGCCTGCTCTGGCTGGACGTCGGATCCGCCCCCGGCGCGACATTCCATTTCACGCTTCCGTTCGAAGAATGACTGCTGCCACCGTTTATCTGATCGACGATGACGATGCCGTGCGCGACAGCGTCGCACTGCTATTGGAAACTGCGGGATTCACCGTCGCGAGCTTCTCCAGCGCCGAGTCATATCTCGAATCGGCCTCGCCCGATGCCGCCGGTTGCCTGGTGCTCGACCTGCGCATGGGCGGCATGGACGGCATCGCCCTGCAATGTGCGCTCGCAGAGCGCGGCTCGCGCCTGCCGATCATTTTTCTCAGTGCACACGGCGATATCCCGACCACGGTCCGTGCGATCAAGGCAGGTGCCGTCGACTTCCTGACCAAGCCGGTCGACGCCGGGCAGTTGATCGCGTGTGTGCGCGAAGCCATGCACACCTGCGAATCTGGAACCGACTGCCCACCCGGAAACGGTGCACACGGCTGCTTCGACGTGCTGACCGAGCGCGAACGCGAAGTGGTCGGACTCGCGCTGGACGGGAGGTCGAACAAGGAGATCGCCCGCGTGCTCGGCATCAGCCACCGCACCGTCGAGTTCCACCGCTCGCGCGTACTCGCAAAGACGGGCGCGACGTCGCTGATCCAGCTGGCAGCGGGTCGCATCATGTCGCCGATGCGACCGAAAGGCGACGGCTGACGCCGCGCGGTACTCGTGTTTGCACGAGTACGGAATTCATGCCCGGATCATGAAGCTTGGGGTTAAATAGCAGTGCTTCCCGCAGTAGCAAGAGGCCAGATGCCAAGGCGGAGGTCATAAAGAGAATTCCCCGAGTTCGTGGAAGCCCTTGAATAGCCGGAGAGGCTTTGGAAGCACACCCTCCCCGGACCCGACATGGATCATGCCGGGTCCGGGGAGCGATGTTTTCCGGCCCCGGGGTTTCACCGCATGTCCGGACTGGCGCTTGCCAGGGAAAGGCTCGTGATCTCATGACCAAACATCTGGGCGATCCGCTCTCGTTCCACACATCCGTCCCTGGCGCCGCCAGCACATCCGCTTTTGCCGCGCAGCCTGGCGACACCCGACACGAGCCAGCCAATGGCAGCTACGACGACGCGATTCTCGACGTCGATGAACTTGGCATCATTCGCGCCTGCAATCCGGCGGTGAAAACGCTTCTCGGCTATCGTCCTCTTGAACTGGAAGGCCAGCATCTGGCCGTGCTGCTGCCCGGCCTGGAAGAGGCTCAGGCGAGCCGGCGCGGCAGTGTCGGCCAGCGGCTCAAGTTTCTGGGCCATTGCGACATCTCCTTTCGCGCCCGGCGAATCGACGGCCAACACGTCCGCTGCCGCGTGTTCGTCCATAACCGCGTGCAGTCAGGGCAGTCCTCGCTGCGCCTGATCCTGCGCAAGGACGACGTGCAGAACGACGTCTGCATCTGAACCTGCCCCCGGCCCGAATTCGGGCCGCGCGAATTCAAAAGCAAGAAGCGGAGTGCGCCGGGCGCCTGCCTGCGCTAGATTGCGTTCCATGAAACCCAACGCAAATCCACAGGCAACGGTGATCCCGCGCGACGAGCCGCCCAATCGGGCCGCCGCCACGCTGGGCGATCCGCGCTGGGCCGCTGTGGCCAGCCGCGACCGATCGGCCGACGGCCGTTTCGTATACTCGGTTCGCACCACGGGCGTGTACTGCCGACCTTCCTGCGGATCGCGCACTGCGCGGCCGGAGAACGTCGCGTTCCACGCCACCGCAGACGACGCACGGCAGGCCGGCTTCCGCCCCTGCAAGCGCTGCCGGCCGGACGATGCGCCGCTGGCGCAGCAGCAGGCCGCGACGGTGGCGCGGCTGTGCCGGCTGATCGAACAGGCCGAATCGCCACCGCGTCTCGACGAACTGGCGCGGCTCGCCGGCATCAGCCGCTTTCACCTGCACCGCCTGTTCAAGGCAAGCACCGGACTCACGCCCGCGGGTTATGCCGCCGCACGGCGCACCGGGCGACTGAAGGCCGGACTCGACGCCGCGGCGTCGGTGACCGATGCAATCTATGCGGCGGGCTACGCGTCGAGCGGGCGCTTCTACGACGACGCGTCCAAGACGCTCGGCATGACGCCGCGCCGGTTCCGCGCCGGCGGCGCGGGCATGCAGATCCGCTTCGCGATCGGCCAGTGCTCGCTGGGCGCGATCCTCGTTGCCGCGACCGAACGCGGCGTCTGCGCCATCCTGCTCGGCGATGCCCCGGATGCGTTGCTGCGTGACCTGCAAGAACGGTTTCCCCGCGCGGAGCTGCTCGGCGGCGACGCGGCGTTCGAGCATACCGTGGCCCGTGTCGTCGGCCTGGTCGAGCAACCGCGCCTCGGACTCGATCTGCCGCTCGACGTGCGCGGGACCGCCTTCCAGCAACGCGTGTGGCAGGCGCTGCGCGACATACCGGCTGGCGCGACGACGACCTACAGCGCACTGGCGCAGCACCTCGGCGCGCCGCAATCGGCACGTGCCGTCGCCGGGGCGGTCGCGGCGAACCCGCTGGCGGTGGCGATTCCCTGTCACCGCGTGATACGCCTCGACGGCAGCCTGTCCGGCTATCGCTGGGGCGTCGAACGCAAGCGCGCGCTGCTCGAGCGCGAGGCGGACGAGCGCGCCGGGTGAGCCTCGATCTATTCGACGCCGCCGATTGCCGCACGGCAATCGAGATCGGCCCGGACGCGCTGTTGCTGCGCGGCTTTGCCAGCAACACCGCGCCGGCACTGCTTGACGCGCTGGGCCACATCCTGGCGCAGGCGCCGTTTCGCCACATGGTCACGCCGGGCGGCTTTCGCATGTCGGTGGCGATGACCAACTGCGGCGCCCTTGGCTGGGTGAGCGACGAAACCGGCTACCGCTACGTGCCGTTTGATCCTCAAACCGGCCGGGCCTGGCCGTCGCTGCCGGCCGGCTTTGCGCAACTGGCGCACGATGCCGCATCGCAGGCCGGTTTCGACGGCTTCACGCCGGACGCCTGCCTGATCAACCGCTACGAACCGGGCACACGCCTGAGCCTGCACCAGGATCGCAACGAGCGCGATTTCACGCAGCCGATCGTCTCCGTGTCACTCGGCGTTTCGGCGTTGTTCCTGTTCGGCGGCCCGAGGCGTGCGGACAAGACACGGCGCGTCGAACTGCACCATGGCGACATCGCGGTGTGGGGCGGCCGGTCGCGCCTGCACTACCACGGCGTGCTGCCGATCAAGCCGGGGCACCATGCGATGCTCGGCGAACAACGCCTCAACCTGACGTTTCGCAAGGCCGGCTGAGTTCGTCGCGGCACGCCATCAATCCAGGCATTTTGTCAGTAGCATGCCCGGAAATCCTTATGAATGCTGGCTTGTGCAAAAAACTGTCAGGATGCACGTTGTGCGACTGCGCGCACTTTCCGCCCGTTCAAGGCGTCGCGCAGCGGCCGAGCAGCGCAAGCGGCCAGCGAATCTCTCGCAATTGCCCCGCGTCGCCCCAATAGGCAGCGAGTTGCGACGCGAGCCGTGCGACCGGATCGTCGCCGCGCCGTTCGATGTAGCGCGCGGTGGCCGACCAGCTGCAGAAATAACCGAGCAGTTGCGCAAGGTTCCAGTGCAGGCTCATCGCGAAGTCGGGCGCCGCGATGCGTTCGAAGGGAAACCGCAGCTCGCGGTAGGCATTTTCCACGTGGCGACGCTCGGGAGGCCAGTACGGTCCGACCTCGTCGTGGTAGAAGCGCTGCACCATGGTGTTTACCGCCGCGCCTTCGACCGCAAGCACGCCGTAGCTCCATGCCGCGATCAGGCCGCCGGGCCGCAACACGCGGCGCACTTCGGCGTAGAAGCGGTCGAGGTCGAACCAGTGCAGCGCCTGCGCGACGATCACCAGATCGGCGCTGGCATCGTCGATCGTGCTGCACTCGGCCGGCGCCACGCGGTACTCGACGCGCGGATCGGGCTGCGCCTGCGCGATCTGCGCCGCGCTGGCATCGGTCGCGATCACACGCGTAAAGTGCCGCGCCAGCGCGATCGACGCCTGCCCGCTGCCGGCGCCGCAATCCCACGCCAAGTCACGCGGCGCGCATTGCGCGGCCAGCCAGTCGAATAGCGAATCCGGATAGCGCGGACGGCTGTCCGCATATTGCGCGGCGACCGCCGCAAAGTGATCGCTGAACCTTCCGTTCATGCCGGACCTCCGTGCCACGATCGATGGACGGATTCTACGATGGCCGATCGACAGCCTGCGCCGCACACCGGGCGCCGTCCGAACTGCACGCAGGAAAAAAGCGCAGGGACCACGGTCCCTGCGCCTTTCCCGCGCGACCGCGAAAAACGCTACTTCTTGGCGAACGGCTGCGGCCGCGGCGTGGCGTCGGTCGACGGCGGCAGCACCGGCAGATCGAACTTCGGCTGGTCGCCGGTCAGCGTCTTCAGGAATGCCACGATCCTGGCGTTCTCCGCATCGGTGAACTTCTTGCCGAGTTGCAGGCGGCCCATGGTGTCCACCGCCTCCTTCAGCGTGTTGGCGGCGCCGTCGTGGAAATACGGGTAGGTCATTTCGACATTGCGCAGCGTCGGCACCTTGAAGTTGAAACGGTCGGCGTCCTTGCCGGTCACCGCCGAGCGCCCCTCGGCGGGACTCGACGCCTTGTACGGTTCGACCACACCCATCTTCTGGAACGACGAGCCGCCGACCGCCGGGCCGTTGTGGCACGCGACGCAGCCGCTTTCCTTGAACAGCTTGTAGCCGGCGACCTCATCGGGCGTCAGCGCATCGTCCTTTCCGAGCAACCACTGGTCGAAGCGCGAATTCGGCGTCACCAGCGTCTTTTCGAACTCGGCAATCGCCTGCGTGACTTCGTCGATGGTGATCTTGGGCTTGCCGAACACCTGCTGGAATTCGGTTACATAGGCCGGGATCGACTCCAGAACGTTGATCGCCAGCGTGTGAGTCGAGGCCATCTCGCCCGGGTTGGCGATCGGGCCGCCCGCCTGCGCCTTCAGGTCGGCAGCGCGGCCGTCCCAGAATTGCGCCACGTTAAGGCTGGAATTGAGCACGGTCGGCGCGTTGATCGGGCCTTCCTGCCAGTTGTGACCAATTGACGTCTTGATGTTGTCGGTGCCGCCCATCGACAGGTTATGGCACGAGTTGCACGAGATGAAACCGGATTTGGACAGGCGTGGATCGAAATACAGCTTCTTGCCCAGTTCGGCCTGGGCGAGGTTGATCTGCTTGACCGGCGCGATCGGCTGAATGGGTTCGTTGCGCGCGGCGGCGAATGCGGTCGACAGACCGATTATCGACACGGCGGCGGCGATCAGACGGGCTTTCATGGCTTGCTCCTTTGCTTCGATGGAAACCGGGCGGCGGACGATGCATTCCTGATCTGGCGCAAGAATCCGCGTTTGAACTTTGTCTAAAGTTACGCCAGCCCGGATCGCGATTATTGACTCAAGTCAATGATTTAATTGTAGTTTTTTCCTATGAAGCGCATAGGTGTTTTCTATGAGGGCAAGTCATGAAGCTCACGGCGTTGCGGTACCTGGTGGCCTTTGCCGACGAAAAATCGTTCAGCCGGGCGGCCGAGCGCTGCAGCGTCAGCCAGCCGAGCCTGAGCGTGGCGCTGCAAAATCTCGAGGCGGAACTCGGCGTCGAGCTGATCGAACGCACCAAGGGCCATGCCTCGCTCACCGAGGTCGGCGAGCAGGTCGTTGCGCAGGCGCGCCGCACACTGGAAGAGGCACACCGGATCGAAGTGGTCGCCCACATGGGCAAAGACCCGCTACACGGCGGCCTGCGCCTCGGCGTGATCCACACCATCGGCCCTTACCTGTTGCCGGATCTGATCGCCTCGCTGCATCAGGTCGCGCCCGGTCTTACCCTCTACATCGAGGAGAGCATGACGGCGCTGCTCACTGACAATCTGAAGTACGGCCAAGTGGACGCGGTCATCCTTGCGCTGCCGTTCGAAGTGCCCGGCGTCGAGACGCGCGTGCTCTACGACGAGGCGTTCAAGGTGATCGTGCCGCGCGGCCATCCGTGGGCACACCGGCGCAGCATTCGCCGCGACGAGGTGCATGGCGAGAACGTGCTGGTGCTCAAGGCCGGCAACTGCTTCCGCGAACAGGTGCTCGACGCCTGCCCCGAGATCAGCCATGCCGACGGCTCGCTGCTGCAGGGGCACTCGATCGAAACCATTCGTTGCATGGTGGCTTCGGGCTACGGCGTGTCGGTGCTGCCGGCCAGTGCGCTTGCCGCCCCCTACCGCTCCGACCTGGTGGTGGCGATTCCCTTCGAGCCGCCGGCGCCAGCGCGCAGGGTGGTCATCGCGTGGCGGCGCGGCTCGGCACGGCTGCCGGCGATCGAAGCGGTCGTCGAAGCCGTGCAGCAGATGAAAGCATCGTACTTGGGCCGCGATACCGTCCCGGACCGCGCAGCAGCCTGAGCGCGGCAGCATGAGATGCTGTCCGCCGTCGGCGCGACAGGTTCACGAGCCGCATCCTTTTGGCACAGGCTGCGTTTAGTCTACCGGCCAGACTTCACGCGCGCCGCCACATGCAAACCCGCACCATGCGTTCGAGATTCCCCGCTTCGCCCATCCTCGGCTGGCTGATCGCCGTCACGCTGGCGGCCCTTGCAGGCTGTGCAAGCGACGAGCGCGCGCGCGATGCGACCCCCTCGCCGGCCGAGATCCGCGCCCGGATTGCCGGGCTGATTCCAGCCGGCACGCCCGACCGCGCCGGCTGGGCGGCCGACATCCAGTCGTCGATGGCCGCGCTGGAGATTGCACCGAACAGCGCGAACATCTGCGCCGTGCTCGCCGTGACCGAGCAGGAATCCGGCTTTCGCGCCGACCCTGCGGTGCCCGGCCTGTCGCGCATCGCATGGGAGGAAATCGAGCGCCGTGCCGAGCGCATCGGGGTGCCGATGCTCGCGGTGCGGCTGGCGCTGCAGATCGACTCGCCCACCGGCAAGCGCTACGGCGAGCGCCTCGACGCAGTGAAGACCGAGAAGGAGTTGAGCCGCATCTTCGAGGATTTCATCGGCATGGTGCCGATGGGTGAGCGCCTGTTCGCCGGTCTGAACCCGGTGCGCACCGGCGGTCCGATGCAGGTGAGCATCGCCTTCGCCGAGCGCCACGCGGCCGCCAGCGGCTACCCTTTCAAGTCCGACGGCTCGGTCCGCCACGAGGTGTTCACGCGGCGCGGGGGCATGTACTTCGGCATTGCGCACCTGCTCGCCTATCCGGCCAACTATGACGCGCACCTGTACCGCTTCGCCGACTTCAACGCCGGCCACTATGCGAGCCGCAATGCGGCGTTCCAGAACGCGGTGAGCGTGGCAACCGGCATCGCGCTCGATCTCGACGGCGACCTGATCCGCCATGGCAGCGGCAGTGACGCGCCGGGCAGCACCGAACTCGCGGTGCGTGCCCTGGCCCGGCAGATCGACATGGATCACGGCGCGATCCGCAACGCGCTCGAACAGGGCGACGGCGCCGCATTCGAGCGCGGCAAACTCTACCGCCGCGTGTTCGAACTGGCCGAGCGGATCGAGCACAAGGCCTTGCCGCGCGCCGTGCTGCCGCGCATCGACCTGCACAGCCCGAAGATCACCCGCAAGCTCACCACCGAGTGGTTCGCCAAACGTGTCGACGAGCGCCACCGGCGCTGCATCGGCCGCGCCGGCGCGAGCACTGCCGACAATACCTGACCGACCTGGAAGCCGCATGCAGCGGCCAATCCAACGGCACATGTGCCAAGTGCCGCACCAACAGGCGCGCCTGGCGCATTCCCCCTGAAGAAGCCCTGTCCATGCGGCTTGCAAGGCATCGTTCCGTCGGAAACACTGCGCGCGGCGCGCACCCCCGGGGCAAGCCGCTAGAATGGAAACCTGACTTACCCGAGCGGCACCCATGATCCACGATACCAACGCACCAGAGCTCCGCCTTTCGCCACTCGAAGCCCGTGTGCTCGGCGTGCTGGTGGAGAAGCAGCTCACCGTACCCGACACCTATCCGCTGACGCTCAACGCGCTGCTGGCGGGCTGCAGCCAGAAGACCAGCCGCGAGCCGGTGATGAACGTCAGCGAAGGCGAGGCGCAGATGGCGCTCGACGAGTTGCGCGCGCGCACGCTGGTGATCGACAGCTATGGCGCCTCGGGTCGTGTCATGCGCTATGCGCACAACCTCGATCGCGTGCTGAAGATCTCGCCGCCGGTGCTTGCGCTGCTCACCGCGCTGATGCTGCGCGGCCCGCAGACGCCGGGGGAACTGCGCGCGGCAGCCGACCGTTTCTACAAATTCCCCGATATCTCGTCACTCGAAGCCTATCTCGAGGAAATGGCCAACCGCAGTGCCGGCGCGCTCGCAGTCAGGCTGCCGCGCCAACCCGGCGCACGCGAAGCGCGCTGGGCGCATCTGCTGTGCGGCGAACCGGCCCTCGACGCCGCACCCCGGGCCGATGCCGATGACAGCGTGACCACCGGCGAGATCGCTGCCGTCAAGGCGAACGTCGCCCGCCTGCAGGGCGAGGTGGCGGAACTGCGCGCACTGGTCGAACGGTTGTATGCGGAGCTCGGCGTAAGCCGCGAAAATTAGGTGGCGCGCGATTCGACGCGCCCGCCGAAGCCGGCTCAACCGAGCTTCGGCGACGCGCTGCGCTGGTGGTTCCGGCTCGGCTGCATCAGCTTCGGCGGCCCGGCCGGACAGATTTCGATCATGCACCAGGAGCTGGTCGAAAAGCGCCGCTGGATTTCGGAGCGACGATTCCTGCACGCGCTCAACTATTGCATGGTGCTGCCCGGCCCCGAGGCGCAGCAACTCGCCACCTACATCGGCTGGCTGATGCACGGCACCAAGGGCGCCATCGCGGCCGGTGCGCTGTTCGTGCTGCCCTCGCTGCTCCTGCTGATCGCCCTGTCATGGATCTACATGGCGCTGGGCGGCCAGCCGATGGTCGCCGGGATTCTGTATGGCATCAAGCCGGCGGTCACTGCGATTGTGCTCGCTGCGGCATGGCGCATCGGCACCCGGGCGCTCAAGAGTCCGCCGCTATGGGCGATTGCCGCGGCAGCGTTTCTGGCGATATTCGCGTTCTCGGTGCCGTTTCCAGCCATCGTGCTGGCCGCCGGCGTGCTCGGCTATGCCGGCGGGCGTTTCGCGCCGGCGCAGTTCGTCACCGGCGGCGCGCATGCCAACGCCCAGGCCGACTACGGTCCGGCACTGATCGATGACGATACGCCGCCACCACCGCACGCACGCGCCTCGCGCGGGCGACTGGCACGGATTGCGGCAAGCGGCGCGGGCATCTGGTCGGCCGCGATCGGTGTACTGATCATGGCTTTCGGCTGGCAAGGATTGCCGACCCAGATGGGCTGGTTCTTCACCAAGGCCGCGATGCTCACCTTCGGTGGCGCCTACGCGGTGCTGCCCTACGTCTACCAAGCCGCGGTCGAGCAGCACCAGTGGCTGAGCGCGACGCAGATGATCGACGGGCTGGCGCTCGGCGAAACGACGCCCGGCCCGCTGATCATGGTGGTGGCATTTGTCGGCTTCGTCGGCGGCTGGACCGACGCCGCGCGCATGGCAGCGGGTGCATTCCTGGCCGGACCGGGCATCGTGGCGATGGCAATGGCAGGCGCATGTGTCGCGACGTTTTTCACGTTCCTGCCGTCGTTCGTATTCATCCTCGCCGGGGCGCCGCTGGTGGAGGCCACGCACGGCGACCTGAAATTCACCGCGCCGCTCACCGGCATCACCGCCGCCGTGGTCGGCGTGATCGTCAACCTGGCGGTGTTCTTTGCGTGGCATGTGCTGTGGCCCGAGGGTTGGGAAGGCCGCTTCGAGTGGCCGGCGGCCGCGATCGCGCTTTGCGCCTTTGCTGCGCTGACGCGGTTTCGAGTTGGCGTGGTGCCGGTCATCGCGGCAAGCGCGATCGCCGGACTGGCGATCCGGTTTCTGTGACCTATGCCATTCAAGGCATAGCCCGGCGTGCCGTAAACAACCTGGGACGACGCAACTCGTCCGTCAAACGAGCACACCACGACCATGTTTCTGATCGATTCCGTTGCCGACATGACCGGCAAGCGCGACCGGGATTCCCTCGAGGTCACCGTCGCATCGGTGCTGTTCGAATTGCTCGGCTCCCGGCGCCTGGCTTTCTGGCGCACCGTCGAGCAGGGCGGCATGCGCCGGCTGCACCTGCGCGCGGGACTGCGCGCCGGGCAGCCGGTCGCGGTCTCGGCACCCGAAGCCGACTTCGACGAATTGCCGGCACTCGACTCGCGCCCCGAATTCCGCGCCTGTTTCGAAAGCGGCGCGCCGCTGCGGCTGAGCGACAGCAACAATGACATGTTCTGCCATGTCTACCCGGTCAGCGACGACCACGAGGTGATCGGCCTGCTCGAGGTTGGCCACGATGCATATCTGAACGATGAGCAGGAACGGCTGGTCGGCGGCATGTTGCGCATCTACCGCAATTACCTGGCGATACTCGATTACGGCGAGCACGACGAACTGACCGGCCTGCTCAATCGCAAGACCTTCGAGTCGTCATTCGAGCGCATGCTGTCGCAGGATGCCCTGCCCGACATGCCGGCACTGGACATCGAATGGGTGGGCCGGCGCGGCACGGCCGACCCTTACTCGCAACACTGGATCGCAGTGATCGACATCGATTTCTTCAAGCGCATCAACGATCGATTCGGTCATTTGTACGGCGACGAAGTGCTGTTGCTGCTCGCACGGCTGATGCGTTCGACCTTTCGCACAAGCGACAAACTGTTCCGCTTCGGCGGCGAGGAGTTCGTGGTGCTGCTCGGGCGCATGACGCCGGCCGCCGTGAATGCGGTGCTGGAACGGCTGCGCACCGCGGTCGAGGCGTTCAACTTTCCGCAGGTCGGGCGCGTGACAATCAGCATCGGCTATGCGTGCGTGCCGTCCGGCGACATGCCGTCAAGCGCGTTCGATCGCGCGGACGAAGCGCTGTACTTCGCCAAGCAGAACGGCCGCAACCGCATCCAGAGCTACGAAATCCTGCTGGCGCGTGGCGCCGTCAAACAGAAGCTCGACCACTCCGGCGACGTGGAGCTTTTCTGAGCACCGCTATTCGGCCGCATCCGCGACCGGGAGCGCATCGGCCGTCTCCTCGATCCACTCGAGTTCCAGCAGGTCGCGCAATGCCTGCGCGAATTCGTCGAAACGCAGTGGCTTGATGAGCACGTGATCGAACCGGAGTCCGGCCGGAAAGTCCCGCGGCGGCTGCGGAGCCGCGGCCGAAAGCAGGATCACCGGCAGGGCAGCGCCGGCACGTTCCCGCAGCAGGCGCAGGAATGTCCATCCGTCCATGACCGGCATGAACTGATCGACGATGACTGCATCGTAGGGCAAATCGGGCTGACAGCAGGCGTCCAGCACCGATGCGACATCGTGCGATTCGGCGACCGCGAACCCCCAGCTTCCGCACAGGTCCCGCAGGAATGCCCGGTTATCGGCCATGTCATCGACAATCAGCAGGTGGCGTCGGCGCCCCTGGTGGCCGATGATGCGGGCGGAGACCGGGCGCACGACCTGCTGGCCTCCCGCCTGCAACGCGCGCAGACGCAATGTGAAGTGAAAGCGGCTGCCGAGGCCGCGCCGGCTTTCGACTCCGATGTCGCTACCCATGCCCTGCACCAACTGGCGCGAGATCGAAAGCCCCAGCCCGAGTCCCGGCTTGGCACTCCCCGCGCCCGCACGATGGAACGGCTCGAATACGTGCGGCAGTTCGTCGGGGTCGATGCCGCATCCGTCGTCGATCACTTCGAACAGCACGTCGTGCCAATGCGCCATCTCTCCGTCGGCAAACGGCGGCCGCGGCGCATCGCCGGCGCGCGCGATGCGCAGACGCACCGTTCCTTTTTCGGTGTGGGCACAGGCATTGCGGATCAGGTTGAGCACGACCTGTGCGACGCGCTGCTCGTCTGCCAGCACGACTTCGGGCAGGCCATTCCCGAGGTCGGCCCGAAAGCGGTTGCCGTTTTCGGCGGCCATCAGCTTGGCGCTGTCGACCAAGTGTGCCGTCAGTTCGGCGAGCCGCACCGGCCGTTTGTCGAGCACCGGCCGGCGCGTCTCGGTGCGACTGTACTCGAGCACTTCGTCGATCAGGCGCAGCAGATGGGTTCCCGCCCGCTCGACGACTTCGAGCTTGCCCCCATCGCCATGTCTGCGCGATCGTCGAAGCAACTGCACATAGCCAAGAATCGTATGCAGTGGCGTGCGTAACTCGTGGCTCATCGTGGACAGGAATGCGGATTTTGCCTCGCTTGCCTGCTCGGCTCGCGCCTTGGCTTCGCGTAATTCCGCAGTACGCGACTCGACCGCACGCATGAGTCGCGTCTGCTCGTCCTGCTGCATCTCGAACAAGCGCTGCTGCGCGGCTTCGCCACGATCGCGCACCGAACGTACATCGACATGCAATGCGTAGGCCAGCACCGCCGTGGAAACCACGAGCACCGCGAAGGGCATGTCGCCGACGAACTCTTCGCCGGGCATCCAGCCGAGCAACTGCATGGTGCGCATGACGAGCGCGATCCAGAACAGGCCCCAGGCCGCAAGATAGCGTGCAGCTGCTTCGCGTTCCCATTGAAGGGCCATCGCAGCGGCGATCGTGAGCGCCAGACTGACCACCAGCGTTGCGCCGGCGAACCACGGCGCCGCCACGACCATCAGGGGTAGGACGCCAATTGCCGCACACGCAGCCGCCACGCCGAGCATGACCCGCGACAGCGCGCGCGAATGGCGCTGGAGGTGGAGGAACTCGCGGGCAAACATGGCATGGCAGCCAAGCCCAAGGAACAGTGCCATGTTGGGCAGGCGCCCCATCCAGTGGGCAGCATCTGCCGGCAATAGCGAGAAATGCAGTCCGTCGAGCATCATCGCGATGGAGATCCCGAACAGATGCGCCACCCCTACTGCGAGCAGCGCGGGCCGACGATGCGCACGCCATGCAAGTATGCTGAACACAACGACCAGCAGGGAAGCACCGAGCGCAAGGTACTTGAGGGTGCTCCGCAGCGTCTGATAGTCGAGCAGCGCGCCGGGCTCCCACAGCGTGAGGTCCAGCACCGTGGCGCCGCGCCCTGCAACGCGCAGGAACACCGTCTTGCGCTCGCCCGGTTCGAGCCTGAGCGGAAACAGGACGCGGCGCGACGCCAGTGGCCGCCGTTCGGCAGAAACCATCGTACCGCTTTCCATGCGCTCGACCGATCCGTCACCGGCAACGACGAACACGCGATAGGATTGCTGAAACGGATAACCGACCTCGAACCAGCGCTCCCTAGAGGTGGAGGCGGGGTTGTGGATCGAGAAGCGGACCCAGGTCGCGCCATCGAGAAAACCGCGGCGCTCTCCGGCAAGGTCGAGCGCTTGAAACCGCGCGGCTTGATCGGCGGACCTCGCGTCGTCGATCGTCATGACGGCCTGGGGATCGCGCAGCAGTTCAATCGAATGTGCAAGCGGCTGGCGATTGCTGCCTTCGAACGACACCGGGCCGGTTGCCGCTACGGCACGCCCGCCGGCCGTGGCAACCGTCAGGACCGCGAGTACGGACAACAATCGCAGCAGGATCAGGTGCAGAAGAGGGTTCACGTGGGGCTTTCGAGGAATCCGCGTCAGGATGGTCGTTGGAACAACGTCGCCGACGACAGCGCAGTCCCGCATCAGCCCAAGCTCCACCAAACGGAGCCATCCCGGTTCAATGCAGCGCGATTCTAGGGAGGTACCCTGTTAATGAGGGTCAAAATGCGTGGCACACGGGTCCCATGCCACAAAGATTCACCCAATGGCCGATGGACCGGGCGACCGACCCCCAGGACATCCACCGAGGTATTGCGCCCCGAGGTAGCATGACTGCCCCACCCGGATTGGCAGCCCGGTTCGGGTTGGGCGGGATCTGCACCGTCCGGAGGCAGCCCGCCCGGGAGACAGCCGGAATTCCGATGATACGACCCTGTCGACCGGGTTGCGGTGCATGCTGCATCGCGCCCTCGATCAGCAGCCCCATGCCCGGCATGCCGAACGGCAAGCCGGCTGGCGTACCGTGCGCGAACCTGGACGCGGACATGCGCTGCATGATCTTCGGCAGCCCGCTGCGACCGGCTTGTTGTTCGGGGCTCAAGCCCTCGGACGAGATGTGCGGCAACTCGCGCACCGATGCGATCGCGTGGCTCACGCATCTCGAGGAAGCATCGAGCCCCTGAGGTGCCCAACCGTTCGATTCTCAGATCCTGCCGGTTTCGCGAGGCCGCCTAATTGCCTCGCCGACAGGCTTGGAGCGGCCGGCGGGTATAATCCGCGCTTTTTCGGGCCCCGCCATGGACCTGCTCCTGCTTTTCAAGGCCTTCGTCCTCGGCATCGTCGAGGGGCTGACCGAATTTCTGCCAATCTCGAGCACCGGGCATCTGATACTCGCCGGCGACCTGCTCGATTTCAACGATGACAAAGGCAAGCTGTTCGAGATCGTGATCCAGTCGGGCGCGATACTGGCAGTGTGCTGGGAATACCGCGCGAAGGTGGCCGACGTGGTCAAAGGCCTGGGCCACGACGCGGCCGCCCGACGCTTTGTGCTGAATCTGTTCGTTGCATTCCTGCCGCTCGCCGTGCTCGGCTTGGCCTTTGGCAAGACCATCAAGGCACATCTATTTCATCCGGTTCCGGTCGCCCTGGCTTTCATCGTGGGCGGGCTGTTCATACTATGGGCGGAGAAGCGCACGCACAGGATCACCGTCAATAGCGTCGACGAGATGCAATTGACCGATGCATTGAAACTCGGCTTTGCCCAGGCGCTGGCACTGATTCCCGGAACCAGCCGCTCCGGCGCAACGATTATCGGCGGCCTGTTCTTCGGGCTTTCGCGCCGGGCGGCAACCGAGTTCAGCTTCTTCCTGGCGATTCCAACGCTCGGTGCGGCAACGGTGTATTCGCTCTACAAGGACCGGGCGCTGTTGTCTGCGGGGGATCTGCCGATGTTCGGCGTCGGTTTCGTGGCGTCCTTCATTTCGGCGTTCCTGTGCGTTCGGTGGCTGCTGCGTTACATCAGCACGCACGACTTCACCGTGTTTGCCTGGTACCGGATTGCATTTGGCGTAGTGGTGCTGCTGACCGCGTGGACCGGCGCGGTCGACTGGTCAGTGCACTGACGCGGGGCTCAGAACGCCGCGACACACCCGTCCGACCGCGGATCGCTGCCGCCTTCCAGCGTGCCATTTGCATGGCGGACGAGCATGCCGGCGTGCCCCATCGACTCATCGTAGGCGCCCAGCATCTCGATTTCGTGCCCGAACTCGCGCAGTCTCGATACGGTCGCCTCGGGAAAGCGGGATTCGAGCTTCAGCGTATCGGAATCCTGCCCCCAGGCACGCCCCAGGCGCCAGCGCGGTGCATCGACCGCTGCTTGCGGGTCGAGCTCGAAATTGACGTAGCGCGAGAAGATCGCCGACTGCGTCTGCGGTTGCCCGTCACCACCCATGGTGCCGAACACGACGGTGCGCCCATCGTGCAATTGGGCCAACGCGGGGTTGAGGGTGTGAAAGGGCTTGCGTCCCGGGACGAGTGCATTGAGTGCTGCAGGATCCAGCGCGAAGCTCACCCCGCGGTTCTGCCAGTTGATACCCGATTCGCCAAGCACGATGCCGCTGCCGAACTCGTGGTAGATGCTCTGTATGCAACTGACGGCACGCCCGGCATCGTCGATGACTCCCATCCAGACCGTGTCGCCCGGACCCGGCAGCGGCGGCCACGGCGCAGCCCGGTCCGGGACAATCGATGCCGCCATGGCCCGCAAGGCGTCGGCCTCGAGAAAACCCTGCGCCTCGACCGCCATGTAGGTCGGATCGGTCACGTAGCGATTGCGGATTGCGAACGCCTGCTTGGTCGCTTCGACGGCGAGATGCACGAACGCCGGATGGTCATGCGCAAGACCGTCGAGTCCGATTCGGTCGAGTTGGCCGAGAATCAGGAGCGAAACCAGCCCTTGGGTCGGCGGCGGCAGGTTGAAGACCGTTCCCTTGCTGTGCGCCAACGCAAGCGGCGTGCGCCAGCGGGCGCGATGCATGATCAGATCGTTGAGGGAGACCGGACTGCCCAGCTTCTCCAGATCGGCGGCGATGCTGCGTGCAAGGTCGCCGCGATAGAAGTCGTCCAGCCCTGCTGCGCTCAGGTGGTGCAGCGCGGCTGCCAGACGTGGTTGAACGAGGCGCTCGCCCTCCCGTGGGGCTGCGCCGCCCGGCAGAAACACGGGGGCATATCCGGGCAGGGCGCCCAATTCCGTCTGTTTCGCGGCAATGGTTCGCGCGAGGCTGCCGGACACGGGGATGCCGCGTATCGCGTAGTCGACCGCATCAGCCAGCAGGCGGGACAGCGGCAGCTTGCCGCCCATCTTGCGCGCTTCGCCCAGGGCCAACTCCCAGCCTGCGACCGTACCGGCGACGGTCAGTGCTGCCAGCGGGCCGCGGGCCGGCAGACTGCCGGATACACCCCGTTCGGCGTACCACTCGATCGAGGCACGGGACGCGGCGGCCCCGCAGGCGTCGATGGCGCGCGGCGCCTCGCCCGGCACCGACACCAGCCAGAACGCATCTCCACCGATCGAGTTCATGTGCGGATAAACGACGGCGATCGTTGCGGCACACGCCACCATTGCCTCGAGCGCGTTGCCGCCCTCGCGCAGGACGGCAAGCGCGGACTGCGCTGCGAGCGCATGCGGCGCAACAGCCATGCCGCGGGTGCCACGAATCGAACGCATCATCGCTCCTGTCGGAACGTTTACCGTATCGCGTACCACTTTAGCGCCATTCTCGGATGGCGTCGAATCACAAAGGGAAGAACAGGCCTTGCAGCATCTTCGCTGCGAGCATGACAAGCAGCAGTGCGAAGTAGCGCTTCAACTGATTCACGGGCAAGCGGTGGGCAAGCCGGGCCCCGACCGGCGCCATCAGCATGCTCGCCGACATGACGAACACGAGCGCCGGCAAATAGATGAATCCAATGCTGTAGGGCGGCAGGTTGGTTGCATGCAACCCGTTCCATACATAGCCGATGCTGCCGCCGATCGCGATTGGAATGCCGACCGCCGCCGATGTGCCGATCGCGGTCTGGACACGCACATTGCACCAAGTGAGGAACGGAACGGTCAGCGTACCCCCGCCGATGGCAACCAGGGCCGACAGCGCGCCGATCAAGGTGCCGACCGAAACCATGCCGATCGTGCCAGGCAACTGGCGCGCCGGTTTGGGGCGGATGTTGACCACCATCTGCGCCGCCACATAGAGCAGGAACAACGCAAAGAACACCGCAAGCGAGCGGGAGGACACTCGGGCGGCAAGCACCGTCCCCACCATCGCGCCAAGGAGGATGCCCGGAACGATGCGGAAGACGACCGGCCATTCCACTGCACCGTGCCGATCATGGGCACGCGCGCTCGAAACGGACGTAAAGATGATCGTCGCCATCGACGTGCCGAGTGCGAGATGCAGGACGTGCTCGGACGCGAGGCCATGCGCGCCGAATGCCATCGCGAGCAAGGGCACCATCAGCGCCCCGCCCCCGATTCCAAACAGGCCCGCCAGGAATCCGGCGCACAAACCGATTGCGATATAAGCGAAAATCCAGGTGGTCCAGAGCATGATGGTGCGTGCGAGGCAGAGCGGGGGAGTTTACCCTGCCGTGCCGCCCACCCATAACGATCCGGGAGAGCGAGTAATGAAATGGTTGCGCTATCGCATCGGCGATCAAGAAGGTTTCGGTACGATCGACGGCGACGAGATACGCGTCCACGCGGGGTCGATGTTCGAGCACCCCCGGGAGACCGGAATACGGCTGCGCCTGAGCGAAATCACCTGGCTGACGCCTTGCGTGCCGAGCAAGATGCTGGCCCTCTGGAACAACTTCAATGCGCTGGCCGAGAAGAACGGCTGGATGAAGCCACCAGAGCCTCTGTATTTCATCAAGGCGCCGAACAGCTTTGCGGCTCACGGCCAGCAGATCGTTCCGCCACCGAGTTACGACGGCCGCGTGGCATACGAGGGGGAACTCGCAATCGTTATCGGCCGGCTGACGAAATGCGTTTCACCCGAAGAGGCCGACTCGCACATTTTCGGCTATACGTGCGCGAACGACGTGACCGCACTCGAACTGATCCAGCGCGACCCGACTTTCCCGCAATGGGTGCGCGCGAAGAGCTTCGACACCTTCGGCGTATTCGGCCCTGCAATCGAAACCGACTTTGATCCCGCGACCGCATGCGTACGCACCCGGGTTGGCGGGCGGGAGCGGCAGAATTACGCTTTATCCGACATGATGTTCGGGCCACGCGAGTTGGTATCGCGCATATCGCAAGACATGACGCTGCTACCCGGCGACGTAATTCTTTGCGGCACCTCGCTTGGCGTCATGCCAATGAAGCCCGGCAGTGCAGTGGAAGTAGAGATCGACGGGATCGGCGTGCTGGCAAACACCTACGGCTGAATACCGGCCTCGGGCCGGCGCTCACCGGACGCGCCAGCGCCCGATTCGTCAGCCGAGGGACTGCACTTCGAGTCGGCCGCGCGCCGACTGAAGCGTTTGCGCGAGCAGGCTGGTCGCAGCGTAGATCGCATCGATCGTCGGTGTCGGCGTGCCGGTAATGCGTCCCAGCTCCACCACGCTGCCGACCAGCGCCTCGAGTTCCAGTGCGCGGCCGTGTTCCACGTCCTGCAGCATCGAGGTCTTGTGTGCGCCGACTGCCTCCGCACCGGCAATGCGCTTGTCGAGCGATATCTTGAACTCGACGCCGAGTTTTTCCGCAACCGTCTGCGCTTCGCGCATCATGTTCGCAGCCAGTTCGCGCGAACGCGGGAAACGGCAGATGTCTTCCAGCGTGGCATGTGTAAGCGCGCTGATCGGATTGAAGCTCAGGTTGCCCCACAGCTTGATCCAGATCTCGCCACGGATGTCCTTGCTCACCGGGGACTTGAAACCGGCACGGATCATGGCCTGAGACAGCGCTTCGATACGAGGACTGCGGCTGCCATCGGGTTCGCCAAGCGTGAATCGGTTGCCCTCGATGATCTTCACCACGCCGGGCTCGACCAGTTCGGCCGCGGGGTACACGACGCTGCCGATCACCCGCTCCGCTTCGATGTTGGCAGCGATCACGCCGTCAGGGTCGACACTACGGATCTCGCGCCCCTCGAAGGGACCGGAAAGCTTGTGGAAATACCACCACGGGACACCGTTGATCATGGTGACCACCATGGTCTCCGGGCCGAACAATGCTCGCATCGCGGGCAGCACATCGGGCACCTGGTGCGCCTTGACAGTCAGCAGCACGACGTCCTGCGGGCCGGCATCCGCCATGTTCTGAACCGCACACACCGTGGGCGCGTGCTGCTCGCTGCCGTCCTCGAGGATCAACCGGAATCCGTTCGCATTGATTGCCGCCAGATTCTTGTTGCGTGCGATGAAGGTCACCTCCTCGCCTGCAATTGCGAGTTTTGCGCCGAGGTAACCGCCGATAGCGCCGGCGCCGACGACCGCAATCTTCATCGTACGCCACCAAGACGGTAATGGGCCTCGCGGGCGCGCAGCCAGCTCTTCAACCCTGTCCAGAGTGGCCAGGCGAGCAGGGCCAGTGCAAGCGTCACGATGCCGCCTACCAGACCGTTTGACCAGAAGATCGACAGACTTCCTTGCGACAAGAGCATTGCCTGCCGGAAGCTCGCCTCCGCCATGTCGCCAAGCACAAGAGCGAGCACCATCGGCGCCAACGGATATCGCAGCTTCTTGAACAGATAGCCGACGACGCCGAACACCAGCATCATGACCACATCGAAGATTGCGCTATGGACGGTGTAGGCGCCGATTGCGCAGATCACGATGATCACCGGTGCGATCACGGAGAACGGTATGCGCAGGATCGCCGCCCACCAGGGCACCGTCGTCAGCACAACGATGAGTCCCACGATATTCCCGAGATACATCGATGCGATCAACCCCCACACGAATTCCTTCTGCTCGATGAAGAGCATGGGTCCCGGCTGCAGGCCCCAGATCAACAAGCCGCCAAGCAGCACGGCAGCCGTCGGCGAACCCGGGATCCCCAGGGTCAGCATCGGCAGCAAGGCCGATGTACCTGCCGCATGTGCGGCAGTTTCGGGTGCCACGACGCCTTCGATCTCGCCCTTGCCGAAAGACTGGGGATCACGCGACATTCGCCGTGCCATGCCGTAGCCCATGAAGGACGCAGGCGTCGCCCCGCCCGGCGTGATGCCCATCCAGCACCCGATCGCGGTGGAACGCAGGAAGGTGCGCCAGTAACGCGGCAACTCGCGCCAGGTCTGTAGCACAACCTTCGGATTGATCTTCGCAGTCTTGCCCTTGAAGGCCAGTCCCTCTTCCATGGTCAGCAGAATCTCGCCGATGCCGAACAACCCGATCACCGCGATCAGGAAGTCGAATCCCTTGAGCAGTTCCGGAAAGCCATAAGTCATGCGCAACTGCCCGGTCACCGTATCCATGCCGACGGCCGCGAGGGCAAATCCGAGCATCATGGCCGCGATCGTCTTGGCCGGCGGCTCCTTGCTCATGCCGACGAAGCTGCAGAATGTCAGCAGCTGCACAGCGAAGAACTCGGCGGGACCGAACTTGAGCGCGAACTTCGCAAGAAGCGGCGCAAGGAACGTGATCAGCATCACCGCGAACAACGCGCCGACAAAGGATGAAGTGAAGGCCGCGGTCAGCGCCTGCGCCGCTCGCCCCTGCTGCGCCATCGGATAGCCATCGAAGGTCGTCGCGACCGACCAGGGCTCGCCTGGAATGTTGAACAGGATCGATGTGATCGCCCCGCCGAACAATGCGCCCCAGTAGATGCAGGAGAGCATGATGATCGCCGACGTCGGATTCATCGAAAACGTCAGCGGCAGCAGGATCGCCACGCCATTTGCGCCCCCGAGGCCCGGTAGTACGCCGATCAGCACGCCGAGCGTGATTCCGACCAGCATGAAGACGAGATTCGGACCGGTCAGCGCAACGCTGAAACCGTTGATGAGGTTGCCAAGTTCTTCCATTTTTATTCCTGCATGCCGGAGTGAATCGGCACCATCACAATTTCCAAGACATCAGAAGCCGAGCATGTTCTCGATCGGCCCTTTGGGCAGAGGGACGAGAAACCAGCGCTCGAAGACCAGGAAAAAGACCACCGGTACACCGACCGAAACAGCCGCCGTCGACAACCAGCCGAACTTGCCGTGCCGGCGCATGAAATAACCGATGAGGGCCGCCGATGCCAGATAAATACCGATCAGCGTGACCGCGACGACGTAGACAATCATCGGAATCAACATCGCGAATACGCCCGACAACTGTTCCCGATCGGCGAACACCGGGTTAACTTTCTTCCACCCCAGGAATACCGACAGAAGAATGAAGCCGGACGACGCCATCAGCATCAAACCGATGTAAAAGGGGAAATACCCCGACATCGGCCCGTCGTCTGCCCAGCCGATGCCTACACGCAGGCTATCGACAATCACCATTACGGCGATGGCGAGCAGCGAGCCGGCGACAGCCACTTCCGGCCAGCGCGATCCGACCGACGCGGCTGCGTCGCCGTGAGTTGCTTCCATTTCTTGAGTCATCAGGATCTCCTGCTGCCCGGGAAAACTCCCGGGCAGCACGGCACAAGCGAGCTACGATAGTCGAACAGAACGGCTGTTATTGCGCGATGAATCCAGCTTCCTTCATCAGGACGCGGTGCATCTGTTCGTTCTTGCCCAGCCAGTCAACAAACTCCTGACCCGACAGCGCCGTCTGGTTGAATGCGCCCTTCTCCATGAACTCCTTCCACTCGGGGAGTGCACGGATCTTCTTGAACAGGTCGATATAGTACGCAACCTGATCCTGCGACACCCCTGGCGGCATGAAGATGCCGCGCAACATCAGGTAGTCCACCGGAAGCCCAGCCGATGCACAGGTCGCGATGTCCTGCCAGGACATCGTTGCCGTCAGCTTGGCCGTGTAAGGCATCTTGGCCTTGTCCATCACGCACAAGGGGCGGAGTTTGCCGGCACGCCAATGCGACTCTGCCTCGATCGGGTTGTTCACCGTCGAATCGATGTGCTTGCCGACGAGCTGTACTGCCACATCGCCGCCGCCCTTGAAGGGCACGTAGGTCAGCTTCTTGCCCGCGGCCTTCTCCAGCATGACCGTGATGATCTGGTCTTCCTGCTTGGAGCCGGTGCCGCCCATTTTGAAGGTCTTGTCGGGCTGGGCCTTGATTGCGTCGAGATATGCCTTCGCTGTCTTGTGCGGTGACTCCTCGTTAACCCAAAGCACGAACTGATCGAGTGCCAACATCGAAACTGGCGTCATGTCACGCCAATTGAAGGGGACGCCCGTAGCCAGCGGCGTGGTGAAGAGATTCGACAACGTGATAACGATCTTGTGGGGATTTCCCTTGTCCCCCTTCACGTCGAGGAATCCCTCCGCACCCGCCCCGCCGGATTTGTTGACCACGACGATCGGCTGCTTCATCAGGTTGTTCTTCGCAACGACGCCCTGAATGAATCGCGCCATCTGGTCCGCCCCACCACCCGTACCGGCCGGAACCACGAACTCGACAGGCTTGGTCGGCTCCCATGCCAATGCTTGCTGGGAGAACGGCGCCAAGAGCAGAGCGGCACTTGCCGTCAGCAGACGAAGTGTCGAACAGGTTTTTGCCACGTTGTCTCCTTTCCGAGGTTATGCGGCAGCACGGCCGGCTTCCTCTTGGTATGCCTCGATTGGTGTGCTTGTTTCTCAGGTGCTGCGGTTTAAAAGAGTGATGCTTCAGCCCAGCCCCAGCTTCTGCGCAAGCCCGATGCGCTGAAGCTTTCCGGTCGCTCCCTTAGGAATTTCCTCCATGAAGAGAATCTTTTTCGGAACCTTGTAATCCGCAGCGCGCTGGCCGACGAAGTCCTGCAACTCGCGCTCGGTCGCGGTCTTGCCTTCCTTGAACACAACGACGGCTGCGACCTCCTCGCCGAGTTTGGGATGTGGCATTCCAAAACAGACGACCTGCGCCACCGCAGGGTGGTCCATCAGGATTTCGTCAACTTCGCGAGGGCTGACCTTTTCGCCGCCCCGATTGATGATTTCCTTCAGACGCCCGGTGATGCTGATGTATCCATCGGCATCCTTGACGCCTTGGTCGCCGGTCCGGAACCAGCCATTGCGGAAGCCCTCTTCGTTGGCCTTCGGATTGTTCTCATAGCCTACGGTCACGTTCGGGCCACGGATCACGATCTCCCCGACGAGGTTCGGTGCGAGTATGCTGCCGTCCTCTCCCATGATCTGCACTTCCGGGCCGGCGGGAAGTCCGACCGTACCGGGCTTGCGAGCCGCCGGAGGAAGCGGATTGGACGCCATTTGGTGAGTTGCTTCAGTCATGCCATACGCCTCGACCAGCGGCGCCGAGAAAATCTCTTCCAGCTCCTTGATCACTTGTGGCGGCATCGACGATGACGACGATCGCAGGAAGCGCAGCGGATTTCGCTTGATGATCTCTGTATTGCCCTTGGCGCGCGCGACGATGGCCTGGTGCATGGTCGGCACTGCGGTGTACCAGGTTGGCTTGGCCTCATCCATCCAGGCGAAAAACTTCAGCGCGTTGAATCCCGGCGTGCAGAACACCTGCGCTCCCGCCGAAAGAGGCGCCAGTACGCCGGCGATCAACCCGTGGATGTGGAACAAGGGCATGATGTTGAGTCCGATATCCTGCGGTGTGAACTTGAGCGTGTTGCGGATATTCGACGCCGATGCACAAAGATTGGCGACCGAAAGCGGCACGATTTTCGGTCGCGAGGTCGTACCGGAGGTGTGAAGCACCATACCGACGTCCTGGGGTGCCCCGTACCCGCCCTGTCCTGCTGGCGTGGCGCTTCCGCCATCCCGCGCAACCAGCGAAAAACCCCCTGCCGCTACGCCCTCGGCGACAACCAGATCGACGACACGGACGCCCAGCTTCTGCGCCACCTCGACGGCGGGAGAGGTGCTGCCTTTCTCGACGATCAGCGCCTTGGCATTCAGATCGGACAGGTAGAATTCGAATTCATCGGCACGGTAGGCCGGATTGAGCGGCGCACTGGTCGTGCCGGAGGCGCATGCCATGAAGCATGTTGCCATCTCGGGGCCGTTGTTCAACACGATCCCGACACGATCGTTTCGTCCGACGCCGAGTGCATTAAGGCTGGCGAGCGTGCCATCGACCAACGCACGCAGGCCGGCAAAAGTCAGGGGAGTACGGCCAGGTGCAGAAATCGCAATGGCGGTATCGGCACCTGCGGACAGCAGATCTTTCATTGTGGTTTGCATCGATCCCTCTTCATCTCGGGTGACGCGACTAGGGCGCCACCTCGTTTCACGTAAGTGTCGAACCGAACAGACTGCAGGTTTTGCCAGATGCGGGATCGCATCTGCGGACTACCGAAACATCGCGGGTCGCGACGGTAGCCGATTGAAGAGCGTCCGAACGGATAGTCCGGACTGCTGCGGCGCAGAAAACTTCAAACTGGAAACTGTTTCCGCTGCAGAACGTTTATACCGCACTCCCAATCAATGATCCATAGATCAGCCATCAAATCAGCTTGTGCTTACGCGAAGAGTTGCTGATGGGTCATCTGGCTGCATGGCAGCCTCGACGAGCGGCCGACCTCGGATCGTTCAAGACTTTCGCCCCATCAGCGATCCGGCAATGAATTGCCAATGCGCAGCTTCGACCGGCGTGATCGACAACCGATTCCCGCGTCGCAGAACCTGCATTCCCTCGAGGGCGGGGCACCGCCGCAGATCGTCGAGGCTGACGAATCGCGTGCGCGAGAGGAATTCGACGTCGACGTTGACCCATCGCGGCGCATCGCGCGAGGATTTTGCGTCGAAGTACGGACTGGCGCGATCGAACTGTGTCTCGTCGGGATAAGCAGAAGAACTCACCCGACAGATGCCGGCGATACCCGGAACCGCACACCCAGAGTGATAAAAGAAGGCCAAGTCATCGACCCGCATTTCATCGCGCATGAAATTGCGGGCCTGGTAGTTGCGGACGCCAAACCACGGGACTCGGCGGCCAGGCGCGTGTTCCAGATCGTCGATGGAAACCTCGTCGGGCTCCGACTTCATCAACCAGTAGCGCATGCGCCAATCCCGAAAATGCGAACGCGAAGCCGAGGCTTCGCGTTCAAGGTAATTGGCCCCCCGCGAATGTCGTCAGGCCAGCATCCTGAACCGAGGGTCCAGGGTGGTCGCGTTCCTACCGCATCAGGTACGCCCGACCAGGGGCGTTCGCAACAGCGGATCAACGGTTCGCAACCGGATGCGCATTAGCATAGGTTCAAGGAATCTATGACCTAAACGGGCACCGCAGGGGATTGATCGGGCCGGGGCCGAAGCACCGTCATCACGGATTCGAACGCACTAAAACAATTTTTCCTGCTGAGCCAGCGCCTCATCGACCCGCGACTGCATGGATCCGATTCTACGCCGGAAATCCTGCAGGTCAATTCCGCCAGGCAGCTTGAGTTGCAGCAGTTCATGCGCAATGTTGAGCGCCGTCATTACGGCAAGTTTTTCGCCGCCACTATGCGTCTTCGCGCCGATGTCGCGCATCTTTTCGTCGACGTAGGACGCGGCCTTGAGGAGCGCATCGCGCTCTTCCGGAGGGCATGCGACCCGATATTCACGTCCGAGCAGGGTGATGTCGAGTACGGATGGCTCGCTCATGATTCGGGCAATCCTTCGAGCAGGGATTCGACACGCTCCGCAGCGGCGTCCACCTTCTCGCGCAACCGCCGGTTTTCGCTCTCGAGGCCGGCGGCGCGCGTACGGAGTTCCTGATTCTCGTCGCGCATCCGGGCAAAGTGCTCCAGTATCTGGTCGAGGCGCTGCTCCAACGCTAACAACTGTTCGTTCATGCTCGGCATCTTCTCCCGAAGCACGGCGACGGGTCAAGTTGCGTCGCCGCCGCCACGCTTGAGCTACAATGCCATCTGCGAAATACCCGGGCGAGACCTTCAATGGTTAGAGGTTTCCAAGGGCCATTCGCCAAGCAGCACGGTGCCGGACGACCCCCAGTCTCCGGTTAAACGGGAAACAGGTGAGCGAATTCCATTCGCGATGCCTGTGCTGCCCCCGCAACGGTAAGCAGGTGCGGGCACCCCAGGCCGATTCTCTCGGAGTCGGCAGCCACTGCGTTTCGACGCGGGAAGGCGGTGTGCCTGATGGCGAGAACCATCCAACCTGCGAGCCCGGATACCGGCCGTGATGCACAAGTACGGAATCGTCGCGGGGAAGCGGCGACCGGTGCATCAAGATGCCCTGTTCCCGCCCTCCCCCCGGTTCTCCACAATCCGTCCGGCACGCGGGGACGCTCGCCGGCGCAATGGGAGCATTTTGGTGGACCTGCAATCTCGGCCGATGGTCATCGGCACCCTTGTCATTGCGATACTTTCGACCGCGACGTATTCGCCCATTGTCGCAGCGGAACCTCCTGCCGAACTCGACCGCATCGTCGTAACGGCAAGCCGCTTTCCCGCGGCACTGGAACAGCCTGTCGCAGTCACCGTGATCACGACCGAGGAGATTGCGGAAAGCACCGCCGGCACACTTGGCGAAGTCCTGTCTCGACTCGGGGGCGTGCACGTGCGCCAGAACCTGACCGGCACACCGGACCAGCCACTCGATCTTCGCGGATTCGGCGTCAGCGGCGATCAGAACACCCTGATACTGATCAACGGTCAAAGGATCAGCGAAAACGAGCTCGTGTCCGCGCGCATCAGTTCGATACCACTGGTCGCGATCGAGAGGATAGAAATTCTGAGGGGGAGCGGCACCGTGCTGTACGGCGGCGGGGCCACCGGGGGCACGATCAATATCGTCACGCGCAGCTCATTGGGTACGCCCCCCGGCGGTTCAGTCTTCGCCTCGTACGGCAGCTACAACACGAGCGAATTGCGCGCTGCCGTCAATGGCGGAAGCGGCTATTGGGGGTATGCGCTCTACGCCAGCCGCTCCGAAGGCGACAACTACCGACGCAACAATGATGCGAAGGTCGAGAACCTCGGCGCCGAGGTCGCGTTCGGCGGAGGTAACAACCGGGCTGCGCTTCGCATCAATGGAAACCGCCAGCGCGTACGATTGCCTGGCGCACGCAGCGAAAGCGAGTACCGGAGCGACCCGCGAGGGACCTCCACGCCCGATGATTCCGGCGAACTGGATGGATGGGACGCGACGTTCAACGTGCAACACCGCCTGGGCCCGGTTCTGATCGCCGCGGACCTCGGTTACAGGGAAAGATCGAACGCGTATTTCAATGCATTCGCTGGGGGCACCTATGCCTCCGACGTTGATGCGCATGTCACGAATTTTTCGCCACGGGCGAAGTGGACCGCCACGCTGGGCGGCATGGAAAACGTCCTGATCGCCGGCGCTGACTGGTCTCAGTGGCAATACCGCAGCGACGCCGTGTTCAACGGCACCGGATTCAGCGCACCGACCCGGGAGCGGGCAACACAGCGCAACCGGGCGATTTACATGCAGAACAATCTTCAGATCCTCCCGGGTTCGCGCCTGACGCTGGGCGGCCGCCACGAACGTATCGACCTGTCTGCCGCCGAATCCGTTACCCCGATCCCGAGGCGCGGACAGGACTACTCGCTGAATGCCTGGGAAGCCGGCCTGCGACAGGCGCTGATGCGTAACCTGACCGCCTACGCCCGCTTCGGGCAAAGTTTCCGCATTGCGAATGTCGACGAGATCCGATGCTCCTTCCCGCCCTGCCAGGCGATGCTCGAACCGCAGACATCGCACGACAGGGAGATCGGCATCGAGTATCGGGCCAAAGACCTCGCAGCCCAGCTTGCGCTGTTCGACATTTCGTTGAGCCGCGAAATCCACTTCAACCGCCTCTCGGGGATCTTCGGGCAGAACGAGAATCTGCCGAAGACCCGTCGACGCGGACTTGAACTCAAAGGCGGCTACGCGCTGTCTTCCACACTCGATCTCGACCTGCGCTACGCGTACACGCAAGCAGAATTCCGCGGCGGCGAGTTCAATGGCATTCGTATCGGAGGCAACGATGTTCCGTCAGTTCCGCGCCACCGCGCCAACGGGTCGCTGAACTGGAAGATCCTTCCGTCGACACGCCTTGTCGCGGCAATGACCTATACGGGGGAACAACGTTACGACAACGATCAGGCCAATCGCTTCGAGCACATGCCGTCCTACACGGTCACCGATGTGAAGTTGACCCACACGATCGGCACGGTCACGCTGGCAGCAGGCATCAACAACCTGTTCGACCGCAAGTACTACTCCTACGCACTGGTCAACAATCCGCTTGCCCCGACGTCGTTCAACGCGTATCCGGAAGCACGTCGCAATGGCTACGCAAGCGTGGCTTACTGCTGGTAGGGCTCATGAGTGCTGAATTGATCCTCGGCGGAGCGCGTTCCGGCAAAAGCACCTATGCCGAGCGGCTGGCACGACAATCCGGCAGGCGCGTCACCGTCATTGCCACCGCGCTGCCGCTCGACGACGAGATGGCCGCACGTATCCGCGCCCATCGCGAAGGGCGCCCGCCCGAATGGGAAACCGTAGAAGCGCCCTACGATCTCGCCACCGCCCTCCAGACTGCGGCCATGACCGATCGGTTCGTCATCGTCGATTGCCTGACCTTGTGGGCAACCAACCACCTGTGTCCGCAAGAATCAAACGGCACCGACGGTTCGCCTTCGCGCTGGCTTGCAGCACGCTGCGCCTTGCTGGAATCCATTTCAAGCGTGGCAGGCGAGGTGGTCGTCGTGTCGAACGAGATCGGCTGGGGTGTCGTGCCGATGGGCGCCTCCACGCGCCGCTTTGTGGACGAACTGGGCTGGCTCAACCAGGCAGTTGCCGCGCGCTGCGGCACGGTAACGCTCCTGGCCGCAGGTTTGCCGGTTCGTCTGAAAGAACGGTAGTGATCCGCAACCTTTCCGCGCTGCTCGCCCTGCTCTGCCACGCCATCGTCTCCTGGGCGAGCATCGACCTGCGCGACGATTCGGGACGCGAGCTTCACCTCGCCCGACCCGCGCAACGCATCATCACCCTCTCGCCTCACGCCACCGAACTGCTGTACGCGGCAGGTGCCGGCACGACGCTGATCGCCACGGTCGAATTCAGTGACTTCCCGCCCGCCGCCAGGCGCCTGCCCCGCGTCGGTGGATATGAAACCATTGATGTCGAACGCATCGTTGCGCTCAAGCCCGATCTCGTGATTGCGTGGGGCAGCGGCAATCCGCCCGCGTTGATCGATCAGCTTATTGCACTTCGGGTGCCTGTCTTCATTTCCGAACCGCGTAGTCTCGACGACATCGCATCATCCCTGCTTGCCTTCGGTCACATCGCCGCGAGCCTGCCCGAGGCCGAGAAGGCGGCCGCAGCGTTTCGCCAACGCGCGGCCGCATTACGCGCACGCTACGTCAGCCGGTCGCCGGTACGCGTGTTCTATCAGGTTTGGGATGAACCCCTGATGACGATCAACGACTCGCATCTGATCAGCAAAGTTCTAGAAATGTGCGGTGGCCGCAACGTGTTCGGACGGCTATCGTCCCTGGCACCGACCGTCGATACCGAGGCGGTCCTGGCTGCCGATCCTGACGTCATCATGTCGAGCGAGGAAATCGGAGCGAGACGCGATGCCATCGAAATCTGGCGCCGCTGGTCACGACTCAAGGCAGTGCGAAGTGACAGTCTTTTCCTTCTGCCGCGCGACATTCTGGTACGACACTCACCCCGAATACTCGACGGTGCACAGGCGGTTTGCGAACGTCTCGATCAAGTGCGTAGCCGCACTGGCGCGCCGCGATGAGAAGGAATCACGCGGCGATGAAAAATCGCCGGCCATCGAGGTCGACGGCTTTCAAGGACTGGCAATACAGTCGCGACAGCATCGATTCAGTCAGCATCGATTCGATCGGACCGGCCGCATACTCTCCGTTGCCGAAGAGCATCAGTGCATGATCACAGAACCGGGACGCGAGGTTGACATCGTGCAGGGTCATGATGGCTGCTCGCGCGTTTCCCGCGACCTTGCCGCGCACGAGGTCGAGCAGGCGAACCTGGCGAAACAGATCAAGGTGGTTAACCGGTTCGTCGAGCAGCATCAACGGCGCATCCTGAACCAGAACCGTCGCAAGCTGCACTCGCCGACGCTCGCCACCGGAGAGTGTGGACGTGAGCCGCGATCCGAAGTCCGCGAGCCCGACTTCGGCGAGTGCGTTGCGAGTGAGAACCTCATCCTCGGCCGACTCCCAGGCCCAAGGCGCAAGGTGCGGGTTTCGCCCTGCCATCGCCTCCTCGAACACGGTCGCCGGAAATGCGTCCTCGATCAGTTGCGGCATCAAAGAAAGCCGTTGGGCAATCGCACGACGCGACAGCGCCGATATTGCCGTCCCGCTAAGCGAAATCTCGCCCCCGTGGCTCGCACGCAGTCCGGCAAGGGTATGCAGCAACGTGGTTTTGCCAACGCCATTCATGCCGAGCACCGCCCAGCACTCACCGACGCGAACCTCCAGGTCAAGCGAAGTGCATACGGCCATCCGGCCGATCTTCACCGTCAATTCCCTCGCCGAGCACAGCGAATGAATTGCTGCTTCGCGATCGCGCACCGGAACTGTCATGCCGGCCCCCGTCGCAGGAGGAACAGAAACAGCGGCACCCCGATCAACGCGGTGATGACACCGACTGGCAGCTGCTGGGGAGCGAGCAGGCTGCGAGCCAATGCGTCGGCGAGCGTCAGCATCGCGCCACCACCTAGCAATGCCGCGGGGAGCAGGACACGGTGATCCCGCAACCCGGCCAATCGCAGCAGATGCGGCGTAACCAGACCGACAAAGCCGACGCTGCCGGCCGTGGTCACCGACACGGCCGCAGCGAGCGACCCGAGCACATACACCTGCCAGCGCAAACGCCCGACGTCGACGCCGAGCGATGCGGCCCGCAGTTCCCCGTGGGCAAGAAGATTCAACGCGCGCGCTTGCGCCAGACAGGCGCCGAGCACCGCCACGGCAGATACGAGAGCCGGCCAGGGAGTCTGCGTCCCGGCAAAGTCGCCGAGCAACCAGTACACCATGCCGCGCAGCCGCGCCTCGGGCGCGATCGACAGGATCAGGCTGACGATCGCGCCCCAGCCCGAAGCTAGGACGACACCGGTCAGCAGCAGGCGCGTCGGCGCCAGATCATGATGCGACCTTGCCAATGCAAACACGAGAAGCATCGATCCCAGCGCGCCGATGAATGCAGCTGACTGGACACCAGCCGTTCCGAGGCCAAGCAGCATTGCGCAAAGAGAGAGCGCAGAAGCGCCACCCGACACCCCTAGAACGTAAGGGTCGGCAAGTGGATTGCGCAAAAGCGCCTGCATCAGCGCCCCGGCAAGGGCCAGCAACCCTCCGACACCGAAAGCCGCCAGCGCACGAGGCAGGCGCAACCCGAACAGCACCTCTTGCGCCGCAGGATCGGATCCGGTCAGTGCCGGCCAGAGCGGCTGGGCCGTCGAGCCCAAGCCAAGCGCAGCGAGCAGCGCAAGCGCTGCCAGCCCGCCAAGGACCATGAAGATCGATGCAATCCGCACGAAAATTCAAATCCGCTCGAAAGAGCATCGAATTCTATCCGCGACGCCGGCAGCGCTGCGGCGCATGCGACAATTTATCTCGCACCTAGAGAAATCAAATGAAAACGGAATCCAGGATCGAAACGCCAGACTTCGCCCTTGCGCCGGCTATTCAGGACAAGCTCGACGGCAAGACCAAGCCGCGGGGCAGTCTCGGACGAATCGAATCCGTCGCACTCCGCATCGCCTTGATCCAGGGATCGCTGACGCCGCGGCTGTGCAATCCGCATGTCCTGGTATGCGCTGGCGATCACGGCGCCCTGGGCGACTTGCGCGGGCACACCTTGTCCGCGTTTCCGCAGGCCGTAACCTGGCAGATGGTAGAGAACTTTCTAGCTGAAGGTGCGGCCATCAACGTCCTCGCGCGCGAGGCTGGCCTGCGGTTGACGATCGCTGATGCAGGCGTGGCACACGAATTCGGCCGACGCGACAACCTTGTTGACGCCAAGGTAGCGCCCGGAACGGCGAGCTGGTTCGACGGGCCGGCCATGCAGCGCGACCAATGCGTTCGCGCGATGACGAACGGCGCGGCACTTGTCGGGCAGCTCGCGCACGATGGATGCAACATCATCGGGTTCGGCGAAATGGGCATCGGCAACTCGGCATCCGCAGCGCTGCTGACCCACGTGTTCACCGGCGCTGCAATCGGCGATTGTGTCGGCCGCGGAACCGGGCTCGACGACAGTGGCCTCGCGCGCAAGCGCGCGACACTTGCCGGCCTGGCGCGGGCCTATACAGGCGAGCGGGACGCCCTCTCGCTGCTGTCACAATTCGGCGGATTCGAGATCGCCATGATCACCGGCGCCATGCTTGCCGCCGCCCGCGCCCGGATGGTGCTGCTGATCGACGGCTTCATCGTTACCGCAGCGCTGCTGGCTGCACACGCCATCGAGCCGGCGTTGCTGGAATACTGCATCTTCTCGCACTGCTCGCAAGAACGCGGCCACGCCATCCAGCTAAGGCATTTCGATGCGGCGCCTTTGCTCGATCTCGACCTTCGCCTCGGCGAAGGCACCGGCGCCGCACTCGCCTTCCCGCTGGTGCGCTCGGCCGTCGCCATGCTCAATGATATGGCGAGCTTCGAGCAGGCGCGGATCTCGCGCCGGGAGCAACCGTGATTCGCCACGAACTGGAGCTGTTTTTCAATGCGTTGCGCTTCTTCACGCGACTTCCGATCCCCCGCTGGGTCGGCCACTCGACTGACCTCCTGAACCACTCCGCACGATATTTTCCGCTGGTGGGCTGGTTGGTCGGCATGACCGGCGCCGCAGTGTTCTGGCTGGCAAGCCTGGCACTTCCGCCCACCTTGGCGGTGGCCTTGTCGATGGTCGCGACGATCAGCCTAACCGGTGCATTCCACGAAGATGGATTCGGCGATGCGTGCGACGGTTTCGGGGGTGGCTGGGCACGGGAGCAGATACTCGCGATCATGAAGGACTCCCGCATCGGCGCCTACGGCACCATCGGACTGGTGGCGATCCTGGGCATCAAGTTCCTCGCGCTGCTCGAAATGGGCGACGGCACGGTTCCGGTTGCGCTCGTCGTCGCCCACCCCCTGTCGCGCTTCGCATCCACCACGCTGATTCGCATGCTCGATTACGTACGCGAACATCAGCCGGACGAAATCGCCCGCGCCAAACCGCTGGCGCATCGCCTCTCCCGCAGCGAACTCGCGATCGCAGCGCTTTTCGGTTGTGCGCCGCTGTTGCTGCTGACCGGCCTCGAAGCGCTCGGCGTGATACCGCTCGTCGCCATCGTCACATTCTGTGCCGCGCGATACTTCCGCCGCCGCATCGGGGGCTACACCGGCGACTGCCTCGGTGCGACCCAGCAGCTCACTGAAGTAGCGATCTACATCGCGCTGAACTTCGCGTGGCTGTTCGAGGAAGCGGAGGACCTATCCAGTTCCATCTGATCCGCCATCCGCGCACGGTGGCCGCGCCAGGTGTTTGCTACGGATCGACCGACCTCGCACTGGCCGAAGATCCCGCAGGCTGCGCACGGCGCATCGGCGCGCTGCTCCCACCCGACCCTCTCGTCATATCGAGCCCGGCGAGCCGCTGCCTCCAACTCGCACGCATGCTGCATTCCAGGCCACGCATCGAGCCGCGACTTCGCGAAATCCATTTCGGCGACTGGGAAATGCAGGCCTACGGCCGCCTTGCGCGCGAGGCCATCGACGCCTGGGCCACCGATCCGCTGGAATTTCGCCCACCGCAGGGTGAGACAGCAAGCGAGATGCTACTGCGCGTGCGAGCGGCAACCGAGGAGATTCTGGAGCTGGAATACACCACCATTGCGATCGTCGCGCACGGCGGGCCGCTTCGCGCCATGGCCGGCGTGCTCCTCGGCCTCGCGACTCAAGACTGGCTGAACCTGCGTTTCGATTTCGGTCGCATCACATGCATCGACGTCACGACATCCGCTGCGAGACTCGTCGGGTCCAATCGCTGAGGCCAGCTTCACAAGCCACGCCTAAACACATACCGCTGCCTGCGGCAGCCCCGGATCAGTGCGCTTCATCCCAGTTCGCACCGACACCCACCTCGACCAGCAGGGGCACGGCCAGCGTCGCGACGCCGCTCATCAACCGCGGCAACTGCTCGCGCACCTGTGGCAGTTCGCCATGCGGCACCTCGAGAACGAGTTCGTCATGCACCTGAAGCACGAGACGTGACTGGAAGCATTGCGCCTCGATCCAGCGGGCGACCGCAATCATCGCCAGCTTTACGACGTCGGCCGCCGTGCCCTGCATTGGCGCATTGATGGCCGCGCGCTCCGCGCCCTGGCGGCGCCCGACATTGCTGCTGCGAATCTCGGGCATCCACAACCGGCGGCCGAAGACGGTCTCGACATACCCCCGGCTGCGCGCCGACTCGCGCGTCTCGTCCATGTAACACTTGACGCCTGGATAGCGCGCGAAATACCGGTCTATGTAAGCCTGCGCGGCAGAGCGCTCCAACCCGAGTTCGCGCGCCAGTCCAAACGCGCTCATGCCGTAGATCAGGCCGAAATTGATGACTTTAGCATAACGCCGCTGCTCGCTCGTGATCTCGAGCGGCGTCACGCCGAATATCTCGGCCGCAGTTGCACGATGCACGTCCTCGCCGCGTGCGAACGCTTCGAGCAGACGTTCGTCACCCGACAGATGGGCCATGATGCGCAATTCGATCTGCGAATAGTCGGCCGAGACGATATGCCATCCGGACGGAGCAGTGAAAGCGGCGCGAATGCGCCGCCCCTCTGCGGTGCGCACCGGGATGTTCTGCAGATTCGGATCCGAGCTGGCGAGCCGGCCAGTCACCGCAACGGCCTGGGAAAAACTGGTGTGCACGCGCCCGGTACGCGGATTGACCATGCGCGGCAGCTTGTCGGTATAGGTGCTCTTGAGCTTGGCCAGCGTACGGTATTCGAGGATGAGTTTCGGCAAGGGATAATCGAGCGCAAGTTGCTGCAGCACCTCCTCATCGGTCGACGGTGCCCCGGATGGGGTCTTCTTGACGACCGGCAATTTCTCCCGCTCGAAGAGGATCTCCTGGATCTGCTTGGGCGAGTTAAGGTTGAACGGTTGCTTTGCCGCTTCATGCGCCGCGCGTTCCACCTGCATCAGCTTCGTGCCGAGTTCGTGGCTCTGCTGCGCAAGCGCTGCGGAGTCGATCAGCACACCGGCCCGCTCCATCTCGAACAGCACTTCGAGTACCGGCATCTCGATATCGCGATAAACCGATTCGAGCCGCCCCGCGGCCAGCGCGGGATACAGCGCCTCGTGCAGTCGCAACGCGACATCGGAATCCTCGGCCGAATAGGACGTCGCCCGAGCCACGTCGACCTGCGCGAACCCGATCTGGCTGGCGCCCTTGCCCGCGACCTCCTCGTACTTGATCGTCGTGATGCCCAGGTGGCGCTGCGACAGCGAATCGAGATCGTGCCCCTTGTCGGACTCGAGCACATACGATTCGAGCAGGGTATCGTGCGCCACGCCGCGCACGCGGATGCCGGCATTGGCAAACACGTGCATGTCGTACTTGAGGTTCTGCCCAAGCTTGCGCGCATTCGTTGCTTCGAGCCAAGGCCGCAATCGCGCCAAGGTGGCGTCGAACGGCAGTTGCGAAGGCGCATCCGGCCCGGCATGACGGAGCGGCAGATAGGCGGCCTCCCCCGGTGCAACGGCAAACGAAATACCAACCAGATGAGCCGCCAGCGGGTCGAGGCTGTCGGTCTCGGTGTCCAGCGCAACGAGACCGGCCGCTCCGATGCGTGCGATCCAGTCGTCAAGCTGCGCCTCGGTCAGAATGCATGCATAGCGATCGCGATGCGAGCCGTCGTCCACCGCCGCTGGCGGATCGCCAATGGAAGCCGGGGTGGGCGCCATCGGCGCGCCGGCCGGTTCGGCCGCCTTCGACTGCATTTCTCGCAGCCAGGTCTTGAACTCGAGGCGCGCATACATCTCGCACAATCGCTCGATGTCGGGCGCCAGCGGTTCCAGCTGCGTGACGTGAACCGGAAGGGGCACATCGCATGCAACGGTGATCAGCCGGCGCCCCAGGGGTAGAAAGTCCAGCGCACGGCGCAGGTTTTCACCTGCCACGCCGCCGACTTCGCCGGCGCGCGCCATGATGGCGTCCAGGTCGCCATATTGCTGAAGCCACTTGACCGCGGTCTTCGGCCCGACCTTGTCTACACCGGGGACGTTATCCACCGCATCGCCGATCAACGTGAGGTAATCGACCATGCGTGCCGGCTCGACACCGAACTTGCCCAGCACGCCCGCCTCGTCGAGCACCTCGTTGCTCATCGTGTTGACCAGCTTGACACCGGGATTGACGAGCTGCGCGAGATCCTTGTCACCGGTGGAAATCACGCACTCCATGCCGTTCGCAATTGCCTCGCGCGCGAGGGTGCCGATCACGTCGTCGGCCTCGACGCCTACGATGTTGAGCAAAGGCCAGCCCAGCGCCTGGATCAGCGCGTGCAGCGGTTCGATCTGCCGTGCGAGATCGTCCGGCATCGGCGGCCGATGCGCCTTGTATTCCGGATAGAGATCGTCGCGAAACGTCTTGCCTTTGGCATCGAACACACAGGCACGGTACTGCGCCTTGTAGTCGCCAGTGAGGCGGCGTAGCATGTTGATCACACCATAGATGGCGCCCGTCGGCTCGTTCTGCTTGTTGCGCAGGTCCGGCAACGCGTGGAAGGCGCGATAGAGATACGACGACCCATCGACCAGCAGCAATACAGGTTTTGTCATTCAGGCAAGGCCCAATCCGCTACCATCCACTACCATCGACTCTGCGCACTTCGGCGCATATCATCCGCAGGGACCGGCAGACTTCCATGATGACGGCAAAAGAAAAACTTCCGAAGATCTCCGCGCCGGGTGCGGCGCAATCGCTGATGAGCGCGCGCGAGTCGTGGCGCATCTTCGGCATTATGGCAGAGTTCGTCGAGGCGACCGAAAGACTGGCCGCGATCCGGCCAGCGGTCAGCATCTTCGGCAGCGCGCGCACACCGCCGGATTCGGCGTACTACATGCTGACGGAGCGCATATCGAGACTGCTCTCCGATTCCGGATTCGCCGTCATTTCGGGCGGGGGTCCGGGTGTCATGGAGGCGGCCAACAAGGGCGCCTACTTCGGCAAGTCGCCGTCGGTGGGGCTCAACATCCAGCTGCCGATGGAGCAGGCTTCCAATCCCTATCAGGATATATCGCAGACCTTCCAGCACTTCTTCGCGCGCAAGTACATGTTCGTCAAGTTCGCCACGGCCTACGTGGTACTGCCCGGCGGATTCGGAACGCTCGACGAACTGTTCGAGGCAATGACCCTGGTCCAGACCGGCAAGAGCCGCAAGATCCCGATCATCCTCGTCCACACGCCCTTCTGGCGCGGATTGCTCGACTGGTTCCGGGACCGCCTCGTCGTCGAGGGCATGATCAACCCCGAGGATCTGGATCTGATTCAGCTGATCGACAAGCCCGAGGACGTGGTCGAGCACATCTTCAAGTTCTACGAGCGCCGCGGTTTCGCGCCGCTACCCGAGGAACACGAACTGATGCTAAACCTGTAGCCCGGGTGCGCCGCGGTGTGGTAGCGAGGCTTTGGTAGAATCACGAAATATTCGAAGGAAATCCCATGCCCAGTTCTGCCCGCACCCTGCTTGCCGCGCTGACGATCGTTTTCAGCGCAGGCGCGTTCGCCCAGGCGCAAAAGCCCGCAGGACTCGAACCCCTGCCGGAGCCGCCTCCGCTGCCGCCCGGCGCAGACGACACGCTGCAGGAACCGCAAATCACGATCAAGAAGCGTGGCGAGGATACCGTCGAAGAATATCGCGTCAACGGAAAGCTTTACATGGTGAAAGTGACGCCTCCGCACGGGCGGCCCTATTTCCTGATCGACGACCGCGGCACCGGCACCTTCTCGCGCAGGGATGACCTCGACAGCGGGATCCGCGTCCCGATGTGGGTGATCAAGCAATTCTGAGATGAGACTCCGGCGCCGGGACTGGCCCCGCCTCGCCGTTCCGCCCCGTCCGTCCGCCCGCTAATCGACATGGCCGTCTTCACGCCCGTTTCCCTGAACCAAGTTGCCGCCTGGCTCAAGAACTACTCGATCGGGGCGCCACTCGAGCTGAAGGGCATCCCGTCCGGCATCGAGAACAGCAACTTCTTCCTGACCACGACGCACGGCCAGTATGTGCTAACCCTGTTCGAGAAACTGACGCGCAGCGAATTGCCGTTCTACATCCACCTCATGGCGCATCTCGCACGACACGGCATCCCGTGCCCGGCACCCATCGCGGATCGCGACAATGAATACTTGGGGCAGCTCAACGGCAAGCCTGCCGCAATCGTGTCGCGGCTCTCGGGCGCCTCGGACATGTCTCCGGGCATCGCGCACTGCGCGGCAATTGGCGGCGTCCTTGCCGACATGCATGTCGCAGGTCAGTCTTACGGTCGCAGGCTGGAGAACCCCCGTGGCCCGCGCTGGTGGCGCGAGACGGCGCCCTTGGTCATGCCCTTCCTCCCGTCCGACGAACAGGCAATGCTGACCGAAGAGCTGCGCTTCCAGGGCACGCACCGGCACGACGAGCTGCCGCGCGGCGTGGTCCACGCCGACCTGTTTCGCGACAACTGCCTGTTCGCCAGCGACACCGGCGCACCGAGGGTCGGCGGCATCATCGACTTCTACTTCGCCGGCAATGACGTCCTGCTGTTCGACGTTGCCGTCACCGTCAATGATTGGTGTTCCGACGCTTCCGGGGAACTGGATACGGCGCGGGCAGGCGCCCTGCTCGATGCCTACCATTCGATCCGGCCCCTGACGCCTGCGGAACGTCAGGCCTGGCCCGCGATGCTGCGCGGCGCGGCGCTCCGATTCTGGCTTTCCCGCCTGTACGATTTCCACCTGCCCCGACCGGGCGAGATCATTCACGCGCACGACCCGGCACGCTTTCGCGACATCCTGAAACTGCGCGTCGCTGCCGGCAGCGCGCTGCCATGGCCGGTTTGAGTTGCCGCCGCCCGCCGGATAGCATAGACCGGCTCGATTTCCTCTCCATCCTGAACGACCGGAGCACTGACGATGCCTGACGTTGGCACCACGGGAACACCCGAGGCCCACACCATCGATGCCGGACGCGCGGTCGAGTGGTTCGTATCCGGGTGGCAAACCTTCATGCGCAATCCCGGTGTATGGATCGCAATTTCCGTGATCCTGTTCGTTGCGGTTTTCGCCCTCAGCCTGATTCCCCTGCTCGGACAGATCGCCGTGCTGACCATGCTGCCGATCGCCGGCGGCGGACTCGTACTTGGCTGCAAGGCACTTGGCGAAGGTGGGGAGCTGCGTGTCGAACACCTGCTCGAAGGATTCCGGCAGCGTGGCGCGGAACTCGCAGTCGTCGGCGTCCTGTACGCAGTCGGCGGCTTGCTCGCCATCGGCACGGCGGTGCTGATCGGCAGCGGCGGCGCCATCGGTGCCGCAATCTCGCAAGGCTGGCCCGGCGTCGGCATGGCAACCGGCGGATTCGCCCTTGGCGCGCTGGTTTATTTTGCCTTGTCGATCCTGCTCGGGATGGCGGTCTGGTTCGCCCCGGCACTCGTGGTACTGCATCGCATCGCGCCGCTGGACGCAATGCAGGCGAGCCTGTCCGCGTGCCTCCGGAACTTCGTTCCGTTCCTCGTTTTCTCGATACTTGCGGCCATCGGCGGCTTTCTCGCGATGCTGCCCGCGGGGCTCGGGATCGTCGTATTCGCCCCCGTCATGGTGGGCGCCGCCTATGCCTCGTATCTCGATGTATTTGCCTGATCCGGATCGTTCGACGCTCCATGCAAGCTAGACAACTCCCTGCCGCAAGAGGCTGGTCGTGGATCAGCGAAGGATTCGCCATCTTTCGCCGCAATCCGCCATTCGTCACCTTCCTCGTGTTCAGCTACTGGTTTCTGCTAGCGGCGATCAACGTCTTCCCGTTGATCGGGCAGGCCATCGCCTCGCTCGTGATGCCGGCGCTGTCCGTCAGCGTCGCCAATGGCTGTCGTGCGATCGAGGGCGGCAGTCCCGCTGCATTCGAACTGCTGCTCTCCGGCTTCCGCCGCAATCTGCGCAGCCTGGTCAGGCTAGGGGCCATCTACCTGCTTGTCACGCTTGCCGTCTTCGGCGCGAGCTTTCTCGTGGACGATGGCCGCTTGCTCAATGCCATGAACAAGGGGCCGGAGGCATTGATGGAGGCGCTGAAACAACCCGGTTCGTTCGCCTCGCTGCAGGTCATGCTCGTGCTTTTCACACCGGTCGTAATGGCCTTCTGGTTCGCGCCGCTGCTCGCCGCGTGGGCCGGCATGCCCGCCGGAAAATCCCTGTTCTTCAGCTTCTTCGCCTGCTTGCGCAACTGGAAGGCATTCATGATCTATGGCGCGGGCATCATGATGATCAGCGCAGTCCTGCCGGGAGTCGTGCTGGGCGTGCTCTCATCCATCGTCGGCGGCGGGGTCGGCGTTCTCAGCATCGTCATCGTGCTCGCGCTGATCTTCGTCTTCCTGCCGACCCTGTTCGCCAGCTTCTATGTCAGCGCGAGGGACATCTTTGTCGAACTCGGCACGGCCGGGCAAAATGACGATCGCACCGGATAGCAATCGGGACGCCCCGATTGGCATCCTCGGCGGTACCTTCGACCCGATCCACTTCGGGCATCTCCGGCTAGCCGAGGAATCGTGCGAAACGCTCGGCCTTGCGCGAGTCCTGCTGATCCCGTCCGGACAGCCGCCGCATCGTGCCGCACCCGCCACCCCTGCAAAGGAGCGGCTCGCCATGGCACGGCTTGCGGCCGAAGACAACGCTGCGATGGAGGTCGACGCGATCGAGGTAAATGCCGCCACACCGAGCTACACGGTCCACACGCTGGAACGCCTGCGCGAGCGCTACGGTGCGGCCCGGCCGCTCGTGCTGCTGCTCGGCGCAGACGCGTTTGCCGGCCTCACAACCTGGCATCGCTGGCAGAACCTGTTCGATCTGGCCCACCTCGCGATCGCCAACCGCCCCGGCCACCCGTCGCACGCGCGCCACCTGCCCGAATTGCTGTCGGACGCGCTTGCTGCGCATTGCAACGGCCGCTTTGCCGACCGGCCGGAAGCGCTTTGCGCAGCACCGTCCGGTCTGGTTCTGCCATTCGAGATGACGCCGCTGGCGATCTCAGCATCGCTCATCCGCAGCCGGCTGTCGGCAGGCCGGACGGTCCGCTATTTGATCCCGGACTCGGTTCTCGACTATATTCATTCTCACCACCTCTACACCTGACGCATGTACCTGCCCAAGCTCCAGAAAATCGTGATCGGCGCCCTCGAGGACATCAAGGCGCGCGACATCGAAGTGATCAACACGACCAAGCTGTCGGCGCTGTTCGACCGCATCGTCATAGCCAGCGCCGATTCGACGCGCCAGACCAAGGCGCTCGCCCGCAGCGTGCATGACAAGGTGACGGAAGCCGGCGGCGAAGTGCTCTCCATCGAAGGCGCCGAAACAGGCGAATGGATCCTGGTCGATCTCGGCAGCATCGTCGTACACATCATGCAACCCGCAGTACGCAGCTACTACAACCTCGAAGAACTGTGGCAGGCAAAACCGGCCCGCCGCAGCGCGAGGGCGGAACCCGTCGCACAGGACGTCCTCTGAGCGATGAGGCTACTGGTATGCGCAGTTGGCACGCGCATGCCGGACTGGGTGGATGCCGGGTTCGAGGAATATGCGCGCCGGATGCCGCGCGAATGTTCGCTGGGACTTGCCGAAATCCGCCCCGAGCCGCGCAGCGGCAAGCCCGTTGCCGCGCTGCTTGCGGCCGAAGAGGGGCGCATCCGCCACGCGATCCCGGCGCGCGCGCGCCTGGTCGTCCTCGACGAACACGGTGCCGACGTGACGACGCGGGATCTCGCGGAGCGGCTCGAACGCTGGCAGACTGAGGGGACGGATGTCGCGTTCGTGATCGGCGGACCGGACGGACTCGCCCCTGCCCTGAAGCGCGACGCGAGCGAGGCGATGCGGCTTTCCAGCCTCACCCTGCCCCACGCGCTCGTGCGCATCCTGCTGGCCGAGGCGCTCTATCGGGCATGGAGCCTGACGCGCAACCATCCCTACCACCGCGAGTAGATTGCCATGACACTCGACATGCAAAGCCGCATTTATCTCGCCTCGCGCAGTCCGCGCCGGCGGGAATTGCTGCACCAGATCCACGTGAACTTCGAGATCCTGCTCTTCCGCAGCGGCCTGCGCGAGGACGCCGACGTCAACGAAGATCCGGTCGCAGGCGAGGTGCCCGAGGAGTACGTGCAACGGATCGCACACGCCAAGGCTCAGGCCGGCGTCGAACGTTTGCAGGCACGCCGCCTGGTGCCGCACCCGGTCCTGTCGGCAGACACGACGATAGAATTCGACGGCCGGATCATCGGCAAGCCGGAAACCGCGGAACACGCCGAGGAGATCCTCGGCAACCTTTCCGGACGCGCGCACCAGGTGCTGACCGCCGTCGCAGTCGCCGACTCGGACCGCACGGAACACCTGCTCTGCGTCAGCCAGGTACGCTTCCGTGCCCTCACCGCGGCCGAAATCCGCCGTTACGTGGCAACCGGCGAGCCGATGGACAAGGCCGGCGCCTACGCGGTGCAGGGCCGTGCCGGGATGTTCATCAGCGAAATCCACGGCTCCTACTCGGGAATCATGGGATTGCCCCTCTACGAGACTGCGCTTCTGCTGGCAAAATTCGGCTACCGGTTCTGACCGGACGCACGCGATTGGGGAATTGCCGACGGGATGGGTAGAATCCGTCCATCGACGAATTCCGGTTGCGTGCCAGCGTGGAAGACCAATTTCTGATCAACTTCACCCCGCAGGAAACGCGCGTCGCGTTGATGCAGCAGGGGGTGGTGCAGGAACTGCACATCGAACGTTTCGGCAGCCGCGGGCTGGTCGGCAACGTCTATCTCGGCAAGGTCGTGCGCGTGCTCCCCGGCATGCAATCGGCCTTCATCGACATCGGCCTGGAACGCACCGCATTCCTGCACGTGGCCGACATCTGGGTCCAGCGCAACGGCAACGGCGACGCCGGAAAACCGATCGAGCGCATACTTTCCGAGGGCCAGAGCCTCGTCGTCCAGGTGCTGAAGGATCCGATCGGCAGCAAGGGCGCGCGGCTGTCGACGCAGATCAGCCTCGCCGGCCGCCTGCTGGTGTATCTGCCGCAGGAGCGCCACATCGGCATCTCGCAGCGCATCGAGAGCGAAACCGAACGGGAAGCGCTGCGCGAGAAGCTGCAGCAGCTCGTCGGTGCGGACGAAACCGGCGGCTTCATCGTGCGCACCGTCGCGGAAACCGCATCGGAAGCCGAGCTGTCCAACGACATCGCCTACCTGCGCAAGACCTGGGCCGACATCCGCAGCATTGCCCATACCTCGAATCCGCCAGCCCTGCTCTACGAGGACCTGCGCCTCGGGCAGCGCGTGCTGCGCGACCTGGTCACGCCCGACACCTCGCGCATCGTGATCGACTCGCGCGAAAACTTCGTCAAGATGCAGGCGTTTGCGCGCGAGTACATGCCGCAACTCGAAGCGCTGCTCGAGCACTACACCGGCGAGCGCCCGCTGTTCGACCTGCACGGCGTCGAGGACGAAATCGAGAAGGCGCTCGCCCGGCGCGTCGACCTGAAGAGCGGCGGCTACCTGATCATCGACCAGACCGAGGCGATGACGACGATCGACGTCAATACGGGCGGCTTCGTCGGCAATCGCAATTTCGACGACACGATCTTCAAGACCAACCTCGAGGCCGCACACACGATCGCGCGCCAGCTGCGGCTGCGCAACCTCGGCGGCATCATCATCATCGACTTCATCGACATGGAGAACGACGAGCACCGCCAGGCGGTGCTCGCCGAGTTCAACAAGGCACTCGCACGCGACCACACGCGACTTTCGGTCAACGGCTTCACGCAACTCGGCTTGGTGGAGATGACGCGCAAGCGCACGCGCGAATCGCTCGCCCACGTGCTGTGCGAGGAGTGCCCTACCTGCGACGGCCGCGGCGAAGTCAAGACCGCGCGTACCGTGTGCTACGACGTGCTGCGCGAACTGCTGCGCGAAGCACGCCAGTTCAACGCGCGCGAATTCCGCATCATCGCTGCACCATGCGTGGTCGACCTGTTCCTCGACGAGGAATCGCAGAGCCTTGCCATGCTCTCAGATTTCATCGGCAAGCCGATCTCGCTGCATCCCGAAAGCGGTTACTCGCAGGAACAGTTCGATATCGTGCTGCTGTGATGGCCTGGCTCGCGCGCCTCAAGGATGCGGCCCTCAACCTGAAACGCGAACTCGCCGCGCTGGCCTACGCCGCGCGCGACAAGCGAACGCCATGGACGGCGAAGCTGCTGCTCGGGATCGTACTAGCGTATGCGGCAAGCCCGATCGACCTGATCCCGGATTTCGTGCCGGTGCTCGGCTACCTCGACGAGGTGGTTCTGCTGCCACTGGGCATCTGGCTCGCGCTGCGCATGATTCCCCCGGAAGTCATGGCCGAGGCGCGGGCGCGCGCAGGCGAGCGCCGGACAGACGGGCGGCCCGATTATCGTGCCGCCGTGCTGATCGTGCTCGTCTGGGTCGCCGCCATCTGGCTCAGCGCGAGGTGGCTTGTGAAACTGTGGCCCACGGACTAAAAAGCATGAGCGGGTAGGCGCATGCACCCGCATGACAAAGAAGTATTCGCCGGAGACCGAACGACATGAAGACCATTGCCACACCGGACCACGACCTGCACTTCGACAGCCTGGCGCCTGCGGTTCCGTTCTCGCGGCGCGACTTCGTCGCCACCGTCGTGGGCGCGGGATTCGCGCTTGCCGTGCAGCCTGTCGCGGCCCAGCAGATCATCACCACCGACAGTGCCGGGCTGAGCGCCGGGGCGATCCGCATCGCATCGGAGAACGGCGAGATCGCGGCCTACCGCTCGATGCCGGTCGGCGGAAAATCGCTTCCGGTGGTACTGGTGATCTCCGAGATCTTCGGCGTGCACGAGCACATCGCCGACCTCACGCGACGCCTGGCCAAGCTTGGCTACCTCGCGGTCGCGCCCGAGTTGTTTGCGCGACAGGGTGACCCGCGCAAGCTCACGAACATCCAGCAGATCATCAGCGAGATCGTCGCCAAGGTGCCCGACGCGCAGGTCGCGGCCGACCTCGATGCGACGCTCGCCTGGGCCGTCGCCAACGGCGGCGACGCATCGCGCGTCGCGGTTACCGGCTTCTGCTGGGGCGGGCGCCAGACCTGGATGTATTGCGCGCGCAATCCGAAGGTGAAGGCCGGCGCGGCCTGGTACGGCCGCATCGAAGACACGGTGACCTTGAACCAGCCCAGGCACCCGATCGACATCGCTGCCGAACTCAAGGTACCGGTGCTCGGCCTGTATGGCGGCAAGGACCAGGGCATCCCGCTCGACAATGTCGAAGACATGAAACAGGCCCTCGCCACGGCCGGCGGCAAGTCCCAGATCCACGTCTATCCCGACGCGCCGCACGCCTTCCACGCCGATTACCGCCCCTCCTACCGCAAGGCCGAAGCCGAGGACGGCTGGCGCCGCATGCTCGACTGGTTTCGCGCCAACGGCGTCTGACGCGCGCCTCGCGCCCGCGTCAGCCTGCCGGCATGCCGGCAAAGCGGATCACCGCGTCGAGGTAGTCCGGCCAACGCGTGAAGCTGTGGTCGCCGCCCGGCAGCACAGTCTGGCGCGCGCCGGCGTATTTGGCGACCGCAGCGCGATAATCCAGCACCTCGTCGCCGGTCTCGGCCAGCAGCCAGTAGCGGCACGGATCGCTCAGTTGCGCCACTTCCAGCGCCTCGAGTTCGGCGATGTGTTCGGGCTTGAATTCGAACACCTCGCCGGTGTAGAGGTTGGTCTGCGGGCCGAGGTATTGCGCCAGCGAAAGCGGCGCGATGACGGCCGGGTTGACCAGCACCGCGCGCAAGCCGTGCCTTTCCGCAAGCCAGGTCGCGTAATAGCCGCCGAGCGAGCTGCCGACGAGGGTCGGATCGGTGTAACGCGAGAGGGCGCGTTCGACCAGTTCGATCGTGGCCGATGCACCGACAGGTAGCTGCTCGCACCAGAATCGATCGGACAATCCGTACTCCGCCATCCGCGCTGCAAGCACCTGCGCCTTTGCAGAACGAGGCGCAGAGCGGAATCCGTGAAGGTAGACAATTGCCGGCATGATCAGCCAATCCTTTGCATGCGAATTGCTTCGGTCGTGGCAGACGAGTTTACAGGAGTCCCCCATGCCGCCCCTCGGCCAGATTGCGGCCGACACCGCATCGCCACGCGGCAAGCACGGCACAGCCGGCCGGGATAAGCTGGTCGACGAGGAGTTGCTGCTGCTGCGCGAAGCAACCCGGCTGCTCGGCAAACCGGGCGATCCGGGTATCGCCATACGCGAGATGCTGCACCTCCTGTCGGAGCTGCTGGGCCTCAACCGGGGGCGCGTTGTGCTGCCCGATGCAGGCCGCGACACGCTGTCGATCCGCTACGCCTACGGCCTGACCGCGGCCGAGGTCGCGCTTGGCCGCTACCGCACGGGCGAAGGCGTAGCCGGCCGCGTAATGGCGACCGGCGAGATGCACGTGGTGCAGGACATCGCCGCCGAAGCCAGCGATCAACGGCAGGCTTTCGAACGCGCGGCGCGGCCGCAGGAAACGACGGCTTTCATCGCGCTGCCGATTTTCGATCCGCGCGGCGTCGCCGGCGTGCTGGCCGCACATCGCGTGCGTGGTCGCCGGCGAGCCTGCGCGGACGACGTCAGGGTGCTGGAAGCCGTGGCGACCCTGATTGGGCACCTGCTCCACCTGCAAGCGCTGACGCAACGGCTCGACGCGGGAAGAAGCGGCATGAACCGCGCCGGCGCCGTGCCCGCCCGCGAAGGCGACGCCGTGTTGCAGGCGGAAGCCGTCGAGGCACCCGGACGCATCTATCAGCGTGTCGCAGCGGGCGACCGCCAGCGCATCGAACAGGCGCTGGCGCACGCGGGCGGCAACAAGTCGCGCGCCGCCCAGATGCTGGGCCTGACGCTGCGCCAGTTCAACTATCGCTACAAGGTGCTGGGGGTCGGCTGACGCAACGCCGGCCTGAAGGCGGCATGGAACGGCGATCTTCAGGCTGCCTGCCGGCGCAGCGCCGTCCCGCCTGCCCTGCAGGGCTGCCCACCCTGCGAAGACCTCACCATGCGCCTTGCAGCGACCCGGCGCTGAAGCGGCTGTCCGAAGTCACCGAGGAGATGTCGACGAACTCGAACTGGTCCATCTGCAGCGTCTGCAACTGCGTGATCGTCGCCGCGTTCCACTGCGCACTCGGCTCGCCCTGCACGTAGAGGTTGCTTCCGATGTCGGCGACGTAGAGGCCGTAACGCTGCATGGCACGCGCGAGCGCCTGCGCCTGCGTCGTCCAGCTGGTCGGCACGACAAAGTCGCTGCGCAAGCGCAGCAGCGCGCCGAACGGGATGCCGTTGGTCGTGGCACCGCCCGCGCTGTGACGTGCCGGCCACACGTATGCGCGCGCCAGCACGCTGTCGAGGAAGGTCACCCGCAAGGCGTGGCGCACCTCGCCCGCCGAGGCTTCGTCGACGCGCGCCAGCAGCGGCAGGATCGGCAGGCCCGCCGCGTCCGACGAGGTCCAGGTATCGGGCCGCTGCTCATAACTGCGCAGGCTCCACGCCGCGGTGCTGCCCGAGGTCCACACACCGCCGACCTTGTAGCTCAGCCAGCTTTCCCACAGGCGGCAACTGCCTTGCTCGACCACCAGCACGTGGCGATCGCCGCAGGTGGCCGGATCGCCGCACGCGCCGCCTTCGAGCTTGATGCGCGTATCGAGCGGAAACGGAAAGCGCCGCTGCGCCTCGGCCACCGTGTCGCAACCGCGCTGGATAGCGTAGCCACTGCCCTGGGCGAGCGCGCAGTCGCTCTCGTCGGGAAAGCCGTTGGGGAAGATCACGTTCGGCCATGCGGTGCTCGCCGCGGTGCCGTCGATCACGTTGTAGGGGATGCCGTAGTAATCGGCGTACTGCTGCGGGTTGTCATTCATACCCCAGTCGGCATGGAAGCGCCGCGTGGCGCCGACCGCGGCGATCCACGCCGCGTTCTGCGCATGCACCGGAAAGCGCGCCCGGTCGTCGACGCGCTGGTTGACGATCGCCTTCTCCGGGAACATCGGGCAGCCGCCTATCGTCGGCGGCCCCGCGGCAGGTGTCGCCGCCGGCAACATCACCGCCGCAAGGTGACTTGCCGTGGTGCCATGCAACTGGTTCCAGGCACTGTCGTTGCCCCAGCGCCAGATGCCGTAAGGGCTGCCGAAATCGATCACCACGTCGTCGCGCCCGCTGGCGTCGGTGTCGACGGCGACCATGCCTTTTGCGCTGACCGCGTGCAGCCCGCTCCAGCCCGCCGTCTGGCCCCATTTCCAGATGCCGTATGCACTGCCGAAATCGATCACCAGCGTGTCGGCATAACCGCTCCCGGTGAGATCGGCAGCGATGCCGGACTTGGCGCTGGCGCCGTGCAACGGCGTCCAGGCCTCGCCCCCGTTGTAGCGCAGCCAGATGCCGTAGCGGGTGCCGAAGTCGACGACCAGGTCGTCCTGTCCGTTGCGGTCGAGGTCGGCCTTGAGCATCCAGCGCGCCGTCGTGCCGTGGATCGGCTGCCAGGTGGCGTTGTTCATCCAGGCCCAGATGCCGGCGCTGCCGAAATCGATCACGACGTCGCTGCGGCCGTTGTGATCGAAGTCCATGGTGATGGCGCTTTTCGCGGTGCTGCCGTGCAGGGACACCCAAGTACCCGCGTCGCGGTAGATCCAGATGCCGTGGCTGGCACCGAAGTCGACGATCAGGTCATCGCGCCCGCTGCCGTCGATGTCCGCTGCCAGCATCCAGCTGGCGGCGGTGCCGTGCAATTGCTTCCACGTGCGGTCGTCCTGCCAGCTCCAGATGCCGATGCCGCTGCCGAAGTCGATCACCGTATCGGCCACCCCATTGCCGTTGGTGTCGGCACGCACCGCGCTCTTGTTCGGCTTGGCATGCACGCCGCTCCAGGTGCCTGTCGCCCCGGCGTATCCCCATTGGCCGTAGGCGCTGCCGAAGTCGATCAGCAGATCGCGCCCTCTGGGCGTTATCGACGATCCGGGCGGCGATGCCGTCGTCTGGGCGTGGGAAGGCTGAATGCTGGTCAGCACGAGCGCGGCAAGCGCAACGGCGGAGCAAAGGCATCGGTTCATGGTGAGCGGGATAGGGCGTAATCGGCGTCATCGATTCACGCCATGCAGCGATGGCGCGGGGGCGCCTACCTTACTCCGCGGCCGATGACACGAGCAAGTGTCGCCGGGTGGCGACCGCTCTGCACGCCCCTTCGGGGCCACCGCGGGAATGGGCGAGCGATTCGTGCCGATCCGGCCCCGGATCCGACCGGGGCGCTCAGTCGGCGAGGCTTGCCTGCGACCTGCCGCGCTGCTTGGCCTGATACATCCTGCCGTCCGCAACCACCACCAGGCCGTCGGCAGTTTCGCCATCGTCCGGACACAGCGCGTGCCCGACACTGGCACCGACCTCGATGGCCGCCCGGCCGTCGACCGCGACCGGCGCGGCAAGCGCGGCACGGATCTTGTCCGCAACCAGCATCAGATCGCCAGCCGTGCCGACACCGCCAACTATGACGGCAAATTCGTCGCCGCCAATCCGGGCACAGAAATCGCCGACACGCATCATGCCATGCAAGCGATCTGCCACCACCTTCAGCACAGCATCGCCGACGGCGTGGCCATAGCGGTCATTCACCGGCTTGAACCCGTCGAGGTCGATGATGACCAGCCCGAAGCGGTCGCCCTCGCGCTCGGCGTTGCTCAGCGCACGCTCGATCATGTCCTCGAAGTAGCGGCGGTTCGCCAGGCCGGTGAGCACGTCGTGCAGCGCCATGTGGCGTATCGCCTCCTTGGTGCGATCGTGTTCCTCGATCTCGTCGCGCAAGCGCTGGTTGAGCACGATCGCATCGATCGAGGTCTGCGAGACGCGCCGTGCCTTCACCAGCACCACCACCTGCCAGACGAGCGAGACGCAGATTAGCAGCAGGTAGTAGTCATCGCGCCCGGCTGCGTACTCCCAGATGAAGTGGGCGGTGAGCGGCAGCAGGCTCACGGCATTGATGACCATGTAGTACATGGGCATCACTGCATAGCCCATGGCGGCCACCATGACCATCGCCGAGACGATGATGAACAGGAAGGTGTCCTGCGCGTGGTTGCCGGTCGCCGGCGCGAGGAACGCCGCCACGCCGTAGTAGAGGGCCATCGTGGCGCCGAACGCGATGCGAACGTTGCGCAGGCGGCGGCAGTTTCCGGCGTCGATGCCGATCCGCTTGACGTGACGCTCGAACGCCGCAACCGCGATACAAACGGCAGTAAGCGAGACGAACCATCCCGCCAGCAGGGTGACCGACACGCCGTCCCGGCGCAGCACGATGGCGATCAGCACGGCACCGATCAGGATGTTGATCATGTTGCCCGCGGCATGGCCGATGAAGATGCGCACCCGCTCAAGCTCGACGCGATCCTCGAGAGACGGCGAGGCGCTGCGCGCGCTCGTCGCGTCCGCCTCGACCAAGGGCGACGTTCCGGATCGATCTGCCATCAGGCCACCCACCAGTAGCGCGTCAGGTGAAAGAACACCGGCGCGGCGAAGCACACCGAATCGAGCCGGTCGAGCATGCCGCCGTGACCTTCGATCATGTGCCCCCAGTCCTTCACGCCGCGGTCGCGCTTGATCGCCGACATCACCAGTCCACCGAGGAATCCCATCAGGTTGATCGCCAGCGCCATCAGCGCCGCCTGCCATGGCGCGAAGGGCGTGATCCACCACAGCGCCGCCCCGAGCGCCGTCGCCGACGCGATACCGCCGACGAAGCCTTCCACCGTCTTGGATGGCGAAAGCTGCGGCGCGATCTTGTGCCTGCCGAACAGCTTGCCCCACACGTATTGCAGCACGTCGGACGACTGCACCACGATGACGAGGAAGGCAATCAGCAACAGGTTGCGCCCTTCGAAGCCCGCAATCGGCAGCGTGAGCAGCGCGGGCACGTGCGAGATGCAATACACGCAAATCATCAGGCCCCACTGCACCTTGGAGGCGCGCTCCAGGAAATTCGCGGTTTCGCCGCCCGCCGTGGCAAGGATGGCGAGCACCAGGAAACCGTACACGGGAATGAAGATCGAATAGAGGCCGTACCACGCCATGTCGATCAGCACGTACTGCGCCGGCAGCACGAGGTAGAAGCTCGCGGCGAGTGCGTGGTAGTCGCTGGCACGCGTCGGCATCAGGGTGATGAATTCGCGCAGCGCGAAAAACGAGATCAGGAAGAACAGCACGATCACGCCGCGCGGCCCGAACACGAACGACAGGCCGATCACCGCCACCATCAGCCACCAGGCCTTGATGCGCGCATTGAGGTTGTCGATCACCGGATGCGGCGTGGCGAGCCCGACTTTCAGCTTGAGCACGAAGCCGATCAGCGACGCCACCAGCAGCGCGCCGCCAATGCCGCCGAACAGGGCCAGCGTCTGATCGCGAGCCGCGGGGAAGAGCATCGCATCCATCATGCGGCGTGCTCCTCGGCCAGTGCGACGAGCGCCGCTCGCGTGCGCGACAGGAAATCCTCGCGCGATTCGCCTTCGTGCAGCCGTATCGGTGCGCCGAAGCTCACGGTGCACAGTATTGGCAGCGGCAGCAGCTTGCCCTTGGGCATGACGCGCTTCAGATTGTCCAGCCACACCGGCACGAACTCGATGTCGGGGCGCGCCTGCGCAATGCGGTGGATGCCGCTCTTGAACGGCAGCAGGCCCTCCTCGACGTTGCGCGTGCCTTCGGGAAAGATGATCAGCGATGCGCCGGCGTCGATCGCGTCGACCATCACGTCGATCGGGTCGGGGCTATCGGGCTTGTGCTCGCGGTCGACCAGCACGCCGCGGAATACCTGGTGGATGATGAAGCGGCGCACGCCGCTGCGATCCCAGTAGTCGGAACCGGCCACCGGGCGTGTCATGCGGCGCAGGGCCGGCGGGAGGGACGACCAGATCAGGACGAAATCGATGTGGCTGCCGTGGTTGGCGAAGTACACACGGCGCACGCGTTCCGGCGCACAACCGCGCCAGAGGGCGCGTGCGCCGGTGATCGCCCGGGCCAGGCCGGTGATGACGAAGGCGAACAACGATGCGACCATCTGCGTCACCCGGTTACGGCTCGCGCTTCGGCGAGCCCCGCGCGCACGCGATTGACGATGGTCAGGCCGAGCAGGGCGCACAGCACGGGCATGAGCCACGCCCAGCCGGCCGGCGGCAGGCCGAGCGCAACTGCCAGCCCGAGCGCGCCGAAGACGAAGGCACGATCGCTCTTGCCCATCGGCCCATCGTAGCGACGCGTGGCGCCGACCATCAGGCCGAGTACCCCCGCATACTCGCTGATGATTGCCAACCCGATCACCGCGCACACCCAGAGCGGCGCGAAGTGGGGCAGGAAAGCGAAGGGCAGGTAGAGCGCCGCATCGGACAATACGTCAGTCAGTTCGTTGAGGTAGGCGCCGAGCTGCGATTTCTGGCCGAACTCGCGCGCCAGCATACCGTCGATCGCGTTCAAGCCCATGCGCAGCAGCATCCAGATCGGAATCAGCGCGAACACGAGGCGACCGTCTGCCCGCAGGCAGGCAAGCACGCCGATCGTGACCGAGACAAGGCAGGCGAGCAGTGTCACCTGGTTGGCAGTGACGCCGGCGGCGAACAGTCGCCGCACCAAAGGGCGCAGCAGCGCCTGAAAGCGCGGCTTGAGATCGTAGATCGAGGGCATCAGCTGTTCTTTTTGGTTGTTCGGCGACGCAAGCCGCGCCACTTTACAACGAAAGCCGCGATCGGCGCATGCCGGCGCCGGCGTCGAAACGCCGCCCCGGCACGGGCCTGCGCGGCGCATTGACAGGCCGTCTTTGGGCACCCTGCCCCGCAGGCCGCGTGGATATTGGCGTCTGGAGCAGGCAGCCCGGAATGTGCCGATCCACCTGCCTTGCAGGGCTGCCTTCGCAGCCACCCCCGTCAACGCCCCCCTGCCCGGTGCGGCCGAACCGGACCGCTCCCGCGCGCCGCGCGGGCCGTCGTCGCCTCATCTCGCCTTGAATGCGGGGGACCTGCGTTCGGCGAAGGCAGCCAGTCCTTCGCGGTAGTCCTCGGTGCCCAGCCAGTCGAAACTGGCCGCCCGTTCCGCCTCCGTAAGCGGCGCGCCCTTTTGCAGCCGTCGAACCAGCCGTTTGTGCGCCCGCGCGACCAGGGGTGCGCCGGCGGCGATGCGCCGCGCGCAGGCGGCAACTTCGTCGTCGAAGGCGTCGATGTCGGCCACGCGCCCGACCAGCCCGCGCAGATGGGCTTCGGCGGCGTCGATGATGCGGCCCTCGAGCAGCAGTTCGAGGGCCGTGGCGGCACCGGCAACGCCGAGCACCATCTCGAGTTCGGCCGGTGCCATGCTGAAACCGAGTTTGTTGATCGGCGCGCCGAAGCGCGCATCCCCGGCGGCAAGCCGGATATCACAGGCGCAGGCAATCTCCAGTCCGCCACCGATGCAGGGGCCGCGAATCGCGGCCAGCGTCGGATGCAGGCAATCGCGGATGGCATGGAGCGCCGGGGCAACCCACTGCTCATGGTAGATGCGGGCGCGTTCGAGCGTATCGCGTAGCGCTGCGAATTCGCCGATGTCGCCACCGGCTGCAAAGGCTTCGCCCGCGCCACGCACGATCACGCAGCGCAGGCTGTCGTCACCGGAGAGTCCGTCGAAGGCGAGCTTGAGATCGCGCCACATCTGTGCGGTGACGGCATTGAGCTTGCCATCGTTGGCCAGGGTGATCGTGGCGATTCCGTCGTCGCGGACGAGGTCGACACGCGCGCTCACGACACCGCCCTTTGCTGGTTTCGGATGCGTACGCAAAGGTGTGCCTGGCTGGCAGGCGGGAGCGCCGTCATGTGCAAGCCTCGTTGGAGGATGACGACAAGTGTAGCGGAACCCCCTGCGCATTCGTGCGTGCGCTGTCCCGCATGCCGCTTGCTCAGACGCTGCGCGCCAGCGCGGCGAGCGCCGCGCGGCCGCTCAGCAGGTGCGCGTGCATGCGCGCCTGCGCTGCCTCTGCATCGCCGGCATCGATGGCTTGCATGATCGCGCGGTGCTCGGCGAGCGATTCGTCCACACGGCCTTCGCGCGACAAGGAATGGTGGCGATTGAGCTTGAGCACCTTGCGCATGTCGTCGATCACCTGCAGCAGCCAGCGATTGCCGGCAAGCTGCTGCAGCTTCAAGTGGAACTGCTGGTTGACCTCGAAGAAGGCATCGACATCGCCGCGCTGCGCGGCACGCTCCAGGCGGTCGTGGATCGCACGCAGCGCCGCGATGTCGGCCGGCCGGGCCTTGCTCACCGCCTCGAAGGCACAGCGCCCTTCGAGCAATGCGAGCAGGGGAAAAATGTCATCGAGATCGCCGTCGGTCAGCTCGGTGACGTAGCAGCCGCGACGCGGCTTCAGCGTCACCAGCCCTTCGGAGGCCAGCACCTTGAGCGCCTCGCGCATGGGGGTGCGCGAAATGCCGTAATGCTCGGCAAGCGCCTGCTCGTCGATCCAGCTGCCCGGCGCCAGCTCGTGCGCGAAGATGCGCTGGCGCAATCGTTCGGCAACCTCCTGATACAGCGCGGTATGGGCAATCGTATTCATGCGTTCATCGAGAGCATGCGCTCACATCTGCAAAGCCTGGGCGGCATTTTTCAGGGATGTTCGCGGTGCACTGCGGCGAACCTGTTGCATTCATAATTATGGATAACGTATTATTTACCCCGTCGATTGTCAAGGCGATCCCGCGTGCAGCGGCCGGCGAAATCCTTCAAAAGGGGATGGGTGCCGGCTGCGTTTCGGGTTTCGGGCTAAGCTTGGAACGCCGCGACGACGATCCGGTTTCGATCCATCCGCATTTCGATAGCGAGTGCCATCATGTCCGACGCGCCCAAGTGCCCTGATTCCTCCCAACTCGACGCATGGACCAAGGCGGCCGCGAAGTCGGCGCCGGACGGCGACCTGTCGAAGCTCGACTGGCGCACGCCGGACGGCATCACCGTCAAGCCGCTGTACACCCGGCGTGACGTCGAAGGCCTTCCGCATGCCGACACCCTGCCGGGCCTGCCGCCCTACCTGCGCGGCCCGCAGGCAACCATGTATGCGGTGCGGCCGTGGACCATCCGCCAGTACGCCGGGTTCTCGACCGCCGAAGCCTCCAACGCCTTCTACCGCAAGGCGCTCGCGGCGGGTGGACAGGGCGTTTCGGTGGCGTTCGACCTTGCCACGCACCGCGGCTACGACTCGGACCACCCGCGCGTGACCGGCGACGTCGGCAAGGCCGGCGTGGCGATCGACTCGGTCGAGGACATGAAGATCCTGTTCGACGGCATCCCGCTCGACAAGATCAGCGTCTCGATGACGATGAACGGCGCCGTGCTGCCGGTGCTGGCTGGCTACATCGTGGCGGCCGAGGAACAGGGTGTGCCGCAGGACAAGCTCTCGGGGACGATCCAGAACGACATCCTCAAGGAGTTCATGGTCCGCAACACCTACATCTACCCGCCCGCACCGTCGATGCGCATCATCGGCGACATCATCGAGTACACGGCGAAGAAGATGCCGAAGTTCAACTCGATCAGCATATCGGGCTACCACATGCAGGAAGCCGGCGCGAACCAGGCGCTGGAACTCGCCTTCACGCTGGCCGACGGCAAGGAATACGTGAAGACCGCGCTGGCCAAGGGTCTGGACGTAGACGACTTCGCTGGCCGCCTGAGCTTCTTCTGGGCGATCGGCATGAACTTCTACCTCGAGATCGCCAAGATGCGCGCCGCGCGCATGCTGTGGTGGAAGATCATGCAGGAATTCAAGCCGAAGAACCCGAAGTCGTCGATGCTGCGCACGCACTGCCAGACATCCGGCTGGTCGCTCACCGAGCAGGACCCCTACAACAACGTGGTGCGCACCACGATCGAGGCGATGGCTGCAGTGTTCGGCGGCACCCAGTCGCTGCACACCAACGCGCTCGACGAGGCGATCGCGCTGCCGACCGAGTTCTCGGCGCGTATCGCGCGCAACACGCAACTCATCATCCAGGAGGAGACGCACATCACCAACGTGATCGACCCGTGGGCGGGCTCCTACATGATGGAGAAGCTGACGCAGGACATGGCCGACGCGGCCTGGAAGATCATCGAGGAAGTCGAGGCGATGGGTGGCATGACCAAGGCGGTCGACTCCGGCTGGGCCAAGCTCAAGATCGAGGCCGCGGCGGCCGAGAAGCAGGCGCGCATCGATTCGGGCAAGGACGTGATCGTGGGCGTCAACAAGTACAAACTCGCCAAGGAAGACCCGATCGACATTCTCGACGTGGACAATGTGGCGGTGCGGGAAGCACAGATCGAGCGCCTGTCGCGCATCCGCGCGACGCGCGACCGGAAGGCGGTCGAAGCCGCACTTGCCGCCCTGAACGAATGCGCCATGCATGAAGGGACGAACGCCCAGGGCAACCTGCTCGACCTGGCCGTCAAGGCGATCCGCCTGCGCGCGACGGTGGGCGAAGTTTCCGATGCACTCGAGACGGCCTGGGGCCGTTACCGCGCGGATTCGCAGCGCGTCTCGGGCGTCTATGGCGCCGGATTCGAGGCCGATGCGAACTGGAAGGATCTGCAGGCCGAGATCGACAAGTTCGCCGCCGACGAAGGCCGCCGCCCGCGCATCATGATCTCCAAGCTCGGCCAGGACGGCCACGACCGCGGCGCCAAGGTGGTGGCATCGGCCTTTGCCGACCTCGGCTTCGACATCGACATCGGGCCGCTGTTCCAGACGCCCGACGAGGCCGCGCGCCAGGCGATCGAGAACGACGTCCATGCAATCGGCGTATCGACGCTGGCTGCCGGCCACAAGACGCTGGTGCCGCAACTGATCGAGGCGCTCAAGCGAGAGGGGGCGGACGACATCGTCGTCTTCGTCGGCGGCGTGATCCCGGCGCAGGACTACGATTTCCTGTGGAAGGCAGGCGTCTCGGGCATCTTCGGCCCCGGCACGCCGATCCCGGCCGCAGCCAAGGACGTGCTGGCCGCGATCCGCAAGGCGCGTGCGCTTGCCTGAGTCCGCGGCAGCCTGCAAGCCGCACCTCGCATGAACCCCGCAGACGCACGCCACCTGCTCGCCCCCGCCGATCAGTCGCTGGTCGACGGCGTGCTTGCGCGCAACCGGCGTGCCCTGGCCAAGGCCATCACGCTGATCGAGTCGACGCGCACCGATCACCAGCAGCGCGCCCAGAAGGTGATCGAGGCCTTGCTGCCCCACACCGGCAATGCCATCCGGATCGGGATATCGGGCGTGCCCGGCGTCGGCAAATCGACATTCATCGAGGCCTTCGGGCTCTACCTGATCGAGCAGGGGCTGCGCGTCGCGGTGCTGGCGGTCGACCCGTCCTCGACGGTGTCCGGCGGCTCGATCCTCGGCGACAAGACGCGCATGGAACTGCTCTCGCAGCGCACCGAGGCCTACATCCGCCCGTCGCCATCGGCCGGTTCGCTGGGCGGCGTGGCCGATCGCACGCGCGAGACGCTCCTGCTGTGCGAGGCGGCGGGCTTCGATGTCGTGATCGTCGAAACCGTGGGCGTCGGCCAGTCCGAGACAGCGGTCGCCGCGATGACCGACGTTTTCGTGCTGCTGCAACTGCCCAACGCAGGCGACGACCTGCAGGCGATCAAGAAAGGCATCGTCGAACTGGCCGACCTGATCGTCATCAACAAGGCAGACCTCGACCCGCAGGCTGCGAATCTGGCGCAAGGCCAGTTCCGCAGCGCGCTGTCGATGCTGCGCCACACGACGCCGGGCTGGGAGCCGCCGGTGCTGATGATCTCGGCGCTGCGCAGCGAGGGCATCGCCGCATTCTGGGGCGAGATCGCGCGCTATCGCGAAGTCATGAATGCCAGCGGCGAGTTCACCGCCAGGCGGCGCAGCCAGGCCCTGGCCTGGATGTGGGAACTGATAGACCGCGGCCTGCGCGCACGCTTTCGCGGCAACGCGCAGGTGCAGGCCACCCTGCCGGGGCTCGCCGATGCGGTGGCCCATGGCGGCACCACGCCGGCGCTCGCAGCACAGCGATTGCTCGGCCTGATCGAATAACAGGGTTCACTACCGGGAGCAAGACATGCAGGAAATCATCCGGCAACTCGACGAGAAACGTGCCGCCGCGCGACTGGGCGGCGGGCAGAAGCGCATCGACTCGCAGCACGCGAAGGGCAAACTGACGGCGCGCGAGCGCATCGAACTGCTGCTCGACGCCGGCAGCTTCGAGGAATGGGACATGTTCAAGGAGCATCGCTGCACCGACTTCGGCATGGACAAGGACTCCGTACCCGGTGACGGCGTGGTGACCGGCTACGGGACGATCAACGGCCGGCTGGCGTTCGTGTTCTCACAGGACTTCACGGTGTTCGGCGGGTCGCTCTCCGAGGCGCATGCCGAGAAGATCTGCAAGATCATGGACCACGCGATGAAGGTCGGGGCGCCGGTGATCGGCCTCAACGACTCCGGCGGCGCACGCATCCAGGAAGGCGTCGCATCGCTCGGCGGCTACGCCGAGGTGTTCCAGCGCAATGTCATGGCAAGCGGCGTGATCCCGCAGATCTCGCTGATCATGGGGCCGTGCGCGGGCGGCGCGGTGTACTCGCCGGCGATGACCGACTTCATCTTCATGGTGAAGGATTCATCGTACATGTTCGTCACCGGTCCGGAAGTGGTGAAAACGGTGACGCACGAGGAGGTCACCGCCGAGGAACTCGGCGGCGCAGTGACGCACAACACCAAGTCGGGCGTCGCCGACCTCGCCTTCGAGAACGACGTCGAGGCATTGATGCTGACGCGCCGCCTGTTCAACTACCTGCCGCTGTCGAACAGGGAGAAGCCGCCGGTGCGGCCCACGCCCGACCCGGCCGACCGCATCGAGATGAGCCTCGACACGCTGGTGCCGGACAACCCGAACAAGCCGTACGACATGAAGGAACTGATCGTCAAGACGGTCGACGACGGCGATTTCTTCGAGCTCCAGCCGGACCATGCCAAGAACATCATCATCGGCTTCGCGCGCATGGAAGGCTCGACGGTCGGCATCGTCGCCAACCAGCCGCTGGTGCTGGCGGGTTGCCTCGACATCAAGAGCTCGATCAAGGCCGGCCGCTTCGTGCGTTTCTGCGACGCGTTCAACATTCCGGTCGTCACCTTCGTCGACGTGCCGGGCTTCATGCCGGGTACCGCGCAGGAATACGGCGGCATCATCAAGCACGGCGCCAAGCTGCTCTACGCCTACGCGGAGTGCACCGTGCCCAAGGTCACGGTGATCACGCGCAAGGCCTACGGCGGCGCCTACGACGTGATGTCGTCGAAGCACCTGCGCGGCGACGTGAACTTCGCCTGGCCGACCGCCGAGATCGCGGTGATGGGCCCGAAGGGCGCAGTGGAGATCATCTTCCGCGAGGAAAAGAACGATCCGGAAAAGATCGCGGCGCGCACCGAGGAATATCGGCAGAAGTTCGCCAACCCGTTCATCGCCGGCCATCGCGGCTACATCGACGACGTCATCATGCCGCACGAGACGCGCAAGCGCATCTGCCGCTCGCTGGCGATGCTGAAGGACAAGCAGCTCGAGAATCCGTGGCGCAAGCACGGCAACATTCCGCTCTGAGCCACCTGGAGAGAAGAACATGTTCAAGAAGATTCTGATTGCGAACCGGGGGGAAATCGCCTGCCGGGTGATCAAGACGGCACGCAAGATGGGCATCAAGACCGTGGCGGTCTACTCCGAGGCGGACAAGGATGCGATGCATGTCGACATGGCCGACGAGGCTGTCTGCATCGGACCGGCCGCCTCGAAGGAATCCTATCTGGTGATGGACAAGATCATCGCCGCCTGCAAGCAGACCGGCGCCGAGGCGGTTCACCCTGGCTACGGCTTCCTGTCCGAGAACCAGGAGTTCTCGCGCACCCTGGAAGAGCAGGGCATCGTGTTCATCGGCCCGAAGCATTACTCGGTGGCCGCGATGGGCGACAAGATCGCCTCGAAAAAGCTGGCGATGGAAGCGAAGGTCAACACCATTCCCGGCTACAACGACGCGATCGGCTCGCCGGAGCAGGCGGTCGAGATCGCCAAGGGCATCGGCTACCCGGTGATGATCAAGGCCTCGGCGGGCGGCGGCGGCAAGGGCCTGCGCGTGGCGTTCAACGACAAGGAAGCGTTCGAGGGCTTTTCCTCCTGCCGCAACGAGGCGCGCAACAGCTTCGGCGACGACCGCGTGTTCATCGAGAAGTTCGTCGAGGAGCCGCGCCACATCGAGATCCAGGTGCTGGGCGATGCACACGGCACGGTGCTGTACCTGAACGAGCGCGAGTGCTCGATCCAGCGCCGCCACCAGAAGGTGATCGAGGAAGCGCCTTCGCCATTCATCGACCCGGAAACGCGCAAGAAGATGGGCGAGCAGGCAGTGGCGCTCGCCAAGGCGGTTAAGTACCAGTCGGCGGGTACGGTGGAGTTCGTCGTCGGCAAGGACAAGAGTTTCTACTTTCTGGAGATGAACACCCGCCTGCAGGTGGAACACCCGGTGACCGAACTGATCACCGGCCTCGACCTGGTCGAGCAGATGATCCGCGTGGCGGCCGGCGAACCACTGTCGATCAAGCAGAGCGACATCGGCATTCACGGCTGGGCGATGGAAGCGCGCATCTGCGCCGAAGATCCCTATCGCAACTTCCTGCCCTCGGTCGGCCGCCTGGTGCGCTACCTGCCGCCGCCGGAAGTACCGGGTGAGGTCCGCGTCGACACCGGCGTGTTCGAGGGCGGCGAGGTGTCGATGTACTATGACTCGATGATCGCCAAGCTGATCTGCCACGGTACGACGCGCGACCAGGCAATCGGCCGGCTGCGCGAGGCGCTCAACGCCTTCTGCATCCGCGGCCTGTCGCACAACATCAGTTTCGTCTCTGCGGTGCTGGCGCACCCGCGCTTCGTCTCCGGCAAGTTCACCACGGCCTTCATCGCCGAGGAGTATCCGACCGGGTTCCACAACGAAGACGTCGTGCATGACGACCCGGCCTTGCTGGTTGCCGTCGCCGGCGCGGTGAACTACCTGTATCACGCACGCGCCTCCCGCATCGTCGGCCAGCTTCCGGGGCACGAATACAAGATTCCCGGCCAATGGGTCGTCCTGTTCGCCGAAGAGGAATACCCGATCGCGGTTCGCGCCATTGCCGGCGGGCACCGCGTGAGCTACGGCGACGTCGACTACGACGTGCTCGCCGACTGGCGCTTCTACGACCCCGTATTCCGCTGCACCATCAACGGCCAGCCGGTCACGATGCAAGTCGAACGCGTCGGCACCCGCTTCCGCATCCACCACTGGGGCGTTCGCGCCGAGGTCGAAGTGGTCAGTGCACGCGGCGCCGAACTGCTCAAGCGCATGCCGAAGAAGGCCCCGCCCGACCTGTCGAAGTTCCTGCTCTCGCCGATGCCGGGGCTGTTGCGCGAGGTTGCCGTCAGGCAGGGCCAGGAAGTGAAAGCCGGCGAGAAGCTCGCGGTGATCGAGGCGATGAAGATGGAGAACGTGCTCAAGGCCGAGCAGGACTGTGTGGTCGAGGAAATCCTCGCCAAGCAGGGCGACAGCCTTGCGGTGGATCAGCCGATCGTGAGGTTCGCGTAACGTCGATCGCGAGGTTTTCGTCGCGATCGACGAAAACCTCGCAACGCGGCTGTCCGCGCGACGTCAGGATCGCGCTTTCGAGGCAAACCGGGAACACCCCTTGATCGCGTCGAGGATGAGCTGACGGTTTGCCTGCAGCACTTCCGGTAGCTGCGCCCCGGGTAGCGGCCGGTCCTTCGGATCGGTCGGCGCCCACTGCCCCGTGCCGCGGTTGGTGAATGCGATGCGGTACTTCATGTCGGGCGTAATCACGCCGATGCTCTGCCAGTCGCTGCTCACGATGAACGGCCTCGAGCCGGTCTTCAGCAGATTCCCGCCAAGCGAATAGCTGCTGGCATCTTCCGGCGCACCCAGCATCTGCAGCAGCGTGGTTCCGATGTCCAGGTGGCTGGTGGTGTCGGCAATCGTTCGGTGGCCGGTTCCCGGCACCCAGACCACGAGCGGCGTCCGGATCTGTTCATCGACGAAACTCGAGTTGTGCCCCCAGGCACCCTTTTCCATGAACTCCTCGCCGTGGTCCCCGGTCACGACGACGATAGTGTTGTCGAGCAGGCCCTGTTTCTCCAGTTCGTCGTAAATCCGCCCCATCTGCCTGTCAATCCAGTGCGAGGCATTGGTGTAGCGATTGAGCAGTTGATCGATCTTGGGCGCCAGCGACTCCCGGGTCATCGACGCATAGTCGACGTTCTCCAGATACGGCTTCGCGACTACGGCCGAGTCGGGAAAGGCGTAACGCGCGTGCGTCGACTCGAAAAAGAAGAAGCTCATGAACGGCCGTTGCGGATCACGATGCCGCAGGAAATTGATCAGGGCATCGGTGTTGTCCTGATCCTGCTGCCAGGCCGGCACCGTGCCCTGGCTTTCGTGAAGATCCTTTGCTGGCACGCCCGCAAACAACGTCTGATCGAACTCGGGGTAGGTAAATCGCGCGCTGGTGCGCAGGTCCAGCTGATAGTCCAGTTGCCTGATCCGGTCCATCAGCAACGGGCTGCGCTTCTCATGGAGGAAGCTTGCCCAGTACGATCCGTACAGGCCGTAGAACAACCCGAAGAGTCCCTCCCTCGTACCGTTTCCGCTGGAGAAATGGTTCTGAAAATATAGTCCGCGCTGCGACAGCCTCCACGTATTGGGCATGATGGTCTCGGTCATCCGGTCCCATCTCAGGGATTCGGCAACCAGGATCACGATGTTCGGCGGCTTGGCCACGGTCGAGAACTGCACCGGGCCGGCAGGATAGTTGAGCCGCCCGCCTTCGACATCCATCGAGAGCCTTTCGGCCCGGCTTGCCGGCTCGACACCAAGCATCTTCGCGGCACTGCGAAAGGTCACCCGGGAATAGAAGGGATAAGTGCTGGACGCCTCGAGTATCGCGCCATCGTTCCGCAGATCCGCAAACCCGAACACCGCGCGCTCGACGATCATCATCATGGCGAGGGTCAGCAGCACGGGTTTCCAGCCGATCCTCGGGCCACGAACCCGGTGCACCCAGACACTGGCCGGCCACAACAGGGCCTGAATCGCGATGTGCGCAGTTGCGATTGCTGCCACGGAGAGGTAAGTGTCGTTGCCCCCGCCCAGCGACTCGACGCCACCCGGCGTGGTGATGAGGTTCAGCACGAACCCGTTGAAGTGAAAGCGGTACAGATCGTGGATGACGCTGTCCACGCGCAGGAACAATATGCACAGGCTGGTTCCAAGGACAAAACCCGCCGGCTGAACAAACGATCCCGGCCTTGCGACGCGGCCGGCCAGCAACGCCAGCAGAACACCCGGTAGCAGATAGAGGAAGCTGTAGGAAAACCACACCAGAAGATGGAATCCCAGTGCAATACCCGGCACGAAAGCCGGATTCCCGTCGCGGAAGAACGGCCATGTCACGAACAGCATGTGCAGCCAGCTCAACGCGAGATAGGTTCGTACATTGGGCCGCAGATCTCGCGGCATGAAGAACATCAACGCGTTTTTCAAGCGACCCGCCATGGGCAAGATTCCTTCGTGTGCAATCGGGGTTGAAGCCGGACGGCGCGGATGCAATCCTGCCCGCCGTCGGAAAAGGCAGCACGGGTTTTACTTCCCCAGCCTTAAGAGAATATTAGGATGGCTGCCAACGTGCATGCTACCGTACCCGAGCAGCGTCAGGATGCTGAATCAGCCAAGCCGGAGAGCCGCACAGGCTGGCGTTCTTCAGCCACCCGCCCCTGATAGCGACCCCTGACGCGGTGTTCCGCCCCTCCTACCCGCTCAGCGCCGATTCATGCGGCTTGCGAGGCAGGGTGTGCGAGTTCGCGCCCGGCCCGGGAGTGGGCCGTGGAAAACTGCATGGCGGCGGGAAGCCGCGGGATGACGAAGGAAGGGTAGAAAACCTGCGCGTCGTCGCGCCAAATGATCGCGTTGCCGCGCCGCGCGATCCATGCGCGAATGCCGTCGTGCTCCAGCACGGTGCGTTGGCAGTCATGCGGCACCTCGCGGCCATAGTGGTGCACCTCGAGCACGTAGCATTGGCGGCCCTTGTCCCACACCAGCAGTTCCTCGATGGCGATCCCATTGCGCGGATTGATGCCGTTGTTCCATTCGGCTACGCACAGGCGAAACCAGTGCACCAATTGCGTTTCGCGCCCCTCGCGCGGATCGACGTGGATGAAATTGGGTACCTCGTGCAGCATTGCAGTGCTCCGGACGAACAATCGTTGCAACAAGTTTCGCCGCAATCACCCGCCCGGCGCCGAGGAACATTCCGCTTTTCGGTACGCCGCACGCAAAAAATCTGGCCGATCGTGAAGTTTGCCGCGCCGCGCGATGCGGCGAAATTCACGGCTGCACCGGAACACGACGGACTCGGGCCCGCGCAACGCGACTTTCACCGCGAAGCGCAGCCTCGAAGATCCTTGCTGGTACCGACCGACAGCATGCGACGGCGAAAGCGCAAGAAAAAGAAGGAGGAGGCCCAGCAGATTTCCCCGTCTTTCTTCCGCCGCACACCACCGGCCGGCAGGAGCAACTTTGCCGCAACACGCGGCCGCGGGAAATCCGGCAGACGGCCTAAGACTCCTGTCTGGCACTCCTGTCTGGCCGCACGCGGATCAGGCAGCGCGCAAGAGGGCGTCCTGATCGACCTCGTCGATCTGCGCCGGTTGCAGGAAGCGACGCGCGTAGTCGAGGTACACGCCGCTGCGCACGAACAGTTCGAACAGATCGCCGTCGATGTGCTTGTCGCGCCGCATGCGCGCCATGATGGCGAGCGATTCCGACAGCGTCTTGCCCCTCTTGTAGGGGCGATCGATCGCCGTCAGCGCCTCGAATATGTCCGCAATCGCCATCATGCGTGCCGGCACGCTCATCTGCTCGCGCGTCAGGCGGCGCGGATAGCCGGTTCCATCCATCTTCTCGTGATGGCCGCCTGCGATCTCGGGCACGTCGCGCAGGTGGCGCGGAAACGGCAGGCGCGTCAGCATGATGATGGTCTGCGCCATGTGGTCGTTGATCTGGAATCGTTCCTCCGTTGTCAGCGTGCCGCGCCCGACCGCCAGGTTGTAAAGTTCGCCGCGGTTGTATTTTAGCGCCGGGACATCGACGTGGAAGCCCCATGGGTTGCCCGCCGGCATTCTATCCGCATCGCCACGCGCCACTTCGTGTTCAGGCTTGTCGTCCAGCAGGCGCTCTGTTGCAGGCAGCGCGGCCGGCGCGTTGCGCGACTTGCGCTGCGCCTCTTCCCATGAAATGCCAATGCGATCGTCCAGCGTGCGCTGCCAGGTGCGCGCACCGATCTCCTTCAGTCGCACGATCGCTTCCGCGTCGAGCGATTCTGCGCCCAGGTTGGATTGCGCGACAAAAGCAAAATCTTCGTCGAGCTGTTGCAACTGCGTCTGCAGCACGGCCCGCAGCCCGGCTGCATCGCCGCCGTCCAGCATGCCTTCCAGGCAGGCGATTCGCGCGTCGCGCTTGAGCACCTCGAAGCGCATGCGAACCTCATGGATGCGGTCGTAGAGCGTCTCGAGCTTGGTGGCCTTGTCCACCACGAAATCGGGGGTCGTCACCTTGCCGCAATCGTGCAACCAGGCTGCGATGTGCAGCGCCTCCCACTGGTCGGCGTCGAGCGAAAAGCTGGCGAACGGTCCATCGGTTGCGTCGCAGGCGGCACGCGCCAGCAGCTTCGCGAGTTCCGGCACGCGCTGGCAGTGCCCGCCGGTGTAGCGCGACTTGGCATCGATCGCGCCGGCCAGCATCTCGATCAGCGCGACGAACAGATCCTTCTGCGCCTGCAACAGCCGGTGCGATTCGATTGCCAGTGCGGCCGTACCGGACAAAGCCTGGATCAGCGCAAGCCGGTCGGCGGCGATTTCCTCCCCCTCGCCCGCGAGCAGGCACAGCAGACCGACGACGTGGCCTTGGCGATTGACCAGCGGCACCGCGACGAGCGTCGTACGCCGGTCGCCGGCGTCAAGCGCGGCGGCGAATCGCGCGTGCAGCGGGTCGCTCCGGTCTATCGGCGCAACCACGGTATCGCGCCGCATAAGCGCTCGCACCAACGCCGGGTAGGGCGAATCGTCGCCCAGCGGAACATCGCCGAGATCGACATGCGCTGCCGCCCCGTCGGCGCGTCGCAAGGCGGCCGGACGCAGCGTGCGCTCGTCTTCCAGCATCAGGTAGATGAGCCCGGCATGCGCGCGTGAAATGCTCAGGGTCTCGAACAGCAGGTGGGCGAGCAGACGGTCAAAATCCCGCTCGGCGGAAAGCGAAGCGCCGACATCGATGAAATTCGCAATCGTGGATTTGAGCGTTCCCATCGAACGTGCCAGTTCGTCGATCTCAAGCACGCGAGAGCGCAATCTGACAGGCGCGCGAAAATCGAATCGGCGTATCGCCTCGGCTTCGCGCGCAATGCGCCGCAGCGGTTTCGCCACCCGTCGCGCCATGAACCACACGAGGGGCACCGCGACGGCCAGCAGCGCGAGCGAGATCAGCAACTCCTCGCGCAGGATGCGCTGCGCGTCCGTGAGCAGTTCATCGCGCGGCGCAGCCACCGCCAGATACACCGTCTGTGAGAGGCGGCCCGGCAGTTCCGCCACCAGACCGACCCAGCGTCGCCCCTGCGCCGACACCTCGAACGCGCCTTCCGCGTCGCCGGCGCGAACACGCTGCGCCACCTGTTCAAGCACCGGCGCGCCGAGTTCGTCGAGCCGCGCGAGCCGGACCTGGCCGTTGTTCTCGTGCACCGCGCGCTCCTGGTCGCGATAGGCCATCACCTCGCCCGATCGCATGAACAGCGCCAGTTCCGCCGATGGCGAAACCTGCTGTGCAGCCAGCGCGCGCGAAAGCTCCGTGAGCACGAGATCCGCCCCCACCACGGCCCTTCCGTCGGCGCTTGCACGGGCGAACGTGGTACCCACTTCGCGTGTGGAGAAGAACACGTAGGGCGCGGTCTGCGTCTGTGCCGACCGCACGCGCGCCGATTCGAACCAGCCGCGCGTGCGCGGATCGAACACGTAGTCGGACCGGCGGTCGCGTCGCAGGACGGCCAGACCGGCATCGAGGTAGAGATAGGCGCCGGTCGCGACCCCGGCGGTATCGTGTTCGACGGACTGCACCAGGAATTGCGCCTCGGTCGGCGCAGCGAACCGGGTGCGCAGTGCCGCGTCGCGCAATGGCCGAAGGAGGAAGAAATCGCCGTCGTCGTAGCCAACGTACAGCGCGGAAATGCGCGCGTTCTGCGTCAGCGCTTCGCGCAGCATGGCGAGCGATTCGAGGCGCTGCTCGAGCGTCGATGCACGCACCAGCGACGCTTGGGCCAGCAGGTCAACCAGCGTCTCGATCGGCGCTTGCAGCCTGCCCACGTCGGCAACGGTTTCGCGACTGATGTGGCGAAACACATCCTGCGAGGCCGATAGCGCCAAGCTGCTGATCTCGCGCTGGCTGTGCCACACCATCAACCCGCCAGACAGCAGCGTCAGACCGGTGAAGATGACGGCGACATGGACGTGGAAACGGTAACGGCGCGGCTCACGTGCCACGTTGCGGATTTCGGATGGGTTCATTCGCATCGGCTCCGGAACTGCCCGCTTGCGCAGGCATGGGCCGAATTATGCCCATGTGAATCAGGATCCGCCGGGCACGCGGGAATGCGGGTGACGATCGATCATTTGGCCGCGGGTGCCTTGCGCGCCGCGTCCTGCCTTCGGTACCGCTCAGCCTTGGGGCAAGTCTTCGACGAGGTACCCGACGCCGCGCAGGGTGCGGATGAAATCGCCGCCGAGCTTCTTGCGCAGGTAGTGGACATATACCTCGACGGTATTGCTCTCCGCACCTTCGCCCCAGCCGTAGATGCTGCCTTCGAGCTGTGCCCGCGACATTACGCGCCCGGCATTCTCCATCAGCGATTCCAGCACGGCCAATTCACGTGCGGACAGGTCGACCGGCTTGCCCTTGTTCCACACGCGCCGGGCCGCCGGATCGAGCTCGACGTCGCCGCACACCAGTCGCGATACCGCTCGCCCTCCCGCCCGGCGTATCAGCGCACGCAGCCGCGCGGCCAGTTCGTCGAGGTCCACCGGTTTGACGATGTAGTCGTCGGCGCCACTGTCTAGAGCCGACAGTTTGTCGGCCTTGTCGCCGCTGCCGGTCATGATGATGACGGGAACCGGATTGCCGGCACAGCGCAAGCGTCGCAAGACGCCAAGGCCGTCGAGATTCGGCAGATTCAGGTCGAGCACCACGGCGGAAAGACCATTCAACTCGATCGCCTCCAGGGCCTCGATGCCGTCTCTCACCCAGGAAACGTGGAATCCAAGACGAACCAGACCGGTCCGGATGCCGTCCCCGAGCAAGGCGTCGTCCTCGACGAGCAGGATCTTCATCGCATTTTGTTCGACTTGTATGGCGCGAAGGTTACTAAGCCTGGATTAAGGCCGACTTAACCGCCCATTCAGCCCCGGCGCGGAGACTGCCTGCATGAACTGAACAACCGAACTGGAGCAAACGAATGAATCGCACCATGTGCCTCTCGCTAGCGCTCGCCGGCACGCTTGTCGCCCTGCCGCTGCACGCGGCGAGCCCGCAGGATCTGATCGCCGACTACGCCACGGAAGCCGCCCGTACCCAACAGGGGTTCGTCGCCTCGGCGGAGCGCGGAAAGGCATTCTTTCTCAGAAACTGGAACGTCGCCGACAAAATGCCGAACTGTGCCGCCTGCCATACCGAACGGCCGGCGGCACAAGGCACGCACGTGATCACCGCAAAGTCGATCCGCCCGCTCGCCCCTTCCGCCAACCCGGACCGATTTGCCGATGCCGCCAAGGCGGAGAAGTGGTTCCGCCGAAACTGCACCGAAGTGGTTGGGCGCGAATGCAGTGCGGCCGAAAAGGCCGATTTGGTCCGGTTCCTTGTCGTGGCCGGGGGTGCATCATGAAACGAACCACGTTCCGCTCGAGCCTGGCCTGCCTGATGCTGTGCGGCGCGGCCACCGCGTTTGCCGACGGCTCACGCATGCCGCCCGACCCGGACAAGACCTGGCTCGAGGAGTGCGGCACCTGCCATGTCGCCTACTCGCCCGCGCTGCTGACCGCCGACACCTGGCGCCGCCTGATGGCCGGTCTCGATCGGCACTTTGGCAGCAACGCGGCACTCGATGCGCCAACTGCAGCTCGCATCACCACCTTTCTCGAGCGTAATGCCTCGACGCGTGGCGAACGCAACGCGGCCGCGAGCCTGCGCATCACCGACACGCGCTGGTTCACCAGGAAGCACGATGAATTGTCGCCCACCGTCTGGCACGACCCGAAGGTGAAAAGCCCGGCCAACTGTGCAGCCTGCCACCGCAACGCCGAAAGCGGGCGCTACGACGAACACGACATCGCGCTGCCCAATGTGCGGCGCTGAATCCGACGACACTTGCAGGAGATCGACATGTCATCCATCACGCATGCTGCCGGCGCAACGCGCAGCGACGACACGAACCGGGCAGAAGCAGGCGGCCGGCGCATCTTGGTCTGGGACATCCCGACACGCCTCGGCCACTGGCTGCTCGCGGGCAGCTTTGCGCTCGCCTGGCTGACCAGCGAAAGCGAGTCGCTGCGCAATGTCCACGTCGCGAGCGGCTACGCCTTTGGCACGATACTCGCGTTCCGCCTTCTGTGGGGCCTGATCGGATCGCGCCACGCGCGATTCGCGGCTTTCGTGCGCGCACCATACGCCGCACTTGCATACCTGAAGAGCCTGCTGGCCGGCAAGCCACAGCACTTTGCCGGACACAACCCGGCCGGCGCCTGGGCAATCCTTGCATTGCTCGTCCTCGGCGCGCTCAGCGTTGCAAGCGGCTGGCTGACGTTCAACGAGATCGGCGGCGACATGTTCGAGGAAGTCCACGAAGGCGCAACCGGCGCCGCGCTCGCCGTGGTCGTGCTGCACCTGGCCGGTGTTGCCGCCGGCAGCATCGCGCATCGCGAGAACCTCGTCGCCGCGATGTTCAGCGGCTACAAGCGCGGCAGGCCTGACGAAGGCATCGCCCGGCGCCACGTGCTCGCCGGGCTCAGTCTTCTGGTTTGGGTGGTCGCCGCCGTTACATTTCTTATGAACTGACCGCCGCGCGGGGCGTGAAGCCCGCCGCCCGGCTGTGCCAAAATGCCCGCTCGGCTTGATCTGGAGAGCGGGCATGCGCATGGAAAACGGTCGCGAGAGCGACAACGTGGAAGATCGCCGCGGCGAGGGTTACGGCGGCGGGCGCGGTCTGCCGATCGGCGGGCGGTCGATCGGCATCGGCACCATCGTGCTGGCGCTGGTCGCGATGTACTTCGGTGTCGACCCCTCGATCGTGCTGAACACCGCAACCGGCCCGGCGCCGATCGAAGCGCCGAGCGGGCCGGGACCAAAGCCGCCAGCCAACGATGCCGGCGCGAAGTTCATCTCGCAGGTGCTGGCGGACACCGAGGACACCTGGAAGGCGATCTTCGCCCAGGGTGGCAAGCAGTACGTAGAGCCCAGGCTGGTGCTGTTCTCGGGCGCCACGCCCACGGCATGCGGCACGGGGCAATCGGCCATGGGGCCGTTTTACTGCCCGGCAGACCAGAAGGTGTACATCGACCTGCGTTTCTACGACGAATTGCGCACGCGCTTTCGCGCACCCGGCGATTTTGCGCAGGCCTACGTGATCGCTCACGAAATCGGCCATCACGTGCAGAACCTGCTCGGCATTTCGGAGAAGGTCGAGAACATGCGCCGGCGCGCCAGCGAGGTCGAGGGCAACCAGCTCTCGGTGCGACTGGAACTGCAGGCGGACTGCTTCGCCGGCATCTGGGCGAACCACGCCGACCGATCCCGGAAAGTGCTGGAATCCGGCGACATCGAGGAAGGCCTGAATGCGGCAACCGCCATCGGCGACGACACCCTGCAACGCCAGTCGCGCGGCATGGTGGTGCCGGAGAGTTTCACCCACGGCAGCTCGGCGCAGCGCGTGCGCTGGTTCAAACGCGGTCTGGAGACCGGCGATTTGCGCCAGTGCGACACCTTTGCCGCACGCCAGCTCTGAAGCCGCGCCCGACGCCGCGTGGCTGCAGCGCCACGTGGCCCGGCTGCGCGAAAGCTACCGCCGCCTGACCGGCCGCGACCTGATTTCGCCCGCAGTTGCCGCCGCCGATGCGCCGGCCGCCCTTGATGCGGCGCCCTTCGGCATCGTCTCCCACGGCACGCAGGCAGACCCCCTTTTCAACTACGCCAATCGCTGCGCGCTGGCACTTTTTGCCATGGACTGGGCCGGCTTCACGCGCCTGCCCTCGCGATACTCCGCACCGACGGCCGACCGTGAGGCGCGCGCGCAACTGCTGGCGCGGGTCGCGGCAAACGGTTTTGCCGACGACTACCGCGGCCTGCGCGTGGCCGCCGACGGGCGGCGCTTCGTCATCGAAGACACAACCATCTGGAATGTCACCGACGAGAACGGCCAGCCGGCCGGCCAGGCGGCCCGCATCGGCCGCTGGCACGACCTCTGATCACCCAGCGAGTTTCGCGAACGCCGAGATAACCTCGGGCGGCGCCTGCACGAGTTCGATCAGCACGCCTTCGCCCGCAATCGGGAACTGCTCGTTCGCCTTGGGATGCAGGAACGTAATGTCGTAGCCAGCCGCGCCGCGACGAATGCCGCCGGGCGCAAAACGCACGCCCTGGGCCGTCAGCCATTCGACCGCGAGCGGAAGATCGTCGACCCACAGGCCGACGTGATTGAGCGGCGGCTCATGCACTGCGGGCTTCCTTGCCGCGTCGAGCGGCTGCATCAGGTCGACCTCGACCTTGAACGGGCCGCTGCCCATCGCGGTGATGTCTTCGTCGACGTTCTCGCGTTCGGATACGAAGTTGCCGGTGACCTCGAGGCCGAACATGTCGACCCACAACCTGCGCAGGCGCGCCTTGTCGGGGCCGCCGATGGCGATCTGCTGAATGCCGAGTATGCGAAACGGGCGTGTGCTCATGGTCATCCCCTTTTTATTGAAGTGTGGATTTTACCCTCGCCAACTGGCGCTCGAGACGGCGCCCGGAATCCCCCGCCTCCGAAAAGCGGCTGGCACGCATCCTGGACTATCATGCGCTTCCGATCTGCGACAGCAATACGCCGTCATCCGAGACGCCAGCATGACAACAACACCCGCCACAGGCTTAGAACGCCTTGTCCTCCGGGCCATCCGGGCGCTGCCCTCACCGGAGCGGCGTGCCCGATGATGCATCCGGTCAATGCGAAACCACGCGCCGGCTGGCTGGCGCATCCGCCTGCCACGTTCGCGCTGTTGTCGATTCAGGCGATATTCCTGCTCAAGTACGGCGAGCGCATCGCGGGATTCTGGCCAGCCGCAGCCGCGAGTGCCGCAATCAGCGCCGCTTTCCTCTGGCCGCCGCTATGGCGAATGCGCATCGGTTGCCGCTGGCGCTGGTGGGTGCTTGCCGCGTGGGCGCTTTGTCTCGCTGTCGCGCTGCACCGGTTTACACCGCAGCATTTCCAGGTCGATCGATGGGACGCCGTGTACTACTGGTGGCAAGCCCTGCTGCGGGGCGAGTTTCCCTATTCGGCACGCACCCGGTTCGACGGCTTTCCGTCGCCGCTTCCCTTCCTTCAGGTCGTCGTAGCGCCCTTTGCACTCGGGGTCGATCTGGCCTGGGCAACGCTGCTCGGGTGGGGATCGTGGGTCGCCTGGATCTGGCGCCGCGCAGGCAGCGTCGCGCTGCCGCATCTCATGCTGGCCCTGCTGGCACCACCCGTGCTGTGGGAAATCATGTGCCGCAGCACGCTATTCGTGAATAGCCTGCTGTTCATGGCATTTCTCTGGCTGTCGCTGACGGCGCGGCGAACGCCCATCGTACTTGGCGGCTGCGCCGGGCTGCTGTTGTCGACACGCCTCGCCTTTGCAGTTCCGCTCGCAGGCTGGGGGCTGACCGAACTCGCTTCGCGGCGCCACAACCTGCGCCAGATGATCGTCATCGGACTGTGCGCCCTTGTCGTCTTCGGGCTGACCCTGCTGCCGCTTTGGATGGCCTGGGGTGGCGATGCGTTCCGCATGCACAATCCGTTCGGCCACCATCAGCGGCACATGCCGTTGATCGGCACTGCCTTCTTGCTGAGTCTCTCGCTCGCACTGGGCTGGCTGCGCCCGCAGCGTCCGGTTCAAAACGCATCGTGGGTGGTGCTCGGATTCGGCATCCTCTACTGCATCAACGCGGTCGCGACCTTTGGCTGGCACCAGGCATGGTATGCCCACAACGCCGACATATCGTACTTCCTCTTCGCCTGGCCGCTGATGTGGACCACCCCGCTCGAGGCGCCAAGCGGCGATAGCCGTGGTACCGGCCCCGCCAGCGGCCCCTGAATTCTCCCTCGCCTAGCCGGAGACGCCCGTGGCGATTGCCCCTCCGGGCTTGCCTGCCGAAGATCGTTTATTCATGCGGGTTCCAGGGCGGCATGGCTCTCCTTCCAGCAGCAGGCCAGCGCCCCTCAGCCGCCAACGGTCTGGGCCGCCGCCGTTTCGATGCCAGGGAAGCGCGCCCGCGTCGCCGCGAACATGGTTTCGATTGCCTCGGCCAACCGCATCGCGAGTTGCAGCGCTTCGGGTGACGATCCACGCGCCGCAGCCTCGGTTTCGCGCGCAAGCGACTCCGCCGGCCTTGCCATCAGGTTGCCAGCCACACCCTTGATCGTGTGGGCGACGAATGCGATCTGCGCATAATCGCCGCAGGCCGCGAGTTCGCGCAACCGGGCGGGCATGCCGGACTGGCCTTGCAGCAGCATTTGACCGAGCCGTCGAACGAACGCAGGACGCGCCGCAAAGCGCCTCTCGAGCGCCTCCCAGTCGATCGCGGGCTCGACGACATCGACCGCCCCGTTAGCGGCCTGCGGCGTGACAGGCGCACCTGCTGCCATGCTTGCAGGTGCATGATCGGGGCGACGCAGGTGGCGCAGGACGGCATTCACCAGTGCATCGATGTCGATCGGCTTCGCAATGTGTTCGACCATGCCCGCGGCAAGGCAGCGCTCGCGCTCGTCGCGCATGGCATGCGCCGTGAGGCCCATCACCGGCAGGTCAGGCGCCAGGGCGAGTGCACGCCGCGCGGTTTCATATCCGTCGATGCCGGGCATCTGGATGTCCGTCAGCAGTACGTCGAAAGCCCGCGCCCCATCGCGCTGCAGGCGCGCCACCGCCTGCTCGCCGTCTTCGGCAAGCGTGAGCTGCGCGCCCTCGAGTGCCATTATCTCGGTCAGAACTTCGCGATTGATCGCGTTGTCTTCCGCAGCGAGCACGCGCACGCCTCGAAGGCGTGCGCCGCCGGACACCCCTGAGGAGGCGTCGGACGCAGCGGTACCGGCCCGTACCGCTGCGATCAGGTGCCGTGCACGCAAGGGATAGTCGATCTGGATCACCCCGGCGCGCAGCTCGTCATCCAGCGAAATCTGCACATCGCCGCGGCGGGCCACTGCCACGCGCCGGCCGCAGGCAATCGCCTGCCGGACCCGTGCTGCCACAGCCGCGTCAAACGCAGTGCCGTCGATGACAATCAGATCCGCGGGTTGCTCGAAGGCTGCGGTCGGCGTTCGCCGGCTTGCACGCGCACCTCGACTGACAAGCGCATCGGAAAGTTCGGCTGCCAGACTGTCCCCGATGCCAGCCAAAACAATCCCGAGCGATTCATGCGCGCGCGCCGGGTCGACCGCATCCTGCAGCGGCATCCGCAGCGTGAACGTCGAGCCTTCCCCAACACGGCTTTGCGCAGTGAGCTCGCCCGCCATCAGCCCGGCAAGCCGGTTCGAAATAGTCAGACCGAGGCCCGTGCCACCAAAACGGCGCGTGGTCGTGGTATCGCCTTGCTCGAACGGGCAAAACAGGCGTTCGAGCTGATCTGCCGCAATGCCGATGCCGCTGTCGATGACATCGAATCGCAGCCAGTCGGCATCGCGTACCACGCGCAATCGCACCGTGCCGCGCTCGGTGAACTTCACCGCATTCGACAGCAGGTTCACCAGGATCTGAGAAAGACGCAGCTTGTCACCGGCACAACGCGCAGGCAGATCGGCTGCCTCCTCGACAACGAACTCCAGCCCCTTCGACTGGGCCTGTGGTGCGACGAAACCAACCGCGCGGTCAATCGCCTCGCAAGGGTCGAATGGCAGTGCCTCGACATCAAGCTTGCCGGCCTCGATCTTGGAGAAATCGAGGATGTCGTTGATCACGCCGAGCAGCAACTGGCCCGAATCGAGAATGCGTCCGAAGGTGTGGCTGCTGCGCCGGCCGCTATCCTCACGCATGCCGACCTGGGCCAACCCGAGAATCGCCGACAGCGGCGTGCGTATCTCGTGGCTCATGTTCGCCAGGAAGTCGCGCCGCACCTGCGCTAGCATCTCCGCCTCGGCCAGCGCACGCGACTGCGCCTGTTCTGCGAGCTTGCGCTGGGTGATGTCGATCACGATGCCGATGGTGGCCGGACGGCCGTCGTAATCGAAATGTCGACCGAATACCTCGAGGTCGATGCGTGAGCCATCCCGGCGCAAACCAACGAACTCGTACTGGATCGACTCGACCTCGCCGGTCGAGCGCAGCCGCAGGTTCTCCAGCACCCGCTCTCGGCATTCCGGCGCGATCAGATCGAGGCTGCGCACGCGGTCGACGATCTGTTCGGGCCCATCGAACCCGAATATGCGTGCAAACGCAGGATTGACATATCGGAAGTAACCATCCTGGTAGATATCGATGGCGGCGAAGGATTGTTCGACGAGACCGCGGAACTTTGCTTCCGCAACTGCCAGCGCCGCCGTTCGCGCAGCGACCTCATCCTCTAGATGGCTTGCGTGCGCTTCGAGTGCGCGCTCGGCCTCGCGCAGCGTCGTCACGTCCTGGGTAAAGCCGATCGCGGACTGCACCCGACCCCGATCATCCAACCGCATCTCGCCGCGCACGTGCAGGTGTTTGACCACGCCCTTAATGACTACGCGGTATTCGACGTCCATCGGCTCGCCGGATACGAAGCAATGCCGCCAAGTGCCGGCGATCCGCGCCGCATCATCGGGATGCACGAGCGCCTTCAGCTCGGCGCCACTGCAGATGTTGCTCGGCCAGATCAATATCCGCTGATGTTCGGCGGAGAGGAAGACCTGGTCGTTGGCAAAGTCGTATGTCCAGCTGCCAAGGTGCGCCATCTGTTGCGCTCGCTCGATGACCGCCTGCGATTCACTCAGAGCCCGTTCAACGGCACGGCGCTGCGAGATGTCGCGCGTGGAGCAAAACACGACCGGCCTGCCTTCGACGTCGACGGTAATGCTGGTTACCTCGACCTCGAAGGTCGTGCCGTCCTTGCGCCGATACAGCGTTTCGAACTGTCGCCGCGAGCTGTCATGAATCGCGCGGGCGAGTATTTCGCCAAGGTCGTCTTCGCTCCAGCGCGCATCCCACAAGGACAGGCTGGCGCCGATTACCTCTTCGCGCGTATAAAGGAGCGCGTCGCAGAATGAATCGCTCGCCTCGATGACACGTCCCGACTCGTCGAGGATGGCTATCCCGTCGCTGGCATTGCGCAGCAGGATCTGGTTACGACGGCTTTCACGCGCAGCCGCGGCCTCCGCCCTGACGCGCCCGGTCACGTCGCGATGGCTCACCACGATGCCTGTGACATTGCCGTCAACGACGAACGGCCGATAGGTTGCATCGAGCACATGCTCCTCACCGTCGGCAAACACGCGGCGGGAGGAAAAGCTCAATTCCTCGCCGGCAAGCGCGCGCAGCAGGATCGGTTCGATGTCATGCCAGACCTCCGGCGGCAACACCTCGCGGATTCGCCTGCCGGCCAAATCTTCCGGCAATCCGCCGACCTGCATTGCGTAGGCCGGGTTGACCACCTGATAGCGGAGGTCGCGGTCGACATAGGCCAACATGTCGGGCGACGTTCGTACGATCTGCTCGAAACGCTGCAGTTCGATAGCGGCGCGGCGGCGTTCGGTAATATCGACCAACGTCACGATCACGTGCGACCTGCCATCGATCTGCGCTGGCCCGAGCGACGCTTCGACCGGAAACTCCGTTCCGTCGCTTCGCAGGGCCACCAGTTCGCGCCCGACGCCCATCTGCCGCGGCTGCGGATTTGCCGCAAAAGCGGCGACGTGGGTGCGATGGACCGCACGCAGTCGCTGCGGGATCAGCGCCTCGAGCGGCATGCCGTGCAGCTTCCCCGGCGGATATCCGAAAACCTTGGCAGCCCGAAGATTGGCCCGCTGGATGCACCCCGTCGCATCGATCAGCAGCATTGCCTCGGGCACCAGATCGAGGATCAGATTGGCACGGGATTCACTGGCGGCAAGCGCATCCCGCGCACATTCCAGCCGCGAATCGCTTTCCTGCAGAACCGCGCGCAGCTGCCGCAGTTCGCGCTGCATGCGGCAATTCCCCAAGGCGCGCCCGAGTGAATCGGCGAACCGGTCCGGCAGGTCTGCAATAAGATGCTCGTCGGCATCAATGCCGCGCAGGTTCGCTGCAGCCGCGTCATCAGACGCCCGGGACACGACGATCACCCGGCTCCCCGGTGCTGCGCTCCGAAGCTGCCCGACGACCGCCGCCAGATCGCAAGCGTCCAGCGTTCTTGCCACCACGAATGCGTCCCACCCCCCGAGCCGCAATGCACGACTGAGCCCGTCACGTACATCAACCGATTCGACCCGACTGCAACTGCCTTGCAGGCTGTGGGTGACCAGATCCAGGAGGTCCGGGTCGAGGCCGATCACCAGCAGGTTGAGCTTCTCATCCAATCGATGCGCCTTTTGGTCGGCCGGAGCCTGCAATTCGGACCCGGCACCGATTCAAGTCATATCCAATTCGCCGAATCAACTATGTGTCGGCAACCACCATTGACGGCAAGATCGCGGGAAACCTGAGGCGGGCGGCAGCAGCCCGCGGTCCGGACATCGGGGCCGGCGTCGAACGCGGCGTGCGCCTCAGGTTTCGGGGCCCGGCCCGGACATGTCCTCATCAGGCGGCTCATCGGCCCCATTGGACGGCAGCGGCCGGGCGAACAGGTTGAGGATGCCGCCTACCGACGCGGCCAGCGCGATCGGCAGCAGGAAAACGAGGTCGAAGCGCAGTGCGCCGCCGCCATCGGGCGAGCGCCACGACACGGCCGAGAAATCCCACAGGGCAAAAGCAAGCAGCGTCACGCCGCACAAGCGTGCGCCGCGGCGGTCGCGCAACTGTCCGCCCGACACCAGCAGCAGGCCGAGCGCGGCGGCAGGGAATCCCCAGATCATCGCGCACCATCCGGGTGCAATTCGATTAACACCCGCACTTCCCGATCGCGTCGATCTCAAGCGCGGGATCACCGGCACGGCGGAACAGCAGGCGCGTCGCGTACAGGGTGTCGCAGCGGGCGGCGCGTGGCGCACAGGCCTGGGTAACCGACGCGATCGCTTGCACGTGGTATCGGTCCTCCTGGAATACGAGCACCAGACGATCGCCATGCTGCGGCCGTTCGCGCGCTTCGGGCAGCCGTTTTTCCTGGAGCAGCTTGAGACGGCGGATCTCGCCATCGAGCTTGGTGCGCCCCCAGCCGCGCTCGTCGAGCGACCAGTGGAGCAGCGGACCCGCCGTCGGCACATTCAGCCGGTTGCCGCGCGCGTAAAATGCGCAGCCGCAGCCGGGACGCAGGTCGTCCGCGGACATCGGATCGACGCGCGGCGATGGATCCGCCGCGACTGGCGATACGAGCAACGCGGAAAAAAGTGCAATCAGGAAGTCTCGGGATCGGGCCATGGCTCGACTCTGGTAGATTTGCGTTATCGCAAGCTTACCTGCCAGCCAGCGCCGATGCACCCCTGCACCAGACCCGAATCGCCACCCGACGACCCCGCCCCCGATCCCCCGGTGCCGCCGCAGGAAGGGGAATGCTGCGAATCCGGCTGCGAGGATTGCGTGTGGACGCGCTATGGCGCGGCACGGCAGGCCTACGAGACCACCTTCGCGGCCTGGCTGTCACGCGCCGAGAAACGGCTCGCGAACGAGTAAGATCAGGCTGCGCCGAGGCGCTGCATGATGGTATTGGTGAGGCCCGCCTGGTTCAAGGTATAGAAGTGCAATCCCGGCGCCCCGTGGCGCAGCAGGCGCTCGCACAGCGTCGTGACGACATCGAGGCCGAAGGCTCGCACACTGGCCGCATCGTCACCGAATCCCTCGAAGCGCTTGCGCATCCAGCGCGGAATATCCGCACCGCACGCCTCGGAGAAGCGCGCAATCTTGCTGAAGTTGGCGATCGGCATGATGCCCGGCACGATTGGCTGGGTGATGCCGAGCTTGGCGCAATCGTCGATGAACATTGCGTAGGCGTCGGTATTGTAGAAGTACTGCGTGATCGCCGAATTCGCGCCCGCATCGAACTTGCGCTTGAGCGCCAGCAGATCGTCGCGAGGGCTTCTTGCCTGCGGATGCACTTCGGGATAGGCAGCGACCTCGATGTGGAACCAGTCTCCGGTGGTTTCACGAATGAACGCCACCAGCTCGTTGGCATAGCGGAAATCGCCGAACTCGCCTACGCCTGACGGAAGGTCGCCGCGCAGCGCGACGATGCGGCGAATGCCGGCCTCGCGATACCGATCGAGCAGTTCGCGCACCGTGTCGCGCGTGGTGCCAATGCACGAAAGATGGGGCGCCGCATCGATGCCCTCGCTGCGGATCTCGAGCACGGTTTCGAGCGTGCGGTCCCGCGTCGATCCGCCTGCGCCGAATGTCACCGAGAAGAATTCGAGCGGAAGCTGTCGTAGCTGCTTGCGCACCGAACGCAATTTTTCGATGCCCTCGGCAGTCTGCGGCGGAAAGAACTCCGCGCTGTACGTCGGGTGGTTAGCCATCATGTCACCTGTGTTCTGTCGACGGGCCCCGAAAGACCCGCTGCATGCGTGTCGCCCACGGACACGCACGGCATCGTTCTCAATCGGGCGTGATGCCCGCAGATCAGTAGCGGTAGTGATCCGACTTGTACGGGCCGTCCTTGTCCACGCCGATGTAGCTTGCCTGCTGCTCGGTCAGAACCGTGAGCTGCGCATTGAGCTTCTTGAGTTGCAGGCGCGCGACCTTTTCGTCCAGATGCTTGGGCAGGGTGTAAACGCCAACCGGGTACTTCGCCGTGTTCGTAAACAGCTCGATCTGCGCAATGGTCTGGTTGGCGAACGACGAACTCATCACATAACTGGGGTGGCCGGTCGCGCAGCCCAGGTTCACCAGGCGGCCCTTGGCGAGCAGGATGATGCGCTTGCCGTCCGGGAAGATCACGTGGTCGACCTGCGGCTTGATCTCTTCCCACGTGTAACCGGACAGCGAGGCGACGTCGATCTCGTTGTCGAAATGGCCGATGTTGCAGACGATCGCCTGGTCCTTCATCTTCTTCATGTGCTCGTGGTTGATCACATGGAAGTTCCCGGTTGCGGTGACGAAGATGTCGGCATGCTCGGCTGCATAGTCCATGGTGACGACGCGATAGCCCTCCATCGCCGCCTGTAGCGCGCAGATCGGGTCGATCTCGGTCACCCAGACCTGCGCCGAGAGCGCGCGCAGCGCCTGTGCGCTGCCCTTGCCAACGTCGCCGTAGCCGCAGACCACGGCGATCTTGCCGGCGACCATCACGTCGGTCGCGCGCTTGATGCCGTCGACCAGCGACTCCCGACAGCCGTAGAGGTTGTCGAACTTGCTCTTGGTCACCGAATCATTGACGTTGATCGCCGGGAACTTGAGTTCGCCGCGCTCGTGCATCTGGTACAGGCGATGCACGCCGGTGGTGGTTTCCTCGGTAACGCCCTTGATCTTCTCCAAGCGCGTCGAGTACCACTTCGGATCGCTCTTGAGCTTGGCCTTGATCGAATTGAAGAGGCAGATCTCTTCTTCGCTGGTCGGCTTGTCCAGGATTGACGCATCGCTCTGCGCACGCGTGCCGAGGTGCAGTAGCAACGTGGCATCGCCGCCGTCGTCGAGGATCATGTTCGAGTAGCCACCGTCGGCCCATTCGAAAATGCGGTGCGTGTAATCCCAGTAGTCCTCGAGGGACTCGCCCTTGACGGCGAATACCGGCGTGCCGCCGGCGGCAATTGCCGCGGCTGCGTGATCCTGCGTCGAGAAGATGTTGCACGAAGCCCAGCGCACGTCGGCACCGAGCGCCTTCAGTGTCTCGATCAGCACCGCAGTCTGGATGGTCATGTGCAGCGAACCAGTGATGCGCGCACCGCGCAGCGGCTGGCTTGCCGCGTATTCGTCGCGGATCGCCATCAGGCCGGGCATTTCGGTTTCGGCGATGGCAATCTCCTTGCGGCCCCACGCCGCGAGCGCAAGGTCGGCGACCTTGAAATCGGAGAACTGCGAATTGGATTGGGGAACTGCGGACATGGGTGCCTCCTAGGCAAACGCGGAGCACCCGCAAACGAAACGGCGCTCCAAACCAGTTAAGGGTTTGCGAGCGCCGTTGTTCTGTTGCTGAGCCTGGCCCGTCGCATCACATGGCAACGGGTCGCAGCGCTCCTCAGCACTCCGCGATTTTATAGGTCGGCAGACCGCCTGCCAAGTCGAACACGTCACACACCCGAGGTCGTAGCCGCAGCCGACCCGCCCCCTGCAAGCCGTTGTTGTACTGCTTCGATCACCTCCTGCATGGCATTCGCGAGGCGAATTGCCAACTCGCCGGCCAACGGCGATTCCTCGCGTGCCGCCATCTCGGTATCCCGTGCGAGACGGTGCAGCCGTTCGGCCATCAGATTGCCGGCCATGCCCTTGAGCGTGTGGGCAATGAAAACGATCGCCGCTCGGTCATCATGCGCCACAGCCTCGCGCAGCCGCGCCGGTGTTTCGCCCTGAGTGCGCAGCAGCGTCTGCGCAAGCCGGTCGATGAACGATGCGCGCCCTGGAAACCGCTCCTCGAGCGCCGACCAGTCGATGGCGGGCGCTGCAGGCGGCGCTTCCGCGGCACGCGAGTCGGCATCGCCGCGCGCCGCGGGCAGCGCCTCGCGAGCCAGCCGGGGCACGTGCCGGAGAATCGCGTCGACCAGGCCGTCGATGTCGATCGGCTTGGCCACGTGCTCGACCATACCGACAGCAAGACAGCGCTCGCGCTCCTCGCGCATCGCATGGGCAGTCAGCCCGATCACCGGCATCGAGGGTGAGCGGGACAGGATGCGCCGCGCGGTTTCGTAGCCATCGATACCCGGCATTTGGATGTCGGTCAACACGATGTCATAGACATCGGCGCCCTGGCGGTCGAACTGTTCGAGCGCACGTTCGCCGTCCTCGGTCAGCGTAAGCAGCGCACCTTCAGCCTGGAGTATCTCCTCGAGAACAACACGGTTGAGTGCATTGTCCTCGGCCGCCAGAACGCGCAGGCCCGACAGGCGGGGGTGGAGGGGCAGCGGCCTGCTGCGTGCCGGCATCGGGTCGGCGAGGGCTGCGGAAATGATGTGGCGGGCACGCAGCGGAAACTCGAGACGCGTCGTCCGATCACGCAGGGGTAGCGTACCGTCGCAGAAATCCCCGTGATGGCAGGCAAGCGCGACGCGCCGGCCGGCCGCGATGGCGCGATTTGCGCTCGCCGACAGCGCGGCATCGACCGCCTCGCAACCGAGCACGACGAGATCGGATGCGCCAGCGAAAACGTTACCGGGCGCCGCGACGCACGTCCGAACGCCACGTTCTTCGAGAGCCGCCATGACGCCGGACAGCGTCTCTCCGTCGAGGCCCACCAGCGTAACCTCGGCCGACTGTGCGGCACGGGGTGCCGAGGCATCGCGCAACGGGACGCGCAGCGTGAAGCGTGATCCTTCACCGGGACGGCTATCAACCGAGAGCTTTCCGCCCATCAGGTCCACCAGACGCCCGGAAATGGCGAGTCCGAGGCCGGTGCCGCCAAAACGACGCGTCGTGCTGGTGTCGGCCTGTTCGAACGGCTGGAACAATCGCTCGACTTGTCCGGGGCTCATGCCGATGCCGGTATCGACGACGTCGAAGCGCAGCCATTCGGTCTCACGCGATACCTTGAGCGACACCCTCCCGCGTTCGGTGAATTTGACTGCATTCGACAGCAGGTTGACCAGAACTTGCGACACGCGCAACTTGTCACCCGAACAGACGGCCGGCAAATCGGCAGCCTCTTCCACGATGAACGCCAGCCGCTTTTCTTCCGCCTGCGCGGATACGAAATCCACCGCACGGTCGACGGCTTCGCACGGATCGAAGGCAGCGTTCTCGACGGTCAGTTTGCCGGCCTCGATCTTGGAAAAATCCAGGATGTCGTTGATCACCCCCAGCAGGAGCTGACCCGAGTCCAATATGCGTGCAAACGTCTCGGCGGTACGCCGCCCAGCATCGCCGCGCAAGCCAACCTGCGCCAGGCCGAGGATCGCCGCAAGCGGCGTACGGATCTCGTGGCTCATGTTGGCGAGAAAATCGCTGCGCACGCGAGCGAGCCGTTGCGCCTCGGCGAGCGCCGCTTCGCGCGCGGCATCCAGCACCTTGCGCTCTGTAATGTCTCTAGCATAGCCGACGGTTCCGATGACGCCGCCACCGGTATCGAACACCGGCGCCTTGTAGGTCTCGAACCAGGTGTCCCCGGTCTCGCCCGCGACCCTTATCTCGGCCGTGCGAGGCTGGCGTTCGCGCATCACCGACCGATCTTCCTCGACCCGGCGGTTCGCGAGCTCGCGTGGCAGGAACTCCTCGTCCGTCTTGCCGACAATATCGTTGACAGTCAGCCCGACGGACGCGCTGTTGGCGCGGTTCAAGGCAAGATATCGGCTCTCTGGATCCTTCAGCCAGACGCGGAACGGAAAATTGTCGATCAGTGCATGCAGGTAGCTCGTCTGCTGCTGCAACGCAGCCGTTCGCGCCGCGACCAGGTTCTCCAGATGTACCTGTTGCGCCTGGAGCGCAAGCTGCGCCTCGCGCACCTCGGTGATGTCCTGCAGGACGCCGACCATATGCATTACGGCACCGTGTTCGTCCCTTGTCGCCTCGCCGAGCACGTGCACATGACGAGTGACGCCATCGATCACGATACGATGCTCGGTGTCGTACGACTCGCCGCCTGCAAGCGACTGCGCCCATCTGGCACGGACCTGCGGCAAGTCGTCTGGGTGAACGTATGCCCTGAGATCCGCTCCACGGTTCAACGGCTCGTGCCAGCCGAACAAGTGCATGGCTTCATCGGATACATGGAAGACATCCGTCGCAACGTCGTAGCGCCAGCTCCCGACCCTCGCCATTGACTGGGCGCGGGCCAGCGCCTGCTCCGCAAGCACACGTTCGGTGACATCGCGCAAGCTCACCGCAATGCCCTCGATGCGACCATTGGGCGCGAACGGACGATACTGGATGTCCAGAGCGACGCGTCTTCCCCGGGCAAAGCTGCGCCAGACGAAGAAATGCTGATCCTTGCCCTCCAGGGCGCCATGCAATTGCGGCTCGACATCCGCAAACATCTGCGGCCCGAGTACGTCGCTGACCTTGCGTCCGCGTATGCTTTCCGGCGTCAGGCCGAACTGCCGCGCGTAGGCGGGATTCGCCACCAGATAGCACAGATCCCGATCGAGCACGGTCAGCATGTCGCCGGATATCTCGACCACCTTCATCAACTGCTCACGCTCGCGCTCTGCCTTGCGGCGTTCGCTCACGTCGAGCACGGTCACGATGACCTGCTTTTCGCCACCGTATTCGATCGGTGCCAGCGCGATCTCCGCCGGAAAGCAACTGCCGTCGCGCCGCCGTGCCGAAAGCTCCCTGCTTTGCGCCATCGGCCGCTGGCGCGGGCTGGCCATGAAACGTTGGTGAGACTCCCGATGCGCCTGTCGCAGATCCTCTGGCACCAGTTGGTCGTAGGCCATGCCCACCAGCTCACCCGACGTGTACCCGAATACGCGGTCCGCGTTGTCGTTGCTGCGGACGATGCAGCCGCGCGCGTCCACCACCAACATGGCTTCGGGCGACGCATCGAGAATCAGGTTCGCGCGCGCCTCACTCTCACGTACCGCAGCTTCCAGCGCGCGCCGTTCGGTAATGTCTCGGCTGATCGCACCGATCGCAAAAATGCGTCCGCTGGCATCACGGATCGGAAACTTCGCTGCACTGTAGATCAGTTCACGGTCGCCCAGCCGGAAGCGCTCCTCGAAGGTCATCGCCTGGCCCGACTCGATCACCAGACGGTCGTTGCGCGAGTAGTCGTCGGCAAGATCCGCCGGGAACAGGTCGCCTGCCGTGCGGCCGACCAGCCGTTCGGGAGGCGCTGCGAGCAGGTCGGCCATGTACCGATTGACCGACAGGAGCCGTCCGGACAGATCCTTGATCCAGGCAATGCTGTCCGAGCCATCGAGGAAGGACTGCAGACGCGCCTCGCCCTCGCGCTGGGCGGCCTCCGCAGCACGACGTCCCCGGCGGTCGGCCGCTTCCGCCAGCCCGCGGTCGATCGCAGGCAACAGCCGTATCAGGTGGTCCTTGAGCACGAAATCCCACGCACCGGCCTTGAGCAGATCGACCACACGCTCCTCTCCGACGACACCCGAAACGACAATGACCGGCACATCCGGAAGCCGCGACTGCAGGCGCGCCAGCAATGCCCCCAGATCAATGCCGGGCAGGTTGAAGTCGCACAACACGGCATCCCACATCGATTCGTCGATTGCATCCGCGATCTGCCTGGCATCGGCCACATGGCGCAGCGATACCTCCACGCCATGCTCTCGCAGGTAGCGCTCTATCAGCAGTACGTCGGCAGGATTGTCTTCGATCAACAGCAGGTTCAACTTCACCGGCCGCCCTCCCCCTCCTCGGGTGGTTCGTTGGTGGCAAGCCAATAAACACCCAGTCTGGCGACCGTCTCGGCAAACTCGCCGAAGTCCAGCGGTTTGCGCACGAAGCTGTTCGCACCGTTGCGGTAGCTCGCAACCCGGTCGCGCTGCTCGTCAGTCGAGGTCAGGATGACCACCGGCAGCAATCGCGTGCGTTCGTCTGCGCGCAACCGCTCGAGCACCTCGAGGCCTCCTATGCGCGGCAGGTTGAGGTCGAGCATCACCACCGTTGGCAAAGGCTGCCCGGAACGGAAAGCGAATTCGCCTTCGGCGAACAGGAAATCCAGCGCCTGCTGACCATCGCGCACGACGTCGACATGGTTGGCCAGATGCACCTTGCGCAACGCGCGCAGGGTCAGCATCTCGTCCTGCGGATTATCTTCGACGAGCAATATGGTTCTGGCTTTCATGCGTCCTCCTCGTCAGCCAAAGCGACCAGAGGCAGGGAGAAACTGAACGTTGCGCCCGCGCCGCGGACACCGATCGCACGCAGGCGTCCGCCGTGCCGATTTACAATGCGCTGCACCGTTGCAAGGCCGATGCCGAGCCCCGGAAACTCGTCCTGCCGATGCAATCGCTGAAACGGATGAAACAGCTTCCCGGCATGCGCCATGTCGAACCCCGCCCCGTTGTCCTCGATGCAGATGAATCGCTCGCCTCCCTCGGAGTCAGGATAGACCCGTATCTTCGCCTCTTCGACATGCGACGTGTACTTCCAAGCATTGGAAAGCAGATTGCGCATCCCTGCTTCGAGCATGCGCCCGTCCCCGCGCGCCATCAGCCCGGGGGCAACCTGCCAGCTCACTCGCCGATGGGAATCGGCATGGGCATACTCGGCAAGCACGCGCTCCGCAATTGCGGAAAGATCCACGCGGTCGCGACGAAGCACACCGCGCGTCTGACGTGAAAGCTGCAGCAGACCATCGATCAGATCGCCCATCGTCCTGCTGGCCCGTACGATCTGTTCCAGATAGACGTGCGCCTGCTCATCCAGTGTGCTTCCGTAATCTTCCACCAGGGCCTGGCTGAACCCGTTCATGGCACGCAACGGCGCGCGCAGGTCGTGGGAAACCGCGTACGCAAAACTGTCGAGCTCGGCGTTGGCGGCGCGCAGTTCCGCGGTGCGCTCATTGACGCGATGTTCGAGTTCGGTGTTGAGCGTGCGGATGGCTTCCTCGGCCCGCAGGCGCTCGGTAATGTCGCGCACCAATGCCAGAAAGAGTCGCTTGCCACGAACATAACAGGCGCTCACGCTGATCTCCACCGGGAACTCGCTGCCGTCTTTCCGTCTGTGCGTGCCATACAGGCGCGCCGGTTGCCCTGTCTGCAGGGTGTTCCACATGTCCCGCAGATAGGCAGTATCGAAACCCCGTTCGATATCGACGACCGACATGCGCATTAGTTCGTCGCGTGCATAGCCGAGGCTTTCGCAGGCGAGGCGGTTCGCGTCGACGACGGCACCCGTCTCGTCGTGAACGAAGAACGCATCGGAAGCCTGTTCGACCAATGTGCGGAAGCGCTCCTCGTTCTCGCGCAATGCCTGTTCGGCGAGCTTGCGCGGCGTGATGTCGAGCTCCGCCCCGATCGTGCGCACGGCGCGGCAGTTCTCGCCCTCGCCGTCGAAGAAGGTGCGGCTGCGGGCACTGAGCCAGCGCACACTGCCATCCGCCAGGGAAATCCGGTATTCGATCGCGAACATGCCGTCGCCGCCAGGCCGGTGTGCGCGCTCCAGAGCCTCGATGAAACCGGCTCGATCCGCCGGCGCCACCGACGCGATGAGTGACGGCAGCGAAGGGGGTTCATCCGCGCGCCAGTCGTGCATCTCGCGCTGCCGGGGTGACCAGTGCAGCGTGTTCGTCACATGATCGTGATCGAAGGAACCCAGACCCGCCACGCTGATCGCCTGCTCCAGGCGCTCCTCACTTTGCTGCCGCGCGCGCTCTGCCTCCCGGCGCTCGGTGACGTCCCGATGCAATGCGAGAAAGCCCGTCAGTCCGCCCTCCGGATCCTTGATCGAGACGCCGACGGACTCGGCCCAGAACGTCGAGCCATCCTTGCACCGATACTGCATCTGGAAGGGAAGCGTAAGCGGCTGTGCACCTTCCTTGATGTCCAGCTTGTTCACGTAATACTTGCTCCCCGCCTCGCCAAACCCTGCTGGATCGGCGTAGAGAAATGCCGTGGTCCGTCCGGTCACTTCGTCCGGCCCATAGCCGAACATTCGCGTGAATGCAGGATTGACCAACACGATGCGCCGATTCGCGTCCACCTGGACGATTGCATCAGCAATCGCGTCGAAGATGGTGCGCAGGCGGGCCTCGCTTTCGCGCAGGGCGCGTTCTGCCTGCTTGCGCTCGGTGATGTCTCGAATCACCGTGACCAGGTAAGGATTGCCGCCGGCGTGCACCAGACTGATGCTGACCTCGACCGGCATCGAGCGACCGTCCTTGCACACATGTCGGTCCTCGAACAGGCTGTGGCCACTTTGCATCACCTGATCGACGTACTGCGACCAGCGGCGTTCGTCGGGCCGGAAATCCGCGAACTGCGTGACGTCCATGCGGCACAGTTCGGATCGCGTATAGCCCAGCATCCGGCAAGCGGCTTCATTTACGTCGATCGGCACGGTGGTGTTCGGCCGATAGACGTAGATGCCGTCGCGGACGTTGTCGAGCAGGCGGCGGAACAACCTTGCTTCGTCCTCGCTTTGGCGTCGCGCCTGGATGTCCTCGATGACCGCAATAAAGTAATCAGGCTGTCCGGCAGCATCGCGCACCAGCGAAGTCGTCAGATTGATCCAGACCGACGTACCTTCCTTTCGCATGTAGCGCTTCTCGATGCAGTAGGTATTTGCCTCGCCCTGCAAAAGTTGGCGTATGTGAACCAGATCGAGATTGAGATCCTCGGCGTGGGTGATGTCCTGGAATGTCAGCGCCAACAACTCGTCCCGCGTGTACCCGACGATTTCGCACAGTTTCTGGTTGACACGCAACCAGCGGCCGTCGGGCGCGACATGCGCCAGGCCGACCGCGGCCTGCTCGAACGTGGCGCGAAAGCGCGCCTCGGTTTCGCGGCGCGCAAGTTCCGCCTGGTCGCGCTGACCTTCATGAGCCGCATAAGCAAAGGCAAATGCAAGATCGCGTGCGACCTCCTCGAACAACTCGACCTCGCGCGGGCCGAAGCGGCCGCGGACTTTCGAATGGAATGCGATTGCCGCCTCGACGCGATCGAAGGGACGGATCGGCAGCGCCAGCAAAGCCGGGATGCCGAGCGCCATGGCGCGGTCGCGCCACGCGGCGGAGAACGGCGCCACCGAGAGGTCGTTGCAGACAAAGGCACGTCCGGCGAGCAATTGCGTCTGCAGCTCGGACGCCTGACCCACGCGCGCGTCCGGTCCGACATTGAGTGCGTCGAGCACCTCCAGGGCGGTGCCGCCGTGGGCGAGGATTTCCCAGCTGCCGCTCGCCGGTTCGAGACGCGCAATCCAGACCAGCGGAAAATCGCCGCTCTCCGCCGCGGCCTCGCACACCCCATCCAGAACGCCCGGTGTGCCGCGCAGGCGCACCATCGCCTGGGCAACCTGACTGCGCAATGAAAGCAGCGCATTGGTGCGCCGCACCTCGTCCTCGCGCGACGAACGGTGGCGTTGCGCGAGCCGGATAAGGCCGAGCACCAGCAGGGTCGACAACAGCACGTAACCCCAGCCCTTCCAGGTCTGGTAACGCGTAAGCTGGTCGGGATCGCGGCTGATCGCGGCGAGAAACCGGTCGCTGAAGAAAATCCACAGTGCGCCGGCGAGTCCATACAGCCCGGCGAGCAAAAGCGAAGCAAGTCGATCGGATAGGCGACGCATTGCGTTCTTATGGTAGAGGGAATAGCCCGGACGCGCGGGGCGACGATCTCTATCGCACATGCTGCCCGCGTTTCCGGCGATTATGCGCTGCCCACCGTGGCGCCGCGTAGACCGGGAAAACCCCGGCTCGGGCGGCAACCGCGCCGCTCAACCTGCAGTCGCCCACATCTCCGACAGGTCACCGAATCCCCATCGAGACGGATCTTCATGGTCGACGATGCGGTCTGGACAACCCGGCCGGTCGAGATCGACCAGTTCCGGCCGCACATGGGCGTTCGAACGGGTCGAGAAAAACACCTTCACCTGCGGCGTCAGCAGCGACTTCCCGGTCTGCGACACGACGACGCCGAGCCGGCCCGACTGCAATCGCACCAGGCTGCCCAGCGGATAGATGCCGACCGCCTTGACGAAGGCGCGGAACACCGTCGGGTCGAAGTGGCCGTTGGACCATTCCGTCATCTTGCGCAGCGATTCGGTCGGCGCCCAGCCGGCCTTGTAGGGACGGTTGGAGGTGATTGCGTCATACACGTCGCACACCGCGCCCATCTTGGCGACCAGGCTGATCGCGTCGCCGGCGAGGCGGTGCGGATAGCCGCTGCCGTCGACCTTTTCGTGGTGGTGCAGGCAGACGTCGAGGGTGGTTTCGCCGACGCCGCGCCCCTCCTGCAGCATCTTCCAGCCCTCCTCGGGATGCGACTTGACGCAGACGAACTCGGAATCGGTGAGCTTGCCCGGCTTGTTCAGGATGTCGAGCGGAATCGCCATCTTCCCGATGTCGTGGAGCAGCCCGGCCAATCCGACCTCGCGGATCATCTTCTCGTCCAGCCCGAGTTCGCGCCCCAGCGCGACCATCAGTGCGCAGACGGCCACGGAATGCATGTAGGTGTAGTCGTCCTTGGTCTTGAGCCGCGCCAGGCTGATCAGGGCACCCGGATTGCGCAGAACCGAGCCGGCAATCTCCTCGACCAGCGGGCCGGCCGATTCGGCGTCGATCGCCTGGCCCATGCGGGCTTCCTGGAACATCGAGGTGACGGCCTCCTGGCTCGAGCACCCGTTCTGGCGCACCAGTTTCAAGATCACCGACCCGAAGGACATCCGCCGCATCGTCGAATCGGGGATCCGCGACGTGTGGATCGATACCGCGAAGGGTCTCGACGTCGCGCCGCCCGTGGTTGCCCAGGCCGCCCCCGAACCAGCGGCCGAACCGGCGCCTGTCGTGGCGCCCGAGGAGCTGCCGGCGCCGCCCGCCAGGGTGGAGGCCGCCGCCGAACTGCAGCGTGCGGCACGCATCGTGTCGACGGCGAAGGAGGCCGTCACC